>Ga0123519_10013734_pt1 | contig 11606 bp, 10 predicted proteins | sample YelNatPaOPRAMG02_FD_87396 | JGI IMG/M metagenome (GOLD analysis project Ga0123519, IMG submission 87396) | Hot spring microbial communities from Yellowstone National Park - Yellowstone National Park OP-RAMG-02 (version 2) | ecosystem: Environmental > Aquatic > Thermal springs > Hot (42-90C) ... | reverse complement strand
CTCTTTGAGAGGAACGGACCCTTCGTTTTCGTTCCCCTCGATCGGATGAAAGCATTGAAGAAGGAAGACCTTCTTGTTCTAAGGGCCGGGGACGTGAGAGGGGTTCTCCTCCTTGCCATGCTCGTGGTCCTCATCCTGATCCTCAATTTCGGCTTTAACTACTTCCAGATCTATGCCATGGAGCTATCCGGCCAGAGGATGGTCCACGATCTACGAATGGCCCTCTTTTCCCATCTTCAAAGCCTTTCGATCTCCTTTTTCGATCGAAACCCGGTGGGAAGATTGGTGACGCGGCTCACCAACGACATTCAGAACGTTCACGAGATGTTCACCTCCGTTTTGATCCATCTCCTGAAAGATATCGTTCTCCTGGTCGGGATCCTGATTGCGGTGTTTCACTTCCACCCAGGCCTTTCCTGGGTATCCCTTTCCTTTCTTCCACTGATCCTGGTGACGACCTTCTTTTTCAGCCGGCAGGCTCGAGAGGCATTTCGAGAGATCCGCTCGAAGCTTGCCCAGATGAATGCCTCCCTCCAGGAGAACCTCGCGGGGATTCGTGTGGTTCAGCTTTTTCAGCGGGAGAAGGAAAACGAGAAGAGGTTTGGCCGGATCAACGAAGGCTACTATCTCGCCAACCTGAAACAGATCTCCATCTACGCCCTCTTCGTTCCCCTCATCGAGGTCCTCAGCTCCGCGGCCATCGGTCTTATCCTCTGGTACGGCGGAGGGAAGGTCGTTCAAGAGGCCATGAGCGTAGGGGTGCTGGTTGCCTTTCTTTCGTATATGAGAATGTTCTTCCAGCCTGTTCGAGATCTTTCAGAGAAGTACAATATCCTTCAGTCGGCCATCGCCTCCCTCGAGCGGATCTTCTCCCTTTTCGACGTGAATGAGAAGGTTTCAGAACCTCGGGTTTCACGAAGCGATCCCATCGAGGGCCGTATCGAGTTCGACCGCGTCTCCTTTTCCTACAATGGTGAGGAGCAGGTGCTTCGGGACGTAACGTTTTCGGTCCGTGCCGGCGAGACCGTCGCCATCGTGGGTGCCACGGGAGCAGGAAAAACCTCCCTTCTTCACCTACTCGAACGTTTCTACGACGGAGAGGAAGGAACCATTCTCGTTGACGGAGTTCCCATCCGCGAAAGAAGCCTCTCCCACCTCCGGTCGCGGCTGGGCTTGGTCATGCAGGACACCTTTCTTTTCGCGGGTACAATCGAAGAGAACATCTGTTTGGGAGGTCGTCCGGGAGACGGAGAGCGTGTGAGGGAGGTGGCCCGAGCGGTGAAGGCCGATACGTTCATTCGCCGCCTTCCCGAAGGGTATCAGACGAGGGTTGGCGAAGGAGGAAGGGAGCTTTCAGCGGGAGAGAAACAGCTTCTTGCCTTCGCGAGAGCCCTCTATGTGGATCCGACGATCCTGATTTTGGATGAAGCGACCTCCCATGTGGACCCCCAAACAGAGCGACTCATTCAGGAAGGCCTTGAAAGGCTTCTCAAGGGAAGAACGGCCTTGGTCATTGCTCACCGTTTCTCGACGATTCAGCATGCGGATCGGATCGTTGTTCTTCACAAAGGACGGCTGAGGGAGATGGGAACGCATTCCGAGCTGATGGCCCAAAGGGGCCTCTACTATCGACTCTATCAACTTCAGTTCGATCTTGGGCAGAGTCCCTATGCCATCCGAAGCGATGGGCCCCGGAATTTCGAAGACCGGGGTTGACAAGAGGCTGAGAGCTGGACTATAAAATGATTGAGATGGATGAAGAGAAGGTTCCCGAAACGACAGAGGATGGTCCGAACGAGGAGAAGAAGAGGGAGATCGACCTCAATGCCCTCTACCCGGGAAAGGAAATGGATCTGAACCGTCTTTTTCCCGATGAAGAGACCCGGAGGCTCCTCTACGATCTTCAAAGGACCAAACGGGAGATTGAGCGGTTCATCAAACACCTCAGCACAGAGGAGGAGTGAATGCGATGTCCCCACTGCGGTGAAACGTTGGCCTTGTGGGTCTGTAAAAGGTGTGGCGCAGAAACCCTTGAGGGAAGTCTTTACTGCTGCCACTGCGGTCAACCGATAGTGAAAGAAGAAGAATGTGAGCAAGGCTCCGCCGAACGTATCCCCTGTAGCGACGGGAACTGCATCGGAACGATTAATGACCTTGGGATCTGTAACGTTTGCGGAAAACCCTTTGTCCATGAGAAGGCCTGATCTTCGGGGCCATCTACGGCGCTGAGGACGAAGTAAGAGCCTTCTTTCCGTTGAAGACAACCCAGGAATCCTACCTTCATACCCCCCTCTTCACATTGCCTGCGGGGGGACTTTCCCTGACCCGATACGTGCCGCTACGGCGAAAACGAAGGGCATAAGGGTGCAGGGGGCGGTTGGATTGACATAGGGTTCGGGAATGATTATGTTTATGGCGCAAACGGGTTAAATCGTGTCAGGAGGTCCGTATGGTTTTTCTGCCCAGAGGGGGTATTGACAAGGAGGAGAAGGGAAGAGAGGAGAAGATTGCCGTTCCCGGCGAACTGCCCATTCTGCCACTGAGAGGGACGGTCCTTTATCCCGATCTCATCCTTCCCATCATGGTTGGAAGGAAGCGATCCGTCAAGCTGATCGATGACGCGATGGACGGCGACCGGATCATCGGGGTCGTCACCCAAAGACGTTCCGAGGTGGAAGATCCCAAAGAGGGTGACCTCTATTCGGTTGGTGTTGCAGCCCTCATCCTGAGGATGATTCGGGAGCTTGACGGAAGTCAGCGGGTGATTGTGCAGGGTATTTCGAGGGTGCGAATCAAGGAGTTCTCCCAAAGAGACCCTTACTATAAAGCCAAGGTGGAACCGGCCGAAGAGATCTATGCCCGAGGGGTGGAGATTGAGGCGTTGATGATGAACCTCAAGAATCTCTTCCAGAGGGCCGTGGAACTCGCTCCCTACCTGACCGCCGAATTGGGAACCATGGTCAACAATATCAAGGCCCCTCATATTCTGGCGGACCTCATCGCCTCGAACCTCAACATCTCAACGAACGAAAAGCAGTCGATCCTCGAGACCTTCGACGTGCGGGAGCGGTTAGCCAAGGTCCACCTTCTGCTCAACAAGGAGGTCCAGGTCTTGGAACTGGGCAACAAGATCCAGAATCAGGTCAAAGAGGATATGGATCGGACCCAGCGCGAGTACTATCTCCGGGAGCAACTGAAGGCCATCAAGAAGGAGCTGGGAGAGCTGGACGAGCACTCCGCCGAGATCAAGGAGCTCAAAGAGAGGGTGAAGAAGGCGAAGATGCCTCCGGAGGTGAACGCAGCGGCCGAGAAGGAGCTCGAAAGGTTGGCCAAGATCCCACCGGCCTCGGCGGAATACACCGTGTCGAGGACCTATCTCGACTGGCTGATTGAGTATCCCTGGTCCGTTGCAACGGAAGACAATCTGGATATCGCCAATGCCCAAAAGATCCTCGACGAAGACCATTACGATTTGGAGAAGGTGAAAAAGCGAATCCTCGAGTACCTGGCGGTTCGAAAGCTGAAAGCCGACATGAAGGGTCCGATCCTTTGCTTTGTGGGCCCTCCCGGTGTGGGCAAGACCTCACTGGGGAGATCCATCGCCCGCACCATGGGGCGTAAGTTCGTCCGGATCTCTCTTGGAGGGGTTCGAGACGAAGCGGAGATCCGAGGCCACCGTAGGACGTACGTAGGGGCTCTCCCAGGCCGGATCGTTCAGGGGATCAAGAAGGCGGGGACGAACAATCCTGTTTTCATGCTCGACGAGGTGGACAAGATCGGAATGGATTTCAGGGGGGATCCCTCTTCCGCCCTTCTCGAGGTTCTGGATCCCGAACAGAACTTTGCGTTTTCGGACCATTACCTCGATGTGCCGGTCGATCTCTCAAAGGTCATGTTTATCACGACGGCCAACGTTCTCGACACGATTCCTCCGGCCCTTCGCGACCGGATGGAGACCCTGGAACTTCCCGGATACAGCGAGGATCAGAAGATGATGATCGCCAAGGAGTTCCTCATTCCCAAACAGATCGGCGAGCACGGATTGACCTCGGAGTATATCGAATTCGAGGATGAGGCCATTCAGATGATCATCAATTCCTACACCCGGGAAGCGGGGGTTCGTAATCTCGAGCGAGAGATCGCGGCCATCTGTCGGGGTGTAGCGAAGGATGTAGCCCAGGGGATCAAGGACAAGGTTCGAATCACCCGTGACAACATTCACCGGTTCCTGGGGCCCGTGAAGTTCTTCCCCGAAGTCGCCGAGCGTACCTCCGAGCCCGGAGTGGCAACGGGTCTCGCTTGGACCCCCACAGGAGGAGACATCATCTTTGTGGAGGCAACGAAGATGCGCGGGGAGAAGGGGTTGACCCTGACCGGTCAGTTGGGCGATGTGATGAAGGAGTCCGCCCAAGCTGCTCTCACCTATGTCCGTTCAAAATCGAAAGAACTTGGGATCGAGGAGGACTTCTTCCAGAAGACGGACATTCATATCCACGTTCCGGCAGGCGCGATTCCGAAGGATGGCCCTTCCGCAGGGGTGACGATGTTTGTGGCCCTCACCTCCCTTTTGACGAACCGACCCGTTCGAAGCGATGTGGCGATGACGGGCGAGATCACGCTTCGAGGCCTCGTTCTCCCCGTGGGAGGGATCAAGGAGAAGGTGCTCGCCGCCACCCGAGCCGGGATCAAGACGGTGATCCTTCCCAAGAAGAACGAGAAAGACCTCGAGGAAATTCCTGAACGGATTCGAAAGGAGATGAACTTCGTTTTCATCCAGAGGATGGACGAAGCCATCCAGCTGGCCCTCAAAAATTGAGAGATGGACTATCCCAAGCTGAGAAATGTGAACGTCTTTCCGGTTCAGATGTCCGGCAAAAGGATGGTCTGTCTCCAGGATCCCCTCAACGTGAGCGAGAAATCGCTCTTTCTACCGTTTCCCCTCTATTTCGTCATCTCCCTCTTTGACGGAAACCATTCCATTCTTGATATCCAGGCTGAATACATGAGGCAATTCGGTGAGCTCCTCTATCGGGATCGGATCGAGGAGATCATCAAGGAGATGGAAGAAGCGTGCTTCCTGGAAGGGGATCGCTTCGAGGAAGCCCTTCGAAAAAAAGAAGACGAGTTCCGACAAGCTTCGACGCGGGAGCCTACCCTCGCCGGGAAAAGCTATGAAAAAGAACCGGATCGGCTTGTGAGGCAAATCGAAGGCTATTTCACCCACCCTGAAGGGCCTGGTCTTCCAGAAGGGAAGAAGGCCGATGGTTTGCTCCAAGGGGTGGTCATTCCCCACATCGATTATCATCGGGGAGGGATTTGTTACGCCTTTGGCCACAGGGAGATCGGGGAGCGAAGCGATGCGTCTTGCTTCGTCATTCTCGGTACGGCCCATGTGCCGATGAAGCATGCTTTTGCGTTGACTCGTAAAGCCTTCTCCACCCCCTTGGGGTTTCTCGAAACGGAGCAGGAACTGATCGATTCCATTCAGTCCCGGTGCTCGTACGATCTTTTCGAGGACGAGGGGGCCCATCGAAGCGAGCATTCGATCGAGTTTCAATGTATTTTCCTCCGATTCTTGAGTCGTGAGGGCAAAGGACCTCGAATCGTTCCTATCCTCTGTGGTTCTTTACACGAGGCGATCGCCCGAAGGATTTCACCCATGGAGTTTCCGCCCGTTCGGGAGTTCATCGAAGCCCTGCGTGCGAGCCTTTCGTCCTGGCCAAAGAAGATCTGCGTGATCGCCAGTGCAGATCTTTCCCACGTAGGCCTCCAATTTGGCGATCGCCAAGGGATGGGCGAGTACGATCTGGTCCAGCTCGAACAAGAGGATCGCGACATGCTCCACCATGTGGAAAAGGGGGACGGAGAAGGATTCTTTTCCTTTGTGGCCCGGGAACAGGATCGGAGGCGGATCTGTGGCCTTCCCGCCATCTACACCCTTCTTCAAACCTTGGGCTCTACGGAGGGTCGGCTGTTGAAATATGGTCAGGCTTTCACCCGGGAGACCCAATCGGTCGTCACCTTTGCCAGCCTGGGACTTTATCGCCTCGATTCGAAAACAGGTTGTCCCATCCCATGAACATACCCGCAAGTTGCAAAACGGAGCAAGATTTATTGAAACATTCGGATACACTCTCGGAAGTTCCTTTGCCGCGATCGAAAAGGGGAAGGTCATGTTGACAAACCAACCGGTTGGGCCGAACCCCTTGCCCCTTGCCCAACGTTCCTCTTCTTATCCTTGGGTGATCGTCTCCCTTCTTTGGGTTTCTCATACCGTTTACTTCATGAACTACATGACGGTGGGGACGTTGGCTCCTTTCATTCAGCCCGAGCTCAAACTCAGCTCCGCGCAGGTGGGTTTTCTTTGCAGCGCCATGACGATCGGCACGATCCTCATCCAGATCCCCGCAGGAATGCTCTGCGATCGTTACGGGACCAGATGGGTGATGGGTATGGGCCTCTGGCTTACCGGCAGCGCAGCGATGGCCCTTTCTTGGGCCCATGGATATGGCGCTCTCTTCGGACTTCTAGTCTTAGCGGGCGTGGGAATCGGCTGCAACCAGGCTCCTTCGAGTAAGGCCATCATCCTGTGGTTTCCTTCGAAAGGCCGAGCCACAGCCATGGGAGCCAAGCAGACCGGTATCAATATGGGTGGGATTTTAGCCTCAGTTCTGCTTCCGGCCATCGCCCTTCACTACGGGGATTGGAGGTTCTCGTTTCGTGGGGCCGGATTGGCCTCGTGGTTTTCCGCTCTCTCGCTCCTTCTTCTTTTCAAAGACCCTCCGAAGCCGGCCGGTCCTTCCCGGAGCGTTGAAATCCCCAGAGGTGAGGTTCGAAGGCTGATCCTTCACCGTGACTTTCTCCTCATCTGTTTCTATGGGATCCTTCTCATGATCACCCAGTACTCTTTTGCCGCTTACTTCTTTCTCTACGTAACACGGGTTCTGGGTCGAACCATCCGCGAAGCGGGCTTTCTCATGGCTGTCGCTTTTGCTGTGGGAGCCGTGGGAAGGATTGGGTGGGGGGTGATGAGCGACTATCTCCTCGGAGGAAGGCGAAGACCGATCTTCATGTGGGTCGGCGTGATGGCCGCGTTCTCATGTCTGTGCCTTCTCCTTCTTAAGAGCTACCCTTTATCGGGGCTCGTTCTTCTCGCTGTGATGCTCTTTGGTGCTACGGGGATGGGGTGGAATGCCGTTTACCTCACTCTGGTCGGGGAATTCCCGAGAAAGGAGCTCACTGGGATCGCCACAGGGGTGGCCTTCGTGATCACCAATGTGGGAGTGGTGGTGGGTCCACCGCTCTTTGGTTTCTTTGTCGATCTCAGCGGAGGGTATGGGCTCTCGTGGCTGCTGATGGCCTTTTGCATGCTGGGGGTCGCCCTTCTGAGCAAGATTCAAAGGGAAGAGCGGATGGCTGCGGGCGATTGAACGACAAGCGGGAAAGCCGTTTACCCGAAGCCTCCCGCGTGGCCGAGGGGCTCGTTCGTGTCAAGGCCCGCAGGGGACTTCGAAATGCTTTAGGGCTGTGTTAGGAAGGCTTGGCCTTGTTCTTGTTGAGGGCGGGATAAAGGGTGGTGAGCCTTTTCTCCACCTCGGGAGGCAAATCGACCTGAAGATCGAGAACCTGCTCCCTGAGGAGGGCGAGAGAGCCGAGACGCTCTGTGACATCGCGGGGCGTGATGCGACTGAGCCGCTTGGAGACCTCTTTGATCTCTTCGTTCAAGAATTCAACGAGCTTGAGGATTTCGGCTACCTTTTTTTGCGCCATCACCCGGTTCTCCTCCCTTTTCTATTTTACATTATCCGATTTCGAATGAGATTTCAACGTCCCGCCCTCCGGTGAGGGTTTGAGATTCATCGCCGGATGTGGTAAGAGATGAAAAGACCACGAAGTTTCACCTCATGCGAAGGGTTTTCCCATAGATTCTTGGGACAAACTACGAGCTAAAGAACATCATTTTGGCCGGGAGAAGGAAGGATTCTTGCTCGCTTGAGGAATCTTTGAGGAGGAGATCATGATCCAGACGATTGAGGTGCGAACGACATCGAAAACCGAACTTCTTGACATCACCCATGCCGTGGAAGAGGTGATTCGTAAGGTGGGGGTGGAAGAAGGGGTCTGTTTTCTTTTTGTTCCTCACACCACGGCGGCGATTACGGTGAACGAGCACGCAGACCCGTCGGTGGCAGCGGATATCCTTTCCGAACTCGAAAAGATCGTTCCTGCTCAGGGGCGGTACCGTCATCTTGAAGGCAATGCTCCGGCTCACGTCAAGGCGAGCCTGATCGGCCCCTCTGAGACCGTCCTCATCCGGGGCAAACGGCTTCTTCTCGGCACATGGCAGGGGGTCTTCTTCTGTGAGTTCGATGGGCCGAGAAGGCGTCAGGTCCATATCCAGATCGTGGGTACATAGGAATCGCGTCCGTGGACGAGAAGGCACTCCTTGAAAAGGCCCGCCTACTGTTTGAGCAGGAGCCGAAATTGATTCGCCTTCCTGCCGAGGGGAGGGTGGTTTTTGTGGGCGATACCCACGGAGATCTCGATGCAAGCGAAGAGGTCATTCGGCGGTATCTCGAAAGGGGGGACCGGATCGTCTTTCTCGGAGATTATGTGGACCGAGGGGATTACTCACGGGAGAACGTTCGTTTTCTGCTTCAGCAGAAGATCGATCATCCGGAACAGATTTTTCTCCTGGCGGGAAACCACGAAGGCCATCTGATCAAGCCCCTCTCCCCCACCGACTTTTGGGACTCCCTTTCGTGGGAGGAAAGGGAGGCCTACGGCCATCTCTTTTCGAAGCTTCCCCTTGCGGCCAGCTCCCCAAACGGGCTCTTAGCCCTTCATGGAGGGTTGCCCGATCTCGGTTCCCTTGAAGAGATCGACGAGGTTCGGTGGGGAGATAGCGATTGGGATCGAATCGTGTGGGGGGATTTTGTGCGGCATCAGCGAGACGAGGTGAGTGACTGGGCAGGGAGACCGCAGTTGAGCGAGCGGTATTTTCGACGGATCATGGATCGATTCGAGCGAAAGGTTCTGATCCGCTCCCATCAGCCCTTGGCTCCTCTTCTGATGTATGAAAAGCGGTGTATCACGATCATGACTTCCTACGCCTATGTTCCGGTTCGGAGGGTTGTGGTGGCCGATCTCGAGAAAACGATCCAAAACTGCGACGACCTCGAGATCGCCTATGTATAGGGGAAAAAGCGATGACGAAGGTGATTTCTTTCGATATGGATGGAACCCTGGTCGATTCGGAATTCACGGACTGGGTTTGGAGTCACGGCATCCCTTCCCTCTATGCCGCCCGAAAGGGGCTTTCGTTTCCCGAGGCCAAGGCTCGGGTTGAGGAGGAGTACCGAAAAGTGGGGGAAAGGGCGCTGGAATGGTATGACATCAAATACTGGTTCCGCTTCTTTGATCTCGACGCAGACTGGAAAGAACTGATGGAGCGCTACGTCGACAAGATCCGCGTCTACGGGGATGTGGTTGAAACCCTGGAGTCGCTCAGCGGCCGGTTTTCCCTTGTTTTGACCTCCAACGCAGGAAGGGAGTTTATCGATGTGGAGCTGGAGGCAACCGGCCTTCGGAGATACTTTGATCGGATCTTTTCGGCCACTTCCGATTTTGGTCAGGTGAAGAAGACTGCAGGGGTTTACGAACGGATCTGTGGGCTTCTGGGTACGGAGCCCGTTGACGTGCTTCATGTGGGAGATCACTACGACTTCGATTACCTGGTTCCGAAGACCCTTGGGATTCGGGCCTATTACCTGGATCGAACAGGGCAAAAAGTGGGCGACGAGGTCTTGTGGAGTCTCAAGAGTCTTGAAGAAAAGCTTCGTGCCGCTCGAATGAGACGGGTTTCTTCCAGTTGTGACGGGGAAGCGGGTTGAAAGGGTTTGCCTTTTTGTGGTAGGATTTTTCAGGCCTCCACGGATGGACTTCTCCAAGTACCGCAACCCGGACGATGCCGCAAGAGCTTTCGGCACGGGACATCGTGATGGGGGTCGAAGGCGCTCCATCCGGCCCGAGGGAGGGAGCGAGATGGCGAGGGGCCGGAGCGTCCTGAAGCAGAAACGATGACGTTGCCAGAGCCTTCTTGAAGGCGATCCTATGCTCGGTGGGACCCGATCGCCGCAACGAGCTCAAAGCCATCAAAGGGTGGGGAGGGAAGCGAGGTGTATCAGCCACGGATTTTGGTTGTCGATGACGAAATGGTGGTTTGCGAGAGCTGCCAGCGCATTCTCGAAGAGGAGGGCTACGAGATCGAAATTGCCCTCAGCGCTGCGGAGGCCCTCGTAAAGATCAAAGAGAAACCCTTTGACATTGTGATCACCGACCTCAAAATGCCCGGAATGGACGGGATGGAGCTCCTTCGAATTCTGCGGAAGGATTATCCGGATGTGATCGTCATCATGATCACGGGGTTTTCGACGGTTGAGACGGCTGTGGAAGCGATGAAACTGGGGGCCTTCGATTACATTCCCAAACCCTTCACTCCCGACGAGGTCTCTGTCGTCGTGAAGAAAGCCGTCGAGAAAAGGAGCCTTCTTCTTGAAAACCTTTACCTGAGACAGGAATTGCAGGAGAAGTATGGGTTTGGCAACATCGTGGGAAAGAGCAAGAAGATGCAGGAGATCTATCACCTCATTGCCAAGGTGGCTCCCACGGATTGCACGGTTCTCATTTATGGCCAGAGCGGAACGGGGAAGGAGCTGATCGCCCGGGCCATCCACTTCAACAGCCCGAGAAGGGAGAAACCCTTCGTTCCCGTTGACTGCGCGGTCCTCTCCGAGAACCTGCTGGAGAGCGAGCTTTTTGGCCATGTCCGCGGTTCCTTCACAGGGGCCATATCGACGAAGCCCGGCCTCTTCGAGGTGGCGGATGGAGGGACACTCTTTCTGGACGAGGTGGGAAACATCAGCCTTTCCATCCAGGCGAAGCTCTTGAGAGTTTTACAGGAGAGGGAAATCACTCCCGTAGGAGGAACCAAGCCCAAGAAGGTGGATATCCGCCTCATTGCAGCCACCAACAAGGATCTCGAAAAGATGATCAAAGAGGAGACCTTTCGAGAGGACCTTTACTATCGTCTCAATATCGTTCCCATCCGTCTTCCAGCCCTCAAAGAACGGCCCGAAGACATCCCTCTGCTGGCCACTCACTTCCTCAAGAAGTATTCAGAGGAGATGGGAAAGGTCATCAAAGGGTTTACCTCTGACGCTATGGAGAAGCTGCTCCGCTACCCGTGGCCCGGGAATGTCCGTGAGCTGGAGAATCTGGTTGAACGAAGCGTTGTCATGTGTGAGGATGAGATGATCCGGGGCGATCTCTTGATCCTTCCGGGCCAGGACGAGAAGAGCGAGGAAGCAATTCCCATCCCTTCCACCAGTGAAGGCCTGAAGGAGCTTAAGAAACAGTTGCGTGAGAAGGCGGTCGAGGAGGTTGAGAAGGCCTTTGTCATCCGGGCACTGGAACGGAATCGGTGGAACGTCACCCGGGCGGCTGAGGAAGTGGGAATGCTGCGGCCCAATTTTCAAGCTCTCATGAGAAAATATAACCTTCGGGCAAGAGAGGAGTAATCCGTCCGTTGCATCGTGGAGCACCCG
>Ga0123519_10013732_pt1 | contig 11607 bp, 8 predicted proteins | sample YelNatPaOPRAMG02_FD_87396 | JGI IMG/M metagenome (GOLD analysis project Ga0123519, IMG submission 87396) | Hot spring microbial communities from Yellowstone National Park - Yellowstone National Park OP-RAMG-02 (version 2) | ecosystem: Environmental > Aquatic > Thermal springs > Hot (42-90C) ... | reverse complement strand
GGGGAAAAGAATTTAAAAAAGGCTGGGGTTGATTTTTTAATCCATAAGCCAGCCCAAATTTTACCATTAGTTTATTCTTAAAATTATTTGCTATAATTTTCTTCTTATGTCAAATCAAGAAATATTAAAAAATCCTTCCGGTGAAACATCGGTTCAAAAAGGTGATGATAGTAGTAAAAATGGAGAGATAGAAAGATGGGTTCCTGGTCATCCGCCTTTTATTTTCGTGCCTGAAATTCATAATCTTTCCGGTAAAGAAATTCCCCCAGAGATTAGAAAGTCTGTTTTTTTATTTATGGAAGAATTGGAAAAAAATTTAGCTGGTCAAAGATGTCAAGTTTTAACTGAACGAAGAATTGATTTTCCAAAAGAGAACGGAATGATAATTAATCCAGTTTATTTAGGTGATTTAAATGAAGCGTTGTTTAAAGGATTACGAGGAGAAATGTGTGATTTAAAAGCTTGTGTACAAGAAAATTTGCCTGAAATTTATCCACCGTTAGCTAAAGAAGTGGGGGATAAATTTGGAGTTGGTCTTCATCCCAATTTTACCAATTTGATAATTATAGAAAATGGGGAAATTTTTAAAGAATTGGAAGGCGAGCCTTTAAAGACTTTTGCCCGGGCTTTAATGGCAAAAACTGGCGCGTGGAAGGTAATCATCCTTCCTTTTTCTGAAAATGATCTAGGTATACCAATTTTAGCCACAATGGAAGGCGGTCAGCCGCGATTGGGCGATTGGAAAGAGTTAGCCTATCGTTTACGTGTTTTGGCTTCGGTTAAAAAAGTTGGTGGTTTTGAACTAGTGGAGGACATTTTAATTAAAGAAAATGATTGGAAGACCTCGCAGACTTTAAAAAATCTTATTGCTTTTGGTCGATATTTAGGTGAGAAAAGACTTTTACCCCCACCGGTTGAAATTGATAGATTGGTAAAGGATAAAAAATTAGCCGAGCTTGTTAAACGTTTAACTGGTTTTACTCGTCAGCAAGAGGGAGCTTTTGCTTTGTGGACGCCAGAGTTTAATTTCGGTCAATCTGATTTGGGTGATGGAATAATGGTGGTGAGTCGTACCGGTAGTGATAAAGGAATGACGGCTTTAAAGACTAATCCTGATGCTAGTTGTTTTGTCCCTGGTGTTCCATTGATGGAAAGCGGAATGTATGGCAAGATTGAAGTTGATGGAGTTGATACTGGAAAGCCATCGGTTGAGGCAGAAGAGTTTACTGTGCCTTTAGCTAAGCTTGATAAAATTGGAATAAGTTATCAAGGAAAAAAAATTGAAGGTCCACCAATAATTGGGATTGTTCATCTTCATGCGGGTGTTTTAGGGATCAAAGAAGAAGCGCCAATTGATCATTTAGTCACTGATATTGAAAGATTTCCGCCGGTTGGTTGTGGAGTTGATGCGATGGCAGCGATGAGTGAATATTATATGAGAAAAGTAGTTAAGGCTTGGCAGGAAAGTGGTTATAAGGTAAGGACGGTGGCTTATTATGTCCCCAATCACGGGACTAATTTTTTTATTTTTCCTGAATCTGACGGTAAAAATTTTAGATATCCCGATGATCCTTTTTCTTTCTTTAAGCAAGCCGTGGATCAAAGGATGATTAATTTGACTGACGATGTGCCGCAAGTATAAATTTGATAAACTAAAAAAATGGTGAATTTAAAAAAATTTAATATTAAAATTGAAGATATATGCTTAAAATAAAAAAAAATTTAGGTCTCACCTTTGATGATGTTTTACTTGTCCCAAAATTAACTTCAATTGAATCGCGTCGCCAAGTGGATTTATCAACTTTTTTAACTAAAAAAATAAAGCTTAAAATTCCTCTGATTTCGGCCAATATGGATACAGTAACGGAAAGTAGAATGGCGATTGAGTTGGCTAAGTTGGGGGGGATTGGAATAATTCATCGGTTTTTGCCAATTGAAACACAAGTTGAGGAATTAAAAAAGGTAAAAAAAGAAAAACTTTTAGTTGGGGCGGCCATTGGGATAAAAGATGATTATTTAAATCGTACCAAAGCTCTCATTAAAGCGGGAGTTGACGTAATTGTGATTGATATTGCTCATGGTCACAGCATTTTTTTGCTTAAAGTTTTAAAAGAGTTAACAAAAAAATTTCCCAAAATGGAGTTTATTGCTGGTAATGTGGCAACAGCCGAGGCGACCGAGGCGCTTATCAAAAATGGGGCAGCCGCGGTAAAGGTAGGAATTGGTCCTGGTGCTTTATGCACAACAAGGATTGTCACTGGCGCTGGTGTGCCGCAGTTAACCGCGATTGATGAATGTAGTGAAATGGCAAAAAAATATCAAATACCAATCATTGCTGATGGGGGGATAAAACAATCGGGTGATATCGTTAAAGCTTTGGCAGCTGGTGCATCAACAGTGATGATTGGGACTTTGTTTGCCGGATGTGAAGAAAGCCCGGCTTTGACTTTTTTTAGAAATAATAAAAAATATAAATTAACGCGGGGGATGGCATCTTTGATGGCCAATATTGATCGGCAAAAAAAAGATGAATCAGTCAAGCGAGATTTAAAAAGATATGCAGCTGAGGGGGTGGAGGCGGTTGTCCCTTATCGCGGATCGGTGGTTGATTTAGTTCATCAGCTTTTAGGCGCAGTTCGCTCTGGTTTTTCTTATTGTGGCGCAAAAAATATCAAAGAGCTTTGGGAAAAAGCCGAGTTTATTCAAATTACTCAAAATGCTTTAATTGAATCCAATCCGCATGATATTAAAGAAATTTAACATAAAAAATGATGAAAAAAATTAAATATACTCCATATAACCCACAATTTAAAGAAACACGATTTTCTGGTGAAGATTGGTCCTATATTGCCCCAACCTGGGAGCAAATGGGGCAGGTGTATTTAGATTTAGGCGCGAAAATATTAATGAATAATGGAGTTTTTGATACATTGGTGACTTTAGCTAAAGGCGGATGGACTTGGTCGCGGACAATGGCGGATATTTTAAACATAAAAGAATTAGCTAGTTTTAAATTGACAGTTTATGATCCCTCCCAGCCAGGAAAAAAACTAGGTAAACCAGTTTTGGAGACTCCCTTAGCAATTTCATTGATTGGCAAGCGGGTATTGCTATTTGATGATGTTGATGATACGGGTGAGACATTGATATTTTCACTTAAGTATTTAGATAATTTTGGTGCCACATCAATTACCACCGCCACTTTATTTCATAAACCACATTCTAAATTTAAACCTGATTTTTTTGGTGCAGAAACTTCCGCTTGGGTGATTTTTCCTCATGAAAGAAGAGAAGGACTGGTGGGGCTAGCTCGCAAATGGCATAATCAAGGCTTGGATATGAAAACAATTAAAGATCGATTGCTGGGAATCGGTTTACCAGAAAAAGAGATTGAGTTATTTCTAAGTTTGGAAAATTTTAGTTGAGATAAAATCTTTCGATAAAACCCTAGCGTTTACTCGCCAAAGATTTTTAGCTTAATTTTTAAATGACGGTTCTTGTTTTTTTGATATTTAAATGAAGTCTTTTTTTATTTCAAGAGAGCGAAAACCACGGGTTTTACCCGTGTGAGGCGATATAATTGTTCCCCGCCGAAGGCGGGGCACAAAGCGAAACAAAAAACCACGGGCTTTGCCCGTGGTTTTTTATAAAGGTTAAAATGTGCCGCGGGAGGGAGTTGAACCCACACGGTGTTTTCACACCACGGGTTTTTGAGACCCGCCTGTCTGCCAATTCCAGCACCGCGGCTAAATATTATTATATCATCTAAATTTAACATCTTCTTTAATCTTGCTTTGTTAAGATTCGCCATCCGATTCGTAGGGTAAGCGCGTTTTACCATCTCTTTTTTATATCCTAATTCTTCAATCTCTAAGATAGAGGATGATGGAGGAAAAAAATTTAAAATAAATTAGATTATTACAACAATAAAAAACTATAAAAATGGGAATTTTTTGGGTGCGATCGCACCCATTTTTTTCCTCTTTATTTTTATTTAGATTGTGATGGTGAGCTAAAAATTATTATTCTTTTTTCTTGTTGACAAAAAATTTTTTTTGTGATACTCTTAAATTCTCAGAAGCCTATGAAAACTTCTGAGATTTTTTTAAAAAATAAAAAATGCCTGACGCCTATAAAAGGGGATTTTTTTTTAAAAGATATTGTTTCTTTAGATCAATTTGACCAAAAATCTATTTTAAAACTTTTTAAAGAAACAGTTAAATTAAAAAAAACTTCACCCAAAAAACTTTTATCGATCTTAAAAGGAAAGATAGCGGCTTTGATTTTTTTTGAGCCTTCAACTAGAACTTTTTCTTCTCATGCCGCGGCGTTTAAACGATTGGGAGGAGAAACAGTAGAACATCAAAATCCGTCAGCGACTTCCTCAGCGGTTAAAGGAGAAAGCATTGAAGATATGGCAAAAATGTTTGAACAATATTGTGACGTTATTGTGATGCGTCATCCGATAAGAGGGACTTTGGAAAAAGTGGCTGAGGCAGTAAAAATTCCGGTTATTAATGCGGGCGATGGAATAGGCGAACACCCAACTCAAGCGCTTCTTGATATGTTTACGATTTGGGAAAAATTTGGAAAGTTGACGGGTTTAAAAGGTTTAGCGGCGGGTGATATGCTTAATGGCAGGACAGTTCACTCTCTTATTAGAGGCTTATCGATTTTTCCCAATAACACAATCTATCTTTTATCTCCAAAAGAATTGCGATTATCAGAGGAAGAATTTAAATCCTATTCAAAAAAGGGAATAAAACTAATTGAAATTTCAAAAACCTCAGAAATTCCCAGCGACTGCCATTTTTGGTATTGGACCAGAGTGCAAAAAGAAAGATTTGCCGATAAAGCGGTTTATGAAAAATTAAAATTAAGTTTTATTCTAACTAAAAAATTAGTTGAGGCAAAAACAGGAAAAAAGACTTTGCTGATGCATCCTTTGCCGCGAGTTGGAGAGATTGAGGAAGCAGTTGACGATGATCCAAGAGCGGTTTATTTGACCACCCAGGTAAAAAATGGAATGGATGTGAGGATGGCGCTTTTTAAATTAATTTTAAAAAGATAAATTAATGGTTTAATTTTTTTATGACGGGAAAATTAGTTCTTCAAGATAAAAATGTTTTTCAAGGAAGAAGTTTTGGATACGAAAAAGAAATTGTCGGCGAGTTGGTTTTTTCAACCGGGATGGTGGGTTATCCGGAAAGCTTTACTGACCCTTCTTATGAAGGGCAGATTTTAATTTTAACGTATCCGATTGTTGGTAATTATGGAGTGCCGGAAAAAAAATTTTGGGAATCTTCTCGGATTCACATTGCAGGATTGGTTGTTAATCAATATATTGATACCCCCTCGCATTTTCAAAGCACAAAAACTTTAGGAGAGTGGTTAAAAGAAGAAAAGATCCCCGCCCTTGAGATAGAGGACACAAGATTTTTGGTTCAGCTTTTAAGAGATAAAGGTAATCAGTTGGCCAAAATAGTTTTTGATTCAAATATTAATAACATTGATTTTCAAGATCCAAATAAAGAAAATCTTGTTGCTAAAGTCTCGACTTCAAAAATAGAAAAATTAGGGGAAGGTTCAAAGACAGTGGTTTTAATTGATTGTGGTGTTAAAGAAAATATTAAACGCAGTTTAATTGATTATGGGGTGAGATTGATTACGGTTCCGTGGGATTTTGACATTTTTAGTCTAAAAGAAAAATTTGATGGAGTGGTGGTTTCCAACGGCCCGGGCGACCCGAAAATGGTTCACCAAACAATTGAAACAGTCAAAAAAATTTTAGCCAAAAAAATTCCTCTTTTGGGAATTTGTTTAGGCAACCAAATTCTTGCTTTAGCTGCTGGCGGTGATACTTATAAATTAAAATTTGGTCATCGCAGCCAAAATCAGCCTTGTATTGAGCAAAATTCGAAACGTTGTTTTATCACTACCCAAAATCACGGTTTTGCTATTGGAAAAATTCCTGATGATTTTAGCCCTTGGTTTGTCAATGCTAATGATGGCACCAATGAGGGAATAATTCATAAAAAATGTCCTTTTATGTCGGTCCAGTTTCACCCGGAGGCAGCCCCAGGACCGGTTGACACCAGTTGGGTATTTGATAAATTTTTGTATTCCCTTTAGTGTCATTCCGAGCAAAGCGAGCAATCCCTCAACTAATTTGAGGTTCTTTGGTCACTTCGCTTTCTCAGAATGACAAGAGAGGAAATATGAAAAAAATATTATTACTTGGTTCCGGCGCTTTAAAAATTGGCCAAGCCGGGGAGTTTGATTATTCCGGCAGCCAGGCAATAAAAGCTTTTAGGGAGGAAGGAATAAAAACTATTCTTATTAATCCCAATATCGCTACCATTCAAACCTCAAAAGAAATGGCTGATAAGATATATTTTTTACCCGTGACCACGTACTTTGTTGAACAAGTGATTAAAAAAGAAAAACCTGAGGGAATTGTTCTTTCTTTTGGCGGTCAAACTGCTTTAAATTGCGGAATCGATCTTTACCAAAAAGGAATTTTAAAAAAATATCAGGTGCAAATTTTAGGCACGCCAATTGAGGCAATTATTAAGACGGAAGATCGAGAAAAGTTTGCCAATCACTTAAGAAAAATGAAAATTCCTACTCCTGCCTCAGAGGCGGTATCAACAGTTAAAGCCGGAATAAAAGCGGCGCGAATCATTGGTTATCCGTTGATCATTCGTTCTGGTTTTGCTCTTGGTGGTCAGGGGTCCGGCGTGGTTAAAAATGAAGATGAGTTTATCAAAAAAGCCAAAGAGGCCCTTTCTTTTTCTCCCCAAATTTTAGTCGAGCAGTACCTTCATCATTTTAAAGAGATTGAATATGAGGTGGTACGTGACCAGTTTGATAACTGCGTCACCGTTTGCAATATGGAAAACGTCGACCCTTTAGGAATCCATACCGGTGATTCGATTGTGGTTGCCCCGAGTCAAACCCTTAATAATTTCGAATATCATTTTTTGCGAGAGAAAGCAATTAAGATTGTGAGAAGTTTGGGGATTGTTGGTGAGTGCAATATCCAGTTTGCTTTAAATCCAAAGCCATTGTTGAAGGAACCGGTTTCAGATTCCCTCCCGTCCGGTGATCAGTCGAACAATATCCCTCCATTGCGTTCCGTTGGGCGCCTTTCCTCCTCAACACCCCTCGACTATTATGTTATTGAAGTTAACGCCCGTCTTTCTCGTTCATCAGCTTTGGCTTCAAAAGCCACCGGTTATCCATTAGCTTATGTGGCCGCCAAATTGAGTCTAGGAAAATCATTAACTTCAATTACCAACGCTGTGACTAAAATCACTCAAGCTGCTTTTGAACCAGCTCTTGATTATCTTGCGGTTAAAATTCCAAGATGGGACATTGAAAAATTTAATTCCGCCGAAGAAAAAATTGGCAGCTCGATGAAGTCGGTTGGCGAGGTGATGGCAATCGGTCGCAGTTTTGAGGAGGCGATCCAAAAGGCAGCCCGGATGCTTGATATTGGGGCTTTAGGAGTGATTGAAAATAAATTTAAAAATGAAAAAGAAATTTGGCAGTATATTACAACGGCTACTCCACGAAGACTTTTTGCCATAACCGTTGGTCTTTTAAAGGGATTTTCTATCGATAAGATTTATAAAGAAACCGGCATTGACCGTTGGTTTTTGTATCGGTTAAAAAATATTACTGATGCTTGGAAAAATGTTTCTTTAAAAAATTTAGCCACTCTTAAAAAACTGGGATTTTCTGATAAACAAATAGGGGAGGTTTTAGGAAAGACAGAAATTGAGATAAGAAAGATAAGAAAAAAATTAAAAATTTTACCGTCAGTTTTTTCAATTGATACCTTAGCCGGTGAATTCCCAGCAAAAACTAACTATCTATATACTACTTATTGGGGCAATCATCATGACGTTTTACCTTTTAAAAAAGATGGGGTAATGGTTTTAGGCGGTGGTCCTTATCGGATTGGTAGTTCGGTTGAGTTTGATTGGACTTGTGTTAATGTGGTTTTAAATTTAAAGAAATATCGGAAAAAATCAATTATTGTCAACTGTAATCCAGAGACAGTTTCTACTGATTATGATATAAGTGATAGATTATATTTTGAAGAATTAACTCTTGAAAGAGTACTTGATATCTATGAATTTGAAAACTCGCACTCGGTTGTTGTTTCCGTTGGGGGGCAAACCCCTAATAATTTAAGTGTTGAATTAGAAAATTATGGTGTTAAGATTTTGGGGACAAAACCAAAATATATTAAATTAGCTGAAGATCGGAGCCGATTTTCATCTTTACTTGATAAATTGGGAGTTTTACAACCAGAATGGAAAACTTTTACCGATATTTTTTCCGCTTTGAATTTTGCGAAAAAAGTCGGTTATCCTGTAATAATTAGACCGTCTTATGTTTTGTCAGGTTGCGCGATGAATCTTTGTTATAATGAAAAAGAATTACGATTATTTATTACCCGAGCAATAAAAATAAACAAAGACTATCCGGTAACAATTTCTAAATTTATAAGCAACGCGCGTGAGGTTGAATTTGATGGAGTGGCGCAAAAAGGGAAGATTAAAGTATTTGCGATTGCTAACCATATTGAACATGCCGGTGTTCATTCCGGTGATGCGACCATCATCTATCCGGCAGAAAGAGTAAGATATTTTAGCGGCGTAGAGATGGTTGAGATTGCCCAAAAGTTAAGTCGGGCATTAAATATCACCGGTCCGTTTAATATTCAATATTTAGTAAAAGATAATAAAGTTTATGTCATTGAATTAAATCTGCGTGCCTCAAGAACTTTCCCTTTTATTTCAAAAGCTACCGGTATTAATTTTTCGGAGGTAACGGTTGATGCATTTTTTAGAAAAGCAAAAAAGTATCACCTTAAATATCCTTCTTATGTTGTCGTTAAAGCACCACAATTTTCTTTTGCCCGACTGGAAGGAGCTGATCCAATTCTGCGAGTGGAGATGACATCAACGGGTGAGGTAGCTTGTTTTGGAGAAACAGCCGAAGAGGCATATTTAAAATCTCTAATTTCAACGGGATTATTACTAAATAAAAAAACCGCCTTAATAACAATCGGTGGTGAAGAAAATAAAATGCGTTTTGCGGAATCAGTCTGGCGACTAAAAAATCTAGGCTTTAAAATTTTTACTACAAAAAATACCCATCAATTTTTAAAAGAAAAGGGAATAAAAACAACCTTAGTGAGAAAAATTTATGAAGGGAGTCATCCGAATGTAATTGATATTATTAATTCAAAAAAGGTTAGTTTAGTAATCAATATTAGCGAAGAGGGCGATGGTAATCTGGTAGCTTCTGAAAAAAAGACCGATGGTTATTTTATTCGGCGGGCGGCCATTGATAATAATATCGCTCTATTTACCGATTTAAATTCGGCCCGGTTGTTAGTAAAAGCCTTAAATAAGTGCAAGATAGCGGACTTAAAAATTAAAAGTTGGGATGAATACCTATGATTAAATTACCAGGATTGATTGATATTCATGTTCATTTTCGTGATCCCGGAGAAACCCACAAAGAAGATTTTTTTACCGGGACATTGGCGGCAATTTCTGGAGGTTTTACCACCGTAATTGATATGCCGAATAACAAAAAACCAATTATTACTTTGGAGGCCTTAAAAGAAAAAATAAAAATTGCCAACAAGAAGGTGGTTGGCGATATTGGTTTTTATGCGGGAAGTTTGGGAAATGATTTAGAAGAACTGATGAAAATGGAACCGTATGTTTTTGGTTTAAAAATTTACCTTAATAAGACAACCGGTAATTACTTGATTGATATTGCTAAATTAGAAAAAATATTTGATGCTTGGAAAAGTGAAAAACCGATTTTGTTTCATGCGGAATCCGATGTTATAGAAAAAGTTCTTGAGTTGGCAAAACGAAAAAATAAAAAGATTCATATTTGTCATGTTTCTTCAATCAAAGATATGGAAAAAATAATTACCGCAAAGAAACAAAATCTAAGAGTTACTTGCGGTGTTACCCCTCATCATTTATTTTTAACTAAGAAAGATGAACGACGATTAGGTCCTTTGGCGATGATGAAACCACCGATTACATCGGGTTTTTATGATTATATTTGGAAAAAACTTGATTTTGTTGATGTGATTGAGTCAGATCACGCGCCTCATACAATTGAAGAAAAAGAGTCTGATAAGCCCCCTTTTGGCGTGCCAAATTTAGAGACAACCTTGCCTTTATTGATTACGGCTATTTTTAAGAAAAAATTAACTTTTGATAAATTGATTGAACTTTGTTTTGAAAATCCAAAAAAAATATTTAAAATAAAAACAGACAAAGATACTTATATTAAAGTTGATGAAAATGAAGAGTTTATTATTGATAATAAAAATTTAAAAACCAAATGTGGGTGGTCGCCCTATAACGGGTGGAAAGTCAGAGGAAAAGTTAAAAAAGTTTTTTTGCGAGGAAAAAAGGTGTATGATAATGGAAATCTATTAATTAAAGCCGGGGGAGGTCACATTATTAAAAATTAAAAAAATAAAATAAAATGAATAATCTTAAAATCAATCTTTTTAACACCCAATTGAAAAACCCTTTATTTTTACCCTCAGGGATTGTCAATGATATCCCCGATCATCGGTTGGCGGTTGAGGCCGGGGTTGGTTGTTTAGTTTTGAAGTCAATAACCATTGAAAAAAGAGAAGGCAATCCTTTGCCAAGAGTGATAAAGTTTGATTGCGGTTTTATCAACTCGGTGGGTTTGCGAAATCCTGGGCTTGAAAGAGGAAAAAATGAGATTGGCGATTTTTTAAAAAAATATTCAACGCCAACAATTATTAGTGTGTTTGCGGCCAGCCTTTCTGATTTTCAAAAATTGGTTGGGAGTTTGGTTAAGCTTTCTCCTTTTGCCATTGAGTTAAATTTATCTTGTCCGAATGTGGCCAACGAATTTGGTAAGATGCTTTCCACAAAAACAAAGATGGTTTATCAGGTGACAAAGGCGGCAAAAAAGGAAGCGGGTAAAGTGCCAATTATCGCCAAGCTTTCCCCCAATGTCGAAAATATTGGCGAGGTGGCAAAAGCCGCCGAGGAAGGAGGGGCCGATGCCATTTCAGCCATTAATACTTTAGCTTCTGGGATGGTAATTGATATTAAAAAAAGAAAACCGATTTTGGGGGCAAAAAAAGGCGGGATTTCAGGAAAAGCAATTAAGCCTTTGGCAATTGCTAAAATTTATGAGATTTATGAAGCAGTTAAAATCCCAATTTTGGGGATAGGTGGAGTTTCTTCCTGGCAGGATGTAGTTGAGATGATGATGGCGGGGGCAACTTTGGTTGGGGTTGGCTCAGCGGTTTATACCCAAGGTTGGGGGGTATATCAGGAAATTTTATCTGGCTTAAAAAAATTTTTAAAAGAGGAGAAAATTTTTCAGATTGAAAAAATAATTGGCGTAGCTCATTAAAAGATGACACTTTTGTCATCCTGAATTTATTTCAGGCAGAACTTACGCACCTTCACAACATAATGATTGATTTGACAATCTGATAGTAAAAGAGGCATAGTGTTTACATGGAGGTAAACATCCTATGCCCAAATATATTTTCTCATATATCCGTGG
>Ga0123519_10013723_pt1 | contig 11613 bp, 10 predicted proteins | sample YelNatPaOPRAMG02_FD_87396 | JGI IMG/M metagenome (GOLD analysis project Ga0123519, IMG submission 87396) | Hot spring microbial communities from Yellowstone National Park - Yellowstone National Park OP-RAMG-02 (version 2) | ecosystem: Environmental > Aquatic > Thermal springs > Hot (42-90C) ... | reverse complement strand
GAAGGGCAGTGGGATGCCCCAGGTGAGCCGGCTCTTGGGCCGCGAGATGCAGAGGTCCTCCAGCGGCGAGCGCAGGAAGGCCAGCACCTCACCCCGGTACTGCTCCGGCTGGACGGCATCGGGGTGCTCGTTCAGGTAGGCGATGAGCCAATCCTGATACTTGCTCATGCGGAAGAAATAGTTCTTCTCTTCAATGTAGGTGGGCTCGGTGCCATGGTCGGGGCAGCGGCCATCGACGAGCTCGCGCTCGGTCAGAAAGCGCTCGCACCCCAGGCAGTATTGCCCGCCGTAGGAGCCAAAGTAGATGTCGCCGCGGTCATAGATCTCCTGCAGGATGCGCTGCACCACCGCTTCGTGGCGCGGCTCGGTGGTGCGGATAAAGTCGTCGTTGGCGATGCCGAGCTTGGCCCACGTCTCGCGGAAGGCGGCGCTGATGCGGTCCACAACGGCCTGGGGCGATTCGCCGCAAGCCAGCGCGGCCTGGGCGATCTTGTCGCCGTGCTCGTCGGAGCCGGTGAGGAAATAGGTGTCGTCGCCCCACAGGCGGTGGTAGCGCGCCATCACGTCGCACACCACCGTCGTATAGGCGTGCCCCAGGTGGGGCAGCGCATTCATATAGTAGATGGGAGTCGTCACATAGAACCGGCTCGATACGGGTGCATTGGGCATGGCAGCGATCCCTCAGTAAACAGAATGAGGGGATTGTAGGGCTTTCGGGGAAGGCTGTCAAGGGAGCAGGAGCACCCACGAGAGCGAGTGTGCCGGCACCCGGATGCGCACGCGGCTGCCCTGAGGCGTGGCCTGGAGCTTCTCGGGCACCCGGTCGATATTGCCGGTGACCACACGGCGGGCGCCCGCGGCCGGGGCGGCGACGTCGAGATACCGCTCGCGCGCGGGCGAATGGTTGGCGAGGATGTACAGGTGGCCATCGCCAGCGAGCGCCCAGTGGCTGGCGCGGATGCCCTCGGGCACCTCGTAGACTCCATCATCATCCAGGTAGGTGGCCTGGCGCAAAAGCGGCTGCAGCTCGGCGCGCATGGCCACCGCACGCTGCATGTAGCGGTGGGCCGCCTCGTCGCCATCGCTGAACTTGTCGAGCCCCAGCCAAAAGACCGAGCCCAGGAGCATCGCCCGCTCCATGTCCTGATGGAAGCGCCGCTGCCTCTCCTCGCCCGCGAGCTGCGGCCGCGGGTTGACCATGTTCACCTGTACGTACTCGGGGAAGGTGTACTTGTACAGGTTGAAGAACTCGTCGTAGGGCTCGCCGTTCCAGGTCAGGTTGCCCCACACCCAGGCGCTGTAGATGTCGCCACAGTTCTCGATCATGAGAAAGCTGTTGGGGTTCAACTGCTGCAGGCGCGCCCGTAGGCTGCGCAACAGGGCCAGGTAGCCAGCGTTGAACTCGCCGATGTCGAGGTGGGTATGGTCCGGATCGTAGCAAGGGAAGGGTTCGGCCGATCCCAATTGGTCCAGGTAGATGCCTGTCGCACCGTAGGCCTCGACCATCCAGGTGGCGATGTCGCCGATCCACTTCTGCCATTCGCTATGTGCCGGGCACGAGACGCTGAAGGTGCGCGGGCCGTACTTTTCCAGGCGCAGGCTCCCGTCGGCTCCCTTGATGGCCCAGCGCCGGCCCAGCGTCGGGAAGTAGTCGGACGCGGTGTCAAAGATGCGGGCGTTGATGTAAAAGGTCACCAGCCCACCGCGCGAGCGGACCTCGCGGCAGGCGCTCGCCAGGTCGACCGGCGAGCCCAGCTCCATATCCGGGTGATATTCCGGATAGTCCCAGTCGAAGCCGCCGCGGTTCCACGAGGCGATAAAGATGTGCCGGGCCTGGAACTCGCGCCGCCCCGCCTCGTAGAGCGCGGGGATGTCGTCGAAGCGGTGGTAGATGGTGCCGCCCTCGCGCTTGAACTGGTAGCACTGGTTCAGAGTAAACTCGTCGTGCAGCAGCGCGGGGTTCGGCGCCGCCACAACGTGCGTGCGGAACCAGGCGCGGTAGCGCCGGGCCCCCCAGTGCCAATCGTCCTGGGTGAGGGCCACGATGGAGGGCTTGGAAGACCAGGCCTCGCCAGGTCGGATGCGGTGGTACTTGCGCAGGCCAAAGCCAATCCAGGGGTCGGCGGGCCCCGCCGTCTCGACGCGCAGGCCGGTGAGACGGAAATCGTCGTCGTGCGAGGCCAGGTAGAGGCCGTTTGCCTGGTCGTAGTAGTAGAGCCACATCATCGAGGCCAGCCCGCAGTAGGGGATTTCGCGCCAGTACAGGTCGCCTTGGCGGTGGGTCTGGGCGCGGCCGAAGTGGAGATAGCGGTCGCTGGTGTACTCGCGGATAGGCGCGACGGTCCTTTCGCCGGCGTGGTGGGGGTAGATGAGGATGTCGTCTTGCCAGTCGTGCCCCAGGTAGAGGCCGCGCAGGTAGGGATAGAGCACCTCTACCACCTGCCAGCCGGCGGCGCGGTTGTCGACCTCGAGCCGCCACTCAGCCTCGGCGCGCCCGGCGCCCAGCTCGATGGTGGCGCGGAGGGCGATGGGCAGCGTCCGTTCGCCATCGCTCACGCCCTCGAAGGCCACCTCCAGCGCCTGCCCACCGGCGGTGGGCCGCACCTGCGCCCGGCAGGGGCCCTGGGGCACGAACTCGCGCCGCACGCCCTCGCCATCGTGCAGGCAGGCCAGGAGGCACAGGGGCGTCTCGATATCCCTCTTCAGGTGCTCATCACCGGTCGCCTTGTTGCAGAGCGACACGATACGCAGGCGCTCTTGGTCGAACGCCAGGCGGAAGAGGTCATTCTCCAGCAGAATCGCCATCAGTACCCCTGCTCCTCGTAGGCGGCCCAGGCGCGCTTGTTGCGCTCGTCGGCGCCGGGCATGTGGTTGCTCACGTACACGTGGGGCTCCTTGCCGCGCTTGAGCAGATCCTCCACCACCTGGGCCTGCAGCGCCCACATCACATAGCTGGCCGCAATCCCCGACGCCGGGCAGATGCCCTGGCCCAGCTCGGGCACATCGACCAGCGTATCGCCCACCGGCGCGCAGTTGTCGAGGACATAGTCGCAGACCTCGCACAGCCGCTTGCCCGAGGGGTGGGCCGACGACAGGTAGCGCGAGTACTCCACCGCCGTCAGGGCGATGGTGGTGATGCCGCGCACCCGCGCTTCGAGGGCCAGGCCCACCGGCAGGATGTTGATGCCCGAGACCGAGCCGATGAGCAGCACATCACCCGGCAACATGTCGCTCTTGTCGAGGATGTAGCGCGGCAGGCCCTCGATCTCGTCCATATAGACCTTCTTCTTCCCGGCCACCGCCTGCCGGCGCCGCGCCGGGTTGGCCACCTCCACGCTCACCCGCACCGGCCGCACCGCCATCAGCCCGCCGCTGCGGCCGACGGCCTCGTACATCAGCATGTGCCCCGTATCCAGCACATGCCACACCCCGCCGGCCACCAGCGAACCGGCGATGGCCTCAGCACAGCGGGCGATGTTCTCCTTCTGGCTGGCCTCGATGCGGGCCAGCACCTCGCGCATGCGCGCGAAATAGCGCTCCTGCAAAGCCATGGCACCACCTCTCCGCCAGGACCCGCCGTTATGGTGGCAGGTCGGGCTTTTGGGGAACGGCCTTGGGCTCAGGTGGCCGTTGCTTCGAGGTTGCCGAGCACGTCCGCGCCCCAGGCCACGCCGCCGGCCCGCAGGGCCAAGAGCAGCGCGCCGACGGCCGGGCTGAAGCGCGGCTGTCGCAGGGCGATGGCGGGGCACTCGGCGCGCACCGCGGCCTGGAAGGGCTCGTGTAGCCGCGGCCCCAACCTGCTCACGCCGCCGGCTAGCACCAGGGCATAGTCGGGGCCATCGAGGCCCAGGCGCCGTACCACCGCTATCCCGAGGGCGGCCAGGGCTCGCCCAGCCCCGGCAATGATGGCCGCAGCCGGCGCGTCGCCAGCCTCGGCAGCCTGGGCCACCAGGGGCACGAGCGCGCTGATCGTGCGTTGCACCTGCCGCTCGCCATAGATGCGCGCCCGCAGGCCCGCCACGTCGGCCAACCCCAGCTGGCCCAGCAAGAGGGCTGTGAGCATCGTTTCCGGCCCCCGCCCTTCGGAGGCCAGGATCACCGCCCGCAGCGCCTGCAGGCCGATCCAGTAGCCGGAGCCCTCGTCGCCGAGGACGGGCCCCCACCCGCCGACGCTGGCCCATTCGCCTTGGCAGTTCACCCCCATGGCGAACGAGCCGGTGCCTGCCAGGACCACCGCTCCACAGTCGCCGCCCAGCGCACCGTAGAAGGTGCTGCGGTCATCGCCCTCCACCAGGAGCGCCCCTTCGGGCGCGCCCAGGGCGCAAGCCAGGGCGGCAGCGTCGGCGTACTGGCGCAGGCCCGGCACGCACAGCGCCGCCGCCGCCAACGGGGCGTGCCCCGCCGCGTGGTGCGCCGCCCGCACCGCACGCCTGAGCGCGGCGAGGGCCGCGCGCCGGCCCACAAAGTAGGGGTTCGATGGCCCTGCCAGGCCACGGCCCAGGATGCGGCCGCCAGCGTCGGCGATGAGCGCCTCGGTCTTGGTGCCGCCGCCGTCGACGCCCAGGTAACAGGCCTCACGGCTCATAACCCTCGGATCCGTCCCCGGTACTTTTCCACCAGGCCCTGATTCCACTCGTCGCCGCCGGGCACGTTCGAGCTGGCAAAGATGGGCGGCAGCTCTCCGGCGCGCAGGTATTCGTCGATCACACTCAGGGCCAGCCGCTGCACCAGGTAGATGCCGGCGATGGACGAGAGGGCTCCCACCCGCATGCCCGATGGGGGGATTTCCACCGCCGCATCGCTCCCTTCGATACAGTTATCCAGCACGATATCGGCCAGGTCGAGCAGCCGCTTGCCCGAGGAGTGACGTGGCTCGAGCTGCTGCGAGAGGCTGCACGACGTGATGGCGATGACCACGAGCCCCCGCGCCCTGGCCAGGAGGGCCATCTCCACCGGCACGGGGTTGATGCCCGAATTGGAGATCAGGACCATGGGCTCGCCGGGCCGGGTCTCGACGTCATGCAGCACCGCTTCGGCATAGCCGCTCAGGCGCTCGAAGCGCGTGCTCCGTGAGGCGCCCTGATGCAACATGGTGCCGGGGTCAAAGATCGCGTTCACCGGCACCAGGCCGCCCGCGCGATAGAACATCTCCTCGACCATCATGTGAGAATGGCCGGTGGAGAAGGCGTGCACCACGCCTCCCCCGTCGAGGGCCCGCTTGATGGCCCGCGCCGCCTCGGCGAGAGGCGCGGTCTGGGTGCGCTCGATGCGCTCGAGCAGGCTCACCACGAGCCCATGGTATGCGCCACTGATCATAGAAGCCTCTTCAAGTCTGGCCGAGGGCAGCAGCCCGCCGGAACGCAGGCGACCGAACTCGCCACCGGCCTGCACGCTTCGCTCAAGCCCGGTCCAGAATCCCAGCAGGTTCGGCGGGTGTTGGGCCACCCGCGGGGCGGCCCAACACCTGCTGAAACGACCCAACGATCCGCTACTTCTTGCCGGCCAGGATGTCGTTGGCCGTCTTTTCCACCGCCGCCACCGCTTCCTCGGGCGTGCGCTGGCCCAGCCACATCAGGTCGAATTCTTTCTGCACGAGGTTGAAGAAATCGACGCCGTAGAGCGGGCAGGGGAACGGCTCGGCCGTGTCCATGGCCTCGATCAGGTAGTGGTTGTCGGGGTGCTGCTTGAGGAACGCCGATGTGTCGACCCCCTTAGAGGCAGGCAGCCCCATGCCGGTGTTCAGGACAATCTGCTGCCCATCCTTGCTCGAGAAGAACTGCAACACCCTCCACGAGAGGTCGGGGTTCTTGGCGCCCTTGGGGATGGCCCAGGCGTTGACAAAGGCCGTATTCATCTCGCGCTTGCCCTTGGGCAGCGGGCGGATGGCATACTCGACCTTGGCATTGTTGAAGGCCGTCGTGCTGGAGAGGCTGCCCGCCAGCATGGCCACCTTGCCAGCGATGAAGGGCGCACTCTCATCGTCGCCGAACTGCTTGGCCTGGGTCTCGGTAGGCACCGACTTGTCTTTGATGATCAGGTCCTGCAGGAAGTGCAGGGCTTCGAGGGTCTCGGGCTTGCTCAGCTCCGACTTGGTGCCATCGGCCGAAACGAGGCCGCCGTTGTTCTGGCGCAGCCAGTGGTAGAAGCCATCGTTGTACTTGGGGAAGTAAAAGCCCCACTGCACCGGCTGGCCGTTCTCGACCTTGGTCATCTTCTGGGCCAGAGCGCGAAAGTCGTTCCAGGTCCAGTTGGCATCGGGGATCGGCACGTTCGCTTTGTCGAACATGGCCTTGTTGAAGAACATCACCCGGCTGGAGACATCGCGGGCCACGGCATAGACGGAGCCCTTGTACGAAAGTGCCTGCAGCACCACCGGGTAGAGGTCACTCTTATACTCGGGGGTGATGTACTTGTCAAGGTTGAGGATGGCGCCCCGGTCGGCGAACATGGGCACCTTGTCCATGGCCAGCATCATCACGTCGGGCAGATCGCCGCCGCCGGCGATCATGGTCAGCATCTTGTCGGCGTAGCCCTTGGCGATCTGCTGGAACTCGAGCTCGAGGTCCGGGTTCTTGGCCTCAAAGGCCGCCTTGAGCTGCTGCAGTGATGGAGAGGTGGTGATATCCCACCACGACATCACCGTGACCTTGGTGCGCTTGGCGGGAGTCGCCGTTGGCGGCACCGCCGTAGGCTGGGCCGGTGCCTGAGCCTGAGCCGCCGTCGGCGCAGGCTTGGGGGTCGCTGTGGGCGCGGGCTGCGCGCAACCGGCCAGCACCATCGACAGTAGAGCCAGGCAGATCAGGAATCTCTTGGACATTTCTCTCCTCCCAAATGTGAGCCAGAACGATACTCGATGGTCGCGTGCGCTCATCCGTTCAGCCGATCTTCGATCACCTCCCGTTCCACCTGGCTGCGGTGCAAGGTTGCCCAGCAGCCTCTTGGCTCGGGCAGGGCCGGGCCGGAGGGCGCCGCCCGGCTACTTGCCCGCCAGCCCCGATGTGAGCATGCTCGAGACGAAGTAGCGTTGGAAAAACAGGAACACCACGATCAACGGGGCGATGGCCAGGGTGCTGCCGGCCAGGAGCACGCCCCAGCTCGAGCCGATGTTGCCCTGAAAGTACGACAGGCCCACCTGGATCGGCATCATCTTCATGCTGTTGATCACCACCAGCGGCCACAGGAAGGCGTTCCATTCGCCCTTGAACGAGATGATGGCCAGGGCCGCCAACGCCGGCTTGGAGTTGGGCAGGATGATGCGCGTAAACACGCCCAGGGTCGAGCAGCCGTCGATGGTGGCGGCGTCTTCCAGCTCCGTGGGGATGGAGAGGAAGTACTGGCGCATGAAGAAGGTGTTGAACACCGTGCCACTGCCAAAGGCCGGTGGGATGATGAGGGCCAGGTACGTATTGATCCAGTGCAGGTAGCGCATCAGCACATAGTTGGGGATCAGGGTGATGTGCCCGGGCAGCATCATCACGCCCAGGAGGGCCATAAAGATGGCATCGCGGCCGCGGAAGCGCAGGCGAGCAAAGCTGTAGCCGGCCAGCGTGCTCACCGAGAGCGCGATAAGCGGCACCAGCGTCGACAGGAAGAACGAGTTGGCGAGAAAGCGGCCGAAAGGCACTACCGTCCACGCGCGCACATAGTTCGCAAAGATCAGGGGCCGCGGCACCAGGTCCAGAGGGTTGCCGTTGTAGATCTGGCGGTCGGTCTTGAACGAGGCCGTGATGCTCCAGATATAGGGGTAGATCATGGCCAGGGCCAGCAGAGTCAGGGCGAGATAGCCCAGCCCACGCTGCGCGGCCCTGACCGAGCGCAGCGCTCGCAAGCCACTCGGGGTGCCAGTGCGGACGGCGCTCACAGGCCCACCTCCTCCTGCTTGCGGCGGACGCCGAACTGCAGCAGGGTGACGACGAACAGGATCACAAAGAGCACCCACGCCATCGCCGCAGCATAGCCCATGCGCGGTGGCGACGATTGGAATGCCCGCGTGTAGATATAGTACAGCAAGGTGTTGGTCGAGCCGCCCGGCGAGCCCTTGGTCATGACGTAGATCGCCTCAAAGATGTTGAATGCCTCGATGGTCAGCAGGGTGCTCACGAAGAAGGTCGTGTTGGAGAGGAGGGGCACCGTGATGTGGCGGATCTTGCCCCAGGCCGACGCGCCATCGAGCTCGGCCGCCTCGTAGAGCTCGGCCGGGATGCCCTGCAGCCCCGCCAGGTACATCAACATGTAGTAGCCCGAGGCCTGCCAGAGCCGCAGGATCACCAGTGCCGGCTTGGCCCAGATCACACTCTCCAGCCAGCGGGGCGGATTGGCCATGCCCACCAGGCGCAAGAAGGCGTTGAGCACGCCCTGGTCGGGGTTGAAGATCCACAGCCAGACCATGCCCACGGCCACGGTGGAGGTGATCGACGGCAGGTAAAAGGCCGAGCGGTAGAACGACAGGCCCTTGAGCCGGCGGTTGAGGGCAATGGCCAGGCCCATCGAACACACGATGCCCAGGGGCACCATGGTCACCACGAAAAAGAGCGTGTTCAGGAAGCAGTCGCGAAAGTCCGTATCCTGGAAGATGTTGGCATAGTTCTCCAGGCCCACGAATTTCGCAGGGGTAAGGAGGTCCCAGCGCGTCAGAGAGATCTCCGCCGAGTAGGCGACGGCGGCGTAGGTAAAGATCGTCACCCCGGCCAGAAGGGGCAGGATGAAAAGCCAGCCCGTCAGCGCCTCGCGGCGCGCCAGCTTGCTCACTCGAGCGCTCATAGGCCCACCAACTCGGCATCAAAGACGTAGCGATCGCCGCGGTACGTCGATTGGGTGTACTCGAAGGGCCGGTCGCCCTGGTCGTAGGTCACGCGCTCCAGGCGCAGCACCGGCGAGCCGCGCCGCATACCCAAGAGCTCGCTCTCGCGCCGGTCGCTGACGCCTGCCGACAGGCGCTGGCGGGCACGGGTGGGCGTGACCCCATATACCTTGGGCAGGAGCGCATACAGCGAGCCACAGAGGTCTTGCGCCACCAGAGTGCTACAGCCCGTGAAGCAGAGGTGGCTGGCCTCGATGGCCATCGCCTCGCCGTCAGCGAGCCGCAGGCGTTCGATGCGCACGGTCACTGTGCCGAGCGGCACCCTCAACTTCTCGGCCACCGCAGGGGTTGCCGGCTCGACGCCGGAGGCGAGCAGCCGTGCACCGGGCTGCCGGCCGCGAGCGCGCATGTCATCGCTGAACCCTGTCAACACGCTCAGCCGCTGTGTGATGCGCGGCTCGGCAACCAACGTGCCCTTGCCCACCTGCCGACGCAAGATGCCATCACGGACGAGGTCGGCGAGCGCATGGCGGATGGTCATGCGGGTGATGCCGAACTGCTCAGCCAGTTCGCGCTCGGATGGGATGAGCGCATTCGCCGGCCACTCGCCCGACTGGATCTTTTCGAGGACGATGCGCTGGAGCTGGTAGTAGAGAGGGATGGGGCTCGATTTGTCTATGCCCATCATCGCCTTCCTTCCGGCCCGCGCGAGTGCCTCGCTCGGCGGCCGGGGGCCATCTTATCCACTAGGCTGCTAGACCTCTAGTGGTCTAGACCGCACCCAGTATACCACAAGCTGCACAGAATGTCAATAGTCAGAACGGGCGGAAATTGGGGGAACTGACGGAACCAGAGCCCTGCCCGGTGCCCTTCACGCCCCCCGCCGCAGAGTGCCGCGCCAGAAACCCCAGCACACGCTCGTTGAACGCCTCGCGCACCTCGTGGTGCGGCGAGTGGCGGCAATGGGGGATGAGCCACAGCTCCGCGCCGGGGATGGCACGCGCCAGGTTCTCGGCATGCGCCGGGGTGGCGAACTCGTCGTCCGCGCCCTGGATGACCAGGGTGGGGCAGCGGATGCGGCCGACCTCGGCGCGGATGTCGAGGGTGACGCGCGTGGGGTCGAGCCAGTGGGCGTACCAGACCTCGGCCATCGCGGCGCCGCCGGGGCCGAGATGCCGCTCCAGCGCGGCGCGGTAGCCGGGCGAGGTGCGCAGGAGCTCCTGCAAGTGCCGCAGGCCCTCGAGGGTGCGCGGCTCGGAGTGGGTGTGGGCCGCCACCGCCACCAGTGAGCGCACCAGATCGGGCCGGGTGATGGCCAGGAGCAGCCCCAGCGAGCCCCCGTCGGAGTGGCCGATGACGTGCACCCGCCCCACGCCCAGCCCGTCGAGCCAGGCGGCCGTGTCGGCCGTGTCCTGCCAGAGGTAGCCGGGCTCGAACCCGTCGCGCCGGCCCGAGCGGCCGTAGCCCCAGCGGTCGTTGGCCAACACCCGGTAGCGCGCCGCGTAGGTGGGGAAGAGCGGCGCGAAATCGGCACTGGTGGCCATGCCACCATGCAGGAAGACGAGCGGCTCGCCCTGGCCCTGGTCCTCATAGTACATCCGGTAGTGGCGGATCGTCGCGTACGGCACCGTACCCTCCACACACTGCGCAAGATCGGCCCGGGGCGATTCTACCCCTCAGCCGCAGGCTGTCAAGAACGCCGGCTGGCGGCGAGCCTGCCACGGTGAGCCCGTTCGCTCGGCCGGTGGCTTTCGCAGGTGGTTCCCGCTGGCAACCGGGCTCTACGCTTCGCACTGCGCCCGGTAAGGATCCTTATGGGGTTGGTGGTCTGGCTGGCGGGCCTGGCCGCCCTCCGGGGCGGCCAGGCCCGCCAGCCAGACCACCAACCCCCTCTGGGTGAGGGCCAGGCGGCCGCGTAGCCAGATAGCTGGCTGTAACCCAGACACGTCGGCGCGGCCCTTGGCGAGGCAGCCGCAGGCGCCCACTTGGTGCACGGGGCAAAGTACGTATAATAAGGGGAGCCGGGTTGGGAGGTTGGGCCGGCGCCGTATGGCGAGCGATATGGGAGGGAACCGATGAAGGCATCGCGCTACCGCTGGTTCGTGTTCGCCGTCTTTTTCCTCTTCATGCTGCTGCACCAGGCCGACAAGCTCCTGATCGGCCCGCTGACCACCCCCATCATGAACGAGTTCCACGTCAACGAGGCGCAGATGGGCATGGTCTTCTCGGGCGCGGTGGTCGTGGGGGCCATCCTCTACCCCGTCTGGGGCTACCTCTACGACCGCTACGCCCGCGCCAAGCTCTTGGCCCTGGCCGCCTTCATCTGGGGCTCGACCACCTGGATCAGCTCCAGCATGCCCACCTTCCCCGCCTTTATGGCCGCCCGCGCCTGCACCGGCATCGACGACTCGAGCTACCCCGGCCTCTACAACCTAGTCGCTGACTATTTCGAGCCTGCGGTGCGCAGCAAGGTCAACGGGCTGCTCGAAATCGCCATGCCCCTGGGCTACCTGACCGGGATGCTCCTGGCCATGGGCCTGGGCGGGGTCATCGGCTGGCGCGGCGTCTTTTACCTCACCGGCTCGCTGGGGATTGTCACGGCGGCGGTCATCTTCTTTGGCGTCAAGGAGCCCAAACGCGGCGCCAGCGAGCCCGAGCTGCGCGCCATCGAGCAGCTCAGCGATTACCGTTTCAACTGGAAGACGGCGCTGGGCCTGCGCCGCAACCTCACCCTGCTCCTGGTCATCGGCAACGGCTTCTTTGGCCAGTTCCCCTGGCAGGTGGTGACCTTCTGGTTCTTCCGCTACCTGGAG
>Ga0123519_10013722_pt1 | contig 11616 bp, 10 predicted proteins | sample YelNatPaOPRAMG02_FD_87396 | JGI IMG/M metagenome (GOLD analysis project Ga0123519, IMG submission 87396) | Hot spring microbial communities from Yellowstone National Park - Yellowstone National Park OP-RAMG-02 (version 2) | ecosystem: Environmental > Aquatic > Thermal springs > Hot (42-90C) ... | reverse complement strand
GACTTCGGCAAGATTAAATTCAAGGAAGTAATTTCAATAAAAAATATTTATTTTTTATTGCTGTAAAAACACATTTTTTTGTATAATTATTTTTCTATTCTTTTTATAAAGTATTTTATTATTCTAATCATAATTGATTGGGTAATATTTATGAACTCAATTCCTCCAGTAATAAAACTTGCATTAGAAAAAAAATTAATTTCAGAAAAACAATATGAGCAATGCAAGGATATTTTGAAAAAAAGTAAAAAGATTGGCTTGGATACTACTATAGAAGAAATAGTTGTTAAACAGGGAATTATTGAACAAGAACAATTAGAAGAACTCAAACATATATGCGAACTTGGAAGTGGTACCGGTCAAATTTTTGGACATTATCGATTAGGCAAATTTATTGGCGAAGGAGGAATGGGTAAAGTTTATGAAGCTACTCACGAATTTATGGGACGAATAGTTGCAATAAAGGTAATCAATCAGGAAATTACTTCTGATAAAACAAAGGCTTTAAGATTTTTTCAAGAGATTCAGGCTCTTGTTAAACTTAATCATCCAAATATTGTTACAATTTTTGATGCGGGCAGGGTGCAAAAAAATTATTATTACGCTATGGAATATCTCCCTGGTCCATCATTAAAAGATTATGTTAACTCAAAAAGGTTTCTCTCAGAAAAAGAAGCTCTTTCTATAATAAAAAGCATAGCCTCTGCTTTAGCACACGCTCATGCAAATAATGTTATTCATCGCGATGTTAAACCAGAAAATATTATATTTGATTCTAATCATATTCCAAAACTCACAGACTTTGGAATTGCTATGCATCACGACGAGCATCATTTAACTCTCACCCAAGAAGGAATTACTGTTGGTTCATTACATTATACATCGCCAGAACAAATTGATGGGAAAAGAGATATAGACTGCCGAGCAGATATTTATTCGCTTGGAGCCACTTTATACTATGCACTTACCGGGCACAATCTTTATACTGCAAGCACACCACAGGAATTAATCACTAAACATTTATCGGGCAATTATCTTTCTCCAAGAAAAATTAATAAACAAATTTCATTAAGAACTACTTTTATCTTAAAAAAAATGCTTGCTAAAAATAGAGAAAAGCGATATCAATCTATGCAAGAAGTTATTAAGGCAATAGACAAACCTTCTTTAAAGGAAAAATTAAGATTATTTGCTTTTTTTGTGGTAACGGCTTTAATATGTTTTATAATTGGAATAATATTTGAAAGTGTTTTAAAATTTATACATTAATTATTACAAAATGACATTTTATATCTATTTTTATTTTGTGATAGATTTTTTCCCAAAATTTAGTCTGCCATTTTTAAAACATATTACTTAATTAGTTTTTATATATATTATTTTTAACTCAATAATTTAATGATGCCAAAAAAATTTCTAAATTCAATTCAATATATCTTAATTTTATTTAGCATATTAATAATAACAAATTTATCCTCTTCTTATTCAGATTCTCAATATATAAATCAAACCTATATAGACACCACTATTCAACGCGCATATTTTATTCTTAATTCTGCAACAGATGTTTCTGGTATGGGGATTAAAATAGAAGATGCAATTAATTCTGCAAAAAAAATTGCACAACATCTAAAAAAAATGGCGGAAGGAAATCCTAATAAAAAATACATTTTATGGAAAGTTAGTGAATTAGAGAGTCAAATATATCTGGAAGAAAGTGGACTTTTATTAGAAAAAAAACAAGAGCAACAAAAACAAATTAATAAACTTATTTCTAATTTTAATAGCGAATTAGGAAAAAACAGACCCGACTTTAATATTCTTATTTCTATATATAATCAAATGCTTTTGTATGATCTTTCAAAGGCAAAAGAAATATCAACTTCTATAGAAGATCGTAGAAAAAATATTGTCAAGTTAGTTATGTCTTATTTAGAAAACGCAATAACCCAAGGAAATTTTGATAATGCATGGACAGAACTTACATATATAAAAAGCAATTTAGAGCATTTAAAAATATCTTTAACAGAATATAGCCGTTATGCGGCAAAACTGCAGGCAAAAATCAAAGTAGATAACGAAAGAGAATTATTAAATGTAAGCATTAATGATATCGAAAGCTCTCTTGACAAAATGCTATTTGATAATGTTAGAAATGCACTTGTTGTTTTAGAAAACAGAATAAATTCCTTACAGGATCTAATGCCAAAAACAGAATGGGACCGATATTATTTTAAAGCAAAATATCTTAAAAATGCTTTAGAATCAAAAGAAGATTCTCTTGTAAAAGTAAATAATAATATTTTATCACAAGAGGGTATTATTGCTGCAAATGAGTTTCTTGATAATGTATTAAGAAAATATGGCGTATCAAAGGAAAAAGTTGCCAAAATGGAATTTTCTATTATGCAAAAGGCTTTAAAAAACAGTAAGCTTCAGGATACTACAGTATCCAGAATCCTTGAGTCTATTTCTGATTCGTATTTGTCTCAAGATTCTTCTATAATTTCTGATCTTGCCTTATTAGCAAAAAATAAAGCCAAAGAAAAAGAAAATCTAAAAGCACAGCAGGAATCTCAAAGGCTTACCCATGTAGAAGAAATAAGACTTGCCAACATATCTAAATCTGCTGAGCTTAAAAAAAAGCGTGAGGAAGAATTTAGAAATTTAAATATTCAAAAAGCCAATAAAATAATAATTGACATTTATGCTCTTATTGAAAAAAAAGAAATTCAAAAAGCAATACAAGAATATCAGGACAACCAAACTTTTCTTGCCCGATATATTCCAGCAATAGAATTTTCTGCTTTAGATTCCTGTATCAATGCATGCGCCAATAAAAAAGATAAAAAAAGATACTAGGATATTTAACTACTTTTTTCTTTTTGGTTCTGTTTTTAATTTTGCTGTAATAAAATTTACAGTATCGGGTATAACAAAAGAAAAAGCTTCTATATTAGATATCCATTCCTCTTTTGCCTGAAAACCATGTTTAAAAACAGTTTTACTTTTAATAAGGAAAAGGTAATTCCCTTTTGTCAAATAAATTGGTGACTTTTTATCGTAATTAATGGCAAAGCTAATTCTTTTATTATTTTCTTTATTAATACAATCTATTTGATAAAAATATGTGGCATTACCATCTAAATTAACAATAACAACCCCATTATTAAAAGATTTTTCTATTAATCCAACTGGTGGAGAACCTTCGGGGCAAAACTGTTCTAACCAAACAGAGGTATATTGTTCAAGCGGTAGTTTTTTATGTTTAATATCGTATAAAATATTTTCATATTTTGCCTTAGGCATACATCTTTCTATTGATGCGATCAAAGATATAGCATCTTCTGAATGCTTTTGCCATATATTCAACCATTCTAAAATTTCTGCAATTGGTTTTTGCCATGTTTGAGGATTAAGATTTGCCGCAGTAGTTTTTTCTGGTATTACAGGAAAAACTTTGCCATCGGTTTTTGAAATCAGGCCAGAACAATATAAGGAAATAGCTTCTTCATATTTTCCAAGATTCTCTAATTGTTGTGCCGTTTGAATATTAGAAGTAGAAGCCTTTTTAGGTGCTACTTTTAAAACAATAGCAAAAATAATTACAATTGCTAAAAGAATTAAAAATAGTGTTATAATTTGTTTATTCATAAACACCTCCTTAAATTTATTTTTTACCTTTTATACAGAACCAAAATATATTTATAAATTACAATATTATAGGCAGCATAAATAATATTGTATAAAAGCAGGCTCTATGGCAAACAATATTAAAAAAACATTTTTAATAATTTTAACGGCTTTATTATTTGTTGTTATATACTGCTGTTCAAACCGTTTTGTTTCTTATTATTCTGTATCCAATAATTCTGTAATGTATGACAAAAATAAAAAGGTTTTATGTATTCCTTTAACAAACTTAAACATCAAATATGTAGATAATACGAGATCTGCTCATGTTATACTTTTTAGTGATTCTTTTTTCTTAGAAGCTGCAAATAATTTTATTTATTATGAGGCTTCAAAATATTTTGATATATGTAACACTTACTCACCTCAAGATTCTTCTGATTTGATTTATCTATTAAAAGACAAAAGATATTCTTTATTAAAAAAAGATACAAGCAATTATTGCTTTTTCTCAGATTTTGTTAAAAATTTTGCAAACAATCATAACATAGATTTAATTATTTTCCCCTATTCCTGTGAAATTAAAAACATTGTATATCAGCCTCCCGGCTGGAGAAACAACAGATTTGGTCCTTACTACGAAAGACCCGTTTCGTATAAAGCAAAAACATTTTTCCATATACAAATATGGGATAAGACGGGAAATCTGATTTACGAAAGAGAAACTAAATGCGAAGCAGAAAAACCATTTTTATATTCTCTATTTAAAAAAGAAAATAAATCTGATAAAGAAGATTTAATAGAATTTTCTAAGCATCTTTATTCTCCACCAATAATAAAATCATTATATAATTCTATAAAATTATCTTTAATGATTAGAAATTAGTAGTTAAATAAATATATTTTATTAAAAAGGCAATCATCATGTCTCAACAAGAAAAAAAATCTCTAAAAAATAAAAAGCCTGTTCAATTTTTAATTCTATTTATTGTTATTATGGCCATGTATTTTGTTATAGAAGTATTACCATTAAATGTAGGAACATCGCACATTCCATGGAACGAAATTCCGCAACATATAAGCAAACGGTTACCCGTTGTTGTATTGATTGCTTTGGCTGCCTCTGCATACATAGTAGCAAAAAATAAAGATAAATAAAAATATTACGCTATTCCGTATGCTTTTTCTGCTGCTTCAACACATTGTCTGATAAGAGTTGCTATTGTCATAGGTCCAACACCTCCCGGAACAGGTGTATAAGCATAAGATTTTGGTGCCGCCAATTTAAGCTCAACATCTCCAATTCCACCAGGATGGTATCCGGCATCTATAATTATTGCCTTTTCTTTAATCCATTCTGCTTTTATAAACTCTGGAATTCCTACTGCTCCAACTATAATATCTGCCAATCTTACAATAGAAGGTAAGTCTTTTGTTTTTGAATGACAAATAGTGACTGTAGCATTTTTATTTAATAGCATCATAGCCATTGGTTTTCCCAAAATAGGACTCCTGCCAACAACAACAGCATGCTTACCAGAAATTTGAATTTTATAATGTTCAAGAAGGCTTATTATACCAGCAGGAGTTGCACAACCAAACGCCTGTTCACCCATTGCCATTTTGCCAAATCCCAAACATGTAACCCCATCAACATCTTTATTTAAAAAAATACTGTCAAAACATAATCTTTCGTCAATATGTTTTGGAACTGGATGTTGTAGTAAAATTCCATGAATATTTGGATCATTATTAAGATTATTAATGACATCAAGTAATTCCTGTGTTGTTGTAGATTCTGGCATTTCTATTTTTCTGGATTGCATGCCTACTCTCTGGCAGGCATTTCCTTTCATTTTTACATAAGTTGCGCTCGCAGGGTCATTACCAACCAATATTGTTGCTAAAATTGGAGTAATACCTGTTTTTTCTTTTATAGTTTTAACTCTGGGTTTTAAGGATTCTTCTATTGATTTTGCAAGAGTCTTTCCATCTAAAACAATTGGATTCATTTTTATCATTCTCCTAATAAATAATTATTGTAAAAATAATTAATCCCAGATTATTTATTAGAAATAATTTTTGTATACTATAGGTTATTATAAAGCTAATTCATTATGTCTTTAACAAATGCGATATAAATTTATTAATTATATTTTTTAATTTGACAAATAATAATAAATAATAATTTTTCTTATAATGAGAGAAGTCTATTTGTTCATTTTTCTTTTATAATAAAATTATTTTATTCTGCTGGGGGAAGTCTCCCAACCCTTTTGCTATTTATTTCTCTTTTTTAATTTTACATATTTTTTGATAAATTTTTAAAATTATACTTTATAAATTAAAAACAAAAATTAAGATAAATTATTTTTTGGGCTTAATTATTTTCTTTTTATAATAAAATAATTTTTTTGTTGGGGAAAGTCTCCCCCTCGCTGTGTCGCCGCGAAGCGTCCCGCCCTGGCGGGATACCCCCACTGCAAGGGGGCTCGCATTATATTGCTCCGTTTCACTCCGCATGCTCGCCCCCTCGCATCGCTCCCCGCTAGGGAAAATTCTGGGTAATTTATTTTAAGTAATATTTTTAGGAATTTATAATAATGTTTGTATTAATTTTTAAGTCATAACTATTTATTACATAGAATTTTTCTGTAAATAAAATACCCCTCAGTGCTCTTCCGAAGCCATTCTTATCTTTTGTCAATAATTTGGCAATATTACTTAATTGAAAGGAAAAGTATGAAATAATAGAAATAAAATAAAGTAATTAAACAATTTTAATAAAAGATTTCTTTAAATTATTATCTATCAACAGCACTCCGCGGGTGTGCCCTGCCAGACGGTGGTAATTGAAAAGAGATCGGTTCCCCGGGCACACCCAGGAGGGGGTAGCGGAATACACACCGAAGGTGTGGATGAAGCTTAGGGGGAGACTTCCCCCACCTAAATAATTAATACATCTTGATAAATTTAAAAAAAAACACGCATCATGATAGGTTTTTAGTAGTTTTAAACTATTAATTTTGAATTTTGATTTGTAAATCACAAATATTTTCAACCGCTGATAGCAAAAAAAGCTTACCAAGTTGATTGTTTATTTTTAAATAAATAATAAATTTATTATTCAATTTCCCTATTTGCCTACTGATTAATCAATATATTCAATATTAAAATCTTTTTATTATATCCATTCCATCTCATTTTGATTAAATTTAAAAACGTCCTCTTATTTTTAAAACATAATGAATTAAATAACCCTATATATAATAATTCTTTGGAGCAAACAATCAGTTTATTCATCAATTTTATTTCTTTATGCATATATTTAAAATATTTCTTTTAATATCATTCACAAATTTGCTTTAAAATCTTACATTTGCTACAAGTCGTAGTCCTATTGACTGATTAAGAAATGTATATTCTGTTTTATCGGGTCCTATATTTGAAATAAGCGTTGCTCCTAAATAAACATTTCCTATAGTTGTATATCCCAAAGTTAAAGAAATTATTCCGCATTTCTGATATATATTCATTATTCCATTAAGATTAAATGTTAAGTCGCTAACTATAAATCTGTTTACGCCTAAAAATATTGCTGCATAATATTTTGAATGATAATTTGCATCATACAAACCCTTAAACAACAAATATTCTGATTTTGTAAACAGTATTTGAATAACAGAGCCATTTATAAATTCATTGGAATAATATTTTGTACTATCAATAAAAACATTTTCTTTATAACCTTCCCCATTGTAAAAGCCTTCAAGTTCAACAGTAATAGCATTATGAAATCCCATTAAATCAAAATCTCGTCTTATACCAATACTCACCTTAGGAATTAAATTTTTTTGTGTTTGCTCAAGATAAATAATAGAATCATTTGTGGCTATTTTAGGCATAATGTTTCCATTTGCGACTGTTAGCTCTCCTGTTACATCAATTCCTAAAATCCTCGTAGAAACATCATATCCAAAAACTAAAGGTTTTCCTCTTCTTGTCCAAAAAGAAAGTGCCATTTCTGAACCTTTAATAAGATATTCTGCCTTTAAGCTTAGAGCGATACTATCTAACCGCATTGCCTTTTGCAAGTCCAAAAACCCATAGATATTACCATTTATTCCAAATGGAATATGAAATTTTGTTCCCAAAACACCTTCTCTAAATCCTATTTTTTCTAAAAATGTTTTTCTTTCTATATTTATAAGATCTGTTGGATTCCAAAAATAGCATCTCCCCCATTCAAGAACCTGTTTACCAACTCTAAAATAAACCTGTTTATTAAAATTAAAATCAAAAAATAATTCTCTTAAAAAAACTTCATATTTAGCAGTAGAATCAATTGAAGGGTTAAGATCTGCTTCAAGATTTCCGTAAACTTTTGTTTGGTTAAAAAGCCTTGAATCAAGTTCTAAAGAACCAATAAGCAAATTATTAAGAAAAGTGTTATACAATTTTGGTTTTTTTACAAATTCTCTATTTGCCGATATTATAGAAGCAGCAATAATGCTACCACCAATATTTGTTCCTTTTTTTTCTGATGGATCTCTAATTGAGGTATCCGCCAACTTGTTTATATCAATAACACTTGAGGTATCGTTAAAAAGTATCTCTTCGTTTACAGTATTTTCAAAGGAGAAAATGCTTGTTATGTATAATAAAATGGTTAATAATAATTTAAAATTCATTTACTTAAATTCTCAAGATAGGCTTTTGTAAATATTTTATCGTCTAACTTTTCAAAAGATATTCCTGTTATTTTTACCTGTGTTTTGTTCCCCTTTTCAAACTCATCTATATACAATTGATCTACTGGAATAAATTTATCTTTTACCGTTGTGTATTTTAAAAAATATGAAGTTTGCATAAGCGTTTTAGAAGAAGAATAGCTTTCTTCTTTTAGTATTAAATAATTATCTTTCCTGACCCATAATTTTTTAATAGGATAGTCTATGTTAGTTACTTTTGCTTTTATTTCTAATTTATAAACAGGTATTTGCCCAAGTTTTTCTTCTGTAATTAATTCTTTCCCTGTTGAGTCTTTAATTCCCTCATAAAGTTCTGTAATTGGACGCCTTTCAAAATCTTGAGCCTTTGCATTTGAACCAGCAATATTTTCGTCACGATTTATATGCTGAAATGTTCTGGTATTTTTTCTATACATCCAAAAATTATCTCCAACTCTTAAATATCCATTTCCTTTTTCTGATTCGGGATAAAGCATTACAATGAGATAAGAATCATCGGAATCACGGCGATAATATAATACTTCAAACTTTCTTATTCCCTGTGATGCTTTCTGTTGAATAAGGGTCACATTTGCGGTTATATCTTGAGGTAATTTATGTATTGCTTCTATTTTTTCTAACACTTCCTTTATTGTTATTTGTGAAGAAAAAGTTATGCTTGTAAAAAGCAGAATATAAAAAAAATATTTTTTAATTATTATCATTTTTTAATTATCCTTTTTAGTTATTGTTTTTTTTATTCATAATGTCTTAACGCAGAAGCAGCAGACATTCTGGCTGCTTTTTTAGAAGGAAAATACGCAGTGGCAACAGAAATTAAAAGTATTACAGTTGTATAAAAAACTATTCCATAAAAAGTTGGAACAAATTTAATATGACCATTCACAAGAAGCATTCCCAGTGGATTATCCTGAACATCTATTTTAATTAAAGAAAGTCCAGTCATAACAACAAAAGCCATTATTATGCCGCAGATACAAGAAAACAAAGTAAGGAAAAATGTTTCTAAAAGAAAAATATTCCTTACATGATTTTTCTGCATTCCAATTGCACGAATTGTTCCTATTTCTCTTGTTCTTTCTTTTATCGTCATTCTCAAACTATTAACTACTCCAATGAGAATAATAAAAAATAAAATCATTACGGCAACAAAAGTTATTAAATTTAGTGCTACTTCTAAACCAAGAACAACACTCGCACTCTCATACATAGATTGAACACTTATAGTAATAGCCCGAGATTTAATTTTTGCAATTTCTCTTATTTGTTTTTGTAACTCCTGAGTTGTTTTTGCTCTTTTAAGCAATATCCATTCTTTAACAAAAGCATTTAAAATTTTGCTTTGTTTAAAAGAAATAAGAGAAACCAGTAAAGAATCATAAGACTTTGGCCAATGATTATAATAGAAATCATAAAATAAATTTTCATTTATTAAAATAGAATTATCAATTGATGTTTTTGTCTCTTCAATTAATGTTGTTACATAAAATTTTTGGCAATAATTTTTATCTTCGTATTTAGGCTGATATGAAAAAATGCAGGAGTCGCCAACTTTTATTCCTAATTCTTTTTGTAATAAAAAACCAATTGCTATTCCATCTTTGCCAAAAGGTTTTTTTGGTGGCAAAATATTTAAAATTTTAATAGAATCCATTAGAATTTGTTTAGATAAAGAATCATTTTTATATCCAAGAGCAATTGCAGAAACACTTTTTTGTTTATAACTTAAGTTGCCATAAGCATAGGCAATTTTTGGCTTGAATGCATTATATAAAGAATCTGTCCATTTTTTTGCATTTTTTTTGGGATCTGTTTTTAGGGTTATATATAACCCTCCAATATCATGAGGCCCATATCCTGCTATTTTTTTTAAATTCTTTGTATAAAGAAGAATAGGCGCAGACATAAATATATTAACCGGCTTAAAAATTCCAGCCACAGTAAGGCGACATGTTTGATGCTGTCCATTAATATCCTGATATCTTACACTAATAATATCATGTAGCTTTACATTGAGCGTGCGTGCTTTTGAGTCTGAAATAAGAACCGGATTTTCTAAATTTGGGTTTGTTAAATCAAAAAAATTCCCATCAATTATTTTAAAATTTTCGGCAGCCTCTTGTTCTTCTTTTTTTGTTCCATAAGAATACGGATCTATCCCAATCATTATGACATTATCTGATCCTTTATTCCCAATAGCTCTTGCCATAATGCCAATTGCCTCCTGTAAACTGGAAATATCTGGGATTTTGTTTTTAGCAATATTAAAAACACGATCGCCATCTTTAAATATCATTCTATACAAGTTCCCATTCTGACTAAAGCTAACGCTTATGTGACCCGAAGTATATTTAATTATTTTGTTAAAAATTATTTCCGACATGCCACGAGAAAATGAATTTGCCAAAACAAGAATCATCATTCCAAAAGCAATAGAAATACCAAGCAATATGTTTCTTCTTTTTTGACGTAATAAATTCCTTAAAGCAATATATACAATAAAATTCATATTCTCATTCTCTTGCTATTGCATTTAAAGGCGTTATTTTTTGAGCTATTAAAACCGGATATACAACAGCCAGAATAGTTACAAAAAATAATTGCAAAATTGTTATAAAAATATCTTCAACCGATAAAACAGGACAAAATTTATCTCCTCCAAACAAAAGCTGAATTGCATCATTTGTTGATGTTATATTTAAAAACGAAAGCAGTTTTACAACAATGGTGCCACACACAATACCCATTCCTCCCGATACAAAAGCAAGAATAGCGGTTTCTGTAAGAAGCATAAAAGATATTAATCCTTTTCTTGCTCCAATTGCACGCATCATTCCAATCTCCTGAGTTCTTTCTATAATAGTCATGCTTAAAGTATTAATTATTATTATCATTGCAACAAAAAATAAAAACATTACAAATAAAAAAAGAGAGGCTTTTATAATTGTTGTTATACCACCTATTGTTCCTAAAGCCTTTTTCCATAAAATTGCACGTACGCCCAGATTTTGCTTTTTAAATATTTCATTTAACATTAAAACTGCTTTATTAGGATTCTCATTTTTTTTTAGCAAAATGAGAATAAGATTGTATGCTCCTGATTCTATATCATTTTCTGAATGAGTATTTGATTTTTCCTTTAAAGAAACATAATGTAGACAATTAGACTTTAAATCATTATTTAATCTGTTTACGATTAGTTCGTTATTAAATATTTCATCAAGAGACTTAT
>Ga0123519_10013720_pt1 | contig 11617 bp, 13 predicted proteins | sample YelNatPaOPRAMG02_FD_87396 | JGI IMG/M metagenome (GOLD analysis project Ga0123519, IMG submission 87396) | Hot spring microbial communities from Yellowstone National Park - Yellowstone National Park OP-RAMG-02 (version 2) | ecosystem: Environmental > Aquatic > Thermal springs > Hot (42-90C) ... | reverse complement strand
ATTGGGAAACGATTTGAGTGGATTGTCCTAACGAAAAGTAAGCTTGTATAACATTAATGAGCTGGTTATCAGGCGCTTAGTTTTTAAGAAAAGACTATTTTATAACGTATATTTACGTGTTACCGGCAAGGCTAAAATTCGGCAGTCCTGTTAACAATTTGCGGACAAAACGACTGATATTTTCTTTAAATTTGACGACTAAGACGAAAAACAGAATGACAATAGACTTCAATAAAATAATTCAAGGTGATTGCTTAGAAGTAATGCGACAACTTCCAAGCGAAAGCATTGATTTAATAGTGACTTCACCGCCTTACAACTTGAAAAACTCGACAGGTAACGGAATGAAAGACGGACGGGGTGGAAAGTGGAAAAATGCAGAGTTGGTAAATGGTTACAGCCATCATAACGACTGTATGCCGCACGAAGAATATGCCAAGTGGCAACGCGACTGCTTGACTGAAATGCTAAGACTAATTCCCGACAACGGAGCAATTTTTTACAACCATAAATGGAGAGTACAAGACGGCTTACTTCAAGACAGACAAGACATTGTGGGCGGGTTTCCAATCAGACAAATAATAATTTGGAAACGTAAAGGTGGTATCAACTTTAATCAAGGTTACTTTTTACCGACATATGAAGTGATTTATTTGATTGCAAAACCTGACTTCAAACTAGTACCGAAGGCTAACGCCTTCGGTGATGTTTGGGAGTTTAAGCAAGAGATGAATAACCCCCACCCTGCACCGTTTCCAACAGCTTTGATAGACCGCATTGTTTCTTCGACTTATGCAAAAACCATTCTTGACCCCTTTATGGGTTCGGGGACAACTGCGGTTGCAGCATTGATGAATGACAGAGAATACTTGGGCATTGAGCTTTCACCAGAATATATCAAAATGGCTGAAAAACGCATTTCAGATTTTCAAAGTCAAGGCAGAATTAAATTTTTAAAACAAGAAGTAGAAGCGTGAAAGCAACAGAAATTTTAAGCGACATACAAAATCGTTGGCATAACGTTTATTGGTTTTCGAGAATGCTAATCAATAACGACAAATACATTGCAGTTGGCAAAGAGCCAAAATTGTTATCAACTCTTGCGAGTAGTTTACGACTTGTAGCCAAAGAGAGCAAAGGCAAAGACACATTAAACCTGCAAAAACAAACTCTTAGAAACATTATTGAAGAACGTTATAAAAAAACAGCTTCAAGAGATAACCGTGTTCAAAGAATGTTATCCGAATTGGATGAAGAAATAAACACACTTGATGATATGGATGTGTTTATTCTGACTTGCGAAAACATAATGCTACCACTACAACAAGCAATTTCAAACATTCCAAGTGACGACAAAGAATTTACATTAAACATTGCAAAATCTTATCTCGACATACAAGGCGAAGAAGGACTTGCAACAGTTATTTCACTTTGGGACGATTTAGGCGTTAAAGGTTGCTTGACAGCAGAGAGAACTGAAATCGTGAGAGCGTTTACAACGCTAAGAGTTTTGCTCACCAAGGACAAATCAATTACTGAAGAAGACCGAGATATTGTGCTGACTGCTTTCACACAAGAATTTGAAAGACGAGCAGCACAAAAACGCAAAAAGAGAGCAGGTGGAAGTTTAGAAGATGTAACAGACTTCATTTTGGGATATTACAAAATCAAACGAGCCGAAGCACCTTCTCATTTCCAAGCGGACTTAGAAGTTGATAATTGGGTAAAAGCAAAAGACGGTTGGCTAATTGGTATTTCTTGCAAGCGAACAATTAGAGAACGTTGGAAAAATGTGAGTAGCAGCACGGAAGTTTACAACCGTTTCAAAGTAAAATACATTTTTCACGTTGTAACTTTTGATGAAGATTTATCAGACGACAAGTTGACTTTGCTTGGCGAACAACGTCAAATATTTTATTTGCCCGACAACAGCAGACGACTAAAATATGCAAGCGAACACGTTGGACTGAAAAACTATGTAAGACCGATTTCACAATTGATAAATGACATTAGAAAAGAACTCAAATGACAGAAGCCCAGCCGGTAACAGCGGTTTGGCGTAATGGCGGGTGCAGTGCTTCGTATGACAGTTTTGTGGTAGGTTCAAGTGCAGTTCTTCGATTGAATCCCGAAGTTTCGGGATGCTAAAAATCCGCCACTACGCCAAGCCGCAAACCGTTAGGTGCAAGCGTAGGACGACACACAAACACAGTATTAAAGTGACTTTTGTAACAGATTAAGAGAATTATAAAACAGAAATTTGCAAGAAAACGAATGACAGAAAATATAAAACTCGGACTTAAAGAAAATTGGAAGCAGTTTACAATATTGGTAATTGTAAACGCCTTTGTAGGTGGAATGATAGGAATGGAACGGACTATTTTTCCTCAGTTTGCCGAGTTAGAGTTTGGTGTTGCTTCAAAAACTGCAATTCTATCTTTCATTACAGCTTTCGGGATTACAAAAGCAATAGCAAATTATTATACCGGACGACTTGCCAACAAATTTGGACGCAAAAATTTACTTTTATTCGGTTGGCTTCTCGCCATTCCAATTCCGTTTATACTCATTTACGCTTCAAGCTGGAGTTGGGTAATTTTTGCCAATGTGCTTCTGGGTATTAGTCAGGGGATGACTTGGAGTAGCACAGTTGTAATGAAAATAGACCTTGTTGGAGAGAAAGACCGTGGATTTGCTATGGGTTTAAACGAATTTGCAGGTTATTTTGCTGTGGGTGTTGTTGCTTTTTTGACAGGTTATATTGCCAACACGTATGGTATTACACCTTATCCATTTTACATAGGCATTTTCATTTCCATTCTTGGTTTCATTTTGACAGCCCTTTGGGTTAAGGACACAAGGGTTTTTGTTCATAAAGAAAGTGCAACCGACAACACAGCAAAACTTGACAATGTTTTTTTGGAAACTACTTTTAAAAACAAAACTTTAAGTTCAGTTACACAGGCAGGACTTGTAAACAATCTGAATGACGGAATGATTTGGGGCTTGCTTCCAATCGTTTTGTTTTCGTTAAACTACAACAACGAAAATATTGGAATAATCACAGCTATTTACCCAACAGTTTGGGGTATCGGACAACTTTTTACAGGTAAAATGTCTGACCATTATTCAAAAAAAGCAATGCTTTTTTGGGGTATGCTTTTACAAGGTTTAGCCATTTTACTTATTCCATTCAGCAGCGACTTTTATGTTTTGGCTTCCATTTCAGCAATATTAGGATTAGGAACAGCGTTGGTTTATCCAACTTTCTTATCCACAATTGCACAAGCAACAAGCCCAAAACAAAGAGCAGAAAGTATCGGAACATTCAGACTTTGGAGAGATTTGGGTTATGCTTTTGGTGCGGTAATTTCAGGAGTTACAGCCGACATATTCGGTATAGAATATGCGATTTTACTTATTGGCGGACTAACAATAATTTCTTCACTCATTATCAAATTCCGTATGCCGAACAAATTAAGATAACCAAAGAGTGCATTGAAGTGGACGAAGTAAAACAAGCACTTCAAGCAAAGAGAAAAATTCAAATTATTGACGTAAGGAGCAAAGAAGAATACGAGCAAGGACATATACCAAATGCGTTGAACATTTCACTTCAAGACTTGAAAGACAACATTTCAAAACTTGACAAGAATTTTCAATTTGTAACAGCTTGTGGTAAAGGTGGTGGACGGTCAACAGACGGAGCAAAACTTTTAAGAGAGTTTGGACTAAATGCAATTTGGCTTTGTGGTGGGACAAATAAATGGTTAACAAGTATTGAATGACAAGAACGCCAGCACCTAACAGCGGTTTGGCGTAATGGCGGGTTCAGTGCTTCGTATGACAGCTTTGTGCAAGGTTCAAGTGCAGTTCTTCGATTGAACTTTTGCCTTGAAAATCCGCCACTACGCCAAGCCGCAAAACGTTGTGCGCAACCAATTTGCAGCGTCTTTAAATTTCAAAGTGTTTTGATACATTTTCTCATTCATCTTTAATATGACAACAGCTAATAAAATAAAAATTCTAAACGCTCAAATTGACAAACTACAAATAACAGAAGCTCAACTAAACACTTTTCATTTCTCTCATTGGAAAACCGAGACATTAGAGTATATCAGAGTTTTCTTTGGCGACAGTTCCGAACTATACAAAAAATGCAAATCATACAACGACCAAGTTGATGATGAGTACAAAAGCAAGGACTATAAAGTTGGCAGCGCATTATGGATATTATTTTATACTGACATGCTATTTTCAGCGATTGGTATTCTGCAACACGAGATTTATAAAAAGTCAAAGTTTTTGGACTTTATACACGGTTTGAGCATCCCAATAGTAGTTGGACTAATTGGATTATTTATGACTATCGCATTTTATGTTGGTAAGTATGATGGAATTAAATTAGGGGAATCTATCACACCGACACTTGACACAACCAAAAATGTACCCCAAAATAAAACCGCCGACAGTACAACCAAGAATACACAACAGCAACATATAATATCAATAAGCCAAGACACAACCATCAAATGAATTTTGGTATGCGCACAACAATAGGTTTTGCGTCATGGCGGCTTGACGGAATAACAATCAGCAGCAAATCGCTATCAATTTCGGTTCCGAAAGACGAATTCCTATTGGGCTTTTATTTTTAATTTGAACATTTGCTTTTCTATTTTAACTTTAGTTCCAGGGCTTGACGTTAATAAATACCGCCACGAACGCAAAGCCTCGAACGTTGGTAGCCATTAATGATGCGACTTCTTAAGACCATACGACTCATTATTACTTTTTATAGAAGTTTTTTTCTTGCATCAATTCTCATAACACTTTTTTGTGTTAAAGTATTTTGGGAATATGGCATGCAGACTTTTACGACGATATTTTGGTTTAAACTCACAACTTTAGCTTTGATATTTTATTTTGTAAAAAATTATAAAGCAAAGGAATTTTATTATTATCGAAACTTAGGAGTATCATCTTCTCTTTTGTGGGTGACGACAATGTTATTTGATTTTAGTTTGTTTATTTTTTTGATTATAATGACATATAATTTCAGATGAAGCATAAACTTGAAGCGGACGGTATTATGTTAGAATTTGGTAATAGAAAAATTTTGACAAATATTTATTTAAAATGTGAAACTCAAAAAATAGTTGGACTGTTAGGCAGAAATGGTCAAGGCAAAACTTGTTTATTGAATATTATTTATGGGACATTAGAAGCAACAAGCAAATCAATTCGATTCGACAATGTTGCAATAATCAAAGTCTTTGAAAGACCAGACTTATTAAAATATTTACCACAGCATAATTACATACCCAAAAGATTGACAATAAAAAGAGTTTTTTCTGATTTTAATTTAAACTTTGCGGACTTTGAAAATTTATTTCCAGAATTTAAAACAAAATATAATTCTTCAATAAAAAGCTTATCTGGCGGGCAAAGACGATTAATTGAAGTTTATATAATTATTAAATCGGAATCGCAATTTGCGATACTTGATGAGCCGTTTTCACATTTAATGCCTTTGCACATTGAGACATTAAAAGAAATTTTAAAAATTGAAAAATTAAATAAAGGTTTTATAATCACAGACCATATGTATAATCATATTGTTGACATTTGTGACGACTTGTACATTTTTGTTGACGGCAAAGCTAATTTGACAAAATCAGTTGACGAAATTGAAACGTATGGTTATGCAAGACTTTAACGGCTACCAACAAGAGCATTGGCGTTAAGTCGACGGACAGACCGCAAGTGCTGAGCAAAGTGCAAGTTTCAACGACAACAATATTTTGACACGATATATTTTCAAATTCCGCCACAACGCCAATGCGAGAACGTTAGTGGCAATTAAAACTTCAGCTTATGGAACATTACTACTTCATCGAGAAAAAGGGGACGAAGCAAGGACCCTACAAACTTGCTGAACTTAAACAACAAACAATTTATTTCGACGAACTTATTTGGAGAAGCGATAATGACGAGTGGAAAAAGGCTGCCGATTTTGAAGAGCTAAAGGATGTGTTTATTGTGAAACCACCGCCTACGCCAAAAGAGCAAAAGGTTGCAGAAGTAAATAAAAGCTTCACAAATCAAATAATCGGACAAATAGCAATCTTTTATGTCATTACATCCATTATCGTTGGCTTTATATCTTTTGCAATTGCCCAATCATCTTGGGAAACCTATTTAAAAGAAACTGGCGGCAAATATTTGGGGAATAATTATTCTTCATCTTATTCATCGGGAATGATTTCTTACGCTGAGTTATACGCAAATAAAAGGTATCCATATTATATGCCAGGAACAAATAATGAAAGCTCTTATGGTAGTGGGCAGGGCTTTTTATTCCGACCCTTCAAAGCATTTGGCTCAACAATTTATTTGACAAAAGAAGAACAAGATAGTTCGGGAACTCTGCTAATCAATTTAATGCTTTCCTCATTTGTTTCTTTGTCATTCATATTTGTGTTTATAGGAATTGTTTATTACGCAATTAAAAGGTCTTCAATAGAAACTTTACAGAAAGAAGTTAACCAAACCGCCGAAGCATCAAAAAATTAAACAAATGCAATTAAAACAGATTGACACATCTATGCTTGTACAGCTTTATGAAAATGCAGACGATAACAGCGTGACAAAGCAAACGATAGCTTCTGAACTTGAAGCAAGAAGAAAAAACAATCAGAGATTTTCGAAGGAAGACCTATTCCACATCAATAAAACTTTAAATCGTGCCTTAACAGTTTCTTTCTTTCCAAATACAAAGTCATATGGTATAATTGGCAATCATGTAACAATTGACATAGTCTTGACAGATGAAGAACTGATAAAGCTATTGCAAAATCAAGCAGCAACTCCGCCAATAAAAACATATGGTCACTTAAAAATAAAGGTGCTTGCAAAACATGATTTAACGAGTGAACAGATTTTCGAATTAGAAGAACATGGAATTGATACGTCCGAAGTTTACGAAGTGATGCACATCTAAAACAAACCATAACTGCCACTAACAGCGGTTTTGCGTCAGCGGGGCGTGACTCAACGCAGTATCATCAGCAGGAATGCTTATTATTTTCAGTTCCAGCAGACAGAATGCAGGTGAGCAAATGAATAAAACTTGTACATTAGTTAATCTATCAGCTACAGTTCCGGGCTGGACGTTTTCCAAATATCCCGCCGAACGCAAAGCCGATGACCGTTGGCGGTCATGCTAAAAAAACCGACAGCTACCGACAAAACATTAGTATTTTGACAAAACCGACCTTAAAATTTGTATTTTTGAGGCCTAAATGGCAGACAAAGCATACATAACACCAAATGTTCTTAAATGGGCAAGAGAATCGGCAAGAATGACCGAAGAAACTGCTGCTGCCAAAGTTTCCGTGACGGTTGACAAATTAAAAGAGTGGGAAGCAGGGACAAATCATCCGACAATAAGACAAGCACAAACACTTGCTAAAGCTTATAAAAGACCATTTGCTTTATTCTTTTTGCCAGATGTTCCTCGTGACTTTCAGCCACTGCAAGACTTTAGAAAATCAGGCTCAAAAAATCTGACAACATCTTCAATTTTCATCATCAGAGAAATCCAACAAAAGCAAGCATGGATAAGTGATGTATATTCAGAAAATCAAGAAGACAAATTAGCTTTTGTAGGTCGCTATTCAATAAAAGACGACCCTCAAACTGTAGCAAAAGACATTCTTGAAACATTAAAAATAAATCCTGCATCTTACAAGACAGATAACCCCATTAAGGAGTGGATTGATGCAGCAGAAACGAATGGCATTTTTGTTTCAAGAACAAGTTTTATTCACTCTCGACTTAAACTAGATTCGGAAGAGTTGCAAGGTTTTGCAATTGCTGACCCACATGCACCCTTCGTTTTTGTAAACTCGGACGATTGGAATGCACCACAATTATTTACACTTGTTCATGAGTTAGCTCACATTTGGATAGCTGAAACAGGCATTTCAAATGAAGTTGAGCCCGACATAAAACACAAAGACAAGTTTCATCCAGTAGAATTATTCTGCAATGAAGTTGCTGCAAATGCTTTAATGCCAAAAGAAATTCTTTTGAGTTTTGATTCAACTTCTTTTCATACTTCTAAAGATGTTTTCAAGGTTGCAAAGCAATTAGGTGTAAGCTCGTTTGCTCTTTTAGTTCGTGCATTGAATCTTAATATTATTTCGACACCAACATATCAGAAGTTAAAAAAACAAGCTGACATTGATTATGCGGAGTATTTGAAAAGAGAAGCTGAAAAAAAAGCCAAGCAAAAAGAAAAGGATAAACCAGGCGGGCCGAATTACTTTTTGTTACAACTGAATAGAAATAGCAGACTATTTACTCAAACTGTTTTAGATGCATTTCGTGGCGGATTTATCGAGCCTACATTAGCTAGTAATCTATTAAATGTTCAAGTAAATAAATTTCCAAAACTCGAATCCCAATTATTTAGATGAGCACAAAGGCAAACAAATATTGTTTGGATGCCAATGTGTTAATCCAAGCATGGCAAAAATACTACAACCCAAAATTTTGCCCTGATTATTGGAAAATCTTAACCGAACTTGGAAAAAACGGAAAGATTTTTCTTCCTGAATTGGTTTACGAAGAAATCATTCGGACTGAAGACGACCTATCAAAATGGTTGAAAGGGAGCAAAATTCCAATCAATAAAATTAGCGAACCAGTTACAATACACATTCGTAAAATTTTAGAAGATTATCCGCTGTTAGTTGACAATACAAAGGCTCGTTCACTAGCTGACCCTTGGGTTATTGCTCACGCTTTACACGAAAATGCGACTATAGTCACCAAAGAAGAAAAGGTGACAGCTTTAAACTCTAACAAAATTAAAATACCCAACGTTTGTGACAACATGGGAATTAGATGGATAAACGACTTTCAATTTATTGACGAGTTAGACATTAAATTCCAATGTTCCTTGAATTAACCAACGACAGAAAAGAAGCACGAACCGCCAACATCGGTTTTGCGTCAGGCGGGGTGACGTGCTTCTATTGACAATTTTGTGTATAATTGAAGTGCGGTTCTTCGTATCGAGTTTAGTGCTAAAAAGCCCGCCCGAACGCAAAGCCGAAAAACGTTGGCTGCCATAATCTTTGCAACGTTTCGGTGGACACAACTGTCATCTTTAAAAAGACAGATTATGAAATCTTACTTCACTTTTTTCTTGTTGCTTTTCATCGCATCATGCAACAAAGAAAATAATGCACCTTCAAACACTCCTTCAAATCAAGTGTTCCCTAATGAAGTAGGTAATCATTGGGCTTATAAGTACAATGACGGCTCTAATAGCGAACAATATATTTTTGTTGACATTGTTGGAACTGGGACACTTCCAGATGGACAAAGTGCAACAATTTGGACAAGCACTTTGCAAAATGCAACAAATCAAAAATATTTACTGGATAGTTCTTTCGTAGTTATTGATGAACAAAAAGCAGTTTTCTATGGAGTACCATGTTTAACTTGTACAACTCAAATGCCAGAGGAAAAACGCAGATATATATTTCCATTACAAGTAAATAACAAATGGTTTACAGACAAATTTTTCGGTGACACAACAAAAGTTTTAAATGAAAGCAGCTTAACAGTTCCAGCCGGTACATTTGAAAATACTTTCCAATTATCAAAAACAGTTGGTTACGTTGTTAATTCATTCACCAAAGACACTATTTGGTTAACCCCAAATATTGGAATGACAAAGTTCTATCAAAACGAATACAGTTTAGGACCACTGCCAGGAAACGGCATTTGGGAATTATCAAGCTATAAATTGAAATAGAAATACGGCAGCCAACAAAAGTATTTGCAAAAGCAGGGCTGGACAATGTAACATCAGCTATGTGCAGGTGGCAGCAATGGGTCGGGCTCGACGTTCAATTTTCAGCTTTAGTTCTTAACTTCAACTACATATTTTCAAATGGGCATTTGTACCGGGCTGGACAATCAATGAATTCCCTGCCTTCGCAAATACTCGAACGTTAGCGGCAAGGCAAAGACACAACAGTATTAAATTCAGATATATGATTAAAGATTTCGAAACAGTAAAAAAGCAACTGGAAGAGTTGTCAACTGTAATCAATTCATTCAAGTCAGAAAGTGTTCAATTAAAAATCATTGACCTGCTATTCAAAGGCGTCAAGATTTCTGACGAAACCATTGATGATGTTGACGAAACAGAGGAAGGGTCAGGTGAATCTGCTCCTAAAATAAAGAAGCAGCGAAGGAAAAAGAAAGCAGCTGAAAATGGAGAAAAAAAACCTCGGGCTTCAAAAGGGAGACCAGGACCCTCACAGACAATGGACAAATTGGTTAGTGATGGCTATTTCAAAACAAAGAAAACAATTGGTGACATTGTAAAGCATTGTAATACTAGTTTAGCTTTAACTTACAAGGCTACTGATTTATCTGGCATTCTTATGAAATTAGTACGTGACCAAAAGTTGAAAAGAGAGAAAAACGAAACTAGCAATCAATATGAGTATATTAACGCTTAATCAAGCTCTTCAAAGTGTTGACAAGAAATTTCGGGAGAAGATAGTTTCAACATATCAGGAAATTAAATCCAGATATTCTAAAGCACTTTACAATTCAGAGTTTGATGCAGCAGGGCTTAGTTCGGGAAAATTTTGCGAAACTATTTTAAGATTTCTCCAGAACGAGCTGACTTCAACTTACATACCTTTTGGCACGCATATTTCAAATTTTAATGACGAGTGTCAAAAACTAATTAATCTTCCCAAAACGGCTGGAAATGAAAGTTTACGAATAATTATTCCACGTTCAATTTTATTCCTCTACACATTGAGAGGGAAAAGAGGTATAGGACATGTTGGCGGAGACGTTGAAGCTAACAAAATTGATATTGAAACAATTGTTAGACTTTCTGACTGGGTAGTTTGCGAGATTATAAGAATTTTTCACAGCTTGTCTTTAGAAGAAGCACAAGCTATTGTGGATAGTCTTTCATCGAAACAGTTGCCAGAAATTTGGGAAATTGCTGGAAAGAAAAGAATTCTAGCAACTGGATTAGATTTCAAACAAAAAACACTTCTATTGTTATATCAGAGTTCAGAAAATTTTGAATTTGCAGAAGATTTATACAAATGGGTTGAATATTCTGACTATTCCATGTACAAAAGAGCGATTTTAAAGCCATTGCATGACAAAAAAATAGTTGAATATGATAAAGAGACTGACATTGTTCATATCTCACCAACAGGAATATTCGAAGTAGAAAAAAATATTTTGCCGAGTTTAGCGAAGTAAAGCCCAGCCGCTAACATTGCATTGGCAATATGACGGGGCGACGAATACATTCTCAGCGGTTTGTTCGCTACCCAGCTTCGGTTTCGGCTGACGAATAATGCCGAGCATCAGAATAAACAATGAGCTTTTGTATCTTTAATCAGCAGCGGCACCGGCCAGACGGAACACAGAATACCGCCACATCGCCAATGCTTCAACGTAAGCGGTAATTTCCTCCGACACTTCATTTGATCAAACAGCTTTCCATAAAACCAAAAATGACAAAACATTTCAGAACTTTCCTACCATCCTTATTTTT
>Ga0123519_10013713_pt1 | contig 11621 bp, 9 predicted proteins | sample YelNatPaOPRAMG02_FD_87396 | JGI IMG/M metagenome (GOLD analysis project Ga0123519, IMG submission 87396) | Hot spring microbial communities from Yellowstone National Park - Yellowstone National Park OP-RAMG-02 (version 2) | ecosystem: Environmental > Aquatic > Thermal springs > Hot (42-90C) ... | reverse complement strand
GCGTTGTGAATAACTGACATAAGCCAGCATTGTTAACAACCAAAAGAACGTACTTAATACATCCTTCCGCTCTGATATCCACGCCACCGATTCTATGTGCAATGGATGCACGGCAAATAGTGCTGCCACGAAAGCGCTTCGCCAGCGCATACCCGTCATAGCGTTAAAAACCACGAACAACAGTACCGTATTTGCAGCATGTAAAAGAACGTTGCTTAAGTGGTAAAAGCCCGAATTCTCTCTCCCCAGGCTAATATCAAACAACCACCCCGCGATCTTTGCTACGTCAGTATCAAGCATAAGGGAAACCCACGTTAGGGGATGCCAATTGGCTTGGTAGTTCGTAGTTAGAGCCCACAGCAGAGTCTGCCGGTTCAAACCCAGTTGAACCGCGGGATTGTTTTGCACGTAGACGTCATCATCAAAGTTGACAAACTCGAAGCCGGTTGTTTGCCCAAAAACCGCAAGTACAAGAACCACTAATGCTAGTCCAAGCCGAAAGTCAGTTGAACTGGCAATTTTTCGGAAAACGCTACTGCGCAATGGTGCTCCCCTGAAGCCTCTTAAGAAATTGTCTCGCTTCGTGATCTGCGGGGTTGCGTCTCAGAGCATCGCGCAAAACCTGGATGGCTCTAGACTTCTCTCCCGCCTTCAAATAAGCGACTGCCAAATTCAGGTAGGCTGGGCCGAAGTCTGCATCAGCATCTAGAGCCCTCTGGAATGCAATAATAGCCATATCAACCATCCCTTGCTCTAGCAGATCGCAACCGTAACTATTGTAATGGACCGCACCACCTGGCAACAAATCTAAGGCTTTCCGAACGCATTTCTTGGCTGACGCGGAGTCTCCGACCTCCTGCAAAGCGCACCCGAGATTGTAGTACGCAAGCCCGTTATTTTCTGTCACTGATACCGCGCGTCGGAAAAGAGAAACACTGTCTTGCCAGTATTGGGCTTGCTTGTACGAAGCCACAGACAAAGCACCCAGCCACAACAGTGACAAAACGCTAAACGCGATGATCAATCGTCGCTTTGGCTGGGCAAATTCTGCGACACTCCAAACAACCGCGACAAACACTCCGATAAGCGGGATGTAGGTGTATCGATCTGCCATTGCCTGTCTACCGACCTGGATTACGCCTATCACTGGAAGCAGAGTTATGACGAACCAAAACCAACCTACCGTCAGGTATGAACGCCGCCTCGCCAAACCTATAGCGGCAAATGTGAAGATTGCTAATAAACAAGACGATACAACAACTTGCCACGTTGGTAAGCTGGCTCCTGGATGTGGATAGAAGCACGCTAGTTTGGCTGGCCATAGCGTTTTCCACAAGTATGCTACGTATGCCACGCAAGCATTGGCAAGCCTTACACCGATTGGGTACTCCCCGGCAGACACTACTGCTCCTTCGCTTTTCTGTGCGATGAAAGTTACAATGCTGACACCGAGTGCGAGAGCAAACAATGGAATTTTCTCTAATATGAGAAGGCGAATGCGCGCTGATTGGTCACGTAAGCGTCCAAGTGGCCAGAAGTCGAGAAGAAGCAAAACAAAGGGCAGTGAGACAAGCATCGGCTTGGACATGAGACCCAATACGTAACCGATAATCACCATAAGATACGTTTTTGCTCGAGGGTGTTGGCTGTACCAAGAGTAGATTAGCAAAGTAAGGAGCCAGAAGAGCGTGCTCAACACATCCTTACGCTCAGCAACCCAAGCGACAGATTCAACGTGCAGCGGATGTGCGGCGAACAGTCCAGCTACAACGGCACTACGCCAAGGCAAATTTGTCATCGCCGTGAGGACAAGAAACAACAATATGGTATTTGCCGTGTGCAAGAATACATTGACTAGATGATGCCGTCCTGAGTCCAAGCCGAACAAGCTGCAATCGATCATGTGCGAGATCCACGTCACCGGATGCCAATTAGCTGCATAAGTCGACTTGAAAGCCCATTTAATGCCTGCAAGTGTCAGCCCTTGCGAGACGTGAGGGTTGTTTAGAATGTATCGATCATCGTCGAAATTTACGAACTCGAAGCTTGACGTCTGCCAGTATATTGCCAGACACAAGGAAATGAGCAGAACAATTGCAATAAGATTGGTAGCTTTCATAAAGGTGGATAGCTCACTCTAGTTTTGGTAGCATCTTGCTTTTGATCAAGCCCCATTTTGCCAGCCGGAAAGTCAGACCCGTTGCCAGGCAACCAAAACCGTATATCACGCTGCGCCAAAAGTTAATCGACGAAGCTTCGGGAAAGTATTTCGTAGGACAGCTTATTTCTGCGATCGTATAACCGAACCAGGCAACCTGTGCCAGCATTTGATTATCGAATACAAAGTCATCCGAGTTATTTTGAATAGGCAATCTTTCCAGCAGCTCTCGCGAGAATGCACGGTATCCACTGTGATACTCAGAGAGTTTTATCCCTAAAAGCACGTTTTCTACAAACGTCAGAAATCGGTTTGCGACGTATTTCCATAAGGGCATGCCACCTTTCAATGCGCCGCGGCCAAGGACTCTCGAACCGATGACACAGTGATATAGTCCATTACCAATTAAGGACGCCATCGCCGGAATTAACTTCGGCGTGTACTGATAGTCCGGGTGGACCATGATTACGATATCGGCGCCCTCTTCCAATGCTAGCTTGTAACAGGTCTTTTGGTTCGCTCCGTAGCCGCGGTTTTCTGGATGGACATGAACCCTTGTACACGGGAGCGTACGGGCTATTTCTACTGTCTGGTCGTGGCTTGCGTCATCTACGACAATAACGAGATCCACTATTCCCTGTTGCATGACCTCATCGTAGGTTTGCCGCAACGTGCGCTCCGCGTTGTAGGCAGGCATAACCACCACGACCTTCTTATCGCCGTACATTCTCGACACCTCTGAAGAAACTGCTCGTTCGCTGTGCAAAAGTGTGATATTGATTGAAATCGTATCACTGCCTAAGTTTTTCCATAGCTTGGGCAAGAGCTTGCCGGCAGTCTTCATCATTCGGACATCTGCTCAGTGCAAATCGCAGATGGGGTATCGCCTCTGAATAGCGCCTAAGTCGTACGAGTGCAATGCCAAGATTGGCTCGATACACTGGGTTCTTAGGACGTAGGCTCACCGCTATCTGAAAGTATTTTACCGCTTCTGAATATGATCCTCGTTCGCCAAGCATAGCACCTAGATTGGCATAAGCCTCGTGCTTGCGCGGATCTATCCGGATGGCTTCTCTAAAATGACGAATGGCTGCTTCTGTATCTCCTTGTGTAGCCAACGTTGTCCCCAGATTGTAATGAGCCACCGCGTTGTTATCTGTCACTGCCAATGCTCGCTCCCAAATAGCGTTGTCATTGCGCCAATAGCTTGTTTGTTTCCACGCTACCATAGCCAGCAATGAAATGGTTACTACCGTTAGCGTGACTGCTGTTACTCGACTGAGCAATTGCCATTTTGGGACTGAGTTAGTAAGTGCCTGGAGTGCATCGTCACAACCCCACACAATCACGATAAATAAGCCAATGAAAGGAATGTAGGTATATCGGTCAGCCATGGCTTGCTTGCCAACCTGTACCAGCCCGATGACAGGTACCAAAGTAACAATGTACCACAACCAGCCCGTAAACAAATACTTCTTTTCATTCCGAGCAGCAATGACAGCCGCGGTTACTACTATTAGCGCAATCGCGGAAACGGCTACTTGCCACGTCGGCAGACTTGCGCCAGGATGCGGATAAAAACAAGCCAAACGCACTGGACAGAATGCTTTGACAACATATTGTACGTATGCCCAAACAGCATTTGCCAACCGGACTCCGATAGGAAACGCATCTAGTGTCTTTACGGCACCGGTCATTCGCTGAACTACGAATGTCACCACGCACGATGCTGCCGAAAGTACGAAAAGCGGTGTTTTTTCCAGAACCAAGTTTCGCAACGGTGCTGCCTTAAGGTTTTTTCCGCAAGGCTCGAAAATCGTATGAGCACGAATTCTACCCAGGGGCCACCAGTCCATAAGCAACAGGACAATCGGCAGAGATACCAGCATCGGCTTAGCCATAAGTCCACAAGCGAAAACCACTACCACCAACCCAAAACGCAACGCATTCGGCACCTTTACGTAGTGCCAATATGCAAGCATTGTCAACAGCCAGAAGAGAGTACTCAGTACATCCTTGCGCTCGGATATCCAAGCTACGGATTCGACGTGCAATGGGTGAACGGCAAACATAGCGGCCACTATCCAGCTCAAGCCCTGTCTACCTGTCATCACGCGAAGAATAAAGAACAATAGCAAGCTATTGGCGACGTGCAGAAACACGTTTGTTAAGTGATGGGAGCCAGAGTCAAGTCCAAAGAACTCGCAGTCGAGCATATGCGAGATCCACGTCAGGGGATGCCAATTGCTAGCACGTGTGCTTTTGACAGCCCAAAATACGTTCTGCCAGTTCAAGCCGGATGTGACCCGTTCATTTTGGAAGACGTATATGTTGTCGTCATAATTAGTAAAATCAAACGAGGATGTTTGCCAGTAAATGGCAAGTACAAGGACAATCAATGGGCAACTGAGCGCTAAGACAATCCATCTCGCAGCCGGTTTGCTTTGTTGCAAGCTCATAATAGATATCATAGCACGTTGATGACTCGTTGCTCATAGTTCTAGTTATACCTGCTTTAGGTAAGCAGGAAAGTTGGCGCAGACGCAGAAAACAGAAAGTATGGAAAGCTCGCGACGTTTACCATTGCACTGGTCATTCTCGCTTCACACTCATTTTGAATCCTGCCGACGGCACTATTTCTACCATCGATTCTGGGATCAGGACCCCAAACTCAAATGGCAAATTCGCGAGATGCGCAACATCACTACGCTTACAATGCTCCGCGGGCTGGTGGTTCACGATATCATAAAAGATTGCCTCAATGCCGTCAGAGACCACAAGGAGATATCGATAGATGAACAAATGGAACGAGTGACTACCATAATGCGCCAGAAAATGCGCGAGTCTTATTACCAAATGTGGCGTTTGGGGAATCGTCCACAAGAGAGTAAGCAATCTGATTTCACGAACCTATTGGAGCACTATTACAACTTTCCAGACACAGAATCCCGCGCTAGACAATCGAGGGACATTGCACAAGCTTGTATTCGAAACCTTTTAGAGTCAGACTTCTGGCATCAAATAACAAAGACTAACTGTGAAACCTGGCGTACCACAGACGATCGGATAGTGCAATTTGAGCTTGAAGGGATCAGAACCTATGTTAAGCTCGACTTTGCACATGCGCATGGGCAGCCTACTATAATTGACTGGAAAACCGGCAAACAGACTAACCAGGACCGATTGCAACTGACGCTCTACTCGCTGTATGCACAGCAGGCGTGGGGTTGGGATCCAAAACAGACAAGACTTGTAGCTGCGTATTTGTACCCCGATTTCGAGATTCTCGAACTAACACCAGAGCAAATGCACATAGACGAAACCACCAAGCTAGTCAAGGAAAGTTTTTTGAAGATGCTGGAACTCGAGCCTGCAGAAGGTGAACTGGCAGACATTACGCGCTTTCCTATCACTGACGACGTTCGCAATTGTCGATGGTGTAGGTTTCAAGGTATTTGCGAAGGCGCCCATCGGCTAAAAGGTTCAATTGATTCGCCATATGGAATAGTTGAGGACGGCAGCGAATGTTGTCCAGAGTAAGTATGGCACTAGCAGAACTCCCGCGGGAATAGAAATTCTGACGAAACACCACAACGTAACAAACACAAGAATCCACAGGGCGATTAGTTCGAAAAACGCCGGTCCGGGAGCACGTAATCCAAAGAAAATGGCTGACCAAGCAGCGTTAAAGACCAGCTGCACGAGAAACAGAATCAAAGCCGTTCGCACACTGCTGAGATTCCATCCCCGAAACAGAATCAGCGCTGAAGCAATGCCCATAAGTGCGTAGAGCACTGCCCAAACCGGAGCGAAAATCCAGTTTGGCGGACTGAAGCTCGGCTTTTGTAAGGTAGCATACCAAGTGTTGACTGACTTCACCGTAAATATTGATCCGACAAACCCGACAGCTTCGCATAATAGTATCGCCAAAACGATAACCACAAGCCTTCTCATTAGCATCGCAACACACACCTCGTTTCAACCATGCCCACAAAACAGCCCGTTCAAACATTTCCGTAAATCCAAAAAAGTAAGCCCAGGACAACTAGATGCCTGGGCTTTCTCATACTAGTTAACTACGGGAATATTCAGAGCTTCAGCGTATATACTCGTTCAACACGTTTTCTATCAGTTCTTGCCTACCGCTTTTGACTGAAGGCTCTCCGTGTTCAAGCGTGTACTTTTCTAGTTCTACAAAACCGACCTTACGAGCTTCTATGTTTCTACCTAACTCCGAGTCCCAACCAGCGTAGCGTTCAGCAATGAAGTTATCCAAAACCTTGTCTTGGATCAAGCGTGCGGCTATCTTGAGTCCTCGCGCGAACGCATCCATAGCTCCGATATGTGCGTAGAACAAATCTTCAACATCGATAGACTGCCTACGCACCTTCGCGTCGAAGTTTAGTCCCCCTGTTGTGAAACCGCCACCCTTCAGAATAGTGTACATAGCGAGGGTGGTGTCATATATGTTTGTGGGGAACTGGTCGGTATCCCAGCCGAGGAGCTCGTCGCCACGGTTTGCATCTACCGATCCAAGTATGCCATTCGCAACGCAGAACGCCAGTTCGTGATGGAACGTATGCCCGGCAAGGGTCGCGTGGTTGGCTTCCACGTTGATCTTGAAATAGTCCGCCAGTCCATGTTTGAGCAAGAACCCGTATACGGTCGCACTATCAAAATCGTATTGATGCTTCGTAGGCTCCTTGGGCTTTGGTTCTATGTATAGCTGACCCGTAAAACCTATCTTCTTTTTGTAGTCAACCGCCATTTGCAGGAATATCGCTAGGTGCTCTAGCTCACGTTTCATGTCAGTGTTGAGAAGAGTCTCGTAACCCTCTCTGCCGCCCCAGAACACGTATCCGGCACCGTCGAGTCTTTGCGTAATTTCCATCGCTTTCTTGACCTGTGCCGCAGCATACGCAAAGACAGCGGGGTCAGGATTTGTCGACGCGCCAGCCATAAAGCGTCGATGACTGAATGCATTAGTCGTACCCCAAAGCAATTTAACACCAGTGTCATTCTGCAGCTTCTCTGCAAGATCGACCATTTTGTCCAGGCGTCTATTGGTTTCGGCGAGGTTATCTGCCTCTGGAGAGATATCCCGGTCGTGGAAGCACCAGAAATTAACGCCAAGCTTTGTGAAGAACTCGAATGCGGCGCGCATCGTTGCTTCCGCGGCTTCCATCGGATCGCTTGGTACATCCCACGGCCTGATATACACTCCTGGTCCGAAAGGATCGCTTCCAGTACCCTTGAATGTATGCCAATAACATACGGCAAAGCGCAGGTGCTCTGCCATCGTTTTGCCCATCACAAGCTCATCGGGGTTATAGTGTTTGAACGCAAAGGGATTTTTGGAATCTGGTCCCTCATACACAATCTTGGGAACGTTGGGGAAAAACTCTTTCACGGCTTTAATCACTTCCTCCTTCCCTTATTCTTTCACTATGACATTTGAAGCATCTCGCCGTCCAAAACAATTGTCTGATCCCGACGTGGACCCACCCCAACAAGGCATACAGGTACACCTACAATTTCACTGACTCGGTCCACATACCTGCGTGCGGCTACAGGCAGATCTTCGAAATTCCGTGCACTGCTGATATCCTCATGCCAGCCGGGCAGCTCCTCATAGATCGGTACAGCTTTCCATAGGGAATCAACATCTGTGGTGAACTCGGTCGTCTCGCTACCATCAATCGAGTAACCAACGCAAATTTTGACTGTATCAAATCCTGACAATACGTCTAAGAGCGTCAAGGCTATTGCAGACACACCATTGACGCGCGCTGCATATTTAACAGCAACTGCATCAAACCAGCCACACCGCCTGGGTCTACCAGTAGTGGTGCCGTATTCTCTTCCTCGCTCGCGTATTCGATCTCCGATCGCGTCCTTAAGCTCTGTAGGACAAGGTCCTGCCCCTACTCTAGTTGTGTACGCCTTTGCTACACCTATCACTCGATCAATTTCTGTCGGACCTATGCCAGTTCCGACGCAGGCTCCTCCCGATACGCAGTGCGAACTCGTCACGTAAGGATATGTCCCGTAATCAATATCCAACAGAGACCCGTGGGCACCTTCGAACAAGATATTCGCACGTTCTCGCACTGCTTGCGATAGGACAGTCGAGGTCTCGCAAACATACGTTCGCACTTGTTCGGCGTACCGAGAGTACTCGTCGTAGATTTCCGTTTCGTTGAGAGGCTCAGCATTATAAACAGATGTTATGATTTTGTTTTTCTGTTCTACGCATTGAGACAGTTTGCTCCGAAACCGTTCAGGATCAACCAAGTCCCAAATTCGGATACCAGTGCGCGACATTTTATCTGCATAGCACGGACCGATACCTCTACCGGTAGTACCTATTCTGCCGTTTCCCTTTGATTCTTCCTCGAGGCGATCTAGCAACCGGTGATAGGGCATTATTACGTGCGCATTGCCTGATATTCTAATGCGATCTGGTGTAATGCCCCGTTTTCGCAAGCCCTCAATTTCCCCAACAAACACGCTTGGATCGAACACGACTCCGTCGGTTATAACTGCCGTGACACCGTCATTCAATACCCCGACGGGCACTGTGTGAAACTTGAATACTTCATCGCCGACAACAACGGTGTGCCCTGCGTTATTGCCGCCATTGTACCGCACGACATAGTCTGCGTCTTGCGCAAGGTAATCAACCACCTTGCCCTTCGCCTCGTCTCCCCACTGCATTCCGACAACTACAACAATGGCCATCCAACTACCTCGCAAATATACTCCCGGCAAAGAATCGCCTTTACCGGGATACCGAGAACAATGTACCAGAACCGCCCATGCCTGTCAAATCTCAGAGGAGAAGGCTTCGGTATTGAACACCAAGCGAGGGTATGGTATTATAATATTGTCTGTCGTTCGCACAATGCAAACAAATTCCAGCCGCGCAGGGCACTTAACAACTTAGATAACTTTTGATACGTGCGGCGATGGGACCGCTTCTTAGCATTGCTTGACGGCGCTGACGGCAGATAATTCCAAGACATCTTGCCAGATGCTATATTTCGCGTCTAGTCACGACGTAATCCTAGCCGGCGCAGCGGCTAGTTCGCACACTAAATGAAATGGAGGCTTGTAAATGGCTCAGAAGGGAAAACTCAGTAAGACTGCAAGGGCATCGACCCACTTTGGGAAAGCCGATGATGGAAGTATAGTTGTCGAAAACGACAGCTCGCGCGGGAAGGTTTTCGTACAGGTTAAGAAAATACTTTCCGAGGCTAACATTGGGTTTCAGAACCTGAGTTCGTCTCACCCCATTATTGTAAATAAAGGGAGCTTCCAACAGGCGTTCGAGCTAATCAAGAAGGCTCTAATCGATTCGGACGGTGGTCGCTACCGAATCGAGAAAGAGGAACCGGGTTGCGTAGTATTGGTGGAAAACACACCGAAAGATCCGACCCGCATGGTGATAAAAGAAAGTCCATTCGTATGGCATTCGGCAGTCTAATTGCCATAGCAGTATTTTCCTGTAACTGGTAGGCATCCCACCCCCTTCTCTCAACCACAACCCAGGCCACGGGGCGGATGATCGGAACCGCCCCATTTTAATTCTCAAATAAAAAAGCGCCTGCCAGAAATTTTCGTCTGGCAGGCGCCAAGCTGCATTAGCTGTGGCCCGGTCGCAGGTTGGCCCTTATTTCCTGCGCCGCGCGAACCCAATAAGCCCGATCAATCCGGTAGTCAGTGCAAATATGCTACCTGGCTCAGGAACCACAAAGTCGAACCTGTAGAATGTTCCATCCGAGAAACCAATTTCGACCCAGTCGACCATTCCGCGTGCTGATGAGCCGTACTTAACCTCTTCGTTAATAGCGCAACCGTCGAAGATGTTAAATACCTGTCCCGATGGAAGCGGCGTGGTAACTGTGGAGTCGAAAATTGCAGCCGGCCAAGAACTCCGAATTTCTGCCCACGTCCTGACCTTTGCGTCGATCATGCAGAACCACTTGGCGTTAGGACCGATAAGGTCGTATTCATAGAATGTCCAACTAGTACCTCTGCCATACGACGCGTAGGGCAAGAACCTGATGTTGCGTTGATTCAAGCCGTCCTTGCTAACCTGCAGGTATACACTCGGCGGTTCCCAAGCACTCCCATCACCTTCAAAACCAGCTGTTCGGATTTTGAAATGGGTAATGGTGCTCAATGCGATACCATCGAACATATTGGTGCTCAGCCCAGCCCAAGCAAGGTTATTTGCTAGTGACTTTCGAGGGGCACACTCTATACCTTCCACCAATGGCGGGATGGTATCTCCTCTTGCTCTGAATTTCACATACCCAGGTCCCTCGGGTCCGGCTTTGACCGTTATGGTCCACCCGAGGGCTGCGTAGTTGTGCTCGCCGACGACAATCGTATCTGCCAAAGCGACGGCAGACAATGCGAGCACTCCTAAGGCGACCAGTGCAAACAACCTAGTTCTCACTTGACTTTTCCTCCTTCCCTATTTTCCGTTTTGAATCGCATCAGCAGGCTGCCCAGCTCCAGAGTTTCTATTGTTGGCGGGCCTACCAGCTGGTTATGTTGGTTATGTCGCTGAGCAACCCTGCTGCTTACGGCTATGTTATTGGTAAGCAAAGAGGGTGTTGGTATCTGATACTAAGTCCTGGAATTCCAACCCCCTCTTACTCTTTACTCTTTGCTCCTTACCTCCTGCGGCGAATAACGCCAGCGAGTCCTACCAAACCGGTAACCAAAGCTAACAGGCTGCCAGGTTCCGGAACGCCTAAGAGGTAGGTTGTGGTAACACCGTCGATTCCTACTTCAAACTGGCTCACTAATCCGCGGGCGGAGTCGTTATATTTCTGAACTTCGGTTACCCAATCTGCGTACCCAACGCTAAACGACTTGCCGGAGAAACCCGACAACATAGTCTGGATTTCACTAGCAGTTGCGAATGTCGCATCTGGATATGCCGCCACGAAAGCGGCCAAAGTTGAGTAGTATCCGCCTACCCACGGACAGTACCAGCGACCGTCCACCAGCGCGTCATAGGTTCTAACCTGCTGGGGCTCGCGTGGAGTACCGTCCTCCCAAGGAATCCACTCAATAAAACGGTTGCTCAAGTTGGTGGGGGCCTTCTTCAAAGCGAAAACGAAATGAGGAGGTGACCAAGAGCTACCATCACCTTCTATGCCTACCACGGTTATGTTGAGCGCTGTAATCTGGGAAACCCTGATATTGTCGAAGATATCGGTTGTCAAAGCCGACCAGCAGCGTGCGGTCTTATCTTTGTCTCCATTTGTGAACTGGAAGCTGAACGGTAAGCCGTATGAACCTATCTTGACTGAAATACTTCCTCTGCCTCCGCTGTCCGGCTTTAGAACTGTGCTCCAGCCGGCTGGTAGATTTGTCGTTGTGGGCATATAGACCACATCCGCTACTGCGGTTGCCGCAAGTGCCAGGGTGCACACTGCAGCGAGTG
>Ga0123519_10013711_pt1 | contig 11622 bp, 10 predicted proteins | sample YelNatPaOPRAMG02_FD_87396 | JGI IMG/M metagenome (GOLD analysis project Ga0123519, IMG submission 87396) | Hot spring microbial communities from Yellowstone National Park - Yellowstone National Park OP-RAMG-02 (version 2) | ecosystem: Environmental > Aquatic > Thermal springs > Hot (42-90C) ... | reverse complement strand
GACCGGTGGCGACCAACGATCTCGACTCAGAATACCAGATGAATCAACTCTGGCTATGGTTTGATCGTCCGGCCGATAACGGCGGTTGCGGTTTTGCTTGGGGTGGTCACGTCGATATCATGTACGGCACAGATTGGCGCTTCGGAATCAACCAGGGCCTGGAGGATCGAATCAACGGATTCGACTATCAGACTTACGGGATGGTCATTCCCCAGTTTTACCTGGAGTTGGCTTACAATCGACTCTCGGTAAAACTCGGCCATTTTGCCGGGATTCTGGACTATGAAGCGGTTCCGGCACCCATGAACCCGTTTTACAGTCACTCCTATTCTTATGGTTACACAGTGCCACAATTGGTGACGGGTGTCCTTGCGGACTATAAACTGACCGATCAGTTTTCGATTCAGGCCGGCTTCCATCGAGGCTGGATGAAGTTCGAGGATAATAATGATGAACTCGACTTCATGGGTGGGGTTAAGTGGAAATCCTGGAATGACCGGCTCACCCTTGCCTACGCCGTCTCGGCGGGTCCCCAGGGAGATGACGGCGACCGGGACCGCTTTGTCTATAGTTTTGTGGCGCAATACCAGGTGAACAAACGTTTCAAATATGTCTTCGTTCATAACCTGGGAACAGAAAATAACGCCCTGCGAAATGGTGGAGACGCCGAATGGTACGGAATCAATCAGTACTTCCTGTACACAATCAATCCGTGCTGGATGGCTGGAATGCGGCTTGAATGGATGCGAGACGATGACGGAGTCCGCATCGGTGGCCCCGGAAATATCCCAGGCGTGCGGGCATGGAGCGGTCGAGGCTTCGCCGGCGACTTCTACGAAATCACCTGGGGTCTGAATTGGCGACCAAACGGGAATTGGACAATCCGGCCAGAGCTCCGCTATGATTGGTACGATGGACTAGCTGGTCCGACCGGCTTGCCTTTCGACGGTGGATCAAAAGATCACCAACTCACAGTGGGGATCGACGCCATCTTCAGCTTCTGACTCTCCAGGACAACTGCGGTGCGTAAAAGACCCGGATTGCACCGCAGTTTAAAGGTGGTGCTGGGCGCCGCGGCAGCTTGGCGGCGCCTTTTTTATTGGTGTTTTGTTGTGCGGAAGGCTGCCAAAAAGCGGATATCATGAGGTCAGTTGCCGGATCGAGATCGACGTGGGCCCTACTTTTCGCTCGGAGGAACCGCAATGAGTTTACCGCACAGCGAGATCGTCTTGCAGACGCGAAAGTTCCAGATCATTCGGAAAGAACTTGCAGGCAGCCCAGAACCAATCCGATATGTCATTCGGCATCCGGGCGCCGTGGCCATTCTCCCTGTTTTGGATGATGGCCGTCTTGTCTTTGTCAAGAACTATCGGGTATCAATTGACGCAGAGTTGTTGGAGATCCCTGCTGGGACACGCGAACCGGGCGAATCGGCGGAGCAGACGGCGATCCGTGAACTGGAGGAGGAGACGGGTTACCGTGCCCGGGTCTGGCGGCAGCTCTGCGAGTTCTATACGTCACCTGGCATAACCGATGAAAAGATGACACTCTTTCTGGCACAATCGCTGGAATCGGGTCAGCCCAGACCTGCACCCGACGAACGGCTCGAACCATGCTTACTGACCTTCGAGGAGGCTTTGACAGCCGTTAGCAAGGGGGTTGTCCGTGATGCCAAGAGTCTGGTGGCGATTCTCTTCTATCAAAACATGATGCGGCAGTGACTGCGGTGTGTCCGTCGAATTTGTCGGTGACGTGACGGCAAATTCGGATTAGCACGCCTGTTGTGCTTGATGAAGTGGGATGGATGATCAAACGTTGTGCGGCGGACGCGACGAGCGCGTCCCTCCGAAGGGCTGACCCGACAAGCGGGTCCCTCTAAGGAGGGGCAAATCCGAGGGGCGTGCTTATCACGCCCTCACGCCCATCGAAGCTATTTTGCCCTGGACACGGCGCCGATTTTCTGGTAACACATTCTCCCCGCGAGAATGATAAGCGAATCGGAGAAATGGTTGTTGTCGGAGTCGAAAAGATGAATCTGCGGTTTATTGTGAATCGATTGACCATAGTTCCCTTTGTTCTGACTCTGGCACTCTTGGTAACGGGGCCTGGTCGGGTCCTGGCACAAACCCAGTCCAAATCGTCATCGCCTACGAGTAAACTTCATTTACCCCACATCCCTAATCCGCTTGACGTGATTAGCAGCGGCGCGAAAAAGGTTACCAACACCGTTGGCTCGCTCATTCCCGGAAAGAAACAGGAGAAAACCGTGTCTCGCTATTATCCCCCTCAAGGATCGAAGAAAGCCCCCGAGAAAAAAGGGTTCTTCGATTGGCTGAAGCCAAAAAGCGAGCCTAAGAAATCGGAGACGGTTTGCGATTGGATCGGAAAAGAACCTTTGTTGCCTTAAACGGTGCCACAATTCTCGAAGACCGGGATTCGAGCGACCAAGTGACGCCTTCGGTTGACCATAAGGCTCCTTGACCACTTACTGATTGTCAGTTACAAGTTAGATGCAAGCGACCTATCTCAAGAGATTCCCAAGCTGGTGCCTCTTTTTGATTCTCGCAATGGGCTGCCTCTGTGGTTGCGCAGCCATCCAGGCGACGATGCCACACGACGATCGCACTTTACAGGAGCGTGTGGCCAACGATCCCTTTCCGACCGCTCACCAGGCCGGGATTCGTTAACACAGTGTCTGGTTAACTACGTGGCGAAGTGATAAGCAAATCGGAGGGGCATGCCCGTCATGCCCGCTAAAGTGAAATGGATAATCCAGCGTGATTCGGCGAATGCGACAAGCGGGTCCCTCCGTTGTCTGCTTTCCATGGGCAAATCGCGATTCGGCCCCACGTCGGCAAAATCGGAAGGGCGCTGCTGCACCTTATGCGAGAGACCTAGCCACGAAAAAGACGCGTTTTCCGAACGATGCTCATATCGGGAAGGGTTGCAGATGCGCCAATTGGGGGATATAAATGGGAGTAAGGTCCCGGGGCTCCTTCGCACGGACGGATTGTTGGTCTCCATTTAATTTGGCTTCTGCCGAGATCGGGTCCAGAGTTGGCGTCTTGGTAGAAGGATTGGGTCTAGCGCGAGAGCTAACTTCCGGTCATGTTTTTTTTGCTTGCCGAATTTCCCCCCCGAAACGTGCCTGGCTGCAGTGATGCCCGACGATCCTCCCGCCGCAAGCTTGTCGGCCTTAAGTCGTCATGTTTGTTGACGATCATCGGCAACAAATCTCGCTGGTTTAACGGTGCGTGTCTGGCAATTACCGTTTTGGGGGCGTGGATCGCTCTAACGACCGGGCTTGGGCTGGCTGTTGAAGTGCCTCGTTTGATTCACCCTTGGGGACGGTTTGAGCCGGGGGCTTGGAAGATCGTCCGCGCAACAACAGAGTCGTTTGATACCCGCGGTCAGTCTCTGAGTATCACCGAAACGAGGGCAGCCCTCGAAGAGGTTGATGCCGCGGGGGTCACGATCCGAGTGGAGGTTCTCGTTGAGGTGGCGGGCAAGAGATTTCGCCCCGAACCGCAGACCGTTCGACAGGGCTTTCATGGCGAACCACTGACCTCGGATTTGAGCATCAGCGAGATCGGTCCGGTTCAATTGACGGTTCAAGGACGAACAATTGACTGCCAGATGTTGGAGGTCAAATGCTCCAATTCGGGTGTTCGGACCGTTAGCAAGATTGCTTACTCACCCACAGTGCCGCCCTATGTGTTCTTACGAGAATCGACACGGACCGATCTGTCCGGGGAACGTGTCCTTGAAACGACCCGCGTCGAAGTCAATGTGTTGGAGGTACCGTGCCGGGTTGGTCTGCGGGTCCTCTCGGCCTCGCAAACACGGGCTGTTCAGACCTTTCCATCGCGTTCCGTAGTCACCCTATCTTTGATTTCCAACGAGGTCCCAGGCGGAGTGGTATGCCAAACAGCAAAAGAGACTGACGAAGCGGGACACCTGATCCGTCGGACAACCTTGGAGCTTGTCGATTTCGGTCTCCGTCCTGGATTAAGGTATTCTGGTGGACTCCGCTGGCGATTATTGCCCCGCCGAATCTACGAGTTGCCAGAAGACTGGGTTCGCCCAGGATTGTTGCCCGAAACACAGGGCCTCTCCTGGCCGGCCGGAACAAGCATCGAACGACAGCTTCTTCCTGAGGGACGTGCCTTTTGCTTCCGACCCGACTTCTGAGAGGTCAAGAGGATGTCTGCGTCTTGTTGTAGGTTGGTCTCTTGGCCTTGGCGCAATTGACCCACAAACCACCTTTCCGAGGGACCTGCTTGTCAGTCCGCGCCTCGGAGGGACGCGCTTGTCGCGTCCGCCGCCCCATATTGGATTATCCATTCCACTTCGGCGGGCACGACAGGCATGCCCCTCCGATCCTGTCCTTCGGAGGGACCTGCTTGTCAGGTCCGCGAAATACCCTTTGATGGTCCATCGCACTTCCGCGGGCACGATAAACGTGCCCCTCCGAGCGGGCATGACAGGTATGTCCCTCCGACCCTGGAGGGACGCGCTTGTCGCATCTGCATAATACCTGGCAATTGTTGCCCGGCATCCTTGTCATCTTCGCCGGGTTATTCAATACTAAAACATTCGCTAGAAAAGCGTGAATGATGAGCTTAACGGAGGCCATCCATGGTTGATAACGCGAAAATCATTGGGCAAGCAATCACTTTCGACGACGTTCTTCTTGAGCCCCGCTTCAGTGACGTCGTCCCCGCCGAGGTCGACGTAGCAACCCGATTGACATCGCGGATTGAGTTACGGATTCCAATCCTGAGTTCCCCTATGGACACGGTCACGGAAAGCGCCATGGCGATCGCGCTTGCCCAGGAAGGGGGGATCGGGATCATCCATAAGAACATGTCGATTGCCAGACAGACGGCTGAGGTCGAAAAGGTTAAGAGGACGGCGAACGGAATAATCGACAACCCGGCGACGTTGCCGCCAACGGCCTCAGCGAGACAAGCCCGCGAGTTGATGGACCAGCTGAACGTCTCCGGAATCCCAATCGTGCTTCCTGACCGACGATTGGTCGGAATTGTCACGCGTCGGGATCTCCGCTTTCTGGGAGACCTGGATGTACCCGTATCCGAGGTTATGACGAAGGAACATCTTGTAACGGCTACGGGGACTATAACGCTCAGTGAGGCTGAAAAGATCCTGATGGGAAAAAAGGTGGAGAAACTTTTGCTGGTTGACGAAGATTTTAGACTGACAGGGCTTATAACGATTAAGGACATTGACAATCAGCGACGGTTTCCCAATGCGTGCAAGGATGAGCTTGGACGCCTCCGCGTGGGGGCCGCCGTCGGCGTCCACGATTACGAACGTGCCGAAAGTTTGATTAAGACAGGAGTGGACGTCATTTGCGTGGACAGTGCCCATGGGCATTCGGCCAACGTGCTGGAGACTGTGCGCGAGCTGAAGCGACAATTCAGCGGATACAACGTGGACATTATTGCGGGAAATGTGGCGACCTATGAGGGTGCAAAGGCCATCATCGAAGCGGGAGCTGATGCCGTCAAAGTGGGTATTGGTCCCGGTTCGATTTGCACGACGCGGGTCGTAACAGGAGTAGGTGTCCCCCAAGTTACGGCGATCATGGCGGCTGTGGAAGCTGCCCAGGCCACGGGAACACCAGTGATCGCCGACGGTGGTATTCGATACTCAGGCGATATCACGAAGGCCCTGGCAGCGGGCGCACACGCCGTGATGCTGGGAGGACTCCTGGCAGGGCTTGATGAAAGTCCTGGACAAAGAATTCTTTACCGAGGGAGGGTATACAAAGCATACCGGGGGATGGGGTCTCTCGGTGCCATGGTCCAAGGATCGAGTGAACGTTATCGCCAGGGAGAGACACACCAACCCGAAAAATTGGTCCCAGAAGGCGTGGAAGGCCGTGTGCCTTACCGCGGTCCCCTAGGGCCCTTTGTGTATCAGTTAGTCGGTGGGCTGAAGGCGGGAATGGGCTATTGTGGTGCCCGAAATATCGAGGAGCTTCGTTCCAAAGCCCGATTTATCCAGGTTTCGGTTGCTGGGGTTAGGGAGAGTCATCCCCATGACATCACAATCACGCAGGAATCACCCAATTACAGTATTGATTACACTGGCGAGGAACATTGATTGCCACACGTTTCTCTGGGGACGGCGTCGAGTCGAACTCCTTCTGCCAGTTGTTTTGGTGATACTCGCGGTGGTCCAGCATCTCCCTCAGTTCCCACCGTCAATGGCTTCCGAGTGGGTTCCTCGCGGAAAACAACCTTCCGAAAGGCCTCGTACATCAGCCGATGAAGTGTCGCCTTCTCGGGAAATCCGGCTGACATCGCATACCGAATCGCAGCCGTCAGCAAGTTCTGATACCCTGCAGTGGCTACCTGTAGGGTCGGTAGGGAAATTGGATTCGTCCAAGGTGCTCGTCGATTCGGGACCAATTTTGGAGTCGCCACAATCGGTCCCACTTCTTTCCAAAGAGCAAGGCAACGCGGTGAATATTGCCGTGACGCTTGAGGCCCCGGTGGTCGACGCCAATGGCCCTGATTCGGAGGACCCGCTTCAGGACCCATTTGGGGATCTTGCCCGACCCGATTCAGGTACTCCTCCGCATCAATTGTTGCCGCTGCCATCATCATCCCAAATTGGCGAGCAAGCTTTTGGCCCGGGGCAGTTGGAAGTCTTGCCGCCGCCACCTCCGTTGCCATCCCAACCAAAGTCTGCCGACGGCGGATCGCAACCCGATGCCGCCACAACGCTAAGGCCGGTTACTCCGGGCAGCTCAGAAACGATAAAGACCCCGCAGGAACTTCTGGAGGGTATTCCCCCGGCACCCGTGGACCAACGACCTCTGGAAGAACAACTGGCCCAGGCACCGCCGCTGAAACCCGACGAGTGCCCCCCCTTTGGACGTATGCGGAGGATTAGCGAAATTACCAACAACATTGCCGCGAAGCCGGGCAAGCTACCAACAGAATGCCCCCTCGAAGGAGGTGAGTTTACGCCGCGGCAGTGGCAGCCGATCGTGTTCACCTGGAAAGCCTCAGGGCTCTGCCATAAGCCACTATATTTCGAACAGGTTGCGGTGGAACGCTACGGCCATACAATGGGACCGATCCTGCAACACCTGGCTGCAGGGACCCACTTCTTCCTCACAATCCCGATCTTACCGTATAAAATGGGGCTGGAACCACCTGACGAGTGCATCTATCCCCTAGGTTACTATCGCCCGGGGAGCTGCGCCCCGTGGATTCTTGATCCGATTCCCTTGAGCGTCCGTGCGGGCCTTGCCGAGGGCGGGATCTGGACCGGGATGGTTTTCCTCATCCCGTGAAAAAGATAGAACTCTCCCGAGAACGGCCCAACGTGCTTGGCTCGGTGCACGACTGCGCAGCTTATACGGTAAGAAATCGCTTGCTATCAACCCGGAAATTGACAATTACCGCTGCAGCAGGCATTCGAATTCCCACAAGGTGGCACATTTTGTGTGCCAGATTGTTTGACCGAGACGGCAGGCCTGCTCAGCAATTTCGTCAAGTTGGGGGAACCGCATTTGGGGCATGTGACCATTTCATCCCCTCTGACCAACTGCTCAAATTGTTGATTGCATTTCGGACACTGGTATTCGTAGATGGGCATGCATCGCCTCCAATCAACGAAAGAATTATGAAAACAAAATTTTTTCTTTGTCTGCGTACTTTGCGTTTCTGCGGCTGTCCAAAAAATCGGGACGGGTGGTCCAATGTGATTTGAAGGACCTGACAAGCAGGTCCCTTCGGATGTCGGAGGAGCACGCTTGTCGTGCCCGCAGACGCTCAGGATGCCTACCTGCAAACAACACACTCTCATGAGCACGTACTAAAATCTGACGCCCAAAGTCCATGGCCAGTTACAATTCAGCGTAAAGCAGTTGATCACGGAAAGACAAGTACGGGCAACTGCGACAATCAACCTTTGCAAACGCCTGCCGAGAAATTGACCATGACATTTGTACGGTGAAAATCAATTTGAGATAGTAACCGTTGGTCAGTCCTCGTCGACTGTATCTTGCAAATCCTTTAGGCATCGCAGCGAGATTTGATGTTCATCCATCTCGAATTCGATCTGTCCCGGCAAGTGAACGCTGACATGTGTGCCCCCTTGGGGCACGCCACGGACAATTAAATCCCGCAAGTTGAGGATGTGATGTCTTGTCAAGTTGCGCATCGGCCATCGTTGGATGCGCCAGATCTCAATCAGCGCTTCCTGTAGGAGCAAAGGATCAATTCCGCCTAGTTTTTGTCGGTCAAGAAGGACCGAGGCTTTGTTTCTGCCAATGACACACCTATCGAGAATCGCTTCGACCTGGCGGCGAATAAAATCGTGCGTCTCTCGGGCCACCTCGCCCAGGCGGAGAACCCCATCGAGTGCGGCCGGATGCACTTGAAGGGCCGCCGGGATCACAAGATGCCTGACTCGATTCCGGGCAAAGGCGAGGGAATCGTTTGTCGCATCTCGCCGATAAGTTGCCCCAATCGTCTCGAGGTAGCGGACCAATTCCTGACGCGTGAAACCTAATAACGGGCGGACCAAGGCGGCGGGTCCGAAGGGACGACTGCGTGGGATTCCCCCTAGTCCGCGTAGACCAGTACCCCGAAAAAGTCGGTAAAGGATCGTCTCGGCCTGGTCGTCGGCGGTGTGGGCGGTGAGGACAAATCTTGCACCCTCACGTTCCGCCAATTCACGCAAGGCGGCATACCGGAATCGCCGAGCAGCCTCCTCAAGACCGTTGTCTTTCTCCGTAAGTTGATGGGCGACGCGGATGCATGCCTTGACTCCCAGTTTGTCGCAAAGATCTGCCACAAAAGTCGCATCCAGGTCGGAATCAACACCCCGCAGATTGTGGTTGACGTGTCCGGCAACGAGCTGCTCCCGTCTTCCCCCCGACCTGACCAGGAGATGAAGCAGGGCAACACTGTCGGGACCACCTGAGACGGCTACAATGACCCGGCATCCCGCCCAACTGTGAGGTGGGAAAGACTCTTGGAATCGGTGCTCAAGCTCTGAGGTGAATTCGTTTTCGAACACGATTGAACAACGAAAGGGCGCGAACCTTTTACTGAGAATCCACTGTCCAAGCGATTTGGCAACGATTGTTGCAAGACCCGGCAAACGCGAGTGAAAGATCGTTTTTGCCCTGCGCGGAGCGAATCCAGCATTCGTATCGACGCTCGACAAATTTGAATTTTAGCGGTTTCCCAGCGGCCTGGACGAGTGGCTTCGTCACGGAATTCTACCACAGAGGTTCGCTCGCCGCCGTGGCTTCGGTGGTTGGGGCAAGTGCCTTCGTTCGACGCTCCCTTTGGTCTTTGCCTCTTGCTACGTCCCGGTTTGGTCGCGCGACTGTAACTGTCCCGTTTGAAGGACGTAAGGAAAGAGAATGATGGCGTAACTTCATTCCTAAAAATCACAAACGGCGTTGTCCCCCGCAGGAGGGTGGTCATGTGAGGAATGATGACGCTTGCCTAAGATGCCCGCACGGGCTGGACCGGGGAGAAACCTTCCAGGGGCTGGACATCTGAAATCTGCGATGTAAAATGAACCTATGCGTTACAATCGGCAAAAGGTCCGCGTATTACGTATAGGGGCATGTTATTAGCGCCGCTTATCTACGTACGAAGCAGTTTCTCGCCGGTTACGGGGCTTTGCGAAGCGATGGTAGGTTGAGAACAAAGCAACTCAAGTGGGCCTGAGACGGCTTTCCATCCCCCCTTTGCCCGTAAATATGTCTGATTATTAAGTTGTCGCTAACTTAATACCTGCAAATAATTGAGTGATCTAGCTTTAGATCCGGCGATATTGGCCTCAAGCGATATAATGGGCGTGCGCCCCAGGGGACCAAAGACATTAAAAGGATAGCGTCCTTAGACGATCACGGTAGATGGGTGCGGGTAGGGCCATCTCTCAGGGAGTCCTTTTCCCATGCGCTTTTAACAGGTGCTTGCCACGCAGCTTGGATCGTGATGAATATACTGTATTTCTAAATATAAACATATATACGCGGATAATAGATGAATATTGCGATTTATATTTAGCTGGATATATATCGGTTAATACAACTACTAGTGTGGCATAATATAGACTTCATCTGGCGATTTACAACGAGCGTAAGTGGGTAAGAATGTCGGGTCCCGTTTTCTGAGAGGAGAGTCGCAATGAAGAGATTCAAACGACACCGTGATCACAGTCGTTCTCAAGAAGAAAAGACTTCCGTTGCGCCACGGATTTGGTGGAACAATAAGGACCAACGGCTGTTGTGGTTGCATGATGCCCAGAAATACGAGATCAAGTCCCCGGAGCATCTCCAGATCCTGGCGGAAAATGTAGCCTACGTGTTGGTCTCCAGCAGGCACGACCAATACCCGGCCCGTTTGGCAGCCATCGAGGTGTTACACCCTCAGCGGGTGAAGATTGCCTTGGCTGACCGGTGGTCAAGCTTCGGTCATTCGGACAGGCAAGAGTCGGATCGAGAGAAAGGGAAGTCAGCCGAAGTCGAGAAGGTTCTTCCTCGGCCTGTCGTGGATGAGTACGATCTGCCGCTCACATATCTCCAAGGGGCGGTGTTCAAGGGCAGCACGTTCGGAGATCCCCTTGAGGCATTTGCCAAGACCTGGATGGGACAGTTCCACCAATTTTGGGGACTTTCAATCAACCACGCGGCGGCGAGATTGTGGGCCGGGGTGGGAGATGTCCTCGAATGGCTGGCGCCGCCTGAGGTGATTTCTCCGGACCTCTCTGACGCCGTGGAAATCTGTGAGAATCGCCGCCCAAAACAGGACGAGAAGAAACCCAACTTGGAATTGGGGAAAGTATTCCGTGTCCTCTTTTCTGCCGGGAAACGGCGGGGGACATTTCCCAGTGAAAAATGGCCGCTGGGTGAAATTGCTGCAAGAATCGTGCATCGCCATTCGATACGGAATCTGCTTCCCCTGGCCTGGGCCGGGGAGGTGGATATCGAGATGGCCCTCAAGGCGAAGGTATCGGATCCAGATCGGCCGCTGAGTGATCCGCGGGCGTGGCTCTGGCGAGGATTGCTCCGCAGTTCCGTGGAGAAAGTCAATCATGCCTATGTGGAATGTGTGATTGCCTGGGTGCTTGCGCGATTGATCCATCCCGAACTGTTCCCGCCGGTTCAGCCGCTCCTGGATCCACCGGCTCAGGATTACTGGCGCAACCATCGGCAGCCGCTCGGGAAGGAGAAGGTCTGCTGATGAACTTGTAACTCGCCTTGGGGGACAATCCTGGCTCTCTGGCCGAAATAGCCGGGATAGTGACAACGGAACCATGGGGCACAAGGGCTCGGTCAAAGTTGCCGGGGCAACCTTTGTGCCCTACGTTTTTTCCAAAACAAAGAAATGTCGGTCGGCTTCTCGGAGGGGCATGCTTGTCATGCCCGTTCGGAGGGGCGTGCCTGTCACGCCCGCCGATGTGGGATGGATCATCAAATGGTATTTCGCGGACACGACAAGCGTGTCCTTCCGTTTTCTATTCCCATAGGGGTGGATCGTGTTTCGCCCTGACTTAGTCGCGTCAAAACGGGAAGACCCACCCCCGAATGAGATGCGGATCCGGAGTCGGATTGATTTT
>Ga0123519_10013709_pt1 | contig 11624 bp, 6 predicted proteins | sample YelNatPaOPRAMG02_FD_87396 | JGI IMG/M metagenome (GOLD analysis project Ga0123519, IMG submission 87396) | Hot spring microbial communities from Yellowstone National Park - Yellowstone National Park OP-RAMG-02 (version 2) | ecosystem: Environmental > Aquatic > Thermal springs > Hot (42-90C) ... | reverse complement strand
GCTGCCTTTGCCCGGTTCGCTCTCGACCGTCATTTTACCGCCATGCAGATCGACGATCTTGGAAACGATGGCCAGACCGAGACCGACGCCGTCCTTCTTCGTGGTGAAGAACGGATTGAAAATGCTCTCGAGATCTTTGGGCTGGATGCAGGCGCCGCGGTCGATGACGGAGAGCTCGACGTTGGAATCGACGGGCCGGGTCTTCACGGTGATGGCGCCGCCGGGCGGGGTGGCCTGCGCGGCGTTCAGCAGCAGGTTGAAAATCACGCGCTCGATCAGCTCGGCGTCGAACTCGAAGGCGCGCACGTCCGGCGAATAATTCTTGTAGACGGCGACGTCATAGCGGGGCGTGCTGCGGTCGAGCTGGGAGACGGCGCGGTCGATGACCTCGGTCAGCTCGGCTTTCGCGGGCCGCAGCTCGAGCGGCCGCGCGAACTCGAGAAAGCGCGTGACAAGCGAGTTCGTGCGGTCCACTTCGCTCGATATGAAGCCGGCCAGCTCGCCTGCGATCGGGTTTTCGGCGGGGGCCTGCTTGAGCAGCATGTCGGCGGAGACCTTGATGGTGCCGAGCGGATTGCGCAACTCGTGGGCGAGGCCGGCGGAAAGCTGGCCCAGTGCGGCGAGCCGCTCGGAACGGCGCACGGCGGCTTCGGCCTCGCGCAGGCTGCGGTTGGCGTCGGCAAGCTTGGCGGCGGCGGCCTGCGCGCGCCGCGCTTCGATGCGCAGCGCATCGGCGAGGCGGTGGGTCAGATAGCCGATCACGGCGAAGAAGATCAGCCGCAGCATGAGCTCGGCCACCTGGTCGCGATCGATCGTGTAATGACTCCAGTCCACCATCAGGAGAAAGGAAAGATAAGCGCCGGAGGCCAGGACCGTGAACAGGATGGTGCCGCTGACGCCGATGGTTGTCGCGGCCGAAACCACGGGGATCAGCAGAATCCAGTAATACCCGCTGACGATGCCGCCCGATTGCCACACGATCAGGTAAGCCGCGCCCAGCTTCGCCAGGTTCGCGAAGACGCTGCCGGCCGGCGTCGCGAGCGAGGGGAACTTGTGCTCCATCACCTGGAAGCCGGCGATGAGAAAGAGCAGCAGAATCAGGCTGGGATGGCGGTCCGGTCCGGTCGCCGCCATGATGGCGAACAACAGCAGCCAGACGACGTCCTGAATGCGGATAGAGGACCGTGCCAAGTTGCCATCTTAACGGGAAATCGGGGCCGCGAGGGAGGTCCATCGGCGCGCGAGCCATGACACAATGAACCAAGGGCGCGCACGCCGCGCCCCGATCGAGAGGAGCGATGGAGCTTCGCGTACTTGCGTTTGTGCTCGCCGGGGGGAAGGGGACCCGCCTGTATCCGCTCACCAAAGAGCGCGCCAAGCCGGCCGTGCCCTTCGGGGGCAAGTACCGCATCGTCGATTTCGTTCTGAGCAACCTGGTTCACTCGGGCATCCACTCGGTTTACGTGCTGATCCAGTTCAAGAGCCAGTCGCTGCTGCAGCACCTGCGCGACGGATGGCAGTTCGGCAGCCTGCTGACGAGGCAGTTCATCATTCCCGTGCCGGCGCAGATGCGCTCGGCGGACGAGACCTGGTATCAGGGCACGGCGGACGCCATCTGGCAGAACGAGAACCTCGTGGAGCAGGCGAATCCGCACGTTGTGGCGATCTTCGGCGCCGACCACATTTACCGCATGGACATTCGCCAGATGATCGAGTTTCACGAGCGAAAGAATGCCGCGGTGACCGTGGCCGCAATCCCGGTGCCGCGGAACATGGCCTCGGAGTTCGGCGTCATCGAGGCGGATGCGGACGGCTCGATCCTGGCGTTCCACGAGAAGAGAAAGGATGCGCCGACGATTCCCGGCGATCCCGAGCGCGTATATGCTTCAATGGGCAATTACATTTTTTCGACGCCCGCGCTGCTTGAAGAACTGAGAATGGACGCGGCGAACGAGCAAAGCTCTCACGATTTCGGGCGCGACATCCTGCCGGGAATGATCGGCCGGGCGCCTCTGTATGCCTACGATTTCCGGACGAATGTGATCCCGGGAGAACGGCCCGATAAGGCCGCCTACTGGCGCGACGTGGGGACCATCGACGCCTATTACGAGGCGAATATGGATCTCCGGAGCATCGACCCCGAGCTGAATTTGTACAACCGGCACTGGCCCTTGATTACAGCCGGTTACACCGATCCGCCCGCGAAATTCGTCTTCGACGAAGAGGGGCGGCGCGGGCAGGCGATCAATTCCGTGGTGAGCGGGGGAACGATTCTCGCGGGGGGCACGGTCCGGAATTCCGTCATCGGGCGCTATGTGGTTGTGCATTCGGGCGCGCTGGTGGAAGACTCGGTCGTTTTCGATAATTGCGACGTCGGGCGCCGCGCGCGCGTGCGCCGGGCCATTCTGGACAAGAATGCGCGCATTCCCGAGGGCGCGTCCGTAGGCTACGACGCCGAAAGCGACCGGCGTTTTCATCACGTTACCGAAAGCGGGATCGTGGTGGTGGAAGGCGCGCGGTCGCCCGTGGAATTAAGCACTCTGATTGTCTGAGTGTTCGCTCGTATTTTTCGCTTTTGGCAATTAGATTGCCAACATCGTATTTAAATTACCAACACTTACAAACAAAACTACCGTGATATACTGGCCCTAACCGTCGCGCCTGGGGACACGCGCGACAGATCCTCTAACTGGAATCACAGCGGAGAACCACTCAAGGAGAATCTCATGTACGAAAGTCTCAGAGGGCATCGCGACTTTGCGTCCTTTCTTAGCGCCGTTCTGAAATCGGCGGCGCTGGCCGCGCTGGTCTCCGGTCTCTCGTTTACGGCATTCGGGCAAAACGGGACAACAGGCACGGCCACGGCGACGGCTGCAACGACAGGGCCTTCGGCGCTGTTCTGCACCGTTCCCTCATCTTTGCCCAGCTCGTTGAGCGCCGCCGGGACCGCCGTTACGCCAACCGGAACGACGGGCGCCTCCACGATTACCGCAATTCCGGTCGTGACCGGCAGCCTGATTCCGGGCATAAGCGGCACCACCCTGAGCTGCGGCACTTTCGGCGGCGCGCAGAGCCTGCAGAATCTCTCGTTCATGGCGGAGGGCATCGTGCCGATCGATTTCGTCCTCTCGCCGACGGCTCCCGTTCTGCCGACGGAAACCTTCGCCACTCTCGTCGCCGGCACGACACAACTGCGGGATGTGGTGTCGCTGTCGGGCAACACCATGACGATCAGCCTGTTCAGCGTTCCGGCGACCGCCGCCTTTCCGACGCTGATGGTCGCGCCGGCAACCACGGTGACCCCTCCGGGGAGCCTGATCACCCAGATGACGATGCAGGTGAGTAATGCGATCATCACCCACGGGGCGGCTTCGACGATGCTGTTTTCCGGCATCGTGAACCCGACAGTGACGAGCGCCACGACCGGCACGGCGGCCGGGACGACTGCTACACCGACCGGCGCCGCACTGGTTCCGAACCTGTTCAATATTTCTTCGGCCAGCGCAGCTTCGGTTTCGCTGGCGTTCGACAGCGGGTTCACGTTCCCTGGCCTCGGCGCCACTCCTGCGACACCGAACCCGGGTCCGTTCGGGCTGATGGGACAAATGCCGAGCCAGACGACGATGGCGACGATGCTCACCGTCACCGTGGCGGGCAACGTCACCTTCGCCTCGCCGACGAACTTCGTGACGATCAACACGCCGGCTACTCCGGTCGCGTTCCAGACCACGTCCACGGGCACGACGACCGGCGCCACGACCGGCACGGGCGGGGTCCACTAACCTCGCTTCCGGCGGTTCTTTCGGCCGGCGGCGGGCACGACGCCCGCTGCCGGCCTTTTCACGTCCGCGTCCCGGGCTCGCGGCGCGCGGCCGACAGCGCCACGCCCGTCGTCACCACCACCGCGCAGCCCACCACGTTGTACCAGAGGAACGAAATCCCGGTGAACCAGCGGCAGTAGAAGATCGCCGCCTCGCCCGCGAGCACGCCAATGAATGCGGCCGTGCCGCGCACGCGCGGGAAGAGGAAAGCGAGCACGAATACGCCCAGCATGCCGCCGTAAAACAGAGAACCCACCATGTTCACGGCCACCACCAGCGAGCCCAGGTTTTTCGCGTACTGCGCGAACGTGATCGCATAGCAGCCCCAGAACGCCGTAGCGATCCGCGAGGCCCACAGATAGTGCCGGTCCGAAGCGCCGCTGCGGATATGCCGCCTGTAAATATCGATCACCGAGACGGTCGCGAGCGAGTTGATCTCGGCGGCAATGCCCGACATGCCCGCGGCGAAGATAGCCGCCATAATCAGACCGACGATGCCGGCCGGCATGTAGCGCGTGACGAAGGTGAGGAAAATGTAGTTGGTGTCGTTGAAGCCGCTCGTGCCGGCCGCCCGCTCGACGAGGCGTATGCCGCGGGCGCGGGCGTCGTCCATCGACTGCTGCGCCGCGTTATAGCGCTCGATTCCGCGGGCCGCGGCTGCAGCTTCTCCGTTCCTCCGCGCTTCCACCAGCTCGCCGGCCGCGGCCTTGCGCCGCTCGAACGCGGCCGCGAAATCCCGCTCCGCGCGTTCGTATGCGCTCCGCTCCAGGCGCCCTCCGGCGGCCCGCAGCTCCGCGGTTTCGAACAGCATCGGCGGCTTCGTGTAGATGTAGAACACGAACACCATGGCGCCGGTGAACAGGATGAGAAACTGCATCGGCACCTTGGCGACCGCGTTGAACAGGAGGCTGAGCCGGCTCTGCGCGATCGACTTGCCCGTAAGGTAGCGCTGCACCTGCGACTGGTCCGTGCCGAAGTATGCCAGCGCCAGGAACGCGCCGCCGATCAGCCCGCTCCAGATGTTGTATTGATCCTTCAGATCGAAGCGGAGCACCACCGCGTTCAGTTTGCCTACCGCGCCGGCGAGCGACACGGCATCCCCCAGAGAAACGCCGCGCGGCAGCAGCCAAATGGCCGTGCCCAGCGCGACGAACAGGCCGGCGAAGATGATGAGCATCTGCTGCACGTCGGTCCAGGTCACGGCCTTGATGCCGCCAGAAACGGTGTAGGAGATCACCAGTCCGCCCATCACGAGGATGGTGACGCGATCCGGCCAGCCGAGGATCAGGCTCAGCACAATCGCGGGCGCGGCAAGCGAGATGCCCGCCGCCAGGCCGCGCTGGATCAGAAATATCGCGCTCACCAGGGATCGCGTCTTCGAATCGAACCGCTTCTCCAGATACTCGTAGGCCGTGTAAACGCCGCTGCGATGGAAGATGGGCACGGCGGTCGCGGCGATGATCACCATGGCGATGGGCAGCCCGAAGTAGAACTGCACGAAGCGCATGCCATCGACGTAGGATTGCCCGGTGGTGGAGATGAACGTGATGGCGCTGGCCTGCGTGGCCATGATCGAAAGCGCCATGGCGTACCACGGCATGGTCTTGCCCGCCAGCAGGTAACGGTTCACGGTGTTGCTGCCGCGGCCCTTGTAGATGCCATAGGCGACTATGGAGGCGAGCGACGCGAACAGGACGAACCAGTCGAGCGGCCGCATTTACGAAAACACCCGCGTGAACGCGTAGAAGAGCGCGATCAGCAGCGCCAGGTAGACGAGCACGGCGGCATACACGCGCCGCCAGGAGCCGAGGAACGGCGGCGGCTCGTCGGGCATCGGCGCGCGCCCGGGCTCGCTCATGGGAGCACCTTCGCCGCGCCCAGCAGGTTCGCGAAAATGCGGAGCGCGCCGGGCACGCCCGCGGGCAATTGCCGGAACCAGGAGTAGGCCGTGAATACGTACGCGCCGCGGCCGTAGCGCGCGTAGAGCATGCCGCCCGGCAGCGGCGCCTCGCCCGCATCGTGCGATTCGAACAGCGACCGGTAATGCGGATCCCATTCGGCGGCGAAGTACAGGCCGCGCTCCTGCAGCCATCCGCTGAAATCGGAGAGCGTGATGCGGTTCGGGTTCGCCAGCAGCGGGCTTGCGGGATCGGGGAACCCGATCGGCGAGTTCTCGTTCGTGACGCGCGCGCGGCCGATTCGGATCGGGTAGGGGCCGAGCCTGATCATGCCGGGCGCAAGCGCGGCGTCGAGCACGTTGTATTGCACGACGAGCGTGCCGCCGTTCGAGACGTACTCGAGCAGCCGGTGCTGGTTCGCGCGCAGGTCGGAGCGCACGTTGTAGGCGCGCACGCCGGTGACGATGGCGTCGAATGTGGAGAGAGCGCCCGAAGCGAGGTCCTCGGGCGTAAGCAGCGCGACGTCGCAGCCGATCTGGCGCAACGCGCGCGGGATTTCGTCGCCGGCGCCCATCACGTATCCGATGCGGCGCGCCAGCACCTGGATGCCGGCGCGCACGAGCCGGACTTCCGCCGGCGGGAAGACGGCCTGCGGCTGGATGTGCGAGTACGCGATCACCTGCATGCCCCTGGCGCCGGTGCGAAGCACGCCCCGGCCATCCCCGGCGGGCGGACTCACTTCGAACGAGAGCAGCGCCTGCTCGCCCAGCGCGGCCGCTTCAAATTTCCGCGCGCGGGGCTCCACCTTCCATCCGGCGGGCGCCTGAAGCGCGAGCTCGCCGCGGGAATCGGCCACATCGGCGGTCACGAATGCTTCCACTTTGCGCGGCTGCGTGTCGGGGAAGACGATCACGGGCTCGGCGAAGCGCACCGAAACCCGGGGCACAACCACGAGCGGGCGCGTCAGCTCGCCGCGCAGCCGATCGACATAGCGGCACACCACAGGCCGCGTGTATTCGAACTCGCGCCCCGCGATCGCCACGCGAAACCGCGCGGCGAGCACCGGCGGATTCTCCGCCGTTCCCACCATGCGCTGGTCGGCAACGGTGTAGGCGTCGCCGCTCGGCGGCTCGGCGAGCCAGTATGGCTGCGACGGAGGCGCGCCGTCCGGCGCCCGCCAGGTTGCTTCCCGCGTGACGGACCGGTTGTATGGGAGCGGCGTGTTCATCGTCAGGCTGTGGCCCGCGCCTTCGATCGAAATGCCCGTGAGCCGCGCATCGACGCGCGAACGCGCCAGCGCCGTGAGGCGGATCGGGATCGAGCTGCCGGGCGCGGCGTCCCAGCGCTCGGCCGATGCGTCGAGCGACAGACCCGCGCACGAGGCGATCGTTTCGGCGAGTTCCCTGCGCTTCAGCTCGGCCCAGGGGTCGTGCAGCCCGGCCAGGAGCGCCTCGGCCTCGAGCAGCGCGGGCAGTATCGATTCCGGATGCTCGTCGTCGAAGTTCGTTTCCGCTTCGCGCAGGATGCGTCCGGCTGCCTCGCCTCCGCGCACGCGGCTCCAGGTCGTGTCGATGCCGTCAAACAGGTCGCTGCCGGCGGGCGTGCCCGCGAGCGCCGCCAGGTAGACGGTCGAGGCGCCGCGACGCGGCTGCGAACCCATACCCTGGCTGCGATGCATGCTGCGGCTGATGGCCGCGATCTCCGCGTACGAGCGGCCGAGGACGGGGTTGTACTCGCCCGCATCGATCGCGATGCTTCCCGCGGCGGGCTCGCCGCCCGGGTACATGCTCCACATCAGCCGCCGCGCCTGCCACGGCCCGGTGAACTTCAGTTGCTCGGGGAAGCGCGCGCGGTCGCCCGCCGCTTTGAATGCTTCCTGCGCCAGGATGCCCGCCGCCTGGTGATGGCCGTGGCCGTCGCGCGGAGTTCCGGAGAAGCAGGAGACGATGACGTCGGGCCGGAAGCGCCGGATCACCCAGACGACATCGGCAAGGATCCGGTCGTGGCCCCACTTTGCGAAGGTTTCGCGGGCGCTCTTCGAGAAGCCGAAATCGATGGCGCGCGTGAAATACTGCTCCGCGCCGTCGATGCGGCGAGCCGCGAGCAACTCCTGCGTGCGGATGACGCCGAGCAGGTGGCCCTGTTCCGGCCCGAGCAGGTTCTGGCCGCCCTCGCCGCGCGTGAGCGACAGATATGCGGTGCGCACGTGCCGGCCGCGCGCCAGGCAGACCAGAGCCGCGGTGTTCTCGTCGTCCGGATGCGCGCCGATCATGAGCGCGCTGCCCAGCACGCTGGCGCGCTCCAGCGCGAGCCGCATCTCAAGGGCGCCGGCCGGGTGCGCCTGCGCCGGCGAAGGATAGTTGATCGAAGCAAGCACGAGTACGCCGAACAATGTCGAGCCCGACATTGCCACAGCTTTCATCTTACTGTCTCAGAAAACCCGCGTACACAATTGCGGGCAGAGGCCCGGCGCTCACTTCCGCAGGACATCCTCGCGCAGCACACGGTCGAGCGTATCGACCAGGTAGTCTGCGTCCGCTGCCGTGAAGCAGAGCGGCGGCTTGATCTTCACGACATTTTCGAGCGGGCCGTCCGTGCTGAGCAGGATGCCGTGATCCTTCAGGCGATTCACGAGGTAGGCGGCTTCGGCCGCGGCCGGCTCGAGCGTGCCGCGATCGCGCACCAGTTCGAAGCCGAGGAACAGGCCCGCGCCGCGCACGTCGCCGATGATCGGGTGCTCGCGCATCAAGCCGCGCAGTCCCGCCAGCAGGCGGCTGCCGGTTTCGAGCGCATTCTGCTGCAAGCCTTCTTCTTCGATCACGTCGAGCACCGCAAGGCCGATGGCGCACGACACGGGGTTGCCGCCGAAGGTGTTGAAGTATTCCAGGCCGTTGTTGAACGAGGCGGCGATCGCGGGCGTGGTGACGACGATGCCGAGCGGGTGCCCGTTGCCGGCGGGCTTGCCCATGGTGACGATGTCGGGCACGACGCCGTGCATCTGAAACGCCCAGAAGTGCGAGCCCACCCGGCCGAAGCCGGTCTGCACCTCGTCGGCGATGCATACGCCGCCCGCGCCGCGGACCAGCGCGTAGACCTCGCGGAAATAGCCGGCCGGCGGAATCACCTGGCCGCCGCAGCTCAAAATCGGCTCGCTGAGGAAAGATGCGGGGCGGCGCGCGAGCACGGCGATGGCGTGGCGCACATCGCAGCCGAACTGGTTGCGGTACGGGTCCGGCATCGGCAGCTCGCGCACCCACTGCGGAGCGCCCCCGCCGCCTTTGTGGTTGTACTTATACGGGCTGACGTCGATCGCGCCCGTGGTGTTGCCGTGGTAGGCGCCCGCGAGCACCATGATTTCCTTTCGCCGCGTGTGCGCGCGCGCGAGGCGCAGGGCCAGCTCGTTGGCTTCGCTGCCGCTGTTGACGAAGAAGCACACGCGAAGCGGCTCGGGCAGCGTGGCGCACAGGCGCTCGGCGTAGCGCACGATGTTCTCGTGCAGGTAGCGCGTGTTCGTGTTGAGCACGGCCATCTGCCGCTGCCCCGCGCGCACGACTTTCGGATGGCAGTGGCCGACGTGCGGCACGTTGTTCACGGCGTCGAGATAGCGCTGCCCCCAGGCGTCGAACAACCATTGCCTGTATCCGCGCACGATGTGCAGCGGCTTGCGGTAGGAGAGGCTCAGGTTGTAGCCGAGGCTCGCGCGGCGGCGCCCGGCGATCTGCTCCGCGGTGAGCGCATTCGAGGCGAGGCGCCCGGGCGCGGCCTGCGCGATCAGGTTCGCATCGGGGCTGAGGCTCAGCCACACATCGCGCTGGCTCGGCCGGCAACTGCCGGGGTAGTCGCCTTTGTAGCCGAGCATGTCCGTAACGATTTGCAGGTGCAGGTGCGGCGGCCAGTTGCCGTTCGCGGGATAGTTGCCGATGGAGGCGATGCGCTCGCCCTTGCGCACCGGCTTGCCCTCGTAAAGACCGTCGAGCGACTCCACGGTGAGGTGGCCGTAAAGCGTCCAGAAGCGCAGCCCCGGCGCGGGCTGGTGTTCGAGCACGATGCAGGGGCCGTAATCGTACTGCGCGGCGTTGTCGGCGAAGCTGTGCACCGTGCCGTCGAGCGGCGCGAACACCGGCGAGCCGGGTTCCACGAAAATATCCAGACCGATATGCACGGTGCGCCATTCGCAGCCGTCGTTGGCGGGCATGCGATAGGCGGCGCCGGCATAGAGCGGCCGCGGCTCGTCGTAGCGGCCGATCGCGGCCTGCGCGCCCGCCTCGTCCATGCGCGCGCGGATTGCTCGCGTCAGGCGCGCCGTGTCTTCGTACTCGGAAGGATTGCCGAGCTCGAGACTGCCGGCGCTCCAGTCGATCACAACGGCTTCGCGCAGATCCGGCTCGACCACGCGGCCGATCTCGCCGGCGTGCCCGCGCAGCCACCCGACCACTTGCGCCGCGCGCGGCGCGGCGGGCAGACCGCACGCGGCGCGGAACGTGTAATGCGCGAACTCCGGGCTGATCGACTCGAATCTTTCGAGCAGCGCCCAGACGGGGCGTTCGCTGATGAGCAGATACTCGTTTTCCGGAGCCGCCGTTTTCTGGTACGCCGAATTCGCGGCGCTCACCGCCAGACGCAGCGCGATCAGCGGGAAGAGGAGCTCGAGCTCGGCTTCCTGGAGCGGATACTCGCGATGGTACGCGCGCACGACCTCGGCGGCGGCCGCCAGCGGGTCGGGCTTATCGAGCATCGCGTACGCGCAGGCCACGGCAAGCTCCGAGACGGTGTGCGTGTGCACCATGTCGCCGAAATCGATCAGGCCCACGGCGGCGCCGTCCACGACGAGGTTGTAGTCGTTCGCGTCGTTGTGGATCACGCTGCGGCGCAGGCAGGCCAGGCGGGGCTGGATCTCGCGCTCGAACTGCTCCAGCCGGCGCTCGACGATGCCGCGGCGCGCGCCGCCCTCGATGTGCGACAGGTAATCGCGAATCCACGAGGCGCGGGCGAGGTCCCATTTGATTTCGCGGCGCGCGGCGGGATGATCGAACGTGGCAAGAGCGCGGTCAACCGCGCCAAGCAGGGCTCCCAGCGACTCGCGCATCTCCGGCGTCTGCGGATTCACCTCGGCCCAGAGCCGGCCGGGCAAATACGTCAGCAGCCGCGCGAAGTGATCGTAGGCGCTCGCGATCGCGCCGCCGTCCAGCGCCGGGACGACGCGCGGCACGCCCTCCACGCCCTGCGCCGCCAGGCGCTCCATGGCCGCATTCTCAAGCTCCAGCGTTTCGCGCGCCGCCCCGGAGTTCGCGATTTTCAGCACGAACTTTTCGCGCCGCGCGGACGTGAGCAGGAAATTACGATCCTTCTCGCCCGGCAGGGGCGTCACGCGGGCATCGAGCCCGTACAGCTCGCGCGCAAGCGCGGCGGCATCGGCTTCCGTAAACGGCGGCAGGTCGAATTTCACGTTCAGCATGGCTCTCGGAGAATATAGCAATTACGGTAGTCTGAAGGTATCCGCGTGTTCTCCAAACCTGAGATTATGAGCCCGGCCGGATACTGGCCACAACTCGAGGCCGCCGTCGAGGCCGGCGCGAACGCCGTCTATTTCGGGCTGAAGCATTTCACGGCGCGCGCGAAGGTCGGCTTTTCCATGGAGGAACTGCCGGATGCGATGCGCGCGCTGCACCGGCGCGGCGTTCGCGGCTACCTCACGTTCAACACGCTCGTTTTCGACGAGGAGCTGAAGGAAGCGGCGCGCGCGCTGGCGTCGATCGCGGCGGCCGGCGTCGATGCGATCATCGTGCAGGACCTCGGCATCGCGAAGCTTGCGAACGAGATGGCGCCGGAGCTCACGATCCACGGCAGCACGCAGATGAGCGTGACGAGCGCCGAGGGCGTGCGGCTGGCCCAGCGCTTCGGCGCG
>Ga0123519_10013708_pt1 | contig 11627 bp, 10 predicted proteins | sample YelNatPaOPRAMG02_FD_87396 | JGI IMG/M metagenome (GOLD analysis project Ga0123519, IMG submission 87396) | Hot spring microbial communities from Yellowstone National Park - Yellowstone National Park OP-RAMG-02 (version 2) | ecosystem: Environmental > Aquatic > Thermal springs > Hot (42-90C) ... | reverse complement strand
TTAACGCTAAAAGCCTCTAAGATAAACTGGTTCGAGGAGAAATGGGTTATCACTTTCACCCTTCATATACTTTTTGAGGGCAAGAACTGCAATTGCAGAAGGGTCAACGGGACGGTCCGGAATTTTCTTAAATACTCCTCTATTCGAAAGTAAATCGAATTTTTCGCTTTTAAATAAACAATCATCCCCTATCACCACTAACTTCTTCCCGTTCTTCAAAATCTCATCTTCAACTACTCTCCATATTTCATCAGCAGGAAAAAGAGAAGGTTCAATTATAACTGATGCATCAGGAATTCCATCTTTTTTTGTTATGCTATACAAACCGAACATAACCTCCCCTTTCCTTGCATCCTTTACAACTGCAACAGTTTCTCCATCACTACCTGCAGAAATTGCAAGAGTTTTTGCTGAACAAACAGCAACTACAGGTATATTCAAAGACCATGCAAGAATCTTTGCTGTCGTAACTGCTATTCTTGTCCCTGTAAAGGAGCCCGGTCCTCTTCCTGCTGCAATTAACTCTATATCTTTTTTATTCCAACCTGACTTTTCGATGACTCCCATTATCCATGGCACCAAACCTTCGCTTGCTGCTCGTGGTGCATACCCTTCAAACTTTTCTACCGGAACTATTCCTTCAAGTGTAGCAACAACTGAATAGTCCCATGAAGTATCAAAGGCAAGAATTTTCTTTCCTACATCAATCATATCTTCCGTTTTTTATCTTATCTGCCAAACTGCGGTATCTCGCTATAACCATCTTTAAAATATCCAGTGCCATCAAAGGACGATCTTTTAAAGTTGCTATCAAATCCCAAGAGGTTATAACGAGACAGAGAGTTTTTTCTGTAGCAACAACCGTTGCACTTCTTTCTTCTCCGTCAATGACAGCGAGCTCCCCAATTACATCCCCTTCTTTTAAATCAGCAATTTTGACAGAAGTCCCATCGGGCTTCTCTTTCAGCACATCTGCTTTTCCAAATATTATTATAAAAAGCGCTGACCCTTTTTCACCCTGTTTGCAAATCACCTCGCCCTGAGAAAACTCCATTTCTTTACAGGTTTTTGCCAGAGCCTTCAAATCCCCCCCCTTGCATTTACTAAAAATTCCGATTTTCGAAAGAAATTCCTGTTTTTCCTTCCTTTCCATAATTCACCTCTAAAAATACATCCTAATTTTCCACTTAATTCTCCTACCCCTTGCCCCTGACCCCCTCAATCAATTCCATTGCTGCATCCCTCCCCTTCCCTGTCACCTTTTCAACCGAAATCATTCTTGCTAACTCTTCAACTCTTTCATTCTCTTCAATCTTCCTGATTAAAGTAATGGTCCTCCCACCCTGAAACTTCTTTTCAACAACAAAATGCCTGTCTGCAAACGCTGCTATCTGCGGCAAATGAGTTATACATATCACCTGATTAGACTTTGCCATTGTATGCAACTTCTTCCCTACAGCACCTGCAACTTTGCCACCAATTCCTGAATCAATTTCATCAAACACGAAAATTTCACCCCCTCCTTTTGATTTCATTGCTACTTTAATTGCAAGCATTACCCTCGAAAGTTCCCCTCCAGATGCTATTCTTCTCAAGGGGGCTGAAATCTCACCTTCGTTAGGCTTAAATAAAAAGTCCACATCATCCATACCCCATTCATCAAGCACCATTAAAGGATTTTGCTCATTTCCTTCCTCCTCATCTCTCGCTCTTACCTCCGCTTCAAAAATAGCCCTGCCAAATCCAAGCTCTTTTATTTCCTTATTTACGGCTCTGGAAAATCTGGTTGCCACTCTTTTCCTTTCCTCCGATATCTTCTTCGCTTCTTCCACCAGTTCCTCCCCAATTTTTGAAATTTCCTTTTCTAAATCTCTAACACTATCTTCGTAGTTATCAAGAGCAAGCATCTCCTCTTCCATCTTTTTCGATATTGCAATTATCTCCTCAATACCTGCTGAATATTTTTTCTTCAATCTCTCTATAAGGTATAATCTTTCCTGCATTAAATTTAGAGAATGCTCATCAAATTCCATCGAATCAGCTGCTTTCCTCAAATATGTTTCGAGGTCTGACATAAGAGATTTTACATCTGACAAAATCTTCGCAGGTTCGTTTAAAAATTCCGTTAGATTACAAATGTTATTTATATACCTCGATGCATCTGAAATTTTTAAATAAGCATTTTCTTCACCTTCGAAAAGAATATTAAGGGCTTTTGTTAATGCTTCTGCTATCCTGCTATGATTTTTTATAATTGAAAGCTTACTCCGTATTTCTTCCTCTTCCCCTGCCCTCAACTGAGCCTGCTTTATCTCATTTATTCTACTCTTTAAAAATTCCAGTCTGAACTCCCTTTCCTTCTCGTAATTTTTTAGGTTTAAGAGCCTATTTCTATCATCAATCCATTTTTTATATAAATCCCTATATTTTAGCACTATCTCTTTAATTCCTCCGAAATCATCAAGCATCTCCCTCGCAGAATCAGAACCCAGAAGTACAATCTGTTCATGCTGGCTCGCCATACATAATATCCGTCCGATTTTCTCTCTTAGAACCGTAATTGAGACCGGCTCTCCATCAATAAAACATCTGCTTTTTCCATTGCAATCCACTTCTCGTTTTACAAAAATCTGCTTATCCTTTCCCTCACTTATTTCAAATTCCCCTTCCAGAATTGCTTTTTCAAAACCCTTCCTCACATACCCTTCTTTTGCTCTCTCTCCCCCAAGAAGACTGATTGCCGTTGCAATTACTGATTTTCCCCCTCCCGTCTCACCTGTCAGGATATTAAAATTAGGACAGAATTCTATTGATGCACTGTCTATAAGCACAAAATTCTGTATGGACAATTTTCTAAGCATTAGTTAAAAATCTATTCAATGAATTTTAAATTTTTAAATAATTCTAAACCCCCCCGATTTCTTTTACCAAAATTCTATACATCAATATCTAAAATTCCTCAAATAATAATTTTTTTTCTTACAATTTACTCCTGCAAATCACTTCAATACTCTGATGAAAAACTTGACTTTACAAATCTCAAACAGGCAATTACAAGAGTTTCCCGACATAAAGATTACCTGGAAAAAAGAGAGATTGAATCGCTAAAAAACTTAAAACTCAAAACTAAAAAATTCGTAAAAATAAGGGATGATTGTTATTCAGCATACTATAACTTGTTTCTTGCAAAAGAAAAAAGTAATGAAGCTTCTTCAATTATACAAAAGTTAGAAAATTCAGCTACTCACCTGAAGCCTCAGGAAATTATCGAGTTAAAAAATCGTGCAAATTCACTCTTGCAGGAATCTGACCATCTTTTAGATAACGCTAAAAATGCACAGGAAAACTGCCACAGAGAACTTCTTAAATTCGAATCATCCCCACCACCCAATCAGTAATTCCAATCATTGAAAATTCTAAAAGGTAAAAATATTGAAGCATTTGAAAATTAAATTTAGAGGTGTTAAAATCTGCTTTAATATTTTTCCTTTATAAAAAATAATTTTTTGCGATTTGTATTGACAAATAAAAAGTTTTATTAGATACAAAGGGATTCTTAAACTAAACCAAAAGGAAAGGAGTACAGAAAAAAAGAAAATGGAAAATCACAATCCACCCGTATCGGAAACTAACAAAGAAGAAGACTTTGCAACCCTTTTTGAAGCAACATCCCAACAATCCCAGATAAAGGAAGGAGAAATTGTAAAAGGCAAAGTAATTAAGGTAACTAAAGACTCTGTTCTGATAGACATTGGTTTTAAATCTGAAGGTGTGGTTCCGATTGAGGAATTTGCCGACCCAACAGGAAAAATAAAAGTAAATGAAGGTGATATAGTTGAGGTTTTTCTGGAGAGATGGGAAGACGAAAACGGCAATGTAGTAATTTCAAAATTCGAAGCAGATAGAATGAGAGTCTGGGATGAAATAAGTGAAGCTTACAAGAAGGGAGATACAATAGAGGGAACCATAACGCAGAAAATTAAAGGGGGACTGAGCGTGACGATAAAAGGAGGAGTAAAGGCTTTTCTACCTGGCTCTCAAATAGATGTAAAACCTCCTAAAAACCTCGACCAGTATCTTAATCAAACATGTAATTTTACAATACTAAAGTTCAATAAAAAAAGAGGAAACATAGTTCTCAGTAGAAGAAGCATAATAGAAAAAGAACGGGAAGAACTAAGAACACAGACTCTAAGTCAGTTGCAGGAAGGAACTATTGTGGAAGGAACTATTAAAAATATTACCGAATATGGGGCTTTTATTGACCTTGGAGGGGTGGATGGATTGGTACATATTACTGACATGAGCTGGGGAAAAGTTACAAATCCAAATGATTTAATGAAAATAGGAGACAAAGTAAAAGTAGTCGTTCTCAAGTATGACCCCCAAACAGAAAAAGTCAGCCTTGGAATGAAACAACTCAAGGAAGACCCGTGGCTTTCAGTACCTCAAAAATATCCAAAGGGTTCAAAAGTTACCGGAAAAATAACTGCTATTCTGGACTATGGACTTCTTGTTACAATAGAAGATGGAGTGGAAGGGCTTGTCCATGTTTCCGAAATAACATGGTCGAAAAAAGTTAAGAACCCTCTTAAAAAGTTCAAAGTTGGGGACGAAATAGAAGCAATGGTTCTTGAAATGGACCAGGCTGCAAGAAAAATATCCCTCGGAATAAAACAACTTGAACCAGACCCCTGGACACTATTCACTGAAAAGTACAAACCAGGAGACAAAATCACTGGAAAAGTTCATGCAATTACAGATTATGGAGCATTTATCGAAATAACCGATGGGATAGATGGGCTTGTGCATAAATCAGATTTATCATGGACTCAAAAAATAAACCACCCTTCGGAATTCCTGAGAAAAGGGCAGATTGTTGACGCTGTTATACTGAACATAAATTATCAGGAAAAGAGAGTTTCACTTGGTATTAAGCAGCTTACTGAAGATCCATGGGAGAGAATTCCAAGGGATTATCCGCCGGGAAGCATTCTTGAAGTAAAAATAACAAAAATAACCGATTTCGGCGCCTTTGCAGAAATCGAAAAAGGGATAGAGGGACTCATTCATATAAGCGAAATGAGCGACGAACCTATTAAAAATCCATCTGAGGTGGTAAAAGAAGGAGATAAAGTAAGAGCAGAGGTGATTACTGTTGACCCTAACGAGCGAAAAATCGCTCTGAGCATGAAAACTGTGGCAGGAATTGAGGAGGTACAGGACATTGAAGAGTTTAGAAAAGCTCAGGCATCTCTGCAGGCTCAAAAACCAGCATCAACTATCGGAGAACTTATCAAGCAAAAAATGGGAGATCAGATTCTCGAAATTTCAAAAGAACCATCCAGTGACAATAAAAATGGGAAAAAGGAAAAATAATGGGGAATAACCCCGGCAGGACATTCGAACTTTTATGGGCGCCATGGAGAATGGAGTACATTCGTAAGTCAAAAAAAAAAGAAAGTCAGTGTCTCTTCTGTAAAATTCTTCGTGAAGGAAGTAAATCTGCCAGAAAAAATCTGGTCCTGTCTTTTCAGAAAGGTGCTTTTATAATGTTAAATCGTTATCCTTACTCCAATGGTCATCTTATGATAGTTTCGAAAAAACACAAATCAAAATTAGGTGATTTTACAAAAAATGAACTCGCTGAAATAATGAGCGCTGTCAAAGAATCTGAAATTGCCCTTATGAACTGTTTCAAATGCGAAGGATTTAATATTGGAATCAATATAGGAAAAGTTGCTGGTGCAGGTATTGCTGACCATTTACATGTACATATAGTTCCCAGATGGAAAGGGGATACTAATTACATGACAGTAACAGGTAGTGTCAGAGTTATTCCACAGTCTCTGGATGAAACATACAAATCCCTCGAAAAATATTTTATAAAAAAAGAAAAAGCATAAGTGGAGCTATCAAACCGGTATGACTCTTTTCTCCTCACCATATTTATATTCTGGTACATTATATTTCGGCTGTGAAGAAGGGTATCTTCTGGCACTAAAATGAACCTCACAGAATTGCTAACAGAATTACAACCAAAGCAATTATGGCAAGAACAGAACTACCAAGTAATATGTAAGCACGCTGAAAAGCTCCACGACTATAAGAATTCATAGCATTCTCAAGTTTTTTTGCCTTATCTTCTAATCCCCTTATTGAAGAGAGTCGTTTTGAAATCTTTTCTTTCATCACTTTAAATTCCTCAGGTAAATCATCATTCTCAAGGCTTGCCACAGCAAGATCCCTTATCGCATCATTATATTCCTCCTGCAAAGAATGATAATGCCTGTCCATTTCTTCTATTTTTTTCTTATAAGCCATCTCGATATTTGCTTTTCTTTTACTTGCTATCGAAATCTTGCCCTGAATCTCCACTATACTGCTTCTTATCAAGGCGAGTTTTCTTTCAGATTCTTCAAATATGCTTCTGAGACTTTCCAGTTGTGGAGCAAACAACTTTTTTTCATCCTCGACCTGTGCCATCTTAATTTTGAGTTTTTCCAGTTCCTGACTTTCGGCCTTCTCCGTCATCAATCTCTTTATATTTCTTTCCTCAATTTCAAACCTCTGCATTCGTGCCCGTGCCTTCTGAAACTCAAGTCTGTGCTCCTCAACAATTTTTGCCATAGTTTCCTCTTCTACTCTGTATTTCTGAGCCTCGTTTTGCAAACGCACTATTTCTTCATCAATATAATTCTGATTCTCTTCCATTTCCCTGTATTCCAGATCTTTTGTGGACCCAGCACTTTCTAATTTTTCTTTCGCTATTTTTATCTTTTCTACATTTACGGGATATGCCTTTTGAGCTCCAGGCTCACTATATTTTTTTCGTCCTATTACAAGAAGGTCACCATCAAGATTCTTTCTGCCTTCCTTTATTTCTTCCCTGATGCGTTCTATCTGCGCACGGAGTTCCTTTTTTCTACTCATAACTCTGAACATATAAGCTACCGTTCCCAACCATCCCTCCGGAGCAGGTCCATAACCTGATAGAGATTCAAGCTCTTTATCTATTTCAATCTGAATTTTTTTCACCCCTATTGCAGGTGCGGAATCCTTCTTAACCTCCTTCCCTGCTTCACCCATGAGATCCTTTCGCCTTTCCTTTCGTGGGTCAAAATCAAGGTCAATCTTTACACCGGATAAATCCCCACCAGGGAGTTCAGCCTTACCTTCGGGTGAAATCTCCTTTTGCTCCGCATTTTCAATTCCAATTTTTTGAGAACCATCAAGACTCTTTCCACAATGAGGACATTTCCCCTCCATTTTAGCAATTGGTTTATGACAATGTGGGCAATAATTCATCGTTCAAATTTTAAATGCCGGCTGAATCAGCCAGCCCCTTTTTTTTGCATAATCTACGAGATCACGGTTTCCGCAATCTATCAGCAAACTTATTCCCTCACTATAATCAAGTAGTTCCAAATCGGTGAACCAGTCACCAGCCACAAATACAGGCCTGCGACCTATAATCAAATCCACAGCTTTCACCTTACCCTCCCTGTATGTTACACCACCCTCCGTTGCCACAAGACACCCATTTTCTATTCTGTGCCTTATCCCTATGCAGTAGTGAGGAGTAACACCCAAAAACTCTGCCGCAACTTCAACTATAACCTGAGCAGTTGCACTTATTATCCATACCGCAAAACCAACTTTTTGCAAAGTCTCAATCAAATTCTTAATTTCCTCGTAAATTCTAATACCTGAAGAAACAATCCATTTTTCTCCCCTCCATTCAGCTATGACCTTTTCTTTTAGAGGAGAATTCAGTTCTTCAATAAATACCCTCCTTGTTTTATCTTTAATATCCTGATAACTCCATCCTAATAACAGCCCTGCCATCCATTCAAATACCTTCCCTTCTCCCATTTCAGTACGAATACTTCTCATAATGTCTCGCATTAAAATCCTGAGTCGTCCTCTGTCCGAATCACCTCTTGCACCAGCACTTAATAGTTCTATAACCTGTTTTGAACGAGTGGTAGGGTCAAAAGAAAGAAAAAATTTTCTGAAAGGCTCAAACCAGTAATGAAAAGTTCCCTCTTCAACCATACGGTAAAAAAAAGAATATCCAATATCTCCTTTAATACAGGTGTTATCAAAATCAAAAACCGCCACTGGACAAGCTCCATAAACAGATTTCTGAAGACCTGCATCTTCAATAAATGACAACAAACGCTGATACACCTCTGGTAGCCAGGAACCTTTTTCAAGTACTATCATTTTATTTTAACATCATATAAATTTTCCCCAAGGGGGAAACAACTTACAATTTTTGAATATCACTAAAATTTTTTCAATAAAATTATTTACAAGCAAAGTCAATTATATTATAAGAAAGGGAATTTTAGGAGGTTACTTTGCCAAAAATAAAAACACGAAGAAGCGCGGCTAAAAGATTCAAAAAAACCGCTACAGGTAAAATTAGAAGAGCGAAGGCTTACGGGAGCCATCTTTTATCAAAGAAACGCAGGGACCGCAAAAGGAGATTGAGAAACAACGACATTATAAGCAAAGTTGACAGAAAAAAGGTGGAAAAACTAATCCCTTACCTGTGATATCGGAGGTAAATCAATGCCAAGAGTCAAACGAGGATTCAAAGCAAGACGAAGAAGAAAAAAGATTATGCTCCTTGCCCGCGGATATATAGGGGCTAAAAGTAAAATATGGAAGGTTGCTGTAAATGCTGTTCGAAGGTCATGGAAATATCAGTATCGACACAGACGGGAAAGAAAAAGGAACCTGAGAGCCTTGTGGAATACGAGAATCGGAGCAGCAGCAAAAATATGTGGTACAAACTATAGCAGACTTATAAATGGATTAAAAAAATCACACATATTACTGAATCGAAAAATGCTTGCTTCGATTGCAATCTCTGACCCTGATGGATTCCGCAAAATAGTAGAAGATTGTCTGCAAGTCAGTCAATAAAAAAATCACAAACAAGGAACCAGAATAAGCATAAATCTGATGGACATCGAAGAATTAAAAAAGGCGCTGGAAGCTGTTTTGAAGGATGTTCAGGCCAAACTTCCACAGGTGCAAAATGAAAATGACTTCCGGCAATTCGTAGCATCTGTAACAGGGCGTAAAGGCACGCTAACAGCACTGATAAAAAAGTTATCTGATATACCCCAGGAAAATCGCCCCGAAGCAGGAAAAATAATAAATAACATTAAGACAACGATTGAAGATGAATTCAACAGACACCTTGAAAAAATCAAGCAGCAGACGATAGAAAAGAAAACCACCCAGAGTTTGCAAACTGACATTACCCTTCCAGGATTCAGACAAAAAGCGGGAAAACTTCACCCACTTCGTCGAACTCTCAGTGAAATTGTTCATATTTTTTCGTGCATGGGTTTCGATATTGCAGAAGGACCTGAGGTTGAAACTGACTGGTATAACTTCGAGGCTCTTGGATTTCCCCCCGACCATCCAGCAAGACAGATGCAGGCAACATTCTACATCCGTAATTTTAGAAATTTGCTCCTTCGGACACATACATCACCGGTTCAAATTCGTCACATGATAAAATTCCGACCACCAATAAAAATAATAGCACCTGGCGTTGTTTACAGACATGACGATGACCCGAGTCATAGCCCCATGTTTACTCAGGTTGAAGGACTTGTTGTAGATGACCACACGACATTTTCAGACTTAAAAGGTACTCTTGAAATGTTTCTTCATGAAATGTTCGGACATGATGTTCCAATAAGGTTCCGACCAAGCTTTTTCCCGTTTACTGAACCAAGTGGTGAAGTTGATATTGCTTGCCCAATTTGCGGAATTAAAGGAAGAGAGGGATGCTCAATTTGCAAAGGTTCTGGATGGACAGAAATTTTAGGATGCGGGCAGGTTGATCCTGTAGTATTTGAAAATGTAGGTATAGACCCTGAAAATTATCAGGGATATGCATTCGGACTTGGAGTTGACAGAATTGCAATGTTTAAATTTGGCATAGATTCTATTCAGCACTTTTATAAAAATGACCCGAGATTTCTTGAGCAATTCTAAAACAACAAAGTCTACAAATGGAGCAAGAGTTTAAAAAATGAAAGTCAGTTTAAAATGGATAATGGAAATTTTAGGAGTTAACCTCGACCCTATTTCCACAGCAGAGAAACTAACCATGACAGGCACTGAAGTGGAAAAAATTGAAAAATTTAACTCCCCTCATCCAGGAATAGTTATCGCAGATTTGCTCCATAGAAAACCTCACCCATTTAAAAAGGAAGAAAAGGACCATTCCCTTGAAGTATTAAAAATATGGGACGGAAAGAGAGAAGTAGAAGTGGTATGCAGCGCTCCAAACATACCAGACCCAGGAGGAAAAGTAGTTTTTGCAGGAGAAGGGACGATAGTAGGTGGCAAAACTATTTTACCAGTCGAATTTAATGGAATAAAATCCATGGGAATGCTCTGCAGTGAAAAAGAACTTGAGATAGGAGAAGATGCTTCAGGTATTATAGTTATTGATGAAAATATTGAAGCCGGAACCCCCCTGAATTCTCTGTGCGATTTTGAAGACTGGGTACTTGATATTTCTGTAACACCCAATAGAGGAGACCTTTTAGGACACATTGGAGTTGCAAGAGAAATTTCAGCAATTTTTAATATTCCATTTAATATTCCATCAGTTTCTGAAAATTACCCAGCGATTGGTGAAGACCTATCGTCAAAAATAAAAATCGAAATTTTAGATACAAAAGGTTGCCCTCGTTACACCGCTTCGGTGATTACCGGAGTCAAAATTAAACCATCTCCGTTACAAATAAGAAATAGACTATGGCGACTTGGTTTAAGACCCATAAGCAATGTTGTGGATGTAACTAACTGGTGCCTCCTTTTATACAATCAACCCCTTCATGCATTTGATCTCGACCTTCTGTCAGGAAGAGAAATTAATGTACGAAGGGCAAAACAGGGAGAGAGAATAATAACGCTTGATGGAATAGAAAGAATTCTAAATGAAGATGATCTTGTAATAGCTGATAGGACCTCTCCTGTTGCAATTGCGGGAATAATGGGAGGTGAAGGGAGTGGAGTAAACGAAATTACCAAAAACATTCTTATTGAATGTGCTTACTTCGACCCACGCACAATAAGGCGAACAGTGACCAGATTAAATCTTGAATCCCCCTCCTCTTATAGATTCGAAAGAGATATTGACCCTTCAAACCAGATTCATGTTCTCAAAGATGCAACAAGTTTGGTTTGTAAATTATCAGGAGGAGTAGCATATAAAAATTTCATAGATATTCATCCAGAACCTAAAACACCTGCCCCTATAAAACTGAGGGAAGCAAGAATAAAAAAAATACTTGGTGTCCAGCTCAACTGGCAGGAAAGTATAAATTCACTTGAAAGATTAGGATGTAAGTTAGAAAAAAATCTCGATTTTGCAATTGTAACTCCTCCTTCTTTCAGGCATGACCTTACAAGAGAAATTGACCTCATTGAAGAAATAATAAGACTTGCCGGCTATAACCTTCTTCCATCAACTCATCCAAGGATAGAAGTTTCACCACCACAAAGAGGGTCATTTGATTTATTAGAATCGATTAGAAAATGTATGAGCTCCGGAGGATTTGATGAAGTAGTAAATTTAAGTATCG
>Ga0123519_10013705_pt1 | contig 11627 bp, 10 predicted proteins | sample YelNatPaOPRAMG02_FD_87396 | JGI IMG/M metagenome (GOLD analysis project Ga0123519, IMG submission 87396) | Hot spring microbial communities from Yellowstone National Park - Yellowstone National Park OP-RAMG-02 (version 2) | ecosystem: Environmental > Aquatic > Thermal springs > Hot (42-90C) ... | reverse complement strand
CTTTTTTGGAGCCCGCCCCTAGGAAGGTCAACTACCTGCACATTGATGATTACTGAGCCGTCTTTCAGATGGAGATTCACGTTCTTTCCCAAATACGATTTTGCACTATTAAGACTGAAGCTGTCCATTCTCACTTCACCAGTTTACGTCCTTATCAGCGATGCTTTCCCAGCAGCATTGGCAAATTGGAAGTTTTTCTCCGCGGTAGATAATGTAAAGCTTAATGTTTTCATTCTCGCAGTCACTTTTCCACGGATTCTTGCATCGTTCCATAACCGTTCCTCCCTTAGTCTACCAGCTCACTTTTCTGAATTAGCGCTTTTAAAGTTCTGACGCCCATCAGTACAGTTGCAACTTCGGAGAGAGGTCGGTTAAAATGGCCACATGCGACTAAGATTGGAACTCTTTCAGCCTTAAAATGCACAAAAATGGTGGAAACCAAAGGCATGGTTTGAGTGTACAAATTCTGCAGCATGCATCTGAACCACAACAGCATTTGTTTGGATATAACGTTAGATGGTGTTCATCAATGTAAAGTAGACTTTGGTTGAGGGAAACGGCTTAATAGCTCAGTGTTCATTAAATGCATTTTGGCGGTTGTTTTGGCGCGTGACCCTGTTTGTGGGATGTATGTTGATGAAGAAACGGCTATCTACAAGGCAGTTGTGGAAGGAAAAACTTACTATTTCTGTAGTGAACAGTGCATGTTGACGTTCACTCAGCCTGAAGTGGAAAGGCGCAACCTTAAAAGGCTAATCGTGTTGAGCACGACACTTGGTCTGTTGATCTTTGCAATTAGTTTTTTTAATTTACCGTTGCCTTTCCTGCCTTTGAATGTTTGGCTGTTCTTTCTGGCAACGCCTGTCCAGTTCATTGCAGGCTACCGGTATTACCGCGGAGCTTGGAGCGCCGCTAAAGCTAAAACAGTTAATATGGATACGCTTATCGTTGTTGGAACCACAACAGCGTGGGGATACAGCACTCTTGTCACGTTGTTTCCTCGTTTCATGCCTAGCCAAGATGTTTACTTTGATACTGCAGCGTTAATTCTCGCGTTGATTTTGATAGGCAAGTACTTGGAGGAAGTTACCAAGGGTAGAGCCTCTGAGGCTGTGAGAAAGCTTATCGATTTGCAGCCTTCAGTTGCACATGTTGTGACCAACGATGGCGAGCTTGTCGACACACCTGTTGAAAAAATCATGCCAGGCGATATTCTGCTTGTCAGACCTGGTGAGAAAATACCACTTGACGGTGTTGTTGTCGATGGAGCCTCTTCTGTTGACGAAAGTATGGTCACGGGCGAAAGCGTTCCAGTGGCAAAGGAAAAAGGCAGTCAAGTGATCGGCGGGACAGTAAACACCGAAGGCGCGCTCAAAATTGAAGTTACACGAGTGGGTATGAACACAACGCTTAATCAGATCGTCCAAATGGTCAATGAAGCACAGCTCAGTCGCGCGCCGATACAGCGTCTCGCTGATAGGATTTCAGCCTACTTTGTACCTGTAATACTTTCAATAGGGGTAGCAACGTTCATTCTCTGGAAGTTTGTTCTCGGCGCCAGCTTCGGGTTCAGTCTCACCACGTTCATCGCCGTTGTAATAGTTGCGTGCCCATGCGCAATGGGCATCGCCACACCGACTGCAATACTTGTTGGTGCAGCTAAGGGTGCTGAGAATGGCATACTCATCAAGGGCGGGGATTACTTGGAGAAGACGCGAGAGCTCCAAGTAGTAATTTTTGACAAGACTGGCACTTTGACCAAGGGGAAGCTCATTGTAACAGACATTATTGGCAAAAACCAAGACGAGCTGCTTGCATTAGCTGCATCTCTTGAAAACATGTCGGAGCATCCCGTAGGCAAGGCAATTGTGGCTTACGCGGTGAACAGAAAGGTGCCCTTTGAGGAACCTTCCAGCTTCGCGGTGATAGCGGGAAAAGGTGTTAGAGGCACAGTGAAAGGTGTAAATGCCAGCATAGGTACTGAGCGGTTCATGAATGAGTTAAATGCGGTAATCGATGACGTAGTGAAGACTTCAGCTGAAAAACTTTACAATGAAGGAAAAAGCGTGGTGTATGTAGCTGTCAACGGGAAAGTCAATGGTGTGATCGCTGTCGCAGACGAACTTAAAGATGAAGCTTCCGAAGCTGTGACTAGACTCCACTTAATGAGGCTACAAGTCGCAATGTTGACTGGAGACAATAGAAGAACAGCCGAGGCGGTTGCCCGCAAGGTCGGAATCGACCGTTACTTCGCGGAAGTCCTTCCAGACAGAAAAGCAGAAGAAGTCAAAAAGCTTCAGGATGAGGGCTTGGTCGTTGCGATGGTAGGGGACGGAATAAATGATGCCCCCGCGCTGGCACAAGCGGATGTCGGAATCGCGCTTGGAAGCGGTACAGACGTTGCAGTCGAAGCAGGAGGCATAGTACTTATGCGTAACAATTTATTGGGTGTTGTCACAGCGATACAATTGAGCAAGAAGACCTACGCGAAAATCAAACAGAACTTTGCTTGGGCTTTCGGGTACAACGTCACGTTGATCCCTGTCGCAGCCGGAGCTTTGCAGCCCTTGGGCATCGTGATGAACCCTGTCTTCGCTGCTGCAGCCATGGCGTTCAGTTCAATATCGGTGGTCACGAACTCTTTGCTCCTGAAAAGGTTTAAGCCGGAGCAGTAGACCCTTGAACGAACATGGAACACGTGTTACCAAATTCATTCCGATTCTGAACATAGATTGCCCAACGTGTACAACGCTTCTGGAAAAGGAAGTTGAAAAGCTGAAAGGTGTTGAAGAAGCCAGAGTAAACTACATGAACAAAACTGTGAGAGTTAAGTTTGACCCGGAACTTGTCGGTTTGGCAGACGTTGAAAAGGTGATTGAACGGTTAGGCTATCGCATCGCCTACAAGGAGTATTCCGGGTTCACAGCAAGGCTTAGAAAACTTTTCCAGAAAAAGAATGAGGAAGACCTCATAAACGTTACTGACGCGGAGTTTCCTTCAAAAGTCTTGCATGCGTCCAAGCCTGTGGTGGTTCTTTTTTCATCGCCCAATTGTCCAGCATGCCAAGCTGCTAAAGCAATACTTCGCCAAGTTTCCAAAGAATTGGGGAAACGAGCAAGTTTCTACTGCATGAATGTGACGAGTTCAGAGACATGGCGCAGATACAGCGTAAGCATGACACCTTCCCTGTTTATATTTGGCTATGGACAGGTGAAGAAAGTTCTTAGCAATGAATTGCCACGCAAGGAAGAAATAGTCGACGCCTTGCACGACTAAGATATGGACATGCGCAGGAGCAGGTCATTTTTGCAGAGCATTCTTTCGTTCAACATTAGCCCAAGATGCCTAAAGTTTCAGTGGCTTAGTCGTTCGGGAGCCGCTGCTGCGAATTCTTTCAGTTGTTCAGCCATTTCTCGAAGCTTTTTGTCTACAAGATAGTTTACTGAGCCTTCTTCATATGTGCCGTCTTCTTTTTTCACGCCAGCTTTTACCCCTGTTAGAAATTCAATCCCTTCGTCTACTGTTTTTGTAGAGTATATGTGGAACCTACCTGTCCTTACGGCTTCAACGACTTCTTCTTTAAGCATGAGGTTCTGAATGTTGCTTTCAGGGATTAAGACGCCTTGAGTTCCTGTCAGTCCTTTGGCTTTGCAGACTTCGTAGAAACCCTCGATTTTCTCGTTTACGCCGCCTATGGCTTGGATTTGCCCTTTCTGGTTGACTGATCCTGTCACAGCTATGTCCTGTCTTATTGGCAGTTCTGAAAGCGCGGAGAGTATGGCGTAAAGTTCCGTGCTTGAAGCGCTGTCACCTTCCACGCCGGCGTAGTTTTGTTCGAAAACCAGTCTTGCTGAAAGCGTCAACGGCTTGTCTCGTGCGTACTTTTCGTTAAGGTAGCCGCTGAGTATAAGTACACCCTTCGTGTGGATTGGCCCGCCAAGCTTTGCTTCTCTTTCGATGTCGATTACGCCCTCTCTGCCTAAACCGACTGTGGCGGTTACACGCGAAGGCGTTCCGAAAGTTAGGTCGCCGAGTCCTGTTACGGACAGACCATTCACTTGGCCCACTTTCTTTGCGTCAGTATCGATGAGTATAAAGCCGCGTTTGATCATTTCCTGAATTTTCTCCGGTATGAGCTTTGAGCGGTAAGCTTTTTCCTCGATTGCCTTCATGACATGCTTGTCAGTTATGCGGTCAATACCTTCTTGCTCAGCGTAGAAATTGGCTTCCCGAATTATGTCGGCGATCTCTGCGAAACGTGTCGACAGCTTTTGCTGGTCGCTTGCCAGTCTTGAACTATGCTCCACGATTTTGGCAAGCGCAGAGCTGTCTAGGTGTTTCATGTTTTCTTTTTTGCAGAGCATACAAACGAAGGATGCGTAGTTCTGCATGTTCAATTCATTCTTGGACATTGTTGTGTCAAATTCAGCTTTCACTTTAAAGAGTTCGCTGAAGTCCATATCGTAAATTAAGAGTTGCTGGTACAAGTAAGGGTCTCCGATGAGGATGACTTTCACTTTCAAAGGAATTGGTTCTGGGCGAAGGCTTTTGGTGAATATAAAGCCAAATCTTTCTTCGGGTTCTTCAACGGTGACCTGCGCGCTTTTCATGGCGCGTTTCAATCCTTCATAAGCAAAGGGGTTCCGAAGCAACTCCTCAACCGGAAGTATAAGGTATCCCGAATTGGCCTTGTGTAGAGAACCTGCACGTATCATGGTGAAGTCCGTGAGGAGCGCGCCGAATTGAGCCTCTTTCTCGGTTCGACCGAGAAGGTTCTGGAAGGTTGGATTCAGTTCTATGATTACGGGCGCACCTTTAAGGTTTGAATTATCCACGACCACATTGATTTCGTACTTTCTGAATGAAGTTTCTTTTAGCCAAGGCGCCAGAAAAGACGCTTGTGAAGTGGATTCTTCGCGTTGAATAAACATTGGGATACTGTCTAAAACGTCGTTCTGTACTTCTTTCAAGTAATTGACAACGTCTGATGAATCCTTATACTTCTCGACTAGTTCATCTACTAAGTGGCCAATGGCGTAGAGTGCAACTTCCCTGTTGAGTTTTGTAAGTTCTTCATGGATTTTCCTGTCCATATCGTAGAACTGCCGCATCGCGATTCTGAACTCAGATTCAAGCCTACTTCGTTTTTCTATTAACGCCTCACGTAGTTTCTGAGGCAACGCAAGAAGTTCTTCCTCACTTATTGGGCGCCCCTTTACTATAGGGATCAGCATCAGACCTATCGGAGTGCTCTGTATCACGAAACCTTCCTGCTGAGCCTTTACACTTAACTGTTCAACGAGTTCCTTCCGCTGTTTCTCAAGGATGCGAATCGTGGCTTCTCTTTTCGCAGCATAATCCTCGCTTTCAAATGCTTTAGGAAGCGCGGTTCGTATTCCCGCGATAAGGCGTTTCATATCCTCTTTAAAGACTTTGCCCATGCCTGCTGGAAGACTGATTGCCCTTGGTTGATACGGGTTTGAAAAATTATTCACGTAACACCAGTCTGGTGGCACAGGTTCTGACTTGGCAGTTTCTTCAACAAAATTCTTGACGGCTGTAGTGCGACCTGTTCCAGGATAGCCTGCAACGTAAACATTGAAGCCGCGATCTTTTATGGATAAACCAAATTTCAATGCACGTACAGCACGTTCCTGACCGATTATTTCGTTTAGCGGCGCCAATCCTTCGGTTGTTTCACAACGCATAAAACGTGCATCGCATACTTGCCGAACTTTATCCGGCGTCAATTCCAAAACCACTCTAACCAGTCCTCAACTTGAATATAGTGAATTCAAAATTTAACTCCATCGGTGGGAAAAGGTGCATGGTTCAAGCCTTTAGTAGCCGTGAAAAAGGGTTACACCGACAGGTCTTTTCAAGTGCGCCGTTTTTCGCTTGAAGTTTGTGATGAAACTCGGGGGGGGTTTACGTCTACTTTGGCACAAGCCGGGCTTTCTGTATCATGAAGAGACCACAGTTCTCTTTGGCGTCTATGGCATACTCCAATATTTCGATTCTTCTCTTAAAGAGCGGAGCGTCTAAGACCGTGGTTTCGATTTCTCCGCCTTCACCCGCCGGGCTTAACCCGTATTCCTTGCTGAGGCGCAATAGCTTCTCGATCGTTTCCTTGTTCAAACGTTTGCCTAGCCAGTCTTTGTTAAGCGGGTAGGCGAAGATTCCAGACAGTATAATCTCGTACTCTTTTGTTGCGAGTTCTTCAAGCAAGGCTTTTTGATCCATATGCCACAAGGGGTTGAAGCATTCCATATTAAGTTGCCTGCATATACGGTGCACACGTTCACTTTGGTAGACGGATTCAACGGCGCCAGAAACGATGCAGTCGACGCTAAACTCTCTTACCGCTGATGATATGGCTTCGGTGAGATCTGCAAGTTCAGTTTCCTTAAGACCGTTAGTTGTTTTCTGGATTATTGGCAAACCCAATGCTTCGGCTTGAAGCGATGTCAGGTGAATATTTGGGGTGTGAAACATGTAACTTTCAGTGTTTCTTGAAAGTATTGTAATTAAACAGGCAACTTCGCCTATTTCCGAAGCTCTGTGAAGTGCAAGCGTTGAATCTTTCCCGCCTGAAAAAAGAATGGCAAAGCGTTTAGCGCCTCTCAATGTTTAACGCCGTTCCCATGAATTTTTGAAAGCCAAGGAGAACTTGTTTTAGGCGTTATCGTGGTTTGAAGCCAGTCGGCGAGAAGTACAATATTCGCGTTTCCAGACCTCTCAAGTTTCACTATACCGTGTTCGGCAAGTCGTGCTACAATCCTATGCGTCTGAAGACGGCTTAGACCCATTTCTTTGCGCATGTATTTTTGCAGATACTGACCCTTATGCAATGCGAGAACATTAACAACTCTGTGTTCTGGTTCGGTCAGTGTTTTGTAGACGGCGCCATATGTTGTATTCGCTTCATCAACTTCCTCGCCATTGGATACGCTGCAATTCGAGTTTGATTTCATTTCCGAGTAAACAAGATAGTATGGAACTCCTGCGAGCCCTACTAACGCCATAATAGCCAAAATTGCTGTCGCCAAACCAAAGTGTGACAGAAACGGACTTGTTGAGACCACAGGGCCCACGGAGTCGCCCATCATGCCTGTCAAAACTGCCACAGAAGTGACTAAGAGTACTAGGAAAATGGTCATCTTACCCATATAAATTAGGATGTCTCAAAAGCCAAATTTAAACTTGGCGTCATCAAATTCATGGTTAAAACATGTAGCATAGGATTTTGGCATTTGCAACGGAATTTGCGCAGGATCCTTTTTTCAGTAAAGCCCTAAGTAAAGGATATACTCCACCGCCAAGTAGTTTAGCCTTACAGCGTTATCCTTTTTCGATGCTGATAAAATTACCTACCAAGCAAGAGATTAATCGCAATCAAGCACTTTGACAAGAGCTGAGCTTTACCGAGTTTAGCTATGTTTTGCAAATGTAGCTTAAAGCGTCATCTACTGTTTGGAAACCGTACTTAACACTGCTAAACTCTTTTTTGAGTTCAATCACGTCTTTTCGAACCTCTTCAGGTTTTCGTTTGGCTCTCATCACCTGCAGCATTAGGTCGCATAGGTATTTGGTGTCGTTTTCTCTGAAACCACGGCGTGTTATGTCTTGGAAGCCTATTCTCAACCCTGAGGGATTATCGCGTTGGTTTTGGTCGTCATATGGAAGCAGGTTTTTGTTGACAATTATGTTTGCTTCTTCGAGTTCTTGAGCAATTTTTTTTCCGCCGCCGAGGTCGCTTACATCGACTGCAAGTTGATGCGACTGAGTAAAGCCTTTTTTGGAGCACAAAACGTGAATGCCATGCTCGTAAAGATATTGCCCTGCTGCCTGTGCATTACGTACAGTTTGTCGGGCAAGTTCAGCGCCGAAGAGTTTCATTTCGAGCGCCGCGATCCCTAGTGCGGGCAAGCGTCCAAGATGTGTGTTTGAGGCGCTTAGCGGAAATATGGCGTACTGTATCGATTTTATAGCTTTCTCGAGTCGCGGGTTCTTAGCGTTGCCCATTATGACGCCGCCTTGTGGGCCTGGGAACGTCTTGTGCGTGGAGGAAGTTATGAAGTCAGCGCCTTCACCGAAGGGGTCTTGGAAAACTCCTCCAGCAACCAAACCTAATACGTGTGACGCATCATACGCAATGAATGCCCCTACCTCCTCGGCGACTGAACGTAATTCTTTTACGGGATGCGGAAACAGGAATAGGCTTCCACCGAACGTTACAATGCCAGGCTTAGCAGCTCTTATTATATCCGCAGACTTCTCTGGGTCGATGTTGAATTCATCGATGCTGTACGCATGATTTATGTTTTCTAAGCCCAGCACTGCGCCAGCTAAGCCTGCGTAATCATGTGAAATATGCGCGCCGCAGCTTAATGGGGTTACGACCATTTTTTTGTTTTTCGCCGCCATGGAAAGTCCTTTAAAGGTTGCAAGGTTGGCATGCGTCCCGGAAACGAGACGAACATCAGCCCAGTTGCAGTTGAAAAGGTTTTTTATGAGGTCTGTTGCGTAATCTTCTATGGCTGATATGTACTTTTGTCCCTGGTAATAGCGTTTTTTCACGTGCCCTTCAAGGTCGTTTTCGCCCTCAGCATAACGACATTCAAGGTCGTGAGACATGCTTAGCATTTGCCTTACAGCCGGAGATTTCAAGCCTTCACTTGCAATCATGTTGATGCATTCAACGTCACGATAATGTTCATGACTGCGAGTAGCCTCAACCAGCTTGAAGACGAGCTCAAAGAAGCTTTCCATGCCAAACGCACCCAAACATGAATATTAAACCGTGAATAGCGATGGCAGTATTTAGCCCTTACGAGAGGACTGAATTGAAATACAAGAAGGAGCGGCCAAACTTACCTCGACACAGGTTTAGTTCGTTTACCAATCTTCGGCAAGAAAGTCCACGCCTTTTAAGGGTGGCATGAATCGACGGGAAGTTTAATAGTGCTTTTGGCTATTAAAGTTTCAAAAGAGTCGCTTATGAAGACTGAAAAAACCATTAGGGCTAAGGTTCTTGAGCTGCGGAAAAGGCAAAGAAGAAGAGGTTTATACATAGATAACCCATACTTTTTCCCATGGACTTTGAATCTTGGCTGACCAGATTTACAGACGGCGAAGATAGCTTCATAATAAGAGTATCTCAGGAAAAAGGAAGATTCAAGCCTCGGGCGCGTCCAATATTCGATATTGCAAACCAGAACCTCGATATATTAAAGTATGCAACGTACGTTTCTTTTCTTCATAGGCTTGTTGAACAAAAGACTTCTTAGGCGTCATTGAAGTATAGACCGCGTTACGTCTTCACTTAACTATCAGCGAAAAATAAGCGAAAACTGCACTGCTTAGAAACACGGCGCCTTCAGCTTTTTGAGCAGCCACGCAATGTTTTTCCCAAGGTCTTCCATCGTCTTAAGACCTTCTGGGTCATTTTGAACATCGCCTTTCTTCTGGCCTATTCCTATATTCCAGTAAGATGAACCGGGAACAATCATTTGGCTTATAAGGAAAAAACGGTTTATTGCATCAAACGTTGGAATAGCACCAGCTCTTCTCACAGCCACCACAGCAGCTCCAACCTTCTTTTTGAACATGTCATCGTTGGCTCTTGCCACGTAACCTGCACGGTCTATCAGCGCTTTAAGCTCTGGTGTCATCATTGAAAAGTAAACGGGAGAGCCGAGAACGATTCCGTCGGCTTCAAGCATTTTTTGGATGTACTCATTAACTTTGTCGTCTTCGATAACGCAGCGTTTGTTCTTCAACGTATAACATATTCTGCACGCGTTGCACCCACGTACTGATTCTCCACCAAGTTGTATTAGCTCAGTTTGAAAACCCTCACCTTCGAGAACATTGAGTACTCGTTTTAGGAGAATCGCCGTGTTTCCATCCTTTCGCGGGCTACCGTTGAAAGCCACAACTTTCATCTTTTTCTCCCCATGCAAATACTGAGCTTCATATGCTTATCCCGCAACCCAAAATAAAAGTTTCTACACAGCTTCTGAACAACCGATAAAGCACTTAACTTGAACGCAATAACAAATGTAGCCTGAGAAAGCAGCTATAAATACTCTGAGTGCAGAAGTAATAGGATATGTGTAGGCTTTGATGGACTGAACACTCATGGATCGAAACGGTATGTATTTTCCGCATGGCTTCAAAGTTTTCATGATCCTAGTACTTTTGTTAGTCACCGTCGTTGCCTTGATCTTTGTTGGCGTTGTGGGCGTGGCGTTCAGGGACGTTGGGTTTAGCGCCTCAACAACCGTGCTCATCCTTGTGGCAACTTTTGCTGGAAGCTATGTTAACATTCCACTGGCTAAACTTAGAGCCACCGTGCCTATGATTCGAGAGGAATACGTAAGTTTCTTCGGATTGACTTACAGAATCCCGCATTTAGAGTACGGTGAAACCGTAACTGTTTTGGCAGTTAACGTCGGCGGCGCGCTTATTCCAGCTGGAGTCTCTTTGTATTTGCTGGCGAAGTCGCCTTCAGCGCTTCTCTATTGTTTCATCGGAATCCTTGGAGTAGCCATAGTAACACGTGCAGTCGCTCGTCCCGTTAAAGGAGTTGGCATAGTAACGCCTGCTTTCGTTCCGCCGTTGACTGCGGCAGCCCTTGCGCTGTTACTTCCTTCAGGAGCACCCAAAGTAGTTGCTTACACCGCAGGAGTCTTAGGCACTCTGATAGGTGCTGACCTCTCAAATCTGAACGTCATCCCAGAGCTCGGAGCACCTATGGCAAGCATCGGTGGCGCAGGAACCTTCGACGGTGTTTTTCTCAGCGGCATAATAGCGGTACTTCTCGCTTGACACACGCCTCGACTGAGACCACGAGAATCTTACACAGCCACTTTAACATTCTGAGAACAAACACTTCAGCGTCCACCCAATAATCCGCTCACTGCTTTTCCATAAGAGATATGCCCGCCACCCTGTAACGGCTTCTTCAACGATTAATGCTGAGTAGACCCACATAGTGGCTTGTTTAGGCGTAACCTGGTTTTCGCTGCAGGCTAAAGTTAAAGCGGTTCTGCGGTGTATATGGCTGGCTTAAGCTACAGGGATATAACATACACGCCGCGCGTCGCGCCATGCAGCCATGAAGCTATCAGGCTCAGGGTTAAGAAGCCTGAGCGGGTAAACGTCAATATAAACGCAAAACCAAAGCGGAAGGCAGCTGTCGACGAAACCAAGATTGGTTCACGCATCATGAAAGCGAGGATAAGCTGAATTCTTCAACAACTTCCCAGCGGGGAAAAAAGCCGACCTTCAAGGTTAAGCTCTTCATAAGGCTCTCAGTCTTATGGCTCAACTTCACAAGATAACACAAAACATTAAAAACACCACCAGCAATGCCCATAACTTGACGGTCTCGGGATGAATTGCAGTAAACTTTATTTCCCTCTTGTATCTGTCGTGTCGTTTTGGATGCGGCTTAGATGCTCGAAAAGCTCGAATAAGGCTTCAAACCGAGATAGGCGGGGTGGTTCGAGCATGAAATATAGGGCTTCTTCAGTTTCATGGAGAAGTCGCTAACAGGGTGGTGGCGCATTCTTTGCAGATAGCCCCTGAACGGTGAAGGGATAAACGCTGAAACGGACGTG
>Ga0123519_10013698_pt1 | contig 11630 bp, 7 predicted proteins | sample YelNatPaOPRAMG02_FD_87396 | JGI IMG/M metagenome (GOLD analysis project Ga0123519, IMG submission 87396) | Hot spring microbial communities from Yellowstone National Park - Yellowstone National Park OP-RAMG-02 (version 2) | ecosystem: Environmental > Aquatic > Thermal springs > Hot (42-90C) ... | reverse complement strand
TCTTCCTTGCCGCAGACGGTCCACTAACGCCTCGGCCTCATCAGACAGGCGCAGCAAGGTGCGCCGACGGTCTTCACGGTCCTCATACCGCTCCACCATACCCAGCCGTACAAGCGCATCAGCCGTATGGCTAGCTGCCGGTGGCTGCACTCGTAGTTTTTGGCCCAATTCAGAGACCGACATCGGCCCGCTCTGGCTCAGCACAAACAAGGCTTTGACCTGCGCCATGGTCAGCTCTAGGTCTACCCACTCGAGTGTGGCTGCCGGGTACAGAGCATGACCTATCCGGTGAAAAGCCCGCACGATCTGCTCTATCGTCTCCGCTCGATCGGGCATCGTCCATCCCCCTCCTTACCTGATCTCAGTCTATCGGCATCCGTTGAAACTGTCAATAGGTTCGACAGAGGGCATTGTTTGCTATGTCGTTAAGTTTTTCCTGGAGGGGGCAGAAACTGGCAACCACAGGGGCCGGGCTGCTAGCCTTGGTGAGGGGCCAGGGCTCGGAGCGATAGCCAGTGCCCGGTGCCGCGGAAGGGCGCCCGTTTACGACCTCTTCCGGCCTTTCCAGGTGACCACCCGGGGCCAAAACGTGCTTCCCACGATAGGCTAGCTGACTGGCGTCTCATACGAGGTCCGTAGGTTGACTCTCTGCTACCGCCATCCTGTGCACCATCTCACGAATTGACCGCGGACTTTGGTCCGCGGTCCTGCGCCACCCGCGATTCTCGATGGCGTCACCTCTAGCCGTGCAGCCAGGGTGGAAGCTCTTCCTCGCTCTTGCCGCGGAAGACGCAGGGATAGCGGCAAGTCTGGCAATTGCCTTTGACGCCAGTGATGGCCGGCTCGCCCTTGATGCTCTCCACTAGGGTGACGGCCTTCTCCACGTTCACTTTCTCCCCCATCGCCACTAGCGTCACCGCCCCCTGGCTTCCAGCGATGCCGCCCGCAGCTACCATCTTGGCTTCGACACCAGCCAGGATGCCCAGGGCCTGAATCTCGGTCACGACTTTGGCCTTGACCAATGCGTACATCCCGAAGTCGGCCCCCATCGTGTAGTCGAAAGTCTTGGCGCCAGTATAGATGGCAGAGTCCTTCACCGATGGCACTAGCTTCTCTAGCCCTACGGGCACAATGTAGTTCATACCAGTATGGGTGACGGTGCCGATGGTGGCCGCCACCGTGCCCCCGTCGTAGCCCGAAGTGATGATGCCAACGTTATACTCCGGATCTACCGCGTTCGCGCCCTTGATGACCACTGTCTCGATATGGAAATCGTCCAGCGCTTCTCGGATGGTCTTGTTCACCACGTTCCCCTTATAGAGAACGATGGGGAAGGGCTGACGATCCTGGGGATCGGTCACGCAGAGCACGCCGTAAGCACTGGTGCCGGCCGTGAACCGGCCGGGGTCTATCTCGCGCGTGCCCAGGATTTCCTGGGCCACGAAAGCGTTGGTAGTACCGCCGCAGATGATCACGTAGGCCTTCTCGAGAGCAGCCTTGATCTCCGGCATTTGCGCCACCGCCTTGCCGATAAGCCGGCGCGACTCGGCGGGAGTCAGGGTGAAAACGGCTTTCATCCGTTGCCTCCTCAGGCGAGACTGCCCGGACCAACATCGCCGGGCGCGCCTCAATCTACCGCACGTCGGGCATGGTGTCAAGGCAACCGATCAAGACGGTTCGACCAGAAACTGGCTGGGTGTAGGAGCACCGAAGCGGAACGACTCGCTAAGACGACCTATAGCGAGATATCCAGCAGAGGATAGACCTCGAAGGCAACCTCCTCGTAGGGGTGAGACTGGCGAAGGGCTTTCAACACCGCCCCAAGCTGGGCGCGCTCCAGCACTACCTCGATGCGCTCCTCATCGACCTCCTCCAGCCGCCCAATCTGCCCGCGGAACGGCTGCGCGCCCGGGCCGGGCTTAAAGCGCCCGACTCCGCGCACCGAAAACGACCAGTGGCTGTAGTGGCCAAAGCTGCCGGCGCCGGCATCGCCGATCGCCTCACGCACCTGGCTAGCATAGTCAACGGGCACGAAGACAACCAGTTTGAGCTTCTCCACAAACACCCCTACACGTCCAAGCCCTATCGCAAGTAGTATGCTTGCGTAGACCTCAAGCAGAGGAAGGCCGGCCGCGAGCGACCAACTCCGCCGTAGACGAAAGCAGCCGGTCTACGTCCGGCGCATAGCGAGGAAGGACCACGTCAAACACAATGCGTGCCGTGCTCACCGCGCTGGAGGTCAAATCGCCAGCAAGCAAGATGACCGGCACCTTGGTATGCTGCTGTCGCCAGAGAGCAGCCTTCTCCAGGCTTGGCAGGTCCGAACCGAAAGGGTGCTCGCTCGGAAGGTCCAGAATCGCCACTGCCGGCGGGTGCTCCCCCATCAGAGAGTCCGCTTCCTCCAGGCTGCGCGCCATCAGCACTTCGTAGGCGGCCGATTGTAGAACTAAGCGCAGGAACTCGCTGACGCCCTCGTCTTCGCAGATAACCACCACTCGCTCTCCCACGTTGCGCCCTCCACAAGAGCCGGACCGTCTGGCCCGGCTGGTCTGGCCTTGGCTCGCCGACCTACACCCACCGAGAAAGGTCAATCTGCGGATGGAGAGCGCCAAGCCAGGGAACCGACGTACAATCACTACTCTTCTAATCGGTTGCTGGCTCGGTTACCTCAATAGCCGGTAAGCACTCCCCCGGCTGTCCTAAGCGATAAGCAACATATCGACGCTAAAGATCAAGGAGAAACGACGTCAGCCAGCGCCACCAGAAACAGGCTCATCGCCGAAATACACGCCCGTGCTACGCGCCGTGCGAACGAGCTGGCTGTCCACTGGCACTAGCTTGGGCCGCCCCACTGCCTCATCCAACGAGACGTCTACGATATCGTCGCAGTGAAGCGCTACCATGCGTCCGTACCGCTCGCAGGCAGCCAGATGAACGGCCGCCTCGCCGAAACGAGAAGCCAGGATTCGATCGTAGGCAGTAGGGGTGCCGCCGCGCTGCACGTGGCCCAACACCGTTACCCTGGTCTCGAAGCCAGTACGCTGGGCCAGCTGCTCGCCCACCAGGTGCCCTACGCCGCCTAGGCGCCCAGCCGCCTGGTAGATAGGGGCACCACCGGGTGGGCAGACTCCCTCAGCCACCACTACCAGGCTGTAGGTACGTCCGTGGCGTTTGCGTTCGGCCACCATGTGCACCAAAGGCTCCCACCGGAAGGGAATCTCTGGGATGAGAATCGCATCCGCACCGCTCGCTAAGCCGGAATGAAGAGCGATCCATCCTGCCTCGCGTCCCATGACCTCGCAGACCATAATGCGATGGTGAGCTACTGCTACAGTATGCAATCGATCGAGGGCTTCAGCTGCCACCGCCACCGCCGTATCGAAGCCGAACGTGCGCTCTGTGGCCGCCAGGTCGTTGTCAATGGTTTTGGGCACGCCAACCAGGCGAACTCCCTGACGTGCAAAAGCGCGCGCTATGCTTAGCGAGCCATCGCCCCCGACCACGACCAGGCAATCTAGACCCAGCTCGCGCCAACGCCCGATGGCCGCCGAGAAGGCAGGAACCGCTTCTGGCAATGGGTTGCCATCCGGGCCCAGAGCAAAGGGGCCGCGGTTCGTGGTGCCCAAAATAGTGCCCCCCAAGACCAAGAGGCCCCGCACATCGTCGCTGGCCAACGGCCGCACCACTCCCCCGGGTAATAGACCATCAAAGCCATCGAAAATGCCCAACACCTCTGCCTGGTAAACCTCGTGCGCCGTCTTGACGACCGACCTGATGACGGCGTTGAGCCCCGGGCAGTCGCCGCCGGCGGTCAGGATCCCTATTCGCTTCAACCTGCCCTCTCCTATTCAACACGTAGCTCCTGCTTCAGTCACCGGTATAATCCACACCTGTAGTGCATACGTACGATGTCCGTGTATCGATGTCCGTGTGCGATGTACGGGTACGATGATAAAGCAGTCTGCCGTTGTGCGCAATGACCTTGGCCGCCTTGGTCGCGCTCGTAAGCTTCTTCTGCTGTCACTCACCCTTCGCCGGCATTCGACCACCCCACTTGTGGCGCTTTCTCCAGCCGCAGGACGTTCGAGGCGGCCGCCAGCACGCTCTGGCGCGTGAATGGCGACGGGTGAGGCCGAGCGCTCAGCCAGTCCACGATCGCGTCGTCATAGTAGGGACTACCGAGCTGGCCCGATTGGCCAGGCGCACAGCTCGCCAGCGAGCGATCGAAATCGGCCAGGTCGATAACCTGCCGGTACGACGCCGCGCCGACTACCGGGCCGTAGCCATCTGCCGGCAGATAGGCCCCATTGCAGACCGTATCGGCATCGCCCCCAAAGGGGAAAGGACCGCGACTAAGCAAACGATCCAAGAGGGGCAAGCGTCCCAACAAGTGGCTGAACTCGATCCGGTGCAGGCGCCCCCAGGTCCAGCGTTCCGGATTATCTCCCAGACGGCGGCGCAGGTCCGCTACAGCGTCTCGAAATGCCTCACGTAGCACCTCCTCCCAGGTTGCCCGAGCAGCCTCGTTCTCTACGCTAGTCGGTTTTCTCTCCGCACCAGCAGATAGCACTCTTCGAAGCCAGTCGCGGTCGTCGCTTTCCAGCTTCGCCAAGAGTAGGGGCGTGCTTCGGCTGAGAAAGGAGTTGGTGGGCACGACGGCAAGCCGGCCGACGCCAAGGTAATCCCTCAGCAGAGGCCCCAGCGCCGGCCCGAACACCTTTCTCTGCAAGTGCACCAGACTGGCCTCGTAGACGGCGGCGCCGACACTCTCTGGCCGCAGGTGTCCATCCCAGGCCTCCAGGTGCCGCTGAGCTGCCGCTTCCAAGGCCCCATCCACGGGAAGCTGCCTCAGATGTCGGGCAAGCTGGATGCCAGGCAGGGAGAAGACGTCCCCCTGGATCTCGCAGCAATCCTCCACCGTGAGGCGAGAGTGAGACTGCAGCAGTTCCGCAATACGTTGGGCGCGGTAACCGTTGAGCCACTCGGCAGCGATGCGATGGGGGTAACTATCGTCTACGATCTGTTGGTTGGCGGTTACGACGAAGCGGGTGCCGGGATTGTACAGGTGCGGCAAATCGGGAAATGGCACATACCCCAACCATTCGTGATCGCCACTCCAACCAGGAGAGGGAACCAGCCCTGTCCCGCTCGAGCGCACGGGTACGCGGCCAGCCAGGTAGTAACCAATGTTCCCGTCCACGTCGGCATAGACGAAGTTCTGCGCCGGATCCGTCCAGCGACTCAAAGCATCGCAGAACGATTCCCAATCTCCCGCCCGGTTGATCGCCAGCGCCGCCGAGACCAGGCAACCAGGTTCGAGACCGGACCAGCGCAGGGAGAGAGTCTGACCTGCCATCTCCGCAAACGATCCCAGAACCGGACCGTGTCGCGTCACGTGGACTTCTTCTATCACCGGCGCACGACGCCCTCGGACCTTGATCACCTCTCGAAACACCTGTGCCTTCTCCCATTCGTTGCGGTACTGGTACAGGGTGGGATCGAAAGGATGGCGACGCTCGAGGTATAGGTCCTGGACATCCACGCAGGCGTTGGTCACGCCCCAGGCAATGCGCCGGTTGTGGCCGATCACCACTCCAGGCGCTCCCGGGAGCGAGGCGCCGCTGGCCTCCAGATCGGGCGACGAGAGATGGATCCGATACCAGATTCCCGGCAGATAGGGTGGTAAATGGGGGTCATTCGCCAGCAGAGGCTTGCCGCTGGCGGTGCGTTCGCCGCTGACCACCCAGTTGTTGCTGCCGGTGCCGGGCAGCGCCAGCCCCAGCATCTCTCTGACCCGCTCATACTCGACCAGCAGCCGCTCGGCACCGGTCGCACAGCCAGCCGAGGAGGGAAGCAGACAGTACTGCTCCACTGCACGGGAGGGTTCCAGCAACGCCATTATCTCCGGCCCCAAGCGCTCCACCATCTGCGCTCTCAGCAACTCGGCGTCCCAGTTGGTTCCTAGCCCCCAGGCAATGACTTTGCTCCAGAGGATAGAGTCTATGGGCTGCCACGGTTCCGGCCGCCAGCGTAGGAGGGCGAACTCGAGGCCAAGCCGCCGCCCTGGAGCTTGCGCATATGCGTTCACGCCCTGCGCATACGCCTCCAGTGCAAGGCGACCATCCTCGTCGAGCAGAGCGACTTCCCTGTCCGCCACACGGCTAAGCCCAAGCCGGCGCATGAAGCGGTCTGCTTCCAGTGCCAGAGGGCCCACCACTTCCGCCAGCCGGCCAGCGCCTAGCCGGCGTTGATACTCCATTTGCCACAGCCTATCTTGGGCGTGCACATACCCCTCAGCGAAGAACAGATCGTGCTGGTTGCTGGCGTAGATGTGGGGTACGCCCCAGCGGTCGCGCACGATCTCCACGCTATCGTTGAGCGCGGACAGCCGCTCCACGCCACTCAAACGCGGCAGAGCAAGCCGTCGAGAGCGACGATAGGCAGCAAGGCCAGCCGCGCTCAAAAGTCCGATATACACAGCCAATCTGCCCAACCGCAACCGGCCGCGACGAGTACTAGGTAAGTCGAGCGACACTCCAGCGCCTCCAACCGTCAGCAAACATCCGCTCCTATCATAGCGCAAGCGGCAAGGGCAGCGGCGAACTAGCGCGGCCGCCTTCCTCCCACAACTGGCACCGGACTTGCGACCTTGGCCGCGGCGGCAACGGCCGGTCCGCTTGGTAGGGTCGGCCCTGGAAATACCCTTGCGGCCACGGAAGTCTTGGCAAGGCTGGATGTTATGGGCTTTCTCAGCGAGCTTGCTCTGCGACGGGCATCCGTCGCCATCATCGTGATCGTTCTTTTAGTGCCGTTCGGTGTGTTCTCCACCCTGGGCCTGAGCACCGAGCTGATGCCAGACGTGGATTTCCCGGTGGTCACGATCATCACCATATACCCCGGAGCCTCTCCACAAGATGTGGCTGAGCAAGTGACCAAGCCCGTTGAGCAGGCAGTGAACGGCACCGCCGGCTTGAGACACCTTAGCTCTACTTCGAGCGAAGGCACCTCCTTGGTGATCGCCGAGTTCGACTACGGGGCCGACATGAAGCAAGCGGAGGATACCATTGCCAGCTCCCTGCGCAATATCTCCCTCCCCACCGGATCCCAACCCCCGCGCACAGCCCGCATCAACTTCAACGACTTGCCAGTAGTTGAACTCAGTCTGACTGGTGCCGACCCAGCACAGCTTGAGCAATTGGCCAAAACCGAGTTCGTCCCCGCCCTGAGCGGCCTCGATGGAGTCTACTCGGTGGAAGTGCTGGGAGGAGAGACGGAGCAAATAACGGTCGCCGTAGACCCGGAGCAGGCAGCTCAGAAAGGAGTCTCGCTACAGCAGATAGCAGCCATTCTGCAGTCCAACAACTTGGCTCTGCCTTCGGGAGCCATTTCCCAGGCCCAACAGGAGGTCCCGGTGCGCACGCTGCACCAGTTTTCGAGCCTGGACGAGATGGCGAACCTAGTGGTAGGGATGGCTCCAGCCGCCACGGCCGCTCTGTCAGCAAGCCCAACTCCGGGGCCACCGCCTTCCACATCGCCGGCACCTTCCACGTCGCCAGCAACAGAGACTTACATCGTGCAAGCGGGAGACACGCTCAGCGGTATCGCGGTCGCCAAAGGCGTCCCCCTGGCGACCTTGGTGCAGGCCAATCGTATTGCCGATGCGGACTATATCCAGGCCGGACAGAAGCTGACCATCCCTCGACGTGCGCCCGCACCCAACGCCTCCAGTCCATTGCCGAACGCCCCCGGGTCGCCGGGCAACACCGCCGGCACTCCGGTGCCTCAGCCGGTGAAGCTGAAGGACGTGGCAACTTTGAAAGTGGAGACAGCCAGCACGGGAAGCATCTCTCGCACCAATGGGCACCCATCCGTCACTTTGCTCGTAAGCAAGACCCAGGATGCCAACACCGTTAAGGTCGCAGAGGCGGTTATCGCCCAGGCGCACCAAGTGCAAAGCAGGCTAGGGGGAAACATCCAGCTGCACGTGATCGCGGACGAGTCCAGTTATGTGAAGTCCGCCATCGACGAGCTGGTGCATGAGGGCCTGGTTGGAGGATTGCTAGCTATTATCATCATCTTCGCCTTTCTGCGTAACGTGCGCACGACGCTGGTGACAGCGCTTTCGATCCCCCTATCATTGTTGATAGCGCTGATGATTATCAGATGGCAGGGGCTCACTCTGAATATCATGACTCTAGCCGGCCTGGCTGTAGCCACCGGGAGAGTAGTTGACGATGCCATCGTCGTAGTGGAGAACATCTACCGACACGTTCGTCAAGGAGAACCAATCGAACAGGCCGCCCATCGAGGCGCAGCGGAGGTGGCCTCACCTGTCGTGTCCTCGACCTTGACCACCGTCTGCGTCTTCCTGCCGTTAGGGTTGGTCGGTGGCCTAGTCGGGCATTTCTTTCGGCCCTTCGCCTTCACCGTCAGTTATGCGCTTCTGGCCTCGCTCCTGGTAGCGATGACGGTGGTACCTGTGCTTTCGCGCTTCCTGGTCCGCTCAGCAGGGCCAGAACCGGCTCCGCCGAGAGACAACTGGCTCCAGCGTGGCTACCAGCGGGCATTGCGCTGGGGACTACATCACCGGCGGCTAGCGCTGGGAGCGGCGGCGGCGCTTTTTCTGGGCAGCCTCGCCCTGCTGCCCTTCATTCCCACCAGCTTCCTGCCCAACCAACAGGAGCGGATACTCACCGTCAGCATCACGCCTCCCCCCGGCGTTGGCCGGTCGGCTGTCGAAGGAAAGACCGCAGAAGTGGAGAGGCTGCTGGCGCAGGCCGAGGGCATTGACGTTTACCACACCGTCATTGGCGCCGAAGGGGGCAGCTACTCAGCATTGCGGGCCGCTTTCAGTGGGCAGGGAACGGAAGCGGCCACGATCACGGCCCGCTTCAATAGCAACATACCCAACTTTGCGGCCAAGGCTGCCGCTCTGCGCGACGAATTGAACAGGCTTCAAGGCGATTATCAGATCACTGTCTCCTCACCGCAGACCGGTGGCAGCACCCGCCTCCAAGTAATCGTCAGCGGCAGCAACGAAACCGATGTACGTAAAGCGGCCACCGCCGCTCTGCAGGCGCTTACGGGGCAGAGTGGGCTGGCCAACCTGAGCAGCGATGCTGGCGAGGCCAGGGCAGAAGTCGCTGTCCGAGTAGACCCTAACAAAGCTTCGCAGCGCGGCCTCTCCACGGCGCAGATCGCCGTCGCCATTCGCTCCATGCTTATCGGCCAGGTCGTGACGGACGTGAAGCTGGCGGACCAGGGCGCAGAACAGACGCTGCCAGTGGTGCTATCGGTGCCGCCGGAGACGACAGCAGGCATAGACCGCCTGCGGAAGCTGCCTTTCGGATCCCCCACGGCCGTACCGCTGTCGGACCTGGCGCAGCTAAGTACAGAGGACGGCCCAGCGCAGGTGACGCGCGTCGGCCAGGAGCCGGCCATCAGCATCAGCGCAGATATTGTCGGGCCCGACACCGGCAGCGTAGTCCGCGAGGCTCAGCGGCGTCTCGCCGCCACCTCCTTACCACCAGACGTGCAGGTCTCGTGGGGCGGCGTGTCGCAGCAAATGGCAGAAGGCTTCTCCTCGATGCTTGCTGGGCTTGGGATAGCCATCGCCCTGGTCTACCTGGTGATGGCGTTCTTCTTCGGCCGGCTCAGAGATCCGCTGGTCATTATGCTGGCTCTCCCCCTTTCCTCGGTGGGCGCTCTGGCCGGGCTGTTCCTGAGCGGGCGAACGCTGGGCATGTCGGCCATGATCGGATTTCTTATGCTGGTGGGAATCGTGGTGACCAACGCCATCGTCTTGCTGGACTTCGTTCATCAGCTACGCCGGGAAGGATTGGGGCCGCAAGAGGCACTTTTGGCCGCTGGCCGGACGCGGCTGCGGCCTATTCTCATGACCGCCCTGGCCACCATACTGGCGCTGGTACCCCTCAGCCTTGGCTTTGGAGAAGGTACGATCATAGCCTCCGAGCTAGCAACAGTGGTGATGGGAGGGCTGATCAGTTCCACAGCACTGACGCTGCTAGTAGTCCCCGTAGCGTATAGCTCGGTAGTGGACCGAGAACGGCAATAGGCCGGGCTCAGCGCAAATGCTGAGCCCGGTCAAGACACCAGACACGCTTCCCTGAAGCAAACCAGGCCAAGACGAACCGAACCAGCCTCACTTGACCGTCAGCGTGCCCTTCTCGCCTCGCTCCCTGTGATGGTCGATGTCGCAGTAGATCTCGTAGGTGCCTGGCTTCAGGTCTACGTCGAAGGAGCCGCACTTCCCGACCTGAACCTGGGGACCGAGCTTATCCACTCCATTGCCCACGATGTGCAACTGATGCATCGACCAGCCGGTAACATTGAGGACGAAGTGCACTTTGCCCGCCGGGACGCTGGTCGTGTTCATCTCGAGCTTCCAGTCCGGGATGGTAACCACCACCCCCTCAGTGCCACACTGTTTGGCCAGAACGCTAGGATCAACCGAAAGCAGTTTCGAGATGGGCGTGCTGCCGGGAGTGGACTCTGTGACACTGACAGGGCCAGATGACTCGGCAGGCGCGGCAGTGCCGGTGGCACCACCACTACTGGAGCCGCTGCTACAGCCCACTGCAAGCACGGAGGCGACGAAGGCCATTAGGCTAGTAGCGCCGACAGTCTTGAGGAACTTTCGCCGGGTAGTCCTGCGGCCAATGGACATGTCTTCCATCCCTGTGCAACTCCTTGTTGGATGAGTCTGCAGAGTGAGCTAGCTTGAGTGCACCGGATTGCGCTACCAAGATAAGACGATTGCGTGCTCTGCGAAACCCCGCTGATCCGGTAACGGCGTCTCTCTTGCATCGGCTAACATTATACACTTCTGCACCGGTCAAGTGAAGTAGCTACTGCGCTAGCTTGCTGGCTACGCGATCCGCTCTCACTCTCGTCGCCCGCCATCGTTCCCTCTCGTCGCTGTCGATGCACCCACTGTCGCCGCGTGCCCCAGCTCTTGCGCCCGTTGTTGCGCCCAGCTATTGACACCCGGAAACATATCAGTATAATCAGTGCAATCAGCGGCCTGCCCCGCAGCAGCGCCAGGGGATCTTCGCTCGCCGCCGGGTATCGCCGGCCAGGTGGCTGTCCCGGTGGCAGTGGGTGCTTCTGGGATTAGCACTCATCGAGGATCATCAGTGGAGGAAAAGGAGGTGGTTGCGGCAACCAGATCGTAGTTGGGGGCAGGAGCCCTTTTTCGCGGCCAGGCCGGCCCTTGGCAGTGACGGCGCTCGCCGAGAGCGAGCCCGACAAGCTGAGGTCGCCACCGATGCCAGGCAGCACGTCCATGGCAAATCGTGGCGACAGGGCTGTGGTACTCGACCCATGGTTTTTCAGACTCATCAGACAAGGAGTTGCACAGGGATGGAAGATCCGATCACCGATCGCAAGACCACCCGGCGAACGTTCTTGAAGGCCGTCGGTGCGACCAGCCTCATTGCTCTCGCCGCTCCAGTCCTCGCGGCCTGCTCGCAGCAAGCGGCCCCCTCGCCGACTGCAGCCCCCGCCGCGCCGACCCAGGCTCCCGCCGCGGCGCCAACCAATACGCCGGCCCCGGCTGCCCCAGCCGCTACTAATACGCCGGTGCCGGCCGCCCCGACCGCAACACCAGC
>Ga0123519_10013696_pt1 | contig 11632 bp, 8 predicted proteins | sample YelNatPaOPRAMG02_FD_87396 | JGI IMG/M metagenome (GOLD analysis project Ga0123519, IMG submission 87396) | Hot spring microbial communities from Yellowstone National Park - Yellowstone National Park OP-RAMG-02 (version 2) | ecosystem: Environmental > Aquatic > Thermal springs > Hot (42-90C) ... | reverse complement strand
TTTCAGCGAGCAATCGTTGCTGCTCCCGTAGCTGAAGTTCTTGGAGACGTTGCTTTTTATCATCGAGCTCGCGCTCGAGCTTCGCATATGCCACGAAAGAGTCCGGTCGACAGAGCGCTTTGGCTTCTCGTTCGAGGCGTCCGATCTCGGCTGTGAGGGCAGCTACCTCCGGATTCCGCTCAAAACCGTGCCCGACACCTGCAACTGGGTTCTGTATCAGGGCTCCCAGCAGGCGACCTGCCAAGACGGATGCCCAGCTGAGTAGCCAGAGCACCCAACCCGTGCTCAACGACTGCTCCGAGGTAACTGAACCGATCATACCTAGCACGAGGCAGGGCAGGTTCCCTCAAACTTCCGAGCGTTCGTGTCGTACTTGCTCGACACAAGTCACTGACCTAGCGCCTGGACGAGCGCCCAATGCGTGTGCAAGTGCCGGCACCTGGACGCCTCCGCTTTCCAAGCGCAGCGCTTCTGCAGCGCTACCGTTGTCGTTGACGTGGTCGATGCCAGGGCGTCGTGCGCTGGTGTCGACTCGACTCGCCTGCATCGCAGACCTGCTCCAGGAACACGACTGCTCGATAAAGGGACTTGGGCTGCGTCTTTTGGACGTTGGAAAGCGTTTCCAGCTCAAATGACTTCCCGGAAGACTCGCCTGACTATTCAACCGTTCAAGTACGTGTCCATGTCGGAGGTTACTTTGGAGCAGGCTCAAAAAAGCTGGGAGAAACTGGAGAAAGCTCTCGTGCGCATCTTCGCTCGTGACCACCAGGACCTCTCTTTCGAGGAGCTCTACCGAACCGCGTACAACCTCGTGCTACACCGCTATGGAGAGCTGCTGTATGAAGGACTTGAGCGAGGGTTTCACTATCAGGCGCAGCTGGTACGCAGCACGGTGCAGTCGCGAGCCCACAGAAGCGAAGCGCTGCTCGAGTCGCTGCGAACGCGCTGGCAACTGTATAAGAACGCGGTGCGCACCGTTCGGGACGTTTTCATGTACGCTGATCGTAGTTTCATCCGCTCTACTGGCAGGACACCTGTGTACGAACTCGGAATGAGCGCGTTTAGGGACGACGTTCTCCGCGACCAAACGTTTGCGACCCAGCTCGTCGACGCGATGCTGGACGTGGTCACGCGCAGCCGCCTCGGGGAGCAACCGCCTCTGACACTGCTCCGTGATACACTTGATATGTATATAGAGCTTGACATGTATGCTGAAGCTTTCGAAGGACGCTTCTTGCGAGTCTCGCGTGAGTTCTACACCCTCGCAGCGGCCCGCGTGCTCCAGACCTGTTCTGGCCGGTCGTATTTACAACATGTTCGAGAGTGGTTCCTCTTCGAGGAAAAATTAGCGAACGAATGTCTAGCAGTACGCACGACTCGAACTGGATTACAGACGCTTTTGGGTGAAATCTTGCTCAGCGAGCACCTGAATGAAATTCTCGACACGACGGATACGGGGTTTCTTCAACTCCTGCAATCTCAGCGCTTAGAAGACCTGCAAATGATGTACGATCTCTTGATACGTATTCCCGAAGGTGTGGATGCGATGCGTGGCCGACTCGCACCCTACGTTCGTGAAAAAGTACGCGCTGACTTGGTCAGAGGTGCGAGCGCATTGGAGCAGCCGCTTGAATGGGTTGCGCGAGCAATGCATCTCAAGGACGAGTTCTACAATCTGCTCGCCGCGCTCCAGATGGATCCAAAGTTTGTTCGCGCCGTTCAGGAGGGTTTCGAAGAGGCTCTGAACGAATGTCCCTGTGCCCAGGAGTTTCTATCCCTCTATATCGATAAGGCGCTGCGGGAGTCTCCGTCGATTTCTCGGGAGGCAACACGCGCTGCACTCGAGCATGCCTCAGGCCTGTTTCGTTTGTTGCGGAATAAGGACGTTTTTGAGCAGCATTACAAGGTGCATCTCTCGCGGCGTCTTTTGCGACGATTCGCGAGCAACACCGTGGTGCCCCCGTCGGCGAACGATGACGCAGAGCAGCATTTTATCAGCAAATTGCGGGAAGAGTGCGGCGCCGTGTACACTGCAAAACTCGAGGCGATCCTGCAAGACATGCGCACCAGTGACGAACTGAATGCCGCATATCGCCGACACCAGGAGATGATCCAGCTCTATGGTTCGCGCGCGCGACCCATGCTCCAAGTATGCGTCATTACGAACGGTATTTGGCCCGTGGCTGAGGCACCCACTGCCCAGATACCCGCTTGCCATCCCGAGTTGGTCGAGATTACGCAAGAATACGAGAAATTCTACCATGAGCGGCATGCGAAACGTCGGCTCCAGTGGCTCCTCCATCAGGGGAGCGCCGAGCTCTGCATGCGGCTCAGCGACGAGGGTCCAGCGCTCTCACTGAAAGTGACCTCGTTGCAGATGCTCATTCTACTCCTATTTAACAATGCAGAGGCATTGACTGTACAAGAGATGCTCCGACTGCTGCAGTTCCCGGGCCTATCCCCAGAGTTAATGCGAGCTTTGAGGGCACTTTGCGACAGTAGACATGCAATCTTGGTAAGGGCTGCAAACGGTCCAGTTATCTGCAACCGCGACGTATTTCGAGTGAACAAAGCATTCCAAAGTACGACGCTTGACATAGACCTCACCGACACCGACCATGTCGATGAGAATGCGGGCGTCGAGCGAGCAGCGCGCTCATCGGAGCTGCTGGAGCGGGATCGCCGTCCCGAGATCACCGCATGCGTCATGCGCATCCTCAAGCGTCGACAGGAACTTGAGCACAGTCAGCTGGTCGCCCAAGTTATCGATGAGTTGCACAACCGATTCGTACCGACGGTTGCCGAGGTCAAGAGGGAGATCGAAGCTCTTCTCGAACGGGAGTACATTGCGCGAGAGAGTGACGAACTCACCGTCTATCGCTACATTCCCTGAGTGTACCCAGTGTGTTGCTTTGGTCAGATTCCGAGCCACGCATCCAGCGAGGAGGATTCCTCAGCCCCGCGGGCAGTTCTCTGTGCGAGAATACGTGAAAGCGTACAGTTCTCTATCTCTTCATCTGCGGCCAGTGTGCTGAGGACATGACAGGCTCGCTCGCCGAGGTGCCGGAAGTTTACGTTGCCGGGCGTCTGGGGCTGGTGCCCAGCCTCCGCCAACAAGGGAAGCAGCCCCGCCAACCACCACCAGTAGTCAAAGTTCTGGACAGAGGGCTCCTCCAAACCTTGTTCTACAACTTCATCCTCCGTGAGTCGAAACTCCTGTTGTTCGGCAACGTCGTCACTGTCGTCGGAAAGCGTACACGTCGCCACCGCGGACGCGAGCAGGCCGTGGCTCGTCGACTCCGCGGCTTCGTAAGCGTCTAGTTCCCGGTATCGCTCCTCTGGCTGTGCTTGAACCTGAACTGGCTCATAATCATGCGACAAGGACTCTTGTTTAGCTGTCAATTGTCTACCGTGAGTTCGCTTGCTACCCGGCCGCGGCATAGACGCTGCTCTATACCATACGAGCCGCAACGGCCTCCGAGCGCACGAGCACCGTTGACGCGTGGCGAGTTGCTGTGCGTCAGTCCCGTGTCGCCGCCTGCACCTTGAGGTGCCTGAGAGGCGCCCGCAGCGCCTCTGCACAGCACCGGGCGGCATCAGCAGCCGCTTTCCAGCGCCTGTGTTCCAGACATGTATATTGCTATGACGTAGATGATGACGTAAAGCAACGTGATGTCGTGCTGTGTTTCGCTGATACTTGGAGATGTTTCAATCGTCTGGCGGTTTGGATCCCGAGAAGCCACACCTCGTGCGCACGATGTGCTCGTCTATCAGCATGCGTGATCTGCACCCAAGTCGCTGACTGGATGTAGAAGCGTCCAGCCAGCTTTAGTGAGTAGGAGGATCTCCAAAGTGCAATGCAGTGTGGTGCGGTGTGGTGCGGTGCGGAATAATGGACGCTATTCCGGACGCCTGTGACAGTCGGGCAAGCTTGCGTCGATGTTCCGTGTGAACGAGACCCGATAGTTTCACAGCAAAAGCGCCTGCAAGCGTCTGCAACCGCAATGGACTTCATTCGTCAGGCTTACGCTTCAAGGCAGCTCTACGCAGCATGACGAGTCCAGGCCAGAGCTCAGAGGATCCACAGCAGCAGCGCCGACGCATGCATCGACCGCAAGTGAACGACGGCGCGCGTTGTGTAGCGGCTCACGCGCTGTGCACCAAAGAACAGACGGAGAGCGGATGTCGGTATGGAGCCAGGGGAATCCAGCCACGTGTCCCTCTGCAACCGGAAAGAAACGGAAGCCTGTCTTAGGCCCAGTGGTGATTGTCATCTCACGGAAGAGCGCCGGCCTATTCCATAACCATTCTTGGAACACGCCCGCACGCACTATGTCGGTATTCTGTTTGGGTCAATTTTTTCGAGGTACCAGGTTTATGAACTGAATTCAATCAATGCGTGTCTGTGAGCATTCGAAGACCTTTCTAGAACATACCAGTCCTCTCAAAAATCAGGTTAAAGACTAGCCGGTCCATTAATGCATACTCCAGTGGCTACATGTCGCCTGCTTACCGGATGCGTGCATCCGCAACTGAACCGCCACCACAGTGCACCCGCAGCGAAACCCGTCTGTACTCCGCAGCTCGCTGCGAAGCATATGCTCCGTTGCAGGGCGTCGGCATCAGAGCGAGCGCTATCCGCAGCGGTCCATCGCTCCCGACCGGGTGCAGAACGGATACAAGTGGTGCTGGTTTCCCCTGCTCTTGCGGGTACCGTACTCTGCGCATGCGCTCACAACCAACCTACGCCCAACCTATCCGTTGCTCTCATGAGGTCCGAGTTGGGCAGCTAACCGGTTGAGCCTGGGAGCCTGCCATCGAGCCCGTGCACCATGGAGTCGCTTCGTGTACCTGCCGGCTTTCGTGGCGGTCGAAGCTGCTGCGCTGTGCGCTCTCGACTTGCTATGCGCTGACTCCGGACCCCAGCGATGCACGCTTCAAGAGACGATCGCTCTATGCGTAGCCGCGGGTGCTTATCCACAGATCTCTGCCGACTTAATGTTCGCGTGTACCATGAAATGTGGCCCGTACGGCACATCCTGTTGCTGAATTATGTATTCTATACATAGTTGGTGCTCAAGTCAGACTCGGGTATCGGTCAATCATGCAACCTAGCGAGCCACGAGACATAGATGCGGTCCAGAGAAACCGATACAGTGCGAGGCACCGCATTGTCGCCTGCAGAGCCCGCAACTGCGCAAACGGCGCCAGTCGCACCGACGCTTTACCGCTTACCGGAACGCGACCTTGCCATTGCTCAAGCACAGGGACGAGCTCTGAGACGAAGACGTCCGGAATAGGTGGGAGGTTTGCGGAATGAACGCCTTCATCGAATCTTTTGGGGTGCCTCCTCTGGTCTTTCATCCCGACGAGGCAACCGTGTCTCGGTACGCGAGGCAGCTCATCCTACCCGAGTTCGGTGGACCGCTCGCACAACGTCGGTTGCAGGACGCCAGGGCGCTTGTGGTCGGTTGTGGAGGACTCGGGTGCCCAGCGGCGCTCTATCTCGCGGGTGCCGGCATTGGCACGCTTGGCCTTGCAGATCGAGACACTGTGGATGTCACGAACCTTCACCGTCAGATTGGGCATACAACAGAACGTGTCGGGGAGCGAAAGACAGCGTCACTGGCAAAGACAATCGCAGCTCTTAATCCACTCGTGAACGTGCAGCTCCATGATTGCGGCATTGATACCGAAAACGCGAGGCAAGTTTTGAGACAATACGACGTTGTCTTAGACTGCTCAGACAATGCCGAAACGCGTTATACCGTGAGCGATGCTTGCGTTGCTGAACAGCGACCTTTGGTCAGTGCAGCAGCGGTTGGTCTCGAAGCACAACTTGCACTATTAAACTACGGGCTCGATGGGCCGTGTTACCGCTGTATTTTTCCGGAATGCCCGCCACCAGAGTGTCAGGGAAGTTGTGATACAGACGGCGTGCTAGGCATGGTGCCAGGGATGATCGGAACCTTGCAAGCGCTAGAGGCCGTTCGGGTACTTTTGGTACAGTCACAGATAGGCGCGCTAGGTCTTCCGCTCGCTGGTCGGATGCTGCTATTTGACGCTCTGAGCTACCGCTTTCGGCTTGTGCAGCTTCGTCCGAGGCAGACTGCTAAATGTTCTGTATGTGCGACATTTGCGCCGAAACTCTCGCGAATGGTGCATGATACAGGTATGCGCTCGAGAACTTCTTCATCTATCGATGCCTTGCGTGGAGACGACACCAGCGAGTCTTCCCCGCATACGCGAGATGAAATATGGCTAGCGCAACACGGAACGAAGAGCGAAATGGTTTCGCCAGAGACGCCGCTGAACACGGCGCCGCATTCCATATCCGAAACGCTGGAGTCAAACGCTTGCCGAACGACTCCACCGCAGCGCAATACGTTTCATGGCGACCGAGGCGCATGTGAGCTGTGCCGCAGCGCGACGGCCGAAACAGGAACAAAGAGCGTTGGAGAAGCCGCTGATTCGAGACTAGAGTACCGGCATCGGCATCAAAGAAACGAAACGAGCAATCATTCGGGGCCGAGTTGGGATGCACGCGAACCCCAGTCCAAGCAGTCCGTGACTGAAACAGTCGTTGTGGACGTTCGTCCTGCTAACCAGTTCGCTCTCTGTCATATTCGCGGTGCACTGAACTTTCCCATGCATTCATGGCCCGAAGCAATTGACAACCAACGAGAGAAGTTGCAGGGTCAGCGGATTCGAATCGTTTGCAGAAGGGGTATTCAATCTCGCCGGGCGGTGCGGATGCTCGAGGCCCTGAGCTGGCCTGACACGCACGTCGAAGATATTCCCGGTGGTATGGAGGCACTTGTCCGGCTCCAGCAGAGCGCTGACGGCTCCCGGGCGAACGTCACCTCGCAGACTCGAGGTGATGCGGGAGTGCCGTCCCAGCTCGCCCAATGTGAGCCTCCTGGCGGAAGTACCTAACCGACCAGTGTCTCGAAGAGCGGCGCCGAACGCCCCGATGATAGCTGTTTAGTGGACGCGCCGTGTTGCTGATCTCTCATGGGGAAGCGGGTCATCGGTATCGAAAACCTGATCCCAGTGGAAAGCCTTGTTCGAGTGCCATCAAACGAGATCCGTTACCAACGGTGCTGGTATGCGTGCCAGGAATACTCATGGATAGACGCATGGATACTGGAAATTTTGGTGCCTTGCGGAAACTTTCTATCCAGAAATATACCAGTCTGACGGCCAAGCGCTCTTCTGAGCTACACCTCTGGATTTTCCTTGTAATTTGGAAGCGCGTACATCATAAACGGCTGATAAAGCGCAATGCTCTTTGCATGAAGCTGGCGTGTGTTGCGCGTGGAAGCATGCGGTGCGCGTTCCGTGCTCTACTGCAACAGACGAAAATGGAAACTTGAACCGCTCTTTCTGTTCCTGTCTTTCGAGTTTTTCACAATTTTTTAATTGTACAGCATCTAGCATTGGAATGTATCAATAAGGGTTTATGATTCCACAAAAAAATCAGGATTCTCGATGGTGTTTGCCGTGTGGCGCCTTCGAATACTTAGCGCTGGAATTCGTTAGGGAACGGGAATCATGATGATTCTTGCTATTCTCGAACAAGATTTCCTAAAATAACCGATATCATGATCCAATGCATATGTATCAGCATCCATTCTGCTCTGAGCCTTAGGCGTGGCGAGCCTAATCCATGCATAATTCAAGCTTTCGATGTTTCTGTTTCAAAGCAAACCGTGGGCGCAGCAATACGCACCGCTGGATTGATGAAGAAGCAAGAAACTCGAGATCGTCCCTTGACGACTTGTTGAAAAGCTCATGCTTGAAGTTCACTGAAGTTGTCACGTCCACTATTCATTTCTCTCTGAAAGAAAAATCATCGCCTCCTTGTGGCAATCGACGGAGTTGCATTCGGCAGCAACATGATACCGCTTACGCAATCTGCTCTGAGAGGCTTTTCTCTCTAATGTGTGCATGTAAAAGGGTCCTGGACCCGCACGCCAATAATCCCACCGATACCTTCCATTGATGCGTACGTAGCGCTTTGCACGAACGGCACGTAGACGGAGCGAAATTGCTCATATCGAATTCCACCCTGGATTCTCTTTCCGGTACTCGCTTCATCATGGGGAATATCGCGTTCTAGAAATCCGCAGATGAATGGGAACAACGTCTGCTTCCGTGTGCAACGGAAAGGGCACTCGCCCAGGGAGTCTCAGGAACGAGCTCGTGATCCAAGGAAACGCTGCCGAAGCCAGAAACGAAGATGGGCACCAACGGGAGCCTTCTGTCTCCATAAGAGATATATGTCGAGCGATAGAGCACGCGTTCACAGGCGATATGGAGGCGCTCGGTGGAGGGAATGTCCTTGACATTTATGGGAACCTCTGACCAAGGTCAGGTTTCACCGCAGCGAACGCCGCACCGAGGCCGAATGTAAAGAAGCTGAAAATGGAACGAGGAGCGTAGCTGTAGAAAATTTCCGTCTTCGCATGTAATGTGTCAACAACAGCCGAAGGCTACCGAATCTCGACTTGCACGTTGCCACCGTCACACATTCTTTGCCTACCAACAAGCGAGCTATACGGAGAGCAGTCATCGACATCGGTATATTGAGAGCCCCAGATATGCGAAAGGAAAAGAAAGCAGGTGCGGCAGAAGCCCGCAAATGCTGGTTCTGATGATTTTCAGCAGAGACGTAAACTTCAGTATGTGCGCCCTGGTTAGAGGATCCGTTCATTTTTATTTTGGCATGGCTATGTTCTGGCCTGGCCTCGACGCAGGAGCGTTCGCGCCGCCTTCCGGAGTTCACAGCAGTACACATGGGCGAGCCATGCAGAAACCGCACTGGTTCCACGAAAAGCAGTTGACACGTCGTTCGGTGGCGCATGAAAGAGCACGCAAGGACAGATCCAAGGTGCAGTTGGTAGCCAACGAGCCGCTTCAACCATTTAGGTAGCGCGCTCTGCGGGCCCATTGAATGAGCAGAAACACGGCTACGATTGCAAACGAGGAGTTCAGCACAACCACAACGATAAACCAGCGCGTCCCTCCGTTATCCAGCTTGAAAAATGGGGCCTGTAGATTCATCGTGAAGAGCCCGGTCAGAAAACCGACTGCCGTGAACACTGCCTCCATGATATTTAGTGTCACGTCAACCATGAGTAAGCGGTTTCGCAAAGTCCCCAGTTGGATATTCACCAGATCCTCGGTGTGGTCCACCGCTGCAGCCAGTAAATCCGTTCGTCGCAGTGCGTCCTCGATCTGATAGAGATGGGATTCCAGCAGTTGCTCGACATCTTCGTGATCAAGTGGTGATCGGGTGACGCTCGGATGTCTGGCAATATCCGTCAGATACATTCTGGACATGTCTTCGTCTTCTTCAAGCAATGCCTGCAGCACGTCACGCACACCATCCATTCGGGTAACAAGAGCCATGAGGTCCTGTTTCAGAACACGTAGGCGCTCGAGACGTTTCGCGCTCAGCTTATGGGTGAGCTCGTTCAGCAGCGTGTACATGCTGGGTTCGAAATCACTCAGGTCGCTCTCGATGTATTCATGAACGAGACTCAACAACGCATCTAGAGCGCAGAACTCGAACGGTTCCTGATCTGCGTCCTCGTTTCTGATGCTCAGAGTCAGCCGCTTCTCCAGTGACTCCGCTGCTGCTTGAACTCGCTGCTCCGAGGGATTGAACAAGAGAAGCCCATCGGCAAATATCAACGCCCGCAGATGTTCCAAACTAAAGACGATGACGTTTCGCCGCACCCAGATCGCTGGTTTCGCATCAAACGCGGGATCGACCTGGCGGATGTCGCGTGGTTGTAGAAACCCCTTCAAATAGCGGCGAATGCGCTTCCGCTCCTTCTTGCCGAGAGGCTCCTCGCCCGGCCGCTGAGCATCAATACCGACAGCAGCCAGCACTGCTGCTTCAGACATTCCGGATAGACCAGTGACGTCAGCGACCACTTGTTGGTCAGCGCTCGCCTCCCGCGCCCGTCGGAGAAGCTCTAAGCGGCTTATGCTTCGAAGTTTCCTATTTCCGTCAACGAAAAACTCGAAACACTCAAGGTGGGTCGTTGCCCGCGAGCCAGTGCTGCTCATCCAACTCGCTCCGGTATCCTTCTCTGACGCAAAGCTCGTTTTGGTCATTTCTAGACCATTCGGCGACTTTTTTGCCAAACCATCACCGCTGTTCTGGTTCTCCTCGCTCAGTTCGCTGAACTGAGTCGTTCCCGCCACACTCATTGCAATCCAGAGGAAAAATCCAAGCTAGGACAGCGTTCACGTCCCGCAGTACAGGTAAACTTTCACCCAAGGGTATCGTGCTGACTACCGGAGAAGTACGCAGCGCAGCGTAAAGACTAGCAGTGCGTTGTACGCAGCGCTGCTGCAATCAATCCAGAATGCGTTAACGTATCGATCTGGATGACTCGCTGATGCGATACGCTATCGATGTTTGCTGCTGGACTAGTGGACACATGGTCCGACGCTTCGAATTGACAGCACGAGAGAACCAATAAAACCTAACAGTATCGCCGGTAATTCTGCGACAGTTTGCGAGCGTGTTCATCTGGGTTCATGGCATGCTGCTCTCGCCAGCGTTCTCGCCAGACTGGTCGTTGAAGTACGTGTATGTTTTCAATTCTAGTTTATTGCACGCGTTCCATACGCAACAAGTCGAAGAAGATTCCAGCGAAAACACGAATGAGCGCTAAATCGTTCTTCAGTACAAATGCCAGTGTGCAGTTATAAAAAAGCGATACACCCATTTGTGGTCTGTTACGGCACGAGGCTAGTCTCGTACACAATGCAAGGCGTATGATGTGCTTTGCAGCGTTTGTGGTTGATCGCTCGTCGCGTCGCTGCAGTCCCAAACGCAGTCGCTGCTGCTTCGAGTGAGCCCAGGCTCCCTCGATTACTATAGGACGTTTCACAAGTGCCGCTGGGACTTTTTTGTACCACAATGCTCTCGGGAGAGAGACGCAACAGCTGCTTGCTCGACGCCAATGCCAAAGGTATCGCAATATTGTGCAGCAAAGCGAACGGAATCTTTTCCCGAAATCGCATGTCCGACAAGCGAAATACAGGGCACCAACCGTGCGCTGTTATGAACATCGGCGATGAAACGAGCGCGATTGCGACCGCCAAGGGGTGTTTCGAAAAATCGTTTCATGAGCTAGTTCCAGAATATATTGGACGCTGTTGGCAAGTTCACTACGAGTTTCGTTCCGCCGGGACCTGCACGTATCCGGCCCAGTAATTCGGATAGACATGGAATCCTTGGATGCATCACACTGGAACGAACACACGGCGTGCGAATGTCGCCAGTCTGCTACACAGTTGGCTGAATCTCGCTACCGGACGTTGATCCTTGCCTGATGAGATCACACAATCGACAAAGTTGGGTTCTCACTAGACCAGCGCATAGTCAGCCACCCTAGCATTGGGGTGTGCATACATTCCACGCGTCTCCGGCGGATGCAGCACCACTACCGTGAATGATTCGTCTCGTCATACGCTGAGCAGGGCGGCATGCATTCGACGCTTGCGCATCTCATTCATACGCAATGGAGTATCCCGGGTACACGCTGAAGAGCGCTCGATCGACGAGCATGCATTCGACGCTTGCGCATCTCATTCATACGCAATGGAG
>Ga0123519_10013695_pt1 | contig 11632 bp, 11 predicted proteins | sample YelNatPaOPRAMG02_FD_87396 | JGI IMG/M metagenome (GOLD analysis project Ga0123519, IMG submission 87396) | Hot spring microbial communities from Yellowstone National Park - Yellowstone National Park OP-RAMG-02 (version 2) | ecosystem: Environmental > Aquatic > Thermal springs > Hot (42-90C) ... | reverse complement strand
TAAGGGTTTGCATATAATTTAATTCTGCTGGGAGCTAGATGAAAAAATCTAGTGATCTTATTAACCTAAGACATCACAGTACGGAGGTTCAGAAGATCGTAAACCTCAATCCTGCTTCCATGACGTATAGAAGATTCATGTGAACCCCGGAACGTTTGGGAGCTCGCCGCTATCCGCTAAAGTCCTCACATACGCTATGAACGTAACATATTTCTAGCTGAGGGATATAATTGAGTTGTGTTTACCATAATGTTGGTGGGAAAGGGTTGAGTCGCTGCGCTGATAAAAGGGAAGAATGTGGTGTTCGGTATCCTTCTAGAAACGTCTGCGTAGGCTTAAAGCATTGTGAATGCTGGGATAAAGTGAGGGGGTGTCTTGGCATTCTTCAGATCCGTGAAAGCCTTCGTTTCACCGTTTCTGATCAGGCTTGAAGAGTTTACCTTTTAACTTTTCAAGGAACGCTTCAGCCTGTGCCAGCAACTTCTTCCCATTTTCTGTTATGGCATAGTATTTTCTTTTGGGGCCGAGGCTGTGTTCCCGATTTTCCTTTAACGTAACGTATCCTTCTTGAACCAGTCGATACAGGACTAGGTAAGAGGTTACTTTGCCTGGGTTGAACCCAAATCGCCGTTTAATACAGCTTCTTATTTCATACCCGTATCGAGGCTTCTCTTTGAGTAAGCTGAGCACGTATATCCACAAGTTTTCAGTAGTCAGTTTACGTTGAAATCTCTCCAACGCCATACTATAAACTCCCCACCAGATTGAATTAAAATTTCGCCATAAATATCAATATGGGTGTCTCCCGCGTTTATTCGCGTCACCCTAAAAAGGCGTTTCCCTCAACCCCCTAGGGGGGAGCGAGCATCCCTTCGATTCGAATTAACCCCATTTGAATTAGCTTTAACTTCCACGGCGCGCTTGGCATGAATAAAAGCAATTAAGCCTCCTAAACCTAAATTTAGAGTGGGATTTAGATGCGTAAAGAATACTTAATCTTATTAACGGTCGCTTTAATTTGGGGATCCGGACATCCTCTAGGGAAAATCATCCTCAAAGAGCTGCATCCCATACAGCTTTCGCTGCTCAGCGCCTTTCTGACCTCCGCCGCTCTAGCCGCCATTATGGCGATGTCTGGTGAGAACTCCATACCTAAACTAGGAAGCGTAGAGGTATCCTTGTCGGTGGCGACTGGAGCTCTCATGTTTTTTCTATACCCCATACTGAGCTTTTCAGCTTTACGACTCATCCCCGCCTCCGTGAACGCCATTCTAATTTCCACGAGCACCATATACGTCGCCATAATCTCCGCTACCACATTGAAGGAAAGGTTAAATCCGATTTGTTACGTTGGGATTGTCCTATCCTTCATAGGGGTCTCGATGGTCGTTTTATCAAGCGGCAACTCGCTCAACTTCAAGTCTATCAGCCTGTTAGGATGCGGTCTATCAATATTAGGGGCCTTAACATCAGCAACCTACGCTGTGATAGGAAAGTTTTTAATGTGTAAATACGAGGCGCTAACCGTAACCTTGATTTCAAGCATCTCAGGAACCATTCTACTAGCGGCCGCGACACTGTTCGTCGGCTTCGGCGAATTATCTACCATGTCTATTAAAGCACTTTTACTCACTCTATACTGGGGCGTCTCCTCAGGAATAGGTTACTTTCTCTTCTACAGATGCTTAAAGAGCCTTGAAGACACGAGGGTAAGCTCATTCGTATACTTCAGTCCCATGTTCGCGATTCTCCTCTCCATACTCCTTCTTCACGAAAAAATCAATGTAATCCTCATTTCTGGAATGGGTCTAATACTTTTAGGGGTGAAGCTTGCCCAAAGAAGATAGCTTATTCACAGCCTTACACTGATTTCAACGCCGTCACAGCCCACTTGAACGTACCGACTCCTGTAAAATCCAGAGTTCCGAACATAATCCAAGTATTCCTTCATTAAACCGGCGTATATGCCCGCGTTATCCGCGAAAAGAACCGTTCCACCCCGAATCCTCCCGTTTTCCAACAGGCGAATGTAATCGATAAATTCCCTATGATCAGCATCCAAGAATATAAAATCGAAGCACCCCCTTAACCCTGCGATGAGCACTCCAGCGTACCCGACTAGAACTTCAACCCTTGGCTTTAACCTCGCCTTCTTAATGTTCTCTTTCGCCATTACGGCTTCATCTGAATCCTTCTCCACCGTAATGATCTTAGACCCCGAACACATCTCATTCCCCATAACGATCGTTGAGTATCCTATTAAGGTACCCAACTCTAAAACCAAGCTGGGATTCCTCTCCCTAACCGCTTTAGCCAAAATCTCTCCTTTCTCAGGCCCGATGATTGGAAGACCGCGCTTCAAGGCGTATTTTTCCAGCTCGCGCAAAAGCAAGGATGATGCCCTTGGGAGAGCAAGCGCGAAGCAGACAAATAAGCTTTAAGCCTCAGATTATAACTACGCTGAAATCTGACGATAGAGCTAATTGGGTATGAAGATTTTGGAGACGAGGTAGACTGACGCGTTTCGCCGTCGACCCAAATAAGTTGGGTGCAAAGTAGAAGAATTGGCCGCGAGAATGAAGATTGATTCCACAACGGTTCAGATTCGGAACCCCGACTCAAGGAGCGAATATCAATGTTCGCTTTCATCCCACAGCTAGACCACGCAGGTTTTCCCGCTTGCGATGTTAAAAACTTATTTCTACGTCTTGGTTAATTGAGTTACTGGGTTCAGCCTTGAGTTGCCGGTACAGGCTTGAGGTCAAAAGGGTTGAGAGGGCTGTTCGAAGCTCTAGTGGAAGCGTGGAGGCGTTAAAAGGCGTAGTGGGCGGTAAGATGATCGCGAGGATGAAGAAGGAAGCTGTCGACTGCCCTGTTTACGGCAGGACCCTAGCATTTCTAGAATGCTTCACATGCCCCAACTTTGTTCGAAGGTTGAAAGGTGAAGTTCATTGTAAAGGAGATCCCATCGCCAATCCACAGGAAAGGTGACGCATTAACAACGTAACGGCGGCCTCATGTTTGAACTATAGCCAATAGTTAGTATTGCAAGTACATTTCTATATTTATATAAGCACATTTATATAAGCACAGTTCGACTCGAAAACCTAAAAATCCTTTCTAGCCAAGATACGAGGATTCTCTAGTGAAACTAGGCATTATCGGGTTCTCATCACCAGTTTTATTTGATAGTTAAAAATGGCAGAAGGTGACCATTCGTAAATCACGTGTAGACGATGACGTTACCGGCATCGACTTCATAACCTAGCTTTTTTAGAAACATTTAACTGGTGTTTTTAGCGTATTAGTTTATCAGGTGTTGTCGGAATGCCTTTCGAAGCGCTGTCAAAGGATGAGGTGGTGGCGCTGATCAAAGACTTGGCTTTGAAGATACTGGATGAATCCGGTTTAAAGGATAGGGTTTTAAGGCTGGAGAAGGAGTTAGATGAGGTTAAGACGTCGCTGGCCGAGTTGAGTAGGCCGCCGCCAGATAAGTCGGAGCTCTTGAAGAAGGAGTTAGGTGGGTTGTTGGAACTTTTGGAAATGGATTTAACCAAGGACCCCATGGTATTGAAGCCTAGACACTGGTTGAAGGATGAAGAGTTCCGAGCCGTGAACGAGGTGGTGAAGAGGCTGGGAGGCTCTTGGAACCCCTCCGCAAGGGCCTTCATCATTAAAAAGTAAAGTCATCCAAGTGAAACCAAAGGGGAAGTCTTAAGGTAACGCGCGGCGATGAAGAGGAGGAGTAGGATGAGGAGCATCCCTAATGCCAATACTTTGCCGATCAAGGTGAACACCACCCTGGTGAGAATTAGAATGATCAGCAACAATGCTATGATGACCAAGTAAAGCCTCAGCCTGGTTAACAGATTTCCTTTACGCTTCAAGAAGTCAGGTAAAAAGATGAACGCCAACACAGTCAGCACCAAAAGGATTTCCCAGAACCCTAACAAGCTAAACCCTTACCAGACAGTGTGGACGCTTGTGGACCCCTACAAGTTTACCTTAATCTTAAACCTACCGCTTTTACTACTCCTGAAAACAGGTTAGAGTCCTCTGTTTACCCTTTCAGAATCGCCATAAATAGTGCCGAAGAAATACCTCTGACCACTGTCTCGACTTGAGACTTTTGTTAAGTGAAATAGGAAAAGTTTCATGGTTGAAGCCTCCCCGTTGTCTGATCACTTTTCGATTTTCTAAAACTTATTAACGGACCTTGAATGAATGCTATGTTGCAATATAAGTTGTCTAGGAGGATGAGGGTTGGGGACCACCAAACACGGGCATAATCCCACTGGGATTACCTCCCGCGAGGTTAGCCCCACCCTACAATCCATTTCCCGCTCCGTCATCGAGGATCTTTCCAGAAGATGGGTTTTTAAGCTTTCCGCTTCCACGACTATAGGGTACACGTTGAATCGCTTCCGGGCTCGTTTAGAAGTTTCGAGGATGGAGACAACTATCGGGGCGTTTCAGATATTGGATTATGTGGGTAGCAGAGTTGCTTGTGGTTGACCGACATTCAAACAATTGTTCATCCATGCTCGTCGAAGCGATTACTTAGGTTTAGAGAACAAAAGCATGAGGAGTAATAGGACTGGGAACATAATCATGGTGATGATCATTGTATAGTTTTTCCTCTTCTCAAGCCTCCGATTTTTTTCCTCACATTCCGCGCCGCAGAAGGTTTTATTCACCTGTATCGGTAAGCCACATATCAAACAGTGCTTATGCTTGTAAGGTTGAGGTTGAAACGCCTGCTTTTCCTTCACCATACCGTTAAACGACTCCTTAAACGGTTGAAGGTTAAGATGGATGGCTAAGTTAATAAAGGTTTGCAGTCGCCTCCCCAAACGTTGGACGTGAACTCCGTCCAAACGGTGATAAGGCTTCAGAAGAGGCTCATCAAGATGCACGCTTACATGACGGCTCGTGCATACATGTTCGGCCTTCCCCAACATAATCCTTCCCTAACATAAGTTCCTATGTCATTAACCCCGTTTTTCCGACTTTCCCTCTCTACGAACTCTACGAGGATAATGGACCCCCTTGGATAAGCCTAAAACCTTGTCTGCTTTAATGCGAAGCAAATTCTCCCTCCACCTAGAGTGGTTGATGGTGGTTTAGGCTTTAAGATGTAGTCGTAAAGGCGGTGTTAAAGCGCTTATTGAATACACACCGCTGTCTATTTGATACTGACAAGCCCTTCACATCCCAAAGCCTTTAAATAAGGACGTATAAAAGCTTCCAACTTCAAATCCCTGCCTTGCCAGTATCATCTATTTACCCCAAAACCTTATAACGTGCTTTCAAAACAGCTTTGAATGGAGTTGGCGGCCATAGCTGGGGGCTAGGACCCGTTCCCATTCCGAAAGCCTCTAGGCCGGAATCACGGAAGTGAATCCCCCAGGCGATCCAAGCGGTAGTGTGGTGCGAAAGCCCACGCGAAACTTGGACCGCCGCCAACTCCAACCTGATTATTTAGGCTTCGTGAAACAATAAAACATTTATCCATGTATCGTGTTTTTCTCCCTGAATCAAAGTGCGTTGATGGCCATGTTTCCAAGTTTAAATACGGTTTTGCAGTTGCCGTTTCAGCCTGAGCAGTCCTCGCTTAGTAGCATTCTATCGCTTCTAATGTATCTCTCATTCATCCTTTTCATATTTTTCGGGCAGAAAATCCAGTTGAGGATGATGCTCTGGGAAGTCGACGGCGTCATCAAAAGACTTAGCTTGATGAGGAATAGGGCTAGGGAACTCTCCTTAGAGACTATTAAAAGGGTTGGAAGGCCCGGTGAGGACCCCTCGCCGACGCTGGACATGTTACTGGAGCAATTCATCATCCAGCCTGTTGACCTCGACCCCGCGGGCATTGTGTGGAAACTAGATCACATCCTGGATGTTCGAGAAAGCAGGTTTAAGGACGATATTCGGTTAATCGCCCCTAAGGCAAGTGAACCTGAGCTTAACAACCTAGAAAACCTAGTGGAGGCGACGCTGGCTCTAAACACCATTTACAGGGTATTAAGACACTATTACCTTCTTGGAAAAAAAACCTCCAGCTTCTATATCGTTCTTCAACTCCAAATGTTGTTGCCTCTCATAATGCAGGAGGCGGAGGCATTGGTTGAGGCTACAAAGGCTTTCTCCCAGGGGCAACCTATCGGCGATGGAATAGGCCCCCTCGTGGCCGCTAAGCTGATGGTAGGTTTGGAGAAGCGTCCGTTGGAGAAGGATATGGTGGCCAGCGAAACCATCCTCGAGGGGCGCAAGCTGATAGTATTAAAAGCTGAGGGACCTGGTGGAAATGTAGGGAAGCCTGGGGACGCGATCAGACGGCTGATAGAGGAGAGCAACGGTGACGTATCCATGGTGATCATGGTGGACGCGGCCTTGAAGTTTGAAGGGGAAAAAAGCGGGGACATCTCTGAGGGCATTGGAGCGGCCATAGGGGGGATTGGAACGGAGAGGTTTAAGATTGAGGAGGAGGTGAAGAAGTTTAACATCCCCATCTACGCGATCATCGTGAAGGAAAGCGTCCAAGAAGCCATTACCCCGATGAAAAAGGGAATCGCTGATTCCGTTGATCAAGTGATTCAAAGAATTAAGAGACTGACTCTGCAGAGGACGAAGCCAGGAGACACCATTATTTTAGCTGGAATAGGGAACACCATAGGGATAGGACAGTAGGAGGGATGGCTTTGACCAAGAAAATGGGCAGAACATACGCTTACCTTGTAGCGGTGTTCAGCTTCATCATTCTGGCCTACTCGGCGTGGATCATAACGACGGCGTTAAGAACCCGTAGCGAAGAAGGTGGAGGCAACTTTTACGTTAATATGATGATAGGTGTATTAGGTTTGATTTTAGCCCTCAGCTCGCTGTCCCGTTTGCGCGGCCGCATAGCCTTGATGGAAAGGGAGTTGAAAAAGGTGCGTACCGTCGTGGTGTGCCTGAAATGCCAGATGAAGATGCTTCGAGACTTTACAGCGGGGGACTACGTGAACAAGGAAGTAGGAGAATGCCAGCAATGCGGAGGTAGGATGATCATTTCCTCGATTTATCAGGAGGATGAAAAAGCTTAAGCTGTTAACACCACACAGCCTCGACCTGTTACGAGCACCGTGTGCTCAGATTGGGCCACAGGCTTGCCGAATTCCTCTATTAAAACAGGGTAACCGGTTACACAGCCCCTTTCCACTAAGCTGGGAAAACGATTCAAGAGTTCTTGCCTATCCCCAAGCCTGTTAATCCACCTCAAGGCGAAGGGCATCGTCTTATAATTTTCGCGGATCAACCTGATTAATAGCCTATCCCTCTCTTCCTTTAACCCCTTATCCTTCACATACCTATATATGTAAACTTCATGTCCCTCAACCACATTGCCCGCTCCATCCAGCGTGGTGACAAACGGTTCGATGGCGTATACTTCCCCCTCCAACGCCTTCAGCCCTACGCCAGAGGCCACATTAGGGACAGATTTACCCGCATGTAGCACAAACCTCTCCATTTTATGCCCCGTAAGGTTGCGGATGGGTTTAAACCCATAGTTCTCGATGGCTTGCTCAATCCTCGCGCCCACATCCCTTAGGGATACCCCCGGCCTCAAAAAACTTAAAGCCGCCTCCAAGCCTTTCATCGAAGCCGATACCATGGGCGCGTAGGATTCGTCTAGGGCGAGTGTTAGAGCCGTGTCCGCGATATAGCCCTCAACGCTTACACCTATGTCAACCTTCACCAACCCACCTTCCGGAATCTTAGATTCGTCACTTGGACTTGAGGTGTAATGAGCCGCCACCTCGTTTACGCATACATTACATGGGAAGGCTGGCAGGCCTCCCAGCTCCCTGGTCTTGGCTTCCACTTCCTCGCATACATCCAGTATCCTCTTGCCAGGCCTTACGAGCTCCGGTATCATTTTCCTCACCGCGGACGCAATCCTACCCGCTTCCCTGTACTCCTCCACCCCTTCGATGTCCATCATTAAACATCCCGTTTAAACAGAAGGCAGTTTAAGGCCTCTTCGGAGTTCAGGAAGAAGCTTTCAATTACGTCTTTAGCCTTCTCCCTCCTCCTCTGATGCTCCACCAGAAACTCCGTCACCTTCTCCGAAAGCGCCTGTTTATGTTCTCCACACATTAGCCTACCCAGTTTACAATCTTCCTCTATAGCCTTCAGCTTTTGGTCGTTAGGCTCAAAGAGCAGGGCTTCATAATGGTAAACGCTGCAGATCGAAGGGTTCCCACCGAGCTTTTTCTGCTCCTCCACAGTGGCTCTCCCACCGGTGAAGGCGTTCATAATTTTCCTCTCCGCCAGCTCTGGCGAATCCGTAAGGAAGACGCATGTTTCAGGCATTGAAGAGGACATCTTCCCACCTTTCCCTAGGCCTGGAAGGAACCGTGAGTGAATCTGAGCTGGCTTATAGAACCCCAGCTTTGGAGCCACGTCCCTGGTAACCCTCCAATAGGGGTCTTGATCGATCGCCGCTGGGATTAAACATGGCACGTTACAGCCTTGGAGAATGGACTCTATGAAGCATGGGGCGGCTTGCATGGCCGGGAAAAACTGTATTCCAATGTTGGAGCTGTCATTGAAACCGAAAACCGCCTTCGCAGTGGACCCTGTTACGTGCTTCGCAACCCTGATTGCGAGGTTATACATTAATCCAGCATGCTTCATATTCGAGATGATGAATGTCTTCTCACGGTTAAATCCCATGGCTATGACATCTAACGCGTTGTCGTATGTGAGTTCGAGCGCCCTTCTTCCTGTTAGAGAGGGATTTATAAGAAATTTCTCATCGTCCGTGAGTTGGAAATACAGTTTGACATCAAACTTTTCCTGGAGAAATTTCGTGAAAACCCAGGGTACCACGTGGCCTATATGGGTGTCTCCTGAAGGCCCCCTCCCCGTGTATAGGGCAAACTTAAAACCTTTCTCATACATGTCCAAGATCCAATCTAAATCTCTGTGGGAAAAGAAAACCCTCCTCCTTAAATGGAAGTGGCTTTCACCCGCCAGCTTGGCGATCCTGTCTATCAACGCGTCGGTTATCCGCTCCGTGCCGAAGCGCTCTATCAGCTTTTCATAGTCGATTTCCCCTGAAACCTCCCAGGGGGTAACGGTCATCTCCTCGTTTCCTTCCAATATCCGTCAAGCCTCTCCACGCCCTGGAACCTAACATATAAAGCCAGCCGTGGAACTAGATATAAAAGTTTACTGACCAACAAACACCGCTGTGAGTTAGCTATGAACGTGAGCGAAGACGAGTTAAGGCTCCTTAACGCGCTGGTTGACCGGGGTGGAAAAGGACTTTTCAGCGAGGTTGTCGTGGAAACGGGGTTAAATTACGCCGCCGCCATGAGAGCCGCGTTAAACCTTTCGCAGAAGGGTTGCTTGAATCTTGAGAAGTTGCCCTTCACGGTCTTCAAGCTTACCGATGAAGGTGAACGATACGCTGAGGACGGGCTTCCGGAGCGGAGGGTAGTGGACGCCGTGTCGAGGCTGGGTGGAAGGGCTCCTTTAAAAGAAGTGGCTACCTTGGTTAAGGTGGATGAAAGTTTGATACCGGCTGTGATAGGCTGGGTTAAGAGAAAGGAGATGGGCGTGATAGAGAAGGTAGGAGAAGAATTATACGTGGAGTTGACTGGAGTCGCCGTGGAGGATAAGGACCAAGCGATGTTAACCGCTCTTAAGGCCAGGGGACAGCTTCTCGACAAGGATCTAAGCCCCGAGGAAATCCAGGTGATTCAAACCCTGAAGAAGAGGAACCTTATATTAGAGGAGCGGAAAACCGATTGGAGCTTAACCCTCACTCAGCTTGGGTTCAACGCGGCTCGAAGCATGGTTGAAATTGTCGAGGAGCAAACTCAGCTGACCCCTGAGGACATCGCGACTGGACGATGGAGTAGAATAAGGCTGAAAAAATATAACATTCAAGCCCCGGTTACCTTAACTTGGCCTGGCAAGAAGCACCCATACACCCAGTTCCTAGATGAGGTTAGATATAGGTTGCTGGCTTTAGGCTTCAAGGAAATGGAGGGACCTATCGTCGAGCTTATGTTCTTCAACTGCGACGCCCTCTTCATGCCCCAAGACCATCCAGCCAGAGAAATTCACGACATTTTCTTTATCAAGGAGCCTAAAGAGGGAGGGTTAAACGGGCTTGAAGGCATCCTTGAAAACGTGAAGAAAACACATGACAACGGATGGATAACCGGCTCCAAGGGGTGGGGATACAGTTTCTCCATCCAACAATCTAAAAGAATGGTGTTGAGAAGCCATGGAACCGCTATAAGCGCTCGAACGTTGGTAAGCCCAAAGCTGGAGATTCCTGGAAAATACTTTTCCATAGCCAGATGTTATCGACCTGAGGTTACAGATAAAACTCATTTAACCGAGTTCAACCAAGTTGAGGGAATTGTTGTAGGTGAAGGGCTAACCCTTCGAGACCTCTTAGGAGTGTTGGAGAGATTCGCTTTAGAAATCGCCGGAGCCGACAAGGTGAGGTTTAAGCCAGATTACTTCCCCTTCACTGAACCTAGTGTTGAGCTACAAGCCTACAAAGAGGGGTATGGGTGGATGGAGTTCGGCGGCTCCGGCATATTTCGTCCTGAATTGACCAAGCCCCTAGGCCTCGAATACCCTGTGATCGCCTGGGGACTGGGCGTGGATAGACTGTACATGATGAAGCACAACCTAGAGGATATCAGGGAGATTTTTACTAGAAACATCTCCTGGCTTCGAGGTAAAGCGGTGATATGAATGCCCACCGTGGAGTTTAACATATCGGAGTTAGAGCGTCTACTAGGCCGTAGGTTGCCTAGAGATGTTGAAGCGTTAAACGAGATCTTCGCCTACGTGAAAGGAGAGGTCGCTTACATGGAGGGGGAGGAGGTGAACGTCGAGGTGAAGGACAGCAACCACCCAGACCTATGGGGAGTGGAGGGGATATCCAGGGCCCTTAAAGGCTACTTGGGTATAGAAGAGGGGTTAAAACACTACCGCATCACAGGGAGGTCACGGACCTCCATAGAGGTTCACGAAACGCTGGCGGAGATAAGACCATACATCGCCTGCGGCGTGGTAAGAAACGTGGAGTTAACGGGCGAAGCCATCAAAGGCTTAATGCACCTCCAGGATAAGTTAGATTTAACCTACGGCCGTGGGAGGAGGCGAACCTCCATCGGACTCTACAACTACGATTTGATAACTCCGCCTGTTCACTACATGGTTTCAAAGCCCGAAGAGCACGCTTTCGTCCCCTTGGGCTTTCAAGAAAGGTTATCGTTAAGGGAGATCCTTCAGAAACATCCTAAGGGCGTTGAATACGGACATATAGTAGAAGGGTTCAAACTATGGCCCCTCTTAAAGGACGATGAGGGAAAGATTCTGTCTTTTCCACCCATCATCAACTCGAATGACCTTGGGAAAGTCACGGAGGAAACTAAGAACATTTTGGTGGAAGTCACGGGTACAAGGGAGGAAACGGTTAACGACGCGTTAACGATTATGTGCACCGCCCTCGCCGATAGGGGTGGGGAAATCGAGTCCGTTGAGGTACATTACTCATACCCCGAGGAGAGAGTTGTCGAAACCCCCATCTTGAACACAGCGAAGTTAAAGTTGAGAG
>Ga0123519_10013691_pt1 | contig 11634 bp, 9 predicted proteins | sample YelNatPaOPRAMG02_FD_87396 | JGI IMG/M metagenome (GOLD analysis project Ga0123519, IMG submission 87396) | Hot spring microbial communities from Yellowstone National Park - Yellowstone National Park OP-RAMG-02 (version 2) | ecosystem: Environmental > Aquatic > Thermal springs > Hot (42-90C) ... | reverse complement strand
GAAAAAATAAATTTGTAAGAAATTGATTACAGCTTCAAAATTGATAAAGCTTTCAATGATTTTTAACTTTGAATTAATAAATCGATTTTTACTCGTAATAATATTTCTTTCATCTTATTTTGTGAGTGATTTATTAGCTCAGCAGAGTTTGAAAGGTCGATTTGGTTTTGGAATTGGTTATTCAACTGGAATTGAGTTCAAAAAATTTGAATCACTGAATAAAAGTTTCTTAAAGATTAACGAAAAAGGATTGACTGATAATTTGAGGTTACAAGGTTTCACCGGTTACTTTTACTTTTTGATTTTACCTGACACAAGAATTTCATTCAACTTGTTTCAAAGCGAAAAAGAATCTAAAACATCATCAGGTAGGTTTTTGAGTTATCAACAGAATTTCTGGAATATTGGATTTGAATATACCTTTTCAATTTATCATTTGAATGTCAGTCCAGGATTAATGATTGGTAGAGTAACGGATTATGTGGAATTAACTAATTATGATGGTTCAAGTAAGTTTAAAGATATAATTGGGAATTTTAATCAATCAAATTTTTCATCAGGTTCAATTAACTTTGAAAATATAGCTTTTCACATATCACCAGGAATTTGCTTTGAATACAGTTTGAATAGATTTATCGCTTTGAGAATTAATTATTCGTATTTGATAAGACTAAATGAAGATTGGAAATTTATGAGAAGATATTCAATCTCAGATTTTCCAGATGAAATTTTAGAAAACAATCACATTTTGAATTTTGGAATTTTAATTGGTTTTATGTCAAAATAATAGGAGTCTGATTTGACAAAAATATTAGTAACTGGAGGCTGTGGATTTATCGGAAGTAATTTCATCCGATATGCACTAAAAAATTCTGATTATGAAATAGTGAATTTAGACAAACTCACTTATGCAGGTAATCTAAAAAACCTTGTCGATGTTCAAAATGATCCAAGATATAAATTCTACAAAGGCGATATCTGTAATTTCGAACTTGTTTCTTTTATAATTGAAAAAGAGAATGTTGATTCAATTATAAATTTTGCAGCAGAATCTCATGTCGATAGAAGTATTCTTTCATCACAGGAATTTATCAGAACAAATGTAACCGGCACTAATGTTCTTCTTGAAGTAACTAGGTTATATGAATTAAAAAAGTTTCTTCAGATTTCAACAGATGAAGTTTATGGTTCCTTGGGTACTGAAGGAAAATTCACCGAAGAAACACCGCTTTCTCCGAATAGTCCTTATTCTGCATCAAAGGCGAGTGCAGATTTACTTGTAAAAGCTTTTCATCATACTTATGGTGTTCCAGCTTTAATTACGAGATGTTCAAACAATTACGGACCATATCAATTTCCTGAAAAATTAATTCCATTGATGATCATTAATGCACTAAACAATAAACCATTACCTGTTTATGGTGATGGAATGAATGTAAGAGATTGGATTTATGTTGAAGATCATTGTGAAGCAATATTAAAAGTTTTTGAAAAAGGTCGAATTGGAGAAGTCTATAACATTGGTGCTGAGAATGAAAAACCAAACATTGAAATTGTAAAATTAATTTTAAAAGAACTCGGAAAAGATGAATCTCTCATAACTTATGTTAAAGATAGACCTGGTCATGATCGTCGTTACGCAATTGATGCAACAAAAATCAAGACAGAACTCGGTTGGAAACCATCACATACATTTGAAACAGCAATAAAAGAAACAATTAACTGGTATATTGAAAATCAATCTTGGTGGAAAGAAATTATTTCAGGTGATTATCTCAATTATTACAAAAAATGGTATGAGGAGCGATAAATGAAAAATCTCGAACAAAAAATTAAATCAAAAAAGGCAGTAATTGGAGTGGTTGGTCTCGGTTATGTTGGACTACCACTCGCAGTTGAATTTGCTCTCAAAGGTTTCAAAACCATTGGTATTGATCTTTCAAAATGGAAAGTCGAGAAACTCAACAAAGGGGAAAATTACATTCAAGATGTCAACGATAAAGAACTTCAGAAAGTTGTAAAGAAAGGTTTTTTAGTAGCTTATGATAATTACTCAAAAGTCAATGAAATGGATGTAATTTATATATGCGTTCCAACTCCATTTACTGAAAATAAAGATCCAGATATTTCATACATAGTTTCAGCTGCTGAGGAAATAGCAAAAGGTTTGAGAAAAGATCAACTGGTTATTTTGAAAAGTACAACATTTCCAAACACTACTGAAGGTTATGTGCAACCTATTTTAGAAAAGACAGGATTAAAAGTTGGTAAAGATTTCTATTTAGCATTTTCACCAGAGAGAATCGATCCAGGAAACAAAATCTGGACAACAAAAAATACTCCCGTCGTTGTTGGTGGTGTAACTAAAAAATGCACAGAGTTAGCTGCTCTGGCAAATTCACAAATTCATGATAAAGTTGTTAAAGTTTCCAATCCAAAAGTTGCTGAAATGGAAAAACTTCTTGAAAATATTTTCAGAAGTGTGAACATTGCTCTTGTGAATGAATTAGCTTTACTTTGTGATCGAATGGGCGGGATTAATGTCTGGGAAGTTATCGAGGCAGCTTCAACTAAACCATTTGGTTTTATGCCGTTTTATCCTGGCCCTGGTATTGGAGGTCATTGCATTTTAATTGATCCATATTACCTTGAATGGCAGGCTCGTGCTTATGATTTTGTAACTCACTTCATAAGACTCGCTGCTGAAACAAATGAAAATATGCCTTTCTATGTCAAGCATATGATTTTAAGAGAAATTAGCCAGACTGATAAATCAATCCATAAGTCGAAAATTTTATTCTTAGGTGCTGCTTTCAAAAAAGATGTTGATGATACACGCCATTCTCCAGCAATAAAAGTAATGGAACTTCTACTTAAAGATTTTGATGGATTAAATCTCAAATACAATGATCCTTATGTTCCAGAGATTGAAGTCAATGGATTAAAATTGAAATCTGTTGAACTGACAAAAAAATTATTGAAAGAATCTGATCTTGTTGTGATTACAACAAATCACTCTGTTTATGATTATGATTTTATTGTTCAGAATTCTAAAAAAGTAATTGATACAAGAAACGCAACAAAGAATGTGAAAAAGAATAGAGAAAAAATTGTTTTACTTGGTTCAGGATCAAAGGAAGGATATTCAGTTTGAAAAAAATAATTTCAGTTGTTGGTGCAAGACCAAATTATATGAAAGTTGCACCAATTCATCGAGCATTTCAAAAATATTCTGATCAAGTTCAACATCTTATCTGTCATACAGGTCAGCATTACGATGTAAATATGTCAAAGATTTTCTTTGAAGAGCTTGAACTTCCACAGCCGGATTTTTATCTGGGTGTTGGTTCAGGCTCACATGCAGAGCAAACAGCAAAAATTATGATTGAATTTGAAAAAGTTTTAATTCAAGAAAATCCAGATCTTGTGATTGTTGTTGGTGATGTGAATTCAACTATTGCTTGCAGTTTAGTTGCGGTAAAACTCGGAATTAAGGTTGCTCATGTTGAAGCTGGCTTGAGAAGTTTTGATCGAACTATGCCTGAAGAAATTAATCGTTTATTGACTGATCAAATTGCTGATTATTTATTTGTGACAGAAAAAAGTGGAATTGAAAATCTAAAGAATGAAGGAATCCCTGACGAAAAAATTTTCTTTGTCGGAAATACAATGATTGATTCCCTTGTTCACTATCTACCTAAAATAGAAAATTCAACAATACTCGATGATTTAAGTCTCAAGCCCAGAGAATACATTGTTGTAACTCTCCACAGACCAAGCAATGTCGATAATCCCGAAAATCTTGTAAAAATTTTTAATGAGTTCAAAAAAATTGCTGAGAAAATAAAAATAGTTTTTCCAATTCATCCAAGAACGAAAAGAACGCTTCAATCTGCCAATATTGATTATGAACATCCAAATATTTTATTAATTGAACCTGTTGGTTATATTAGTTTCATAAAACTGGTTAAAAATTCTTTAATCGTTCTTACAGATTCTGGTGGAATTCAAGAAGAAACAACTTACTTGAAAATTCCCTGCTTGACTTTGAGAAAAAATACAGAAAGACCAATTACTGCTGAGATTGGTACGAATAAATTGATCGGAATAGAATATAATAAGATAGCAGAAGAATGTTTTGAAACTATTAATAATCCACCTAAAAATTCACAAATACCACCACTCTGGGATGGTAAAGCTGCTGAAAGAATTACTGCTAAAGTAATAGAACTTTTGAATTAATAAGAGAGAAGAGCAATGCAATCACTTCGTAAAGGATTTAGTTTAATTTTAATTTTAGCTACATTTCTTTTTGCTCAATCCAATCTTCAAGAAAAATTTCAATCCTCAGTTGTTTCAGCACCAATTAGTGTAACAATCGGTGGAAACTTCGTTGTAAATGGAACTTACTCAGCTTCTGCCAATGAAAGAGTAGATCAATTTGTCACACGAATGGTTGCACTCGGAAGGTCTCAACTAATTGCAACGGTAAATCCTCAGTCTCCAGATTATGAATATCGCGTTGCGGCGCTTGTTAGAGAAATTGAAAAATATCCGAGAAGGGATATCACATTAAAACGAGCAACTGGAGAAATTATAAAACTTGATCTTGAAAAATTTAGATTAACCGGTGACTTCTCTCATAATCCATACTTGAAAAATGACGATGTTTTAATTTTCCCCAAATATGATGAATTCAAAGATTTTATCAGGATAGAAGGTGCAGTGAATAATCCCGGTCGTTTCCAGTTTATGGAAGGAGATAAAGTTGAAGATGCAATTATTTTAGCTCAGGGGTTAGATCCAGCTTATGAAAATGTTAAAGAAATGGAAATTTATCGATTGACTTATGACGGTGAGCTGGATACAATAATTAAATTACCATTTGATCCAAAATTCAAACTGCAAAGAGGAGATCGAGTTAGAATTCTTGGAATTGCTCCACAGAAGAATGATTACACTGCATACATTGCTGGTGAAGTCAATCAACCTGGAACAATAATTCTTCCAAAGAATGGTTTACCACTTCGAGAAGCTTTCAAACAAGTTGGTGGAATCAGAGAAACTGCAGATCTCTCGAGAACAGAGTTAATTCGTGGTGCGAACGCATTTCGTTCAATTTTCTTTTCAGAACAATTTGAAGAACTGATGATGAGACGAATGGCTAATATTAAAGAAGAAGACTCGTTGAATTTTTTAATTGATAATAAATTAAGATTCTCTCGTGGTGTTGCTGCCTATGATTTCACAAAGCTAAAATCAGAAATTGTTGATCCTGAGACTTTAATTGTTAGAGATGGTGATTATATTTTTGTCCCACCAAAGGTTGAACTCGTGTATGTTTTTGGTCAGGTTAATAACTTTGGTTATGTAAAATATGTACCCGGAAAAGATTATCAATATTATATTGAGCAAACTGGTGGATTAGGTCAAACGGCAAAAGATGAAATTTATTTAATCAAAGGAAAATCTAGAGCATGGATAAAATTGGATGAAAAATCAAAAGCTGAAATAGAGCCTGGTGATTTCATTTGGGTTCCCAAAAAACCAATTCGTGATTTTGACTATTACATTCAAAGAGTTGGTTTCATCGGAAGTATTGTAACCGGAATAATGACAACATTAATTTTATTGTTGAAGAAATAATCTAATAGGAATGATTTAATGAACAATCAAACAGAAACCACAATTGGAAGTACATTTATTGAATTCTTAACTGTTGTTGTTAAATACAGAAAGTTTCTTGCAATATTTGTTTTAGTAGTAACTCTCGGTGCAACAATCTATGCTCTGGTTGCTCCAAAATGGTATAAAGCTACTGTTTCTGTTTTCCCTGCTGAGAAAAGCGATTTCTTATCAACTATAACAGGAATTTCTGGAATTGCCAGAAATCTTTCAGCATCAAGGGGACTTTCTGCTTTGACGGGTGGTCCAACAGAACTTGATAAATATGTCGCAATACTTAAAAGTGCAACAATAACAGATGATGTGATTAAAAAATTTGATTTGCGGAAAGAATATAAGATGGAAGATGATTACTACGAAGATGTTGTGAAAGCCTGGCAAAAAAATCTCGAACTAAACATTGAAGATGAAGGAAATCTAACGATTACAGTTTATAGTAGAGATCCAAAAAGAGCTGCTAACATTGCTAATTATTTAGTTGAAAAATTAAATGAGGTTAACACTCGTTTAAGCGTGACCAATGCTAAAGCAAATCGTGAGTTTATAGAAAAGAGATACAAACAAAATATTGAAGATATAAACAACCTTGAAAATGCAATGAAGCAATTTCAACAGAAATATGGAGTAATTGCAATTCCAGAACAATTGGAAGCAACAGTTAAATCTATGTCTGAAATTTACTTGGAAATGTATAAAAAAGAAGTTGAATTTAATGTCCTTAAACAAAATTATGGTATTGATCATCCATTGACCAAGTATGCACAAGTTAATCTTGATGAATTAAGAAAGAAGATAAATCAGCTTAATTCGGGGACAGATATATCTCAAAAAGATTCGAAATTATTGATCCCATTCAAACAAGCTCCTGAACTTGCGAATGAATATTTAAAGATTTATCGAAACCTTGAAATTCAATACAAGATACTTGAATTCATTCAACCTTTGTATGAACAAGCAAAAGTTGAAGAAGTTAGAAATACTCCAAGTGTCCTTGTATTAGATAAAGCTGGTCCACCAGAAAAGAGAGCAAAACCAAGAGTTCGAGTATTTTTCTTAATTGGCTTAGTCGGTTCATTAGTTTTAGGATTATTTATAGTCTTCACTGTTGAGATGTTTGATAGATTAAAAGTCAATGATCCGAAAAAATATGAATATCTGACTGGCTGGATTAATTTTAAGAAGAAATGAAAGCTTCTAATTAAAGATGAAAATTTTGCTCATCAATAATTATGGTTATGTCCGAGGTGGTGCTGAGGTTGTATTTTTTAATCTTACAAATCTTTTAAAATCCAAAGGTCACGAAGTAAAATTATTTTCAAAATTTCTTCTTGATGATGATAGCTCTTTAATTGATTTTGAAGTAAAAGAGTCCCAATTTTTTTTTAACCGTTTTTACTCGATAAGATCAAAACATAAAATCTCCGAAGTTCTTGATTCCTTTTCTCCTGATATAGTTCATATTAATAATATCATTGGTGGAATTACATTTTCCATTTTACCAGAAATCAAAAAAAGAAAAATTCCGATTGTCGCTTCGGTTCATGATTTTAGATTACTTTGTCCAGTTGGTATTTTTTTAAATGGTAAAAAAGAAATCTGTGAAGAGTGTAAAGTAGGCAGATATTATAAATGCATCTTGAATAGATGTAATCCTGAAGGCTTTGTTAAAAATGTAATGATTGCAGCTGAAAGTTATTTGCGTGATTTTCTTTTTCCACACAAAGATTATTTTGATAAATATTTATTTGTAAGTCAATTTACTAAAAACAAGTTTCTTGAATTCTATCCTGATTTAGACATCAAGTCTGAAGTTCTTTATAATTTCACAAATGATTTTAATTACAATATTAAGCGAGGAAAGTATTTTCTCTACTTTGGCAGACTCGATCGAGAAAAAGGAATTTTTAACTTGATAAATGTTTTCAAGGAATTAAAAAATTATGAGCTAATAATTCTGGGAAAAGGAGAATATTCAGAAAATCTTAACAAGATCGATGCACCAAATATTAAGTATTTAGGTTTTAAGAAAGGTAGAGAACTTCAAGAAATGATTTTAAATTCTCAATATGTAGTAATTCCGTCAGAATGTTATGAAACTCAATCGATGGCCGCTGTTGAATCTTTTGCAATGAGCAAACCAATCATTGCTTCTAATTTGGGCGGATTGGTTGAAATGGTGGATAAAGAGAATAATGGATTTTTGTTTGAACCGAGAAATTATGATTCTCTTAAAGAAACAATAATAAAAGCAAACAATATTTCAGATGAAAATTACTTCAGACTTTCAAATAATGCTTTCAAATTTGCTTCAGAAAATTTTAATTCAGAAAATTATTATAACAAGTTGATTTCCATTTATAATTCGGTTTTAGAAAATTAATGACAGACTTTTCAAGAATTAAAAAAAATACATTCTATTCTATTATTACAATTTCTTCAAGATTGATTGCTAATGTTTTTCTTTTCTGGTTGCTTGCTCGATTTTACGGACCAAAGATTTTTGGACAATTCACCTTTGCACATACTTTAGCAACCACATTTATCGTTTTTGCTGATTTTGGAATAGAAATTATTCTTACAACTAAGTTAGCGGCTGAAAAAGGAAATTCTTCAAAAGTCTTTGAAAAACTGCTCGGATTAAAACTTGTTTTTCTTGTGATTGCTCTGGTTTTAATGATTGCGATTGGACTGACATTCGATTTAACTGAAGATGCTTATAAGTTGCTTTTCATATTTTCCATTTATCTTCTTTTTACATCATTAAATAATTTTTTTGCAGGTGTTTTCAAAGGTTATGAGAAATTCATTTATGAAACTCGAGTTTCAATTCTTGCGAATTTTATTCTAATATTATTTACAATCATATTGCTGATTCTTCATAGAAGTATAATTGAAATTGCCATTGCATTTGCGGCATCAAGAGTCATAGGAACAATTTATAGTATTTATAATCTCTGGCTTGTTGATAAAAATTTGACCTTTAAAGCTGATCTTTCTGGATTTAAATTGCTGGGTGGTAAAGTTCTGATTTTTGGCTTTCATTTAATTTTTTCATATCTGTTTTTTCAGATAGATACTTTACTCCTTGCAAAATTTAAGGGAGATTATTCAGTAGGAATTTATCAATCTGTGTTCAAGCTTGTTATGCTGCCACTTGTTATTCCAGATGTTTTTATAAATGCATTTTTACCAACTCTTTCACGATACTTTTTTGAAAATAAATCCGAATGGATAAAATTAGGTTCAATAATGGGAAGGATACTTTTTATTTTTGCTTTGCCTATTTCAGTAGTTATGTTTTTTTACGCAACAGAAATAATAAATCTCGTTTACGGATTAAAAAATTACCAGGATGCTGTCAATGTATTTAGAATTTTTGGATTAATTATCCTTGTTCGATTTTTACTTGAACCTTTTGCTTTAATGCTTACAACTTCCGATAGGCAAATCGTGAGGTTAATAACTGTAATTGCGGCAACAATTTTAAATGTATCTCTGAATTATTTCGTGATCCCGAAGTATGATACCTTTGGTGCAAGTATTGTTTCATTAACGGTTAATACTTTTGTCGGAATTGTTTATTTCTTTGTTCTGAAAAATGATTTTAAGTTCTGGCTATTAAACATTAGAAATGTTGTTGCGCTTATTTCAGTTTATTCAATTGGATTTATCTTTTCTGTATTTATTCATTTGAATTTTATCTTTGAAATAAGTATTCTTTTGATATTAATTTCAATTGCTGGCTATAAGTTTTATCTGACTGAATCTGAAAAAGAAATTTTAATTTCATTTACAAGTAAAATTAAACTTCTATCTTAGAAAATGGATTTGTCTATCTTATTCTTTGCATTGTTATTTTTAATGATATTATTAACCTTCACGGTTAAAGGGACAGACTATTTTTCTCCAGGCAGATTATTTTCTCTGGTCTGGGTTACTGTTTTAGGTTTAAGCTTGTTTAAGTTTAGTCGTTTCCAATTTGATTGGAGCTGGTATAGCTGGACTGTAATTATTACTTCAATCATTTCGTTTTTATTGGGAATTTATGTAGTGTATGTTTTGAATTTTGGAAAAAAGACAAATTCAATTACTTCAATAAGATTTAATCAAATGCACCTTTATGAGATAAATACTTACTCCATTTTTAAGATCACAATTTTTCTTTTTTTGATTTATTTTATTTCATACATAGTTATTTATGCGGTCGTTGGATACATTCCGGCTTTTACTCCTAAGCCAAATCTTACAAGAGCAAAATGGGGAATGTTTGGATTTGGATTATTTATTCACTTAACTCCAATAATTATTTTTCTTGTGATTGTTTACTACCTAAGACATCGAGGTATGAATAAGAAGATTTTTATGACGCTGATTTTATTAATTACATTTCTTTCGTTCTTTTTATTATATCAAAGATTTAGTCTTGTTTTTGCTTTTGTTTTGGCTTTACTTTACTTCTACTATGGAACAAATAAAGTAAATTTCAAAAATATTTTGGTCTTCGTTTTACCAGTCATAGTTATAATTTTTGGATTATCAACTTTAAGAGAAAGTCAGTTTTATATTTTCATACTTCACAAATTGTCGAGGATGAAATTTCCTATTAAATATGCAATATTTACTGAGCCATATATGTATCTGGTAATGAATGTCGAGAACTTTGCTTATGCAATAGAAAAATTAAAATTTCATACTTATGGTTTTTATTCTTTTGATTTTTTACTGGCTATAACAGGACTAAAACACTTTCTAAAAGAGTATTTCAATATTAGCGATTTTCCCGCACTTCGATCAGTTTTCTATAATACTTATACAATGTTTTTCGTTTATTACCGAGACTTTGGATTGATTGGTTCTTTTTTCTTCCCTTTCACTCTCGGTTTTATTGTCTCACATTTTTATTACAAAATGAGGAAATATCCTAATTTTCATACAATTTCATTTTATGGAATGTTGGTTATTGCGATAATCTTTTCCTATTTCATTCCGTTGTTTACCTGGTTGCATTTTGTTTTTGACTTATTCGTTGTTTATTTCATTTCAAGATATATTCATGAAAAATCTTTAGTAAAAAATTTGAGTTGATAAATGAGAATTGGTATTGATGGAAGAGTATTAGAGAAAAAAATGACCGGCATTGGAAGATATTTATTAAATATTTTAGAAGAATTGCCTTCATACGATAAAAAGAATACTTATTTCATTTTTACCAACAGAAAACAAAATCATATAGATAATGAATTTTTCAATTTCGTAAATACAAATTATCCACTTCTGGATTCAAAAGTCTCGACACCTATCTGGTTGAATTTTATTTTACCAAAATTGATCGAAAAGTTTAAGATTGATTTATTAATTGGACCGAATATTCTTGTTCCGTCCATCAAGTTAGACAGAGTAAAATATATCTCGATTATTCATGATATAATGCCCTTAACTCATCCACAATTTTTCCCAGCTTCGTATAGATTATTTCTTAAAACTTTTCTGCCATTATCAATCAAGAAATCAGATTTAATTTTAACTATCTCACAAACTTCACGAAACGAAATTTCCAGATACTTCAAAGTTCCAAAAGAAAAAATAGAAGTTGTTTACAATACCGTTTCAAAGAATTTTAGAAAGTTGAATGAAGATGAACTAAGTAAGTTGAAAGATGAATTAACGATTAATCTACCGGAAAAATTCGTTTTATATGTTGGTGTTTTAGAGGAAAGAAAAAACATAAGTTTGCTAATAAAATTGAGTGATTTGATTAAAGAGAAAAGGCTTAATCTTAATGTTGTTTTTGCTGGTAAACCTGGTTATGGTTATTCAAACTTTAAAAAATTGATTGATGAAAGGAAAGATAGAATCCTTGTATTTAATCATCTTACGGATAAAGAACTTTTGTTTTTATATAATTCTGCCTTTGCGTTTGTCTTTCCGTCATTTGTCGAAGGATTTGGT
>Ga0123519_10013689_pt1 | contig 11634 bp, 12 predicted proteins | sample YelNatPaOPRAMG02_FD_87396 | JGI IMG/M metagenome (GOLD analysis project Ga0123519, IMG submission 87396) | Hot spring microbial communities from Yellowstone National Park - Yellowstone National Park OP-RAMG-02 (version 2) | ecosystem: Environmental > Aquatic > Thermal springs > Hot (42-90C) ... | reverse complement strand
TTTCCCTCCAACTGGGAGCTGTCTTCTGCCCGCGCTCTGGCCGTGGTGCACTATTTCAACGATGAGGAAGGTCTGCCTGCCTCCCGCTTTTCCGCGGCTGCCTTCGCCGATAACCGCCCGCTGACCGGCAACGTGACCAAAGAAGAACGGGCCCGCAACCGTCGGGCCGACGTCGTCATCCTGGATGCTACCGAGCTCTCGTCGGAGGCGTTGTGGGCAGAGCCGACGCCGGCGCCGCAGAACTAGGGGTAACAAGGGATAGGCGCCAGGGGGCGCCCGAACACGGATAGGGGGAGTGTATGCTGAAGAAGATAATGGCCCAGAAGCTCGTCATCCTAGCCTTCCTGGCCGGCCTTGCGCTAGCCGGGGGTGCCTACTTTTTCAACCTCCCTCAGCAATTGGGCCTACCCCTGCCCGGCTCTGCTGCCAACGCGCAAGCAGCGCCCGTCCCGACTCCGCAGCCCCGGCCGGGCATCATGTACCCCCTGAAGGAGCGCATCGTCAACCTGGCTGACGACAAGGGCAAGCGCTACCTGAAGATCTCCCTTACCCTCCAGCTCAAAGCGAGCGACAAGCCGCTGACGCCTGAGCAAGAAAAAGAAGAGATGAATCGCCTGGAACCGGTGGTGGAGGATGCCGTGACCACCATCCTGACTAGCAAGACCTTCGATCAGGTCATCACCGCCGAGGGTAAGGAATCGCTCAAGGCGGAGATCCGCGACAAGCTCAACGAGATCACGGGCGAACGCAAGGTGGAAAGGGTGTTCATCACCGACTTCGTGGTGCAGTGAGGTGTAGGGACGGGGTGGCCGAGGTGAGGCAAGCATGAGCCCTGGCATTCTGTCGCAAGCAGAGATCGACGCTCTGCTCTCAACTCTGCCCGTGGATGAGACGATCGCCCCGGCCGTGGAGCCGGGGACGACCCCGCGCGCGGTGAAGCCTTACGACTTTCGCCGGCCCGACAAGTTCTCCAAAGACCAGTTGCGCACGCTGCAGGTTCTGCACGAGAACTTCGCCCGCCGGGCTAGCTCGGTGCTGGCCGCTTATCTGCGCACGGTGGTACAGGTGAGCCTCGTCTCCATCGAGCAGGAGTCTTTCGGCGAGTTCATACAGCACCTTTCCAGCCCCGCCATTCTGCACGTGGTCGAGATGGCGCCCCTGCCTGGGCGCGCCATCCTCGAAACCAGCCCTGACGTGGCCCTCGCCATGCTGGATCGCATGCTCGGCGGCTTCGGGCGAAGCCTAGGCCAAGCCCGCGAGCTCACGGATGTGGAAGTATCTCTGCTGGAGTCGGTCATCCACCACGAGCTGACTTGCCTGAGCGAAGCCTGGGCCAACGTGGCTTCCCTAACGCCGAAGGTGGTAGACGTAACCTTCAGCGCCCAGTTCTTGCAGGTGGCCCTCTCCACCGATGTAACCATCTCGATCCTCTTCGAAGTGAAGATGGGCGACTGCATCGGCACCTTGCGCATCTGCATCCCCTACAACACGCTGGAGCCAGTCACGTCGCAGCTCAACGCGCAGGTCTGGCTGGCGGCCTCTCGCCGTGGCCTGCCCCCGGACCAGGCAGAGTCGCTGCGCCGGCAGCTTAGCCGCGTGCGGGTGCCGCTGGTGGTGCATCTGGGAAGCGCTCACCTCAGCGTGGGAGACCTGCTCGCTCTGCAGGTAGGCGACGTCATCACGCTGGAAAAGGGGACGGAAGAAGAGCTAGACGTACTGGTGGGCAACGAGCAGCGCTTCCGGGCGCGCCCAGGCACGCTCGGCAAGCACATGGCGGCGCGCATTACGTCGGTAGTAAAGGAGGGCTCGCTTGACAATGCTTGGTGAAGGAGAGCAGGAGAACAACCGCCCCGAGAACCCGGCTGCCGAGAACGACGCCGCGGGCAACGAGGCGGCAGAGAGCCAGCTCACGGAGAACCGAATGGGAGCAGCGAATCCGGCCCCCCAGAACGGCCTGGAAGGCCTGGAGGACCTGGAGATCGATGCCGATATGGCGGCCCTATTGGCACAGTTGAGCGAGAACGAGGAGGGGCCGACAGCCCCGCCCGAACCGGCCTCGCCGGCCGAGAAGAAGACCGTCTCCCTCGGCTCTTCGGCGGCTCGTCGCCCGCAGCCGCCGTCAGCAGAGGAAAGGGAGAGCCTTCCTACCGTCAGCCCAGCCCAGTTCATGCCCCTCGACCAAGCCGCTCCCCAGCCGGCGGCGAACAACATCGACCTCATTCTTGATGTTGCCCTGCGGGTTACAGTCGAGCTTGGCCGGGCCACTATGAGCATCCGCGAGGTACTGGAGCTGGGCCCGGGCTCGGTGGTCGAGCTCGACCGCTTGGCCGGCGAGCCGGTTGACATCCTTGTCAACGACCACCTCATCGCCCGCGGCGAGGTCGTGGTGGTGGACGAGAACTTCGGCGTGCGCGTTACGGAGATCATCACCCCTGCCAAGCGCCTGGCCTCGCTGAGATGAGGTCAGTGGCAGCTTCTTACGTGAGCGTGGCAGTTCCTTTTACAAACTAGACATAAGTAGGCTGGATAGATGCGCAAGGCGGAGATACGAACGAGTGACGAGAGAAAGAGGGACGGATCGCATGGATGCGTGGGCTAACTTCCCGTCGCTCAGCAGCGGCCGGCGGCCGCCGAGCCAACGCCTGGCCCTAGTGGTCGGAGCCCTGTTGTTGGTGGGGGTGGCGTATGTGATCTGGAACCCGCTGGCTGAGGTCGCTGAGCCCCCGGCGCCTACCCCGGCCCCCGCGGCGACGGCCGAAAGCGGCTATTTCCTCCGTGCCTACGAGGACCCTTCCCCTTCAGCCCCCGTCGAAGTCAACGGCTGGGCCGTGGCGTTGGACATGGGCATCAAGCTCCTGCTGGTGGTCGGCCTCATCTACCTGACGGCCTGGGGGCTGCGAGCGGTGATGGGGAAGGCCCGGCTGGGGCCGGCGCGCGTCGGGCGCCTTGGAGTGCTGGAAACGACTGCCCTGGCGCCCAATCGATCCCTATATCTGATCGAGGTGGGCGGCAAAGTGCTCCTGCTCGGCGCCACGCCGACTCAGCTTACCTTGCTCAGCGAGTTCAGCGATCCCGATGTGGTCAAGGAGTTGCGCGGGGAGAGTGACTTCGCGCGCCAGCTCGAGGCTTCGGCGGCGCGGCTGGATGAAGGGGCCTTCCCTCATCCAGCCGCCAGTGCCAGCGTGAGGCAGGCCTTCATCCAGGATTGCCTTCGCGAACTGCGGCAGATATCCCAGCGATTCGGCCGGAGGGATAGGTGAGAGCTATGCACAGCCGAGCGAAGCGAGCGATCTGCCTGGTGCTGCCAGTGCTGCTGCTGGCGCTAGTGGGGTGCGCCTCCCCGGCCAGCCAAAGCCCGAACGCAAGCCTAACCCTGAACCTCGACGGCAGCGGCTCGCCCCAAGGGGTTTCTATCGGCCTGCAGATCCTGGTGCTGTTGACGGTGCTGACCCTGGCTCCAGCCTTGCTGATCATGGTAACAGCCTTCACCCGCATCGTCATTGTTCTTTCCTTGTTGCGCAATGCCCTGGGCATCCCCCAACTGCCGCCCAACCAGGTCCTGATCGGTCTTTCCCTCTTTCTGACCTTCTTTGTAATGTCGCCGACCTGGTCGGCCATCAACGAGCAGGCTCTCCAGCCCTATCTGGCCGGGCAGATAGATCAGCAAACCGCCCTCAACAAGGGCATCGCTCCCCTGCGCACGTTCATGTTCAAGCAGACACGAGAGAACGACCTAGCTCTCTTCGTCAGCATGTCCAAAGAACCGCGCCCTCGCACGCCCGATGATGTACCCACCTACGTGCTCATCCCCGCCTTCATCATCAGCGAGCTGAAGACAGCCTTCCAGATGGGGTTCATCATCTTCATCCCCTTCCTGGTCATAGACATCGTCGTCTCCAGCGTCCTCATGTCCATGGGCATGCTGATGCTGCCGCCGGTGATGATCTCGCTGCCGTTCAAGATTCTGCTCTTCGTGCTGGTGGACGGCTGGCACCTGATCGGCCGCTCGCTGGTTATGAGCTTCGGCTAGGAGTCGGAAATGACCGAAGGATTGGTGATCGAACTGGCCAAAGAAGCTATGATGACCACCCTCATGCTGGCAGGGCCATTGCTGGCCGTGTGCCTCATCGTGGGGCTGCTCATCAGCATCTTCCAGGCGGCCACCCAGATAAACGAGATGACTCTGACCTTCGTGCCCAAGGCGGCTGCCACCATCCTGCTGCTGGCCCTCCTGGGGCCCTGGATGATGAACACCATGCTCACCTACACGGCCAGGCTGTTCGCGAACCTGGCGCTCTTCGTGCGGTGAGGCCGATGCAGGACGGGGTTGTGCTGACCTATCCTGCCTCTTACTTGCAGGTCTTCGTGCTCGTATTGACGCGAGTAGCGGCCATGGTGGCGACCATGCCTATCCTAGGTGGTCGCAACGTGCCGGCGCTGCTCAAGATCGGGCTGGCCGGCATCCTGAGCCTCATTCTGCTGCCGGCACAGCTACAGCAGCCTCCCCCTCTGCCCGACCAGGTCCCGGCTTTCGCTCTGGCCATCGGGCAGGAGCTGCTGGTGGGAGTGCTGCTGGGCTTCGCTGCCGGGCTCGTTTTCGACTCGCTCCAGATGGCGGGACAGATCGTAGGCGTGCAGATCGGCCTTAACGTGGCCTCGAGCCTCGACCCCGTCTCCTCCGGTAACCAGGTTTCCTACATCGACCAGCTCTACTCCATCATCGCCGCTCTCATCTTCTTCACCATCAACGGCCACCACTGGCTGATCATGGCTATGCAGGAGAGCTTTACGCTCGTGCCCCTCAACTCGTTGCTGGTGAGCCCCGCGCTGATGGAGGAGCTCTTGCGTATGCTGGGCAGCCTGTTCGTTATCACTATGCGCATCGCCATGCCTGTGTTGGCCACCCTGCTGCTGGCCGATCTGGCGATGCTCATCCTGGCCCGTACGGTGCCGCAGCTACAGGTGTTCTTTCTGGGCATCCCGGTCAAAGTAGCTGCCGGCTTTTTCACCCTCATGGTCTCTATACCGATGACTGTGCTGCTTATGGGCGACGTCTTCCGGGGGCTGCTGGGGGACCTTACTACCTTGCTGAGGCTGATGTAGATGCCGGGGCAGGAGAAGACCGAGCCCGCCACCCCGCGTCGACGGCAGGAGATGCGCCAGAAGGGCAATGTCGCCCGCAGCGCGGAGGTCAGCACGGTAGCCGGTTTGCTGGTGGGCCTCACCTTCTTGCGCAGCTTCGGCCCCGGCTTCTGCCAACAACTAGCCGACACTATGCGCTTCGCGTTTGGCCACCTTTCGCGGGCCGATCTCACTATGGCCACTGTCCAGAGCAAGGGTCTGGCCCTCGTCCTCTCCCTGGCCGCTTCGCTGGCGCCGCTGCTGGCTGGACTGCTGGTCGTGGGCATCGCTGTGAACGCGGCGCAGGTTGGCTTCCTATTCACCGCCCGCGCCCTCGTCCCGGACCTTTCGCGCCTGAACCCGCTCTCGGGACTGGGGCGCATGTTCTCTCGGCGAGCGCTGGTGGAGCTGCTGAAAGCGCTGCTCAAGGTGAGCCTGAGCGGCTACATCGCCTATAGCCTAGTTCGCGATCGTTATGAGATGCTGTTGAACACGCCGGGCATGGCGCTGGGCGAAAGCGTGGGGGCCCTGACTGGCGTCGCCATTGACATGGCCACGAACATGACCGTCATCCTGCTGGCGCTGGCTCTGCTTGACTACGGCTACCAGCGCTGGCAGTACGAGCAGAGCATCAAGATGACGCGCGAGGAACTGCGCGAGGAGATGAGGCAGTCGGAGACCAGCCCCCAGATGCGCGCGCGCATCCGCCAGCGCCAGCGTGCCATCGCCATGCGCCGCATGATGCGGGACGTACCCAAGGCCGACGTCGTCATTACCAACCCCACCCATCTGGCGGTGGCCCTGCAATACACGGCGGGCCAGATGCGAGCACCGCGGGTGGTGGCCAAAGGCGAGCGCCTCATGGCCGAGCGCATCAAGGCCGTAGCCCGCGAGCACGGGGTGCCGGTGGTCGAGAACAAGCCTCTGGCCCAGGCCCTCTTCCGCACTGTCGAGATCGGCCAGGAGATCTCCCCCGACCTGTACCAAGCCGTGGCCGAAGTACTGGCGTTCATCTATCGCCTGAAGCGGCAGGGAGCGCCGGCGACTAACCCTGTTGCCGTCTGACTGTGAGCGCCCCGTGTCGGGCAAAGGTCTCCGGTGAGGGGGTCTGCTTGCCGTCGCGAGCTTACTCCCGTGGCAGCCTAGCGGCAGGCCTGCTCCAGGGCGTCGAAGCAGCTTGTGAAAACCCGCGAAACCTCCTGGTCCCCGTTCTGGTCCTGCAGGAACGGTCTGTTCAGGAGGTGCTGCCACATGGTGTCTTGCAGCAAACGCAGGGCCAGGCAAGCCTGGTCGGCCGGCAGTGCCCCCCGGTAGACTTCGCGCATGAAGGAGCTTACGAAGGGCTGGCTGCTTAGCAGGACAGAATCCCATCCCGCTAGCTGAAGCAAATCGAGCAAGAGGCTTGCCTTCCATTTCAGGGCGGTTCCATCCAGAGTGCGATACGAGGGAAGGCCAGTGCTGCTCTTGACTTTCTCGGCCCACTCGCTGGCCACAGACGGGATTTCCGCCTCAGACTCCCGAGACAGGGCGAGGCGCGCTGATTCGTGCACGTGGCGACCACCCTTGTCTGCTGAGTGCATTATGATGCTTCACATGGCATGTATCGGCAGTTTCACAGACGAAATTAGGGGACTGGCCCGTCCATTCGCAACCACGGGCCGACGTGTACAGTCGCACGTGGGCAGACACGCAGCGCACTACTTGCGCAAGATCGGTGCCGTCACTCTGCGCTGGATCCTTGGCTGGGCTTCGATTGGCCCAAAAAGTCTTCGCTGACCGACCGCAAAGTCCGACCGCTGTCGCGGCTGCGCTTCATGAGGAACTCATGAGCTTCCTCCTCTGTGAACCCGCACTCTCGCATGAGGAGGCGTTTAGCCTGCTGGACAGCACGCGTAGTGGCCAGCTCTTCCTCGAGAGCGCAGACTTCTCGCATGAGGACGAAGCTAAGGACAGTCTGGCGGGCGGAACGTTCGCTTTCGACTTTGGCCACCAAAGCCGAAAGCAGCGCCCTGGTTTCGGGGTCTCGGCTTAGGATGTAGCATGGGCCCCGCGCTCGTATCAGCAGCCCAGTCTGCGCCAGCATCTCCAAGGCGCGTTGGGCCTGGCTGGTGGGCAGCCCGTAATCGGCGGCTAGCCTGGCTGCCGTGAGTCTGGCGGTGCTCCTAGCCAGTAGGAGGCGTCCAGCACACAGGACTACCTCCAGGCAGCAAAGGCGTCGCAGATGGCGGTCGGCGAAGGCAGCCAGGCCTTCGCCGAGCTCTTTAGCCATGTCCAGACTGCTGGCAAGATTGAAAGAGTCAGAACCCTGTTGTCGCATGTTCCAGTAACCACGCGGGGGCTTACCAGGCCCCGGTCGTGACGCACTGTAGTTATGGGCGTCGTGCGAAGACGCATGGTGGGTTGGCGCGTTAAAAAACTTATTATAAGACATAAGCTCCCGCGTGGTATCAAGCAGGGTGTTGAGAATGTTGAATGACATATCTCGCTACCACAATCTGTGGTAGTTCCGCCAAGCCGTCAGACACTCTAGCTTGCCGGCCTGCCTCGTCAATCAACACTCTCGTGCGAACGGATCGTCCCCGGCAATGAATCCCTCGGCGCTTGGGGCTTAGGAGCCGACGGATCGGCCAAGTTGCCCTGCGCGAGGGCGGTGGCGACGGTCAACAACTGTTCAGAAACAGAAGTCAGTTCCAAGAGAGCGGTAGACAGCCGGGCGAGGGCAGGAGCTATCTCGGGCGACTTCTCCAGTATCGTCTGCAGCGCCGCTTGGAACTCCTGTCGCTGGTGCTTGCTGGCCTCACTATCCCAGACCAGGCGTAGCCTCTTCACGTCGGCTAGCTCGCCGGCCGACAAATCCTGATTGTCGTGCATTATTCACCTCCTGCGGCTGAAGAGAACTCTCTTCATGAGTTTACCCTAGCTAGCCGGCGCTGGGCTGGGCCACCTTGTGGGCAGTTGGTGCTGCCTTGGGCGGCTTCTCCCAATCGCTATTGCGCCTGCGCATGACTACTCCGGAGCCAGCCTGGCTATGGGCTTCCTCTTCGAGTTGGAAGTAGGCCACCGCCTCCCGCACTTGCACTGCTAGCTGCGCCACGCTTTCTGCCGAGGCCGATACCTGCTGGACCTGAGCGGCCATCTCCTCGGTCATGGCGGAGATCTCCTCAACGGAGGCCGTGTTCTCTTCCACCACGGCGTTCACCGCCTCGACGGATCTTGCCACCTCATCGGCAGAGGATGCCATCTCCTCGGTGGAGGCGGTGTTCTCCTGCACCACGGCCGAAACCGATTCCATATTCTGCACTACCTCGGCAGCGCGCCGCGCCATCTGCTGAAGGGAAGCCGATATGCCTTGAATTCTGGAAGCAGAGCTCTGGGCTGCTTCGAGTATCTGCTGGATGGACTGACCGGTCTCTGCGGCCAGGGCCGAACCCTCCTCGGCCTGTTGCACCCCAGCCTCCATGGCCTGCACGGCGGCGGTGGTCACCTGTTGAACCGTGCGAATGAGTTCGGCGATCTCTTTGGTGGCGCGAGACGACCTTTCAGCCAGCTTGCGCACCTCATCAGCGACCACGGCAAAGCCCTTGCCGTGGTCGCCCGCTCGGGCGGCCTCGATAGCGGCGTTCAACGCCAGAAGGTTGGTCTGTTCGGCGATATCGCTGATGGTGTCGACGATCTGGCCGATCTCTTGGGAGCGTTGACCCAGCTCCTCTACTTTGACCGCCGAGTCATGAACCGTTTCCCGCAGGGCTTCCATGCCCTTGACGGTCTTTTGGACGGTTTGTGCGCCCGCTTTGGAGGCAGCGACGGAATCGGCGGACTCGCCGGCCACCTTATCGGCCTCGCTGGCGATCTGATCTATGGCTTCGGCTACCTGGGCGATCAGAGAGCGGGTCTGCTCGACGCTGTGGGTCTGCTCCTGGGCGCCGCGAGCGACTTGCTCGATGGCTTGCTTCAACTGGCCCATGGACTGGGTGATCTCTTGCATCGACTTGGCCTGCTCGGTGCTGCCCTTGGCCACTTCCTGGATGGTGGTGGCAACCTGCTTGGTGGCAGTGCCAGCCTGCTCGGCGGCGCTGGTCAACTGCTCGCCTGAAGCGGCCACCGATTCAGCGTTTTCTCTGAGTTGGCCGACTACGTTGCGGAGACCGGCGGTCATGCGGTCGAAAGCGAGGCCAGCGGTTACCAGCTGATCGGCCAGTTTGTTTAGAGACTTGGCCGCATCCCCAAGCTCATCGGCGGAGGTGATGGTAACTGGACGGGGCTCCAGCTGGAGGGATTGCGTGAGGTCGCCATTGGCGATGGCCTCAGCAAGCTGGACGACTTTGGGAATCTCGCTGGTGGCCAGGTGGTCGGCAGCAAGAGCAAGAGCGCTGATGCCGCCAGAGAGAACCTTCGATAGAAATAGGGCGAGGCCAACTCCCGCCAGTATGGCCACGGCTAGAATCGCGATGAGCACGGTGCGCGTGCTCTCATACACGGCCTGCCCTTCGAGATTGGCCTTTTCTGCCAACTGAGACTTGATCTTGGCGTAGTTGGCCAGGCTAGCGTCGACGGCCATCGCCTTTTCGTGCAAAGAACCATGCAGAAAATCTAGCGCCTCCTGGTTTTTCCCGTCGTGGAGGAGCTGAAAGTACTGATCCCTGGCTGTCTTGTAGGCTGTGAACGAGGCATCGAGCTTCGCCAGTTCATCTTTCTCGGTCTGGCTGGATGTCGCCTGCCGCAGCTTATCAGTGGTGGAGGCCAACTCTTCTTCTAGCCTGGTTATTTCCTGCTCGTACTTCGCCTTGTCGGCTTGCTGATCCGCGGTGGCGTACAGCGTCTCGTCCAGGAGCATGTTTTGCAGGCTGGCCCGGGCGTCTGCCACCTCGGCAACTCCGATCAGGTGGTCCCCATACATGCCAGCCAGGAGCCCGTTCATGGTTCCCACGTTGCTGATGCCCAGATACCCGACGATGCCCAGCAGAGCGAGCACGCTGGCAAAGGCGGCGATCAGCTTCTTGCCCACAGTAAGTCGCATTCCTTCCTCCTGATTGATTTGATGCGATTATTGGTTTGGCAGGCACCGGCGCTAGAGAACGAGAACGCCCGCAGCAGGGAAGGTCTCTTCCCCACCGCGGGCGTCAGGGCCCGGGACGAGGCCGCTAAGCGGCCAGCGTCGAAGTGTTCGCTTGAGCTACTAATACGTTGGCTGGGCTTTCGTGTTCAATAGGCCAAGAGTACTCCCCTCGGGGTACCAGCTTCTCGCCGGCGCTCCCGGGCGTCGAGCAGCAGGCCGACGCTTTACTCGCTCTCCTGGCGCATCGTCGGCGGCCGTTTCCTGCCAGGCCGGCCGATCGGTGTCCTCGCGACTAGAGCTTCGATGCGATAGCGCGCCCGCAGCTCTCGGCCCCACCGGCGGCGACTCCATCTGGACTAGCCCTATTACCCCAGCCCCTTTAGGGGCTGGTCGTACCACCACTTAGGGGTTTTCCCGATGCAACCGAAGTAGCCCGAGGCATAGCATTCGGAATGACGGAAGGGCGAAAAGGGAGACGAGTCCCTGCCCACATAGGCATAGATAGGATGGAGGCGGATGGCGGTCAACAGCGCGGCGGTTAAGACCGGAAGCAGGGCCTTGCCCTTCAGCGACATCTTCCTGGGTGTGGCGGCCGTGGTCATCATCGGCTTGATGATCATACCCCTACCCACCGTCGCTCTCGACGTGCTGATCTCCGTCAACATCGCCACTGCCCTCACCATCCTTCTGGTCTCGATGTACATCACCGAGCCTCTCCAGTTCTCGGTCTTTCCCTCTCTGCTCCTTATCGTGACCCTCTTTCGTTTGGGGCTCAATGTGAGCGCTACCCGGCTCATCCTGCTCCAGGCCAACGCCGGCCAAGTGATCGAGTCCTTCGGCGCCTTCGTGGTAGGGGGCAACTACATCGTCGGCATCGTCGTCTTCCTAATTCTGATGGTCATCCAGTTCGTGGTCATCACCAACGGTGCCGGCCGTGTGGCGGAGGTCGCGGCCCGCTTCACCCTCGACGCCATGCCCGGCAAGCAGATGTCCATTGATGCCGACCTCAACGCTGGCATCATCAACGACGAGCAGGCCCGCGAACGCCGGCGGCTCATCGAGCGCCAGGCCGACTTCTACGGGGCTATGGACGGCGCCAGCAAGTTCGTGAAGGGCGACGCCATCGCCGCCGTGCTGATCGTTTTCGTCAACATCCTGGGCGGCTTCGGCGTTGGGGTGATGCAACTGGGAATGCCCCTGACCGATGCCCTCAAGACCTATACCCTGCTCACCGTCGGCGACGGCCTGGTGAGCCAGATTCCGGCCCTTCTCATCTCCACCGCCACCGGCATCATCGTCACTCGGGCGGCCTCGGAGGCCAACCTGGGGCACGATGTGGCCAGCGAGCTGCTCTCCAACCCGCGCGCGCTGGCCCTGGGCGGCGGAGTGCTTCTTCTGCTCGGGCTCATCCCCGGCCTGCCCAAACTGCCCTTCTTCCTCGTCGGCGGGGTGCTGCT
>Ga0123519_10013687_pt1 | contig 11635 bp, 13 predicted proteins | sample YelNatPaOPRAMG02_FD_87396 | JGI IMG/M metagenome (GOLD analysis project Ga0123519, IMG submission 87396) | Hot spring microbial communities from Yellowstone National Park - Yellowstone National Park OP-RAMG-02 (version 2) | ecosystem: Environmental > Aquatic > Thermal springs > Hot (42-90C) ... | reverse complement strand
CCTTCCACCCCATACCAACATTCTTTCTAGATAAAAACATATCGGCACATTCTATAATGGCATCATACCCGAAATCTCTTAACTTCGGTCTTAATGCAAATACGAAATCTTTAGGTGCCTTCCCTTGAAATCCACAAGCACCCCACACAGCCTGTGCTTGTGAAAAGATTTGCCTCATATCCTTATTCTCTTGTTTTTTAATTTCTTTTTGTTTTTGCAAGGTTTCAATCTTTTCTTTTATAATTTTCTTTACATCGTAAGGAGGCTCCGCCTCCCCATCATCACTACTTTCATCATCACTATCATCATCTTCCTCACTATCATCACCAAGAATACCAGACATCTCTTGGTATATCCTTACCATCTCTTTCTTGTAAAAATCATCACTACCACCACGAATTGTGATGATATCTTTTGTTATCCTATCAATACTCATCTTGTGATTTGACTTGCTTTTTAGGAGTGCAAGGTGAATAAGGTCAATCACATCTTCAATGCTAGTCTTCATGATGATATTTGGAGTTTCATAGAGATACGAAAGGTATGATGAAACTTCTTTTTCATGCTTCCTGCCAGCAACCTTGAGGAGTTTTTTAAGCTCCTCAATTTTCTTATCAACCGCTTTTTGAGCGATATCTCTTAACAGGTTCCCCATATCGTTACCCCCCATTACTTTTTCTCTCCTGAAATATACCCAAGGTCTGCTTTCATATCCGATAGCATTGTTAGTTGGTCTTCAGTTAAATTCGGATTGTTTTTCACAATCTCTTTGATTTTCCATTGCATTAGTTTTACCTTGCTTATCAAGTCCTTGCTTGATAGGTAATCAACAAATTTTTGGTCTATGAGTTGATTATCAAGGAGAATTGCTAATTGCTCAACAATCGTGCTTGTAATTTGTTTCTCTATATCATCCTGCATAGGCTCCTCAATATTGGTTTTTTCTTGTCTCTTTTCAGTATGCTTTGGTGCTTCATGATTTTGTGTCTCATGATTTTCATGCTTTAATTCTTCCCTAACATAGTCCTCATCCTGACTGAAAAACCCCGATAATGCAAAGATGTGAAGAGATGCATCCACGATGGCTCTCTTTTCTGCCATCTTAAGAATGGTATTGGCTACCGACCTCATTGCAACATCTTTCGGCATCCCCGCTTTAACATTATCGTTTATTTGCTTCCAGAATTTGTATTCACTTGTTGAGGACACCCCAAACCCTTCACTAATAACGACATCATCGTTTCTAATGAGTTTACATTTTAGAGTGTAAGCCATTTCATTCTCATCAACAACCTTATCAACTATATCAACAAGTATTCTCAAACCTAGTGCATATGCTATTTTCTCGGCACCGCTTTTATACAAGAATGGCTTTGTTTCCACCTCTTTGCCATTTTTGGTATACTTTATTGTGCCGTAATCCTCCCCTTGCTTTAGTAGAGATTTTACAAATTCTTGGATATTGTTAATCTCTACCAGCCTGCTTTTTATGCTGTCAGGCTCAGCACTTGATACATCAAGTTTTTTAGCAATGTTTTCCATAAACCCCCCTAAAAATTTAAAGAGAGAAGCATTAATCTTCCCTCTTAACAAAATTAACACAGCCAAAATTCTCACCAACCAAAACATAGTAGGTAGGATCACCATCAACAATGTTGATAGAGTTGACTTCTGGCTTATCAGATAAGCCAGTTCCAACTATGTTATCATCTTCATCGTAGATATACCGCTTATCAATGTGATTGATGAAACGGCACCTACCATATCTCGGTGCATCAATCCCCCATTCCTCAAAAGCAGTAGATGGGAATGGGGAGTAAAATTTGCAATTTTTGCATCTGTTATCCTGCATATAAACCCCCTTTATTTTTTTGAGGAAGTGATGAGTTTACCATCCATCCTCTAATAAAAAACTCCCCTTTTATCCTCAAGCCCCCACCTTCATACCTATATTATAATCAATTCAATATTCAATTGTCAAGTGTTTTTTACAATCAATATGGTTTCGGTTTTAGATGCTAGATAGATAAGGGGAGTGACTATTGCTAGTCAACTCCCTTGGGCGTTGTATGGATAAGAACGAGGGAGGTGCCTCAACAATGGCATCCTCCCCAAGAAACTGGAATGTTGGTGGTAAGATAACACCTATACTACCTACACGAGTAGGTATCACATCAAACATCAGATAATTGTCACTTCTATGTTTAGAGCAATGGAGGGACTTTTATGAAGATACACTCTGGACTGATGTCTCAAAGACACCACTCCAAAGTGCACCTCAATTCCCTCATAACGATAATAATTATAATAAACTCCATATTCATTTGTCAAGTGAAATAAATGAGGCAGTTTTTCACTACTGCCTCGTTTATTATTTTCTTATCAGAAAATAATAAACAAGAGCTATAATATTAGAGCTATAATATTAGAGCTATATATTAGAGCTATAATATTAGAGCTATAATATTAGAGCTGTTATTAAATCTTACGATTTAATAACGAAGATTTTGTAAATTTTACAAAAAAACAGGCATTTTTTTGTATTTTTTACAAAAAATTGCCACTTTTGTGCATTTTGTGTTTTTACAAAAATTACACTTGACAATTCAACAACTGATTGTTTATAATTTAGTTGTGATAAAAAATAAACCTTCATATGATGAGGTGCCCCACCTTCATAAAGAATTGCTTGGCAACATAGTGAAATTTACGAGTATGTATTCACTGGCATCAGCAATAGGCTTTACCCCCCAAAAAATATCTCTTGTTATGAGAAAACAAGAGCAATCCCTCTCTCCACTAGCACTCGCAAGGATTTACAAGTTTTGCACTATAAGAGGAATACCATTCCCTGATGTGGTATTTGCTAGATATAGGGCTGGGTCTGATGATATTACAAAGGTAGTTGTTGCACTAACAAAAGAAGACCTTAAGAAAATTCTTGAAGAAGATGAGAAGAAGAAAAATGAGTGATGAAGAAAATAAAAATACCGATGAGAAAAAACATAATGATATCCTAGCAGAGTTGGCACTCCTCCCCCCAAAGGTGAGGATGGTAATTGAGATAATGAAGAATGAAAAAACCAACATGCGGGAGGCATACAAAAGAGTGTATACTGGTGGTGAAGGTGGATACAACAAATTCAGTGCTAGGTGGAACAAAAAGATAAAGAATATCCTCCACACCTCCACCATTGAAGATATAATGCTTGAGGAGGCAAAGAATGTTAACTGGGATTGGATACTTGCATATTGTTACTCACAGGTAAATTCACAAGACCTTGATGACAAAGAAAGAGTGAAAGTATTGGAGATAATGGTAAAAGCATTGGAACGAAAGGAGAAGTCAAATGCAGTAACACAACCGATAGAGGATGAGTTATGATATATCCAATCTCTTACGATGTTGAGAACACAACCATAAGAGAAGCAAGGAATGCAGTTAAAAAAATCCTCTACGATAACTTCTTGTATAAAACAAAAGAATTCAAAACCACTTTTGAAATTGCTAAAAGAAAATACAAAGGTGAGATAATTCCATTCGTTAGGACAATCAAATACTTTCAAAAGAAATATCCATTCCTAAAAATGAAACTACACAAAAAGCAGTGGCTATTCCTTTGGGAAATACTAGTAAAGAAAAGAGAAATAGTTATCGCAAAGGGAGGAAATAAAAGTGGTAAAACAACAGCACTAGCATACGCAGTGATTTGTAAAGCAATTGAAAACAATAAAAACCTGATATGGATTGTAACAATAAACTACGATATGGGAAAGAATATCGTTGCTAGAAAAATCATAGAACTTGTTGGCGATAAGAGAAAAGCAAGGTGGAATACAAAAGACAACACATTCACCATTTTGAAAAACACAATAGGATTTAAAAGTGGTCAATCGGAGGATGATGCTTTTCAATCAGCAAGTGTAGACCTTGTTGCTTTTGATGAAAGACCTCCAAGAAGCACCATATTTGATGAAGCATACGCAAGGACAATAGACACTCATGGACAGGTAATAATGGCATACACCCCGCTTAAAGAGGTGGATTTCATTTATGACTACTTCATCGCAAAAAACAAAAGATGGAATGACAATAACTTCGCAATTGTTGAGATGGCAACAACCGAGAATATCTTCGCACAGACTGCGGATAAGATACGAGCACTATCAAGTGATGATGATGAATACCAAGCAAGAATACTAGGATACTACCGCATTGAAGTTGATATGGTGAAAATAACCGAAGAGGAGATGAAGCAGGTTATCAAATATCCTATCCGCACACTCATGCTTACCGAAGATATATCATCGGGGAAGACAATTGAAAGTGAAATATCCATCAGTGAGGATACATTCTCGTTATTCAAAAAAGAAGGTAGTTTCGCAATATTTGAGGTGTTTAAGGACTTTTCACATATCAACATGTCAGATTACAGAAACCAAATAATTGTTGGTGTTGATGTGGCAGGTGGGATTGGTAGAGACTTCTCCGTTGCATTATTCTACTCAAGAACGGGCACACTCTACGGGGCATTGTTTTCAAATAATGAAAGCATATCGGCATTCACTAAACAACTCATCTACATAATCAGGAAATACTACGGCATCTACTCAATGATATCCTTTGAACGAAATGGGCTTGGAATAGCATTGTATGAGATAGCAACAAGCATGGGCTATAGTAATTTCTATAAGCCTCCAAATACCAAGATACCTGGCGTGTATATGGGGAATGATGGTAAAACAACAAGAGTGCACATGTTACGAGAAATGGTAGGGAGGAAGGTAATTGATTTACACTATAAGATGGCTAGAGAATTATCAGACTTTAGAATGAAAAACAACCAAAAACCTGAAGACTTTATCTCGGCAACTCTTCTTCTCATGGATATCTTTGATACCATCTCACCAGTAGATAATGTTGTTTCACAAGAAACTATGTCAGTAGAAAGACAACTTAAACTTGAAAATAAAAAGATGAGTAGTTATAGTTTATTATAAAGGGAGGAAAAGTATGGCAAAGAAATGGATACAGAAAGCAATAAAACACAAGGGGGCACTCAAACAACAACTAGGTGTCAAGAGTGTAACTAAAGGAACACTAAATCAAGTATCCGCAAGGCTACACAAAAAAGCAGAGAAAGGCAAATTATCACCTTCTGAAAGAGCACTATCAAGAAGAGTGACACTTGCTAAAACACTAATGAACTTACATAAAGGAGGTAAAAAATCATGATACCACGAATAAAGAAAATGAGAAAAAAACACAGGACGCTAACAGGCGGTGGCGGTGGAGGACCATCATGAGTGTATTTTTAAACATTCTATCACTCACATTATCGTTACTTGCATTTGCATTATCACTTGTTTCATACCTAAAGGTTGTGAGGATTGAAAAGAAACTAATCACGCTACCACAAACACCAAAAGAGGAGAATAAAGAGGATAAAACAACCGATGAAGAACAACAAAAGAAAGTAAATGAATTGTTGAGTTTATGAAATTTTACATATGCAAAAGAAAACATATAACTCTTGGTAATCGCAGAGAGCCAACAAGGTGCCCGATATGCGGTGAACATATGAGGGTGCTGACAGAAAAAGATACAAGATATGGTAGGATACTCATTGATGGGCTTAAAATGACACCAAGAGAAGCAATGAATTATATTAAAAACCGATATGGTGATGAGGTGATATGAAAAAAGATGATGTTACACTACTAGAGAAAATAGGGAAGGAAATAAGGGTATTCCAAAATCAATACAAGGATATCTACTTTATTACAAGATTTGCGATGGGTGACCAGTGGAGGAATGATTTATGGGAAAGGATATCTCTTGATAACATTCCATCAAGGGTCCATAACAAGATTTTAGGATACAAACGAACTCTAACTGCATACTTCATTCAATCATATCCAAGATTGGCACTAAACGCACAGGATGGGAAATATAACGATGTTGTAAAAAAACTACAAGATGCAGTGAATGCGGTTATTTCAGACCCACAGAACTTGGGTATAATAGCATCGGCTTTTGCTAACTCAATGGTAACTGGTGTGTCGGTAATCAAATTCACACCACTACCAAAACTACAAAAAATTGAATTACAGGAAATACCACTCTACCAAATATACACACAGATGGGCGAGGTGAATATAAGAAAGATATCATACATTGTTGAAAGATACATAGCATCTAAAGACAATCCTCTCAAACCACTAACAATACCACGATATGACCAAGTAACATTACCTGACACATACTCATTATACTATGCTATCTACTCCAAAAATGATGATACAGGCACAGTTTCAGACTTAAAGATAATTGAAACGGGGAAGAGACTTTTATCGTATGATTGGGATGTCTCACCATTACTAAACAATGGAGGAGACCCGAAAGCATACAAAATAATAAACGGCATGCCACCTATTGATGACTACCCATACATACTAATACCATCATCACCTGATGTAACTAATATCTTTGACTACAAGATATCTGAAACATACGCAGTAAAAGATATCCAGATATTTATCAATAAACTCATCTCATACTCTGACCTAGTGATGGGAATAACAGCACTAGGAATAGCAAAAATACGAAATATGCCAGCAACGGAAGTTGACCTTTACCCAGGGGCTAAAATACCAATCCCAGATGGAAGTGATATCGCAGTTGATAGAGGAATAGGACTTAACTTTAACTTTGAGGCATACAATCTCTCATCATCTCTAGCCGATGATATATTTGGCATAAATGAAATACTACGAGGAGTGAGACCGCAATCGGTAACTAGTGGTGTTGCGGTTAATCAGTTATACGATATAGCACTATCAAGACTACAACTCAAAGTCCCAATGATAACTCAAATGTTACGAAGACTAGTAATCCTTTTAGCAAAGACAATCACAACATACAATGAATTTAGCACTAAATTTGGATTTACTCCACAAGACTTGGATTTGATTGATGAGATAATAAACAATGAACAATTTGAGATTAATGCCACACCAACAATCACAGATACAAGGAATTCAGATGCTATTCTTGATGCAATGACGAGACTAGCACAGGCTGGTGTGATGCCACCACAAGTTGTATTTGATTTTATAAAAAAGAATTATCCATACTTCTTTGGTGATGAAGCAATTAAACTTGATATAAACGATTTGGTAAATAAGGAATTATTAAAAGATGTTGGTAATTTTATTATAGGAGGAAATAACATGCCGATAGGACAAGTTGCTAATCAGCAAGCACAACAAGCACCTGCACTATCACCAGAAGGTGAAGCATTCTTAAAGAGTGTAGGGATTGACCCATCTCAAGTAACACCTGAAGTGATACAGACTGCATTACAGATAATGCAAGACCCATCAAAACAAAAGCAAATACAAGATATGATGCAAAAACTAATCTCTCAAGGATACACACAAGATGATGCACAGAAATTCGTATTTGCTTTAATTGTAAAAGCAATCATTGACCAGTCACAGCAAGGTGGCAATGCTACTCTACAAGGTAATAATCCTACACCACCACAGCAAGGAGGTGGGCAGTAGTAAGGAGGTAAAATGGATTTAGGCGATAAAGTCCAAAGTGAATTAACAGAGACACAAACACCATCACAATCAGAACCAGAAACACAATCATCACAAACAGAACAACAACAAGAACAAAATGATATACAACTAGAAAAAGAAAAAACTGAAACTAAACCACAACAACAAGAAACACAAACACAAGAACCACAGGAAACTCAAGAAGAAAAACAAGAACCACAGGGAGAAAAACAAGAACAAAAAAAATATTGGTATGAACAAATATCACCACAGGAATTTCAAAGAATAAAAGCAAAATACTGGGAAGAGACAGTGCCAGTAGTTGCAAAAGAAATAGGAATGAACGAAACAGAACTAGTCAAAATGATGCTAGCAATAGGAGTTGATAGCCCAGACCTAATAACTGACTTACGAAAAACAATAGCAGAGATTGATAGCAAAAACAAACGAGTAACTGAAGACAATAAGGCTCTCAAGCCTCAAAAAAAGACAATAACAACAAGCAATAGTAATACGATAAAAGGTAAATCATGGTATGAAATAGCCGATATGATAAAAAAACAGAGAGGTGCAATCTAAAAAAAGAAAATAAAATAGGGGGGTGATAGAGTAGAGATAAGGAGGAAAAAATAATATGGCAACTTTAGAGGACCTTCGTGAAGAGCTAAACACGATTATTCGTGACTATGACCTATTCGGAGAGGTCGTAGATAGGATGTGGAAGTCTTCCGCACTTGCCACAATCCTCGGCAAAAACAAAAAGCAGGTCACTGGCGGAATATCATACGAGTTTAGAGTGAGACTTACTGAAACGGACATCCCCACCCAAAGAAAGAGATTTTACGATGTTATAGAAACATCTAGAGTGGGGAACCCAGTACTTGGTAAATACCAACTGGGGATTATGCAAAAGGCTATCTCCATCTCAAAAGATGAGATTGAAGCAGACAAAGGAGAAGCCAAGATAATTGATGTTGTTACCGATAGGATGAAGGAATTTGAGGAAAGTGTAAAGAAACAATTCCTACTTGACCTCATCTATGGCAACCCAGCCGTAGAAACCAACGCACCAACAGGGCTTGAGGTGATACTAACACCTGGCAATAACTATGCAGGGATTGACGAGAATACATACTCATCATGGTCACCTATATTAATTGATGCATCAACATCAACATACGCAGTGGATACAGACACAAAATTGCTATCCACATACTCAACTACTGATGCAAGAACAATTGACCTATTCATTAATGATGTTGTGAATAAGGCATCAAAGGGACAGCCAGAACTTAAACCAAACCTAGTGCTAACAACAGGGCACATCTACTCACTCATCAAAGCCGCAATTTACCCACAGGTATTACTACAAGACCAATCTCTTGTAGATGTCGGATTTGAAAATGTGAAATTCAATGGGCTAACAATTATAGATGACCCATTCATACCCGATCAGACAATGTATTTTCTAGCAACTGATGAGATAATGATGCTGTATAAGTCTCTTGACCTCAATCCACCCCAATTCAAACAAGAAGACCCATCAGGTAAGTCAAGAACACTTATATCCATTGTTGAGATTGAGTGGACACTGGCATGCACAAGAAGAAGAAACCAAGTGAAAGTTACCAATGTCGGGACCGCTCAATCATAGAGGTAACTACCTCATAAATTAAGGAGGATAAAATTATGTGGAAAACCTTTGCTATTGATATCGGCTCTTTCTCAACTAATGCTCTTGAACCAGTAGGCTCTTTAAGAGTGTCACAGGATGGCAACATATACAAACTTGCAGAAATCTCAACACCATCAGGAAGTGGATATACCAAACCACTAGTAGTATACTGGACTTCAGATACTCAAGTGTCACCAACATCAGCATCAACAGCATCTCCGAAGGGAGTGCTCGTTGCTAATCTTCCCCAAAACACAACCGCATATACATGGATACTCACCAATGGAATAGCACAAGTCACCCCTGCCTCATCTTATACATCACCAGCAGTTGGTGATGAAGTTGTAGCAACTGCAGGTGGAAAGGTAGCAAAAAGAAGCACAGAAGATGCGAATGAAGTTGTTGGTGTAGTGGTGTCAACGAACCCACTAAAGATATTCATTAGATGACAATCAATGATATCTTAACAAAAATAAAGTTTATCGTTAATGATGAAAACCTATACTCACTTAATCTTGGGACTACGGGAATGTCACTCAACATCCTACAGGATGTTGTAAACACAATCCTGAAAACACTGGGGCTAAACAAAAAAAGGGGATACCTCAAGGTATTCCCTTTCTCTAAAAACTACTACTTCTTTAATAAATTCACTAGCATATCAACCTATGGAAACCTACCATACGCATGCCAAATCCCAACCTCCCTTCTCACAATAACAAATGTATACCTTTATGGTAAAAATACACTAAATGAGATAACATTTAAAAATGAACCTCTTGATGATATGTTATCAACATCCCCATATTTTTGGAGTGGAGGGGCATCGTATTTATCCATATCACCAGTTATGCAGGCATCAAATTCTACATCAAATGACCTTACAATCTCATCAACAAACGAAAAATACGATATAACAATCAGTGCAAGTGACTTAAAAAAAATTGCAATCCCTCAACCTGTTATATTCTTCCACCGCGGGCTAGGTGGTGGTGTATATTTTGATAGATTAGTAATCTACTATACTCTTGATACATCATCAAACACACTCAAAGATGGTGTTGCAATCTATTCAAATCCTATTACTCTTCCACCAGATGACTACACCTACTCTGTATTCTTACCTAACATAGCATTTGATTATATTGACACGCAGTTATTCTCAAGTGTAAATGATGTAGTTGATATGCCAGAAGATTTTAAAGATGCCATAGTATACAAAACATGTGAGTATATTTACGATAGGATGAGAATGGAGAATGAAAGCATGTATTATCGTAGGAAGGCAGAAGAAGAACTCAAAAGATTAATGAATTATGTCTATGGTGATAAAGAAAGGCCAGGAATAAGAGAAAGTAGAGTTGGAATAGAAACGGCAGTAAAATACATTCATGAGGTATAAGTATGCCAGAACCAAAAGAAATAATCATTCCTCAAAACACAGTGAACCTACAAGAAACCACCGATGGGCTAGAGTGTGCAATCGGAGTTGTGCCATCAAATGATGGTATATTGAGAGAAAAGAAATTCAAGATACCAAACGAGACAATATCTAGCGATGGCAGTTGGTATGCATCAAGAGATTATATTACAGGTAAAATAAAATCAAATAAGCAGGTAGTATATAACCAACAGGATAATCTTGTTATTCTTGAAAGTGGCTATCGTGGAACTCTTTCATACAATAACGAAATTGTTGCAGTCAATACATCAGATAACAAAATCTACAAAAAGAAACCAAAGAAATCACTTGTGCCAGCATTCCTTAAAATCCTATTCAGATACCAAGTTAGTGGGGCTTGGCAATACGAGTCACATAACTACTATGTCCAGTATGACACAATAACCAAGAAGGTGTATAACGGAATTGAATGTCAAGGATACAACGATGACCTATCAAACAAAAAGATATGCCCGTCAGGAAACAAAATCTTCGTTATTGACCCCGCAAATAAGAGAGTGGTCAAGTTCAAATTGGACAGGAAGTCAGACACTGGCGATAGCATAAAATATATAAGTGAGGGGATGAATGACAATGCACTTATTTCTTCATATGGAACTCTGGGTGCCGATGTGCTATATGATGGATACAACGATGGAAATTCATCATTCCACCTGAATGGCATGGGACTATCACAGATTGCAAAAGTAAGTGGTGGCACGATAACTAACCCAGCAAATGAAAATCCTCTTGGTGCATGTACAATATACAGAAACAATACAGCAAATTTTTACATCAAGCAAGTTAACAATGCTGGGGAAATTAATTCTGGTGCCTACCAATCAAGATACACTTACACATTTAGCCAAAATTCATTAACTCACACTTTATACGATTACAAAGTAAGAGCAATGATGCCAGTCATAACATGGGGGGTAGGTCCTGTTTCT
>Ga0123519_10013685_pt1 | contig 11636 bp, 9 predicted proteins | sample YelNatPaOPRAMG02_FD_87396 | JGI IMG/M metagenome (GOLD analysis project Ga0123519, IMG submission 87396) | Hot spring microbial communities from Yellowstone National Park - Yellowstone National Park OP-RAMG-02 (version 2) | ecosystem: Environmental > Aquatic > Thermal springs > Hot (42-90C) ... | reverse complement strand
TTGTAAGAATCCGAAGGCTGTCAGCATCTTGATCAGAGGCGGATCTCAGAGGGTTGTGGATGAGGCTGAGAGAAGCATACACGACGCACTGATGGTAACAAAAGACGTCATAGAAAAACCAGCTTTGGTGGCAGGCGGTGGAGCACCAGAAGCTCAGTTAGCATACGAGATTAGAGAGTGGGCGAACAAGCTCTCTGGTAGAGAGCAGCTTGCGGCGCAGAAGTTCGCAGAAGCACTTGAAAGCATCCCTCTAACACTAGCAGAAAATGCGGGTATGGACACCATAGATACCCAAGTTGAGCTCAGAGCGAAGCACGGCGAAGGCAAGATCTGGTACGGCATAAGCGTCATGGATGGCGGCGTGGCAGACATCTACGGGAAGGGCATCTTTGAGCCGGTCAAGGTAAAGGAGCAGGTCATGAAGTCAGCTACCGACGCAGCCAGCATGATACTGCGCATAGATGATGTTATCGCTGCGGGTAAGATGAAGGAGACCAAGCCGCCTAGGCCAGGCGAAGAAGGCGGCGTTCCTGGGGAGTTCTAATACTACCCCCAACTTTATTTTTCATATCCTCAATCTGTTTATTCAAGCCGCGAAGTTTTGTTCCAGAAGGGTGTTCGGGAACCTTTCTGGGGTTGTTCATCAGGGTACCCTAAATAAATGAAGCCTAGCAGATATTTTCGATCAGTCAATCCAAAGAATTCCTTAACCTTCTTTTGATAAGTCGCCCTTAAGATAGCGCCTTAAACAGCTACCTTTAATTTCCCATCTTTATGAGCATACTAATATGCCTAAACTTACAACACCGGTGCTAATAATAAACTTCAAGAACTACTTGGAGGCAGCTGGAGAGGGCGCTCTTAGATTAGCACAGATCGCTGAAGAAGTGGCTCAGGAAACCGAAGCATCCATAGTCGTATGTCCACCTCTACCTAACCTATCTCAAGTCTGCGCTACTGTCAGGATCCCTGTTTTCGCTCAACACACAGATCCAGAGAAGGCTGGAGGCAGCACGGGTGCTGTAGTCGCTGAAGTAATTAAAGCAGCTGGTGCCAAAGGTTCACTACTGAATCATAGTGAGAAAAGAATTGCTACTGAAAAAATCAAATCTACAATACAGCGGCTCCGTGAAGTAGGCTTGGTTTCAATAGTATGCGCCAGAGAACCCTCTGAAGTCTCTCTATACGCTGGGCTTTCACCAGACTATATCGCTATAGAACCACCTGAACTTATAGGTTCTGGTGTAGCTGTGTCAAGAGCTAAACCTGAGGTGATAACCGAGTCTGTTAAAGCTGCTTCAAAAAACCCAGAGGTTGGAGTCATATGCGGCGCTGGTATAGTTGATGGTAACGATGTTTCAGCAGCCATTCGGCTGGGTGTGTGCGGTGTGCTGGTTGCAAGCGGTATTGTTAAAGCTGCTGATTGGAGAAGTAAGATCCTAGAGATGAGCACAGCCTTAGGTAAATGAATGTTAAATCTGATTCACAGTTTAAACACGTAGGTTCAAGTATTTTAAGCAGAAAATATATTAACTGGATGGAATGATGTAAAATTTATATAACACATGCTACTACACCTTAGCAGAGACCTTGGCAGCCAAACCTAACCCTTTTCAAACAGCATTAAAGCAGCTAGATATAGCTGCAGATCTCCTAAAGATGGACCCAGACATATACCAGATGCTTAAAGAACCCAAGAGAGTTGTGACAGTCGCTGTGCCTGTGCGCATGGATAGTGGAGAAATAATAACATATGTGGGTTATCGGATTCAACATAACGATGCAAGAGGCCCGTACAAAGGCGGCATAAGATATCACCCAGAAGTCTCCCTGGACGAAGTTAAAGCATTGGCCTTCTGGATGACTTGGAAGTGTGGTGTAGTTGACATACCATTCGGCGGTGCGAAAGGAGGTGTGGTATGCAACCCGAAGGAAATGTCTAGAGGAGAAAAAGAAAGATTAACCAGAAGATATACCAGCATGATCGCACCTATTATAGGCCCCTACATCGACATTCCGGCGCCCGACGTTTACACCGATGCCCAGACCATGGCTTGGATAATGGACACCTACAGCCAGCTCACAGGCTATAGAGTACCTGAATGTGTTACAGGCAAACCGGTAACTTTAGGTGGCTCCGAGGGTAGGACAGAAGCAACCGGGTTGGGTGTAGCTATATGCGCGCGTGAAGCAGCTAAGACACTCGGTCTTAACCTTAAGGATGTAAGTGTGGCGATTCAAGGTTTCGGAAACGTAGGTTCTTACGTAGCGTTCACCTTAGCTGACATGGGTTGTAAGATAGTTGCTTTAAGTGACTCACGTGGAGGAATATTTTCGCCAAAGGGGATAAATCCGCTCGCAGCTTTGAGGTATAAGGAGAAGACAGGTAGCGTAGTCGGCTTAGCAGGATGCGAAGAAATAACCAACGAAGAGCTCCTCGAAATCGAGTGTGATATATTAGTGCCAGCTGCTTTAGAAAATGTCATCACACCGGTTAACGCAAGCAGTATCAAAGCGCGTATTATATCTGAGGGCGCAAATGGACCCACTACACCAGAAGCCGACAAGATATTGTATGATAACAAGGTCTTTGTGGTACCAGATATACTGGCAAACGCCGGTGGTGTAACCGTGAGCTACTTTGAATGGGTTCAGAACTTGAACAGAGATCATTGGACATCCTCCGAAGTTAAGAGAAAGTTAGAGGAGAAGTTGACAGCTGCCTTCAAGACGGTCTACGAGACATCTGTTAAGCACAACATCGACATGAGGGGAGCTGCGCTTATGGTCGGTGTGGGAAGAGTTGCTGAAGCCATAAAGACCCTAGGAATATGGCCTTAACATAGCCTTAACATAGGTGAATAAAAGATATATTATTGGTAATTCAAGGGCTATGTGTAGAAGGGTTGTTAAGGATTGCCTCACGAGGGCCCTGACAAAGAAGGTAGGTGTTGGCCCAGATGCATATCCTTTAAGTGCGGTAAAAGAGCGATGCTGATACGTGGACAAACGATCTGGTGCAGCTGGCTGAATGACGTATGTGTAGGTCCATCTTGCTCATATGTTCTATGCATAAGGAATAAGCTTCTGCCGGATAACAGATGTGGATTGGTTGTGAAGAGAATTACAACTGATGTAGTGAAACCAGAGGACTTTAACTTGAACATAAAGCTGAAAGGTAAGCTGGCGAAGAAGATCAGAGGGGACATAATATAGATCTATCACTTCAACATCCTAACTGCGAACGCTATAACTCTAGCTGAGAGTATAAGTGATGAGATCGCTTCAGGTATAGCGACGCCCTTCCAAGGCAGAAGCCAGATTAACGCAGCTACCAAGGCTCCCCCTAGCGTCAATAAGCCAGAAACCTTAGATGATTTGAGCAAGAGATATGAAGATAAGGCTAACAAGGACAGCACGGTCAAAACAAAGAACGCTACTGAGACGTAGAAGTGTATTATACCGTAGTTTTCTGGAAACTGACCTATGAGTGCGAGAAATATAGCTGAGGTAAGTAGCAGAATGGAGCCTATTTTCGAGATAACGCCTGTAATGTGCATCATCAAGCCTATGGTGAAGATGAAGAGTAGAGTCCCTCCTAAGATGAGAGAGGTGTTGAAGATGATTGCAGAGATCCCTTTGACTCCTAAGTCGCTTAGTGCATTATTGAACCAGCTGAAGTCGGGGTAGTAGAATATCGCCAGAAGAATAAGCGGGTAAACTGCAACTACGCCTAATATCCCGCATATTGCTGCTGCTTTGATGAGCCGTTCTCTATACATACGTTAAGGTATGTGTATAACATATATATCAAGCTGTGATTTCTTAATTAGAGGTATGTTCAAGATAGTCTTGGATCATGCGCTTCCCCACAAGCTGAGCTATCTTAGACTATACGCTGAGATAGGGTATGCTAGGCTCTACCTCTCCTTCGATAGCGGCAACTTGCAGTGGTTCGGTAAAATAGAGAGGAATAATAGTGCTGCCCGAACCTTAACAGACAAAGAATATCTATATCATAGACTCAAGCACCCAGTTAAGAAGGTATTGGTGGAGGATGAGGAGGAGATAGTCGTTGAGACTAAGGATGGGCTGAAGAAAGGTGGCTTAAACCAAGATGGCTCCTTAGAGAAGTAAGGATAAAAAGGGCGCTTTCGAGAGGTAGGTAAGACGAAGATGCAACAAACCACCAGCGCACCAACAGAACTATTAGATAAGATAGCCTTATACGCGAAGATGGTCGATGAAGCTCTTATTGGAGAGCTGCAGAATTACTTAGGCTCTGACTTCTATGAGCCTTTGAAATACGCGTTGGAAGGCGGGAAGCGTATAAGACCGATCATACTTCTTTTATCAAACAGAGTTGCTGGCGGTTGCGAGGCTGATGCTCTTAAAGAGGCTGTGGCAGTAGAGCTCTTACACACCGAATCGATAATACACGACGATATCATCGATGACGAAACCATAAGGAGGGGTAAGCCGGTCTTCTATGTTGTGTATGGTTTTAACACATCCCTGCTTACAGCGGACTTCGTCTTCGGGATAATCTTGAGCATCGTCGCTAGATCAAAGAAGGATATAGCTGAAGACCTAGCATCAGCAGCCCTCCAGATGTGTGAAGGCGAGATCTTGGAGATGAAGGTTGAAGCCGATGATGGCGAAGTTCCGCTCGAAAAGTATCTTCTAATCGTCAGAAAGAAGACAGCAAGCCTATTTGAGGTAGCGGCTAAGATAGGCGCTAAGCTTGCTTCAGCCGATGAGAAGGCGGTGAAGGCGCTCTCTAGATACGGGGTTAACATAGGTATAGCGTACCAGATCCAAGACGACATCCTAGATTGGAATAACGGCTCTAAGATCGCTAGAAGAGTGAAGATGGGGGATGGTGATGCGAAGAAGGTTCTCGCTGAGATCGCATCTAGATACGCTAACGAGGCGAAGATGAATCTTAAGGATCTGCCTGAATGTGAAGCCAAGCAGATATTATATGATATAGCTGACTTCGCCGTGAACCGCCTAAGCTGATCTTCAACCTAAGGCTAAAACCGCCGCTTTAGCGAGATCATATATCAAGGAGGGATAAATGCCTAAAATAATTATTATGGCTGTAGCCGCTAAGAGCACAGCAGATATTACAGCAGGTTCCTTGATCCTACTCTGCCCCATAGAGCCGGTTGGCTCATCGATATACATTCGCTTGATAACCCAAGCGTAGTAGCCGAGTGAAAGTGCGCTGTTCAAGACACCCGCTAAGGCAAGCCAAGCCATATCACCTTGGATGGCTGCTGTGAAGAGCACAAGCTTGCTCCAGAAGCCGTTTAGAGGAGGTATCCCGGCTAAAGCGAGTAAGGAAACCGCTAGCGCGAATGAGGTTATGGGCATCCTCCTCCAAAGCGAAGCAAAGGAGTCGAGGCTAGCTCTACCGATGGTGCGGTCTACAGCAGCGACAGCCAAGAAGGCAGAGGACTGCATAACCGCATGATTAAAGACGTGGAACAAAACGCCTATTAGAGCTAGGGTCTTAGCTGGCTCTGTAGCTACAGCGAACCCTATGAGGATGTAGCCTGCTTGTGCTATGCTGGAGTATGCGAGCATTCTGGTGAGTGAGCGCTGTGTTAGAGCCGCTACATTACCTAGGGTCATGGTTGCTAGGGCTAGTATGGCGAAAGCGGTCGTCCAGTTGGTGCTGAGGAACGGGAGGGCTACTACAAACACTCTTATCGCGACGACGAAGCCAGCCTTCTTTGTGCCGGCTGAGAGGAAGGTGCTTATGGTGGTTGGTGCGCCTTCGTAGGCGTCTGGTATCCACATGTGGAAGGGCACTACCGACATCTTAAACCCAAATCCTGCTATGAAGAGCGCTAGGGCTAGGATGGTTAGCGGATCTAGGCGGGTTGCTGAGGCTTGTAGGGCTTGAAGCACAGCGGGTAGGTTTGTTGTGCCCGTTAATCCGTAGGTTAATGAGATAGCGTAGAGAAGAATACCTGAGGAGAAGGCTCCGAGGAGGAAGTATTTTATCGAGGCTTCGTTCGAGAAGGGGTTGTCCTTCCTGAGACCAGCAAGCACGTATGTTGGTATACTCATAAGCTCCCAAGCAACTATTATCATAAGCAGATCAGCGGCGAATGCTAGAAGAACCATACCTAGTGTTGAGAAGAGTAGGAGGGAGAAGTAGACAGATAGGTTACGGTCACCCCACATGTAATTCCTAGAGGAGAGCACAACGAATAAAGAGACGAGCTGAACCGTGATCGCAAAGAAGTATGATAAGAGGTCTTCGTGGAATAGGTTTGTAAAGCTCGGCTTAGGCTCGATCAAGTAGATCGCGATGTTAAGTAGGGTGAAGGCGAGTGATACGGCGAGAACAGCTAAGGAGGCGTAGAAGGCTGCGCTCTGCTTTACACCAGCCTTTTTAGATAGGCTTAGCATTGAAGCTAGTAGGCTGCCTACCGTGTATATAACGGCGTATTCTAGTACCAGTATGGTTGCGCTCATTTACCTCCACCTGCACCTTGATAGAGCAAAAGAGAAAGTGGGTCTACAACACCTAGGATTAATGATGGCAAGATCAGTAGAAGAAATAGAGGGACTAGGTAGAGGAGAAGCCCGATCATAGCCCTGTTCCGTAGATCATGGTAGTGGATGCGCTCAGGTAGTTGACTTAAGACAGTTCTCTTTATCATCCATAGAAAATATGCCACGGTGAGCAGAGGGATCAACACTGTTATAGCATACCAGCTGTTGACTGAGATAGCGCCTAAAATAACCATCCATTCGCTAAGGAAGCTACTGTATATTGGTACACTCATGCCAGCTAAAGACCCTAAGATGAGGACCAAGGCAGTCTTGGGCATACCAATCCTTAAACCCTTCAGTTCATCGATGTTTCTTGTCCCAGCTTGCTCGTGAATGTACCCTGAGAGCATGAAGAGGATACCTATGGCTGCGGCGTGATTGAACATCTGAAATATTGCTCCTGAGATCCCGTAAACAGCGCCTTGTGTTGTTGAAGCAGAGATGCCAGCAAAGCTACCTAGCAGAACAAACCCCATGTGGTTTATGCTTGTTAATGCGATCATCCTCTTCAGATCCCTCTGAACCATCGCGACAAGTGCACCATAGAACATTGTTAAGATCCCGAAGGATATGAAGACCCAAGCGTATTGCCTTGAAACGTCTGCCAAGATACCAAGGTTGACTCTTATGAATCCGTATCCTCCCATCTTTAGGAGAAGACCAGCTAGGAAGACGCTTATTGGCGCTGGTGCCTCGACGTGTGCGTCTGGGAGCCAGGTGTGGAGGGGTACGACTGGTAGCTTGACACCGAAGCCTGCGAAGGTTGCTGCTGAGGCTAGGAGTTGAACCCAGAACGGAATCTTGCCGACAAGTTCCGGTATGTTGAAGGTGTTTGGTGTTGTGAATAGGTAGATGAGTATGAAGCCTAGGAGCATAACCACGCTTCCCACGTATGTGAAGATTAGGAACTTCATGGCAGCATATTTGCGCCTAGGTCCACCCCAGACGCCTATGAAGAAGAACATCGGGATCAAGACGATCTCCCAGAAGACGTAGAAGAGTATGAGGTTGAGTGAGCAGAAGACCCCGATTATGCTGCCTTCGAAGAGTAGGATGAGGAAGTAGTAGATCGGCTTCTTCTCGGTTATGAGATCCCAAGAACCGAGCACCACGAGAACCGAAAGTATGGATGAGATCAATATGAGTGACGCACTCAAACCATCTACACCGAGATAGTAGTCTACGCCGAAGCCGCCCAGCCAGTTAAAAGGCCCTTCTACAAAGCTGAAGGAAGCACCCTCTTTCGAAGCAAAGAGTAAACCGTACATATAAAGGGAGAGGGCGAAAACTACTATAGTTATCACAAGTGAAGCCAGCTCACAGAGGCGCTCCCTTAATCTACCGAGCAGATAAACTAATACTGAGCCTACAATGGGTATGAAGATCAGCAGACTAAGTATAGGGACATCCAACATCCATCACCTCAATAGCAAAGAGGGGTTCAGAACCAAGATGATCAACACAACCACCACACCTACTGCGAAGACGAGTAGGTAGTTCTGTGTCACACCGGTCTGGATGCGTCTGCAGACTCTTGAGAAGAGCGCGCTAACGTAGGCTAAGCCGTTTATGAAGCCGTCTACAATGTATCTGTCGAACCAGTTCCCAGCCTTCGATGAAACTATGGAGGCTAGGGCTGCAGCATCACTCCGCCTATCTATTACGCCAATCTCCAAGCCTCGCCACACTATCCGCGCAAACTTAGCCAAACCGTCTACGAAGACGGCGTAGTAGAGTGTGTTGAGATACCATCTGTTCTCTAGGAAGATGTAGAGCGTTCTGAGAAAGTTGCTTGAGTTCACGATCTTAGCTGGATCAGCACGCTTTGTTACATAGATGTAGTAGCCTATAGGTAAACCGACTGCTAAAGCAGCTAAGGATCCTCCTAGCGCTACTGGGTTGATCTCAAACCCTTTGGGCGCTTCTTCGAACCCGTATTCGTGTAGATAGTGCTCTAATGATTCGTGTAGATAGGTTTCTACAAACGGACCTACCATTCCTATGACAAGGGATGCTACTGCGAGTATTGTGTAGGGTATCCACATAACTTTGGGTGCTTCCCCTAGGTGGTGCTCAGTTTCGCTATGCGAATTATGTTTATGCTCCAGCTCCTTAAGATACGGGCTCTTTTCGCCAAAGAAGGCTAAGCCGATCATCCTGAAGGTGTAGAACACTGTCAACATAGCGGTTACAACAGCTAAAGCGAAGAGAATGGAGGCGTATGGTGTAGAAGCCTCCCAGACCGCAGCCAAAACAGCATCCTTGCTCCAGAAGCCGCTAAGAGGGGGTATACCAGCTAAGGAGGCTGAGGCTAGGAGCATAGAGATGAAGGTGATCGGCATAACATTCCTTAAACCACCCATATCAGAGAGATACTTGCTTCCACAGGCGTGAATGAGCGCACCAGCGGCCAAGAAGAGCGAAGCCTTGAAGATCGCGTGGCTCATTAGGTGGAAGAAGGCTGCTGTGAAACCATTCGCGAACGCTGCGCTCTCACTGACCAAGCCGGCAGCACCCAGAGCGAGCATCATATAACCTATCTGTGAAACGGTTGAGTAGGCTAAGACCTTCTTTATCTCTCTACCAACTACAGCTTGAGTAGCTGCTAGGAAGGCTGTAAAGGCACCTATCCAAGCGACGACCTCAAAGAACAACGGCGCTGCGTTTACGGCTTGGAAAGCACTATAGAAGATCGGACCCATTCTTGCCACCAGAAAGACACCAGCCTTCACCATAGTTGCTGCGTGTATGAGGGCTGAGACAGAAGTAGGGCCAGCCATCGCATCTGGAAGCCATTCTTGCAGCGGGAACTGGGCTGACTTACCTACTGCTCCTCCGAAGATCAGTATGGTTACTGGTATGAGCAGACCGGCTGAGGCTAGGCCGCTTGCCCAATCTGTGTGTTCGGCGAGTTGCGTGAAGCTGAAGGTGTGTGAGTAGGTGTAGAGTATGAGCAGCCCTATGAGGAAGGCTGAGTCACCTACCCTCGTCGTTATGAATGCTTTCATGCCTGCGTGGCTTGGCGAGTAGGCTTGTTCACGCCCCCAAACCCTTCTTCCACCTTCCTCAGCAGGTGTCCCGACCCAATACTTCTTTTCGTCGCTGTGCCAGAAGCCGATGAGTGCGTAGGAGCATAGCCCTACACCTTCCCAGCCGAAGAAGAGTTGCAGTAGGTTGTCTGAAAGGACTATGAGCTGCATATTACCTATGAAGAAGTTCATAAAGAACCAGTATCTTGTTAGATTCGGTTCGCCCTTCATATAGCCTAGGCTGTAGACCATAATGAGAAAACTTATCCAAGCGACCGCATTAGCCATAACTATGCTAAGTGGGTCTGCTAAGACACCAGCCCTGAGACCTATGGAAGGTATCCAATCGACTGTGCTGTGTATGACTTCTTGGGTAAGTATCATTATGGATGCTGAAGCAGCTGAAGCGAAAGAAAAGACTACTGCAAGGTAATCCCTAGTTCTATCACCTATCTTGGCAAACACGGGTGTTAATAGTGCGCCTACTATAGGTAGAAGCCAAACGAGCCAAGGTAGAGCTTCGATCAACCACCTTCATCCTCCTAGAAGGATCTTCACAGCTGGAAAGAGGCGTTCAGTAAACAGAGCGGGGTAAATACCGATCATCAACCCGACAGTAGCCAAGAATAGTAGAGGTATTGTAATGGTCAGCGGCGCCTCCCTTACTTCTTGCAGATTCTCGGGTAATCTGCCGAAGAATATCCTTTTCATCGTCCAAAGTGAGTAACCAGCTGTTAAGGGAGTAGCTAAGAGAGCTATGCCGCTTACAACCAGTTTCGTTAAATCACCCCTTTCTATTGCACCAGCGAACGAGCCGTAGAAGATCATCCACTCGGACTGGAAACCGTTGGTTGGTGGTATGCCCATTATGGTTAGAAAGCCGAGTAGAGCTGCCGTAGCGGTTATAGGAAGTCTTCGAGCCAAGCCGCCCATCTTGCTTACGCTCCTCAAGCCGTGTGCTTGTAGGATTATGCTTCCCGCCGTCATGAAGAGGATCGCCTTGCCTGTGCCGTGGCTGACGTACTGGAGAACAGAGCCTGAGATACCTATGTAGAAGGCGGAGGCGATGCCGAAGATTATGTAGCCCATCTGGCTTACGCTTGAGTATGCTAGAAGCCTCTTTACATCATCCTGCATAAGTGCCATTAAGCCGCCATATATGATCGTAACGAGACCCCAGATGCTTACCGCGAAGAAAATGTATTCGTATGCAGAGGGCAGCAAGTAGAGTAGAATTCTTATGTATGCGTATCCGCCTATGCCGATCATCGCTGGCGAAAGCAAGGCGCTTATGGGTGTAGGTGCTTCGGCATGAGCGTACGGGAGCCATATATGTAGACCAAATGAGGCGAGCTTAACGAAGAGCCCGACTGTTATAAGGATGGCTATGGCTTGAATGTATCCAAAGGGTATTGCTAGTGTATCAATATTCTTAGCCAACTCACCTGAAGGAAGAAGACGCACCATATCAAAGGTAAGACCCCTAGCACTATAAACTGATGAAAGGAAGGATGTAGTTAGGATACCAGCTAAGAGTAGTAGCGCACCTATATGAGTCCAGAGGAAGTACATCAGAGAGATCTTGGCTCTGTCTCCGTAGCCGAACTCCGCTATCAGAAGGTATGAGGGGATCAGCATGATCTCGAAGAATATGTAGAATTGGATGAGGTTCGTAGCCAGAACCGTACCGAGCATACCAGCAGCGTAGACTAGGTAGAGCAGATGGTAGATTCCGTGTTTTGAGTTTGCGGCTTGCTGATCTTTAACCTCTTCTTCGATTCGATGCTTCATATAGGGTATAGAGTAGACCGCTAGGACTGTTGATAGTAGGTAGATGGTTATCGCAAAGGGTAGGCTTAGCCCATCTAATCTGAGCCCAAATACCCCGAAGGGCTGCCAAGAGTAGAGTTCAAAGTAGTCTGGGCGGAGAGAAGCTGAGTAGATGAGGAGGAGGGTAGAGTAGGCTAAGATTGCGAATGAGACCCAACCAACCCTATTACCTATTCTCCTCCCAACCAGATAGACGATCGGTGA
>Ga0123519_10013677_pt1 | contig 11640 bp, 9 predicted proteins | sample YelNatPaOPRAMG02_FD_87396 | JGI IMG/M metagenome (GOLD analysis project Ga0123519, IMG submission 87396) | Hot spring microbial communities from Yellowstone National Park - Yellowstone National Park OP-RAMG-02 (version 2) | ecosystem: Environmental > Aquatic > Thermal springs > Hot (42-90C) ... | reverse complement strand
TATATATAAAAGGAAGGAACATCATCTTTTTTTAAAATCCCCAAGTCAATCCAATTATCTAATAGTTTTGCCGCCCTTTTATGCCTGTCACTGTTTTTTTTATCCTGAGGTTCCTTTTTGTTTTGAATTATTCTGACTACATTTGCAGGATCTCTCTTGTATAACTTTAAAATATCCTGATCATCTATCATATCATAAGGAGGAGAAACAAATCTAAAAAGATCTTCGGATTTATTTATAGAATATCTATAGGCACAAAAGGGTAATACATCTGCCATGCTTTTACTCAATTATTTTATATTTGAGGAACTGCTTCTTGCTTGTTACGCCATTCTTCGTTTGTTTCAAAAATTTGGGCAAGTCTGTTTATTCCCAAAAGACATAGCCAATGATAAACATCATTGTTTGGTGCAATAATGCATACCGGCTTTTTTCCACATAATCTTACGGTTTGTACAAAAATAGTAATAAGAGAACTGTCTATTGTGTCTAAATCAGAAAGATCAAAAAGAATATTACAATCTTTGTTTTCTTCTAAAAGAAATTTTATACGAAGTAAAACGCTGTCAAGCTGTGGAAAAAAAGTTGACGGCGTCCATGTATGGTTGCCGCTTATTTTTATTCTTTGCCATTTGCCTTCTGGTATAACCTGCAGATTATTCATATTTAATTTAAAATCCTTTCTATATCGTTATTATAAAAATAAATCAGGCAAGGGCACAATGCTTTTACAAAAAGTTTTTCTATGAATTTCGCAAATTCCCAATTTCCTAATTCTTTCTTTATGAAGTTTTGTTGGATATCCTTTATGTTTAATAAATTCATATTGCGGAAATTTCTCATGATATTCCTTCATAATATTATCTCTTGTAACTTTTGCAACAATTGATGCAGCAGCAACAGATGCACTTTTTGAGTCACCACCAACAACTGCAATTTGCCGAAACTTTTCTAAAGATGGAATCGGCTGATTCCCATCAACAATAATATAAGAAAATATTTTTTCTATTTTGTCTAAGGCTCTCTTCATTGCTAAAAGACTTGCCTTTAGAATATTTATTTCGTCTATTTCCTGATGAGTTGCAATTCCATAGGACCATGCAAGAGATTGTGATGTTATTAATTCATAGAGTTTTTGTCTTTTTGTTATACCAATTCTTTTTGAATCAAAAATACCATCTATGGGATTTTCTAAATCAAGCACCACGGCAGCGGCAACAACAGGACCTGCAAGAGGACCTCTTCCTGCTTCATCAACTCCAACAACTCTGCAATTATATTTCTTCTCAAAAGCAATATCAAATTCATATAACTTGCTGGTATTATATGGTGCCATATACTCTTCTTCCTTTTACCTCAATCCTGCCTTCTGCTATTGCCTCAATTACCCGCCAGTAGTTTGCATGCTCCACCTTAAGAACTCTTTCTGCTAAAGTGTGAGCATCATCGGTATCAAGAACTTTAACCGATTCCTGAAATATTATTGGCCCTCTATCGTATTCTTCATCAATAAAATGAATCGTAATGCCTGTTATTTTTACTCCATAATCGATAACAGCCTGATGAACTTTTTCTCCATACAATCCCTTGCCTCCAAAAGCAGGAAGCAAAGCAGGATGAATATTTACAATCTTATTTTGAAACAACCTTATTACCTGTGCTGGAATTTTTTTCATGTACCCAGCAAGAACAATCAAATCAATTTTATATTCATTTAGCTTAGAAATTAGAAAGTTGCAGTATTGTTCTTCACTGGAAAAATGAGAAGGAGCAATATGACAGTATGGAATATTATGCTTTTTAGCCCTTTCTATTGCATAAGCATTGCTGTTGTTGCTAATCAATAGGGCAATTTTACATTTAAGTAATCCTTCTTTAGCCTTGTCTATTAATGCCTGAAAATTACTTCCCCCACCCGATGCAAATACTGCGATATTCATGTTATTGCATTCTTTCTAATTTAATAACCTTACCCCTAAAAGATAGATAATATTTTATACCACTCCATTTTATTACTCTTCTAAAAGTAGTCTTAATACAACTAAATAAAAACAAACATAAAGAAACTGGCTGAAAAAAAATAAAAGCAACCATATTAGGTTTACATCCTAAAAAAGGATAAATCATGTCTGATGATAATTTGCCAAAAAGCAATAAAAGAGAAGAGCCTCCTGCAAGTTGCCAAAAGGAATAATGTGTTGAAAAACTTAAAACAACTGCCAAAGGTAACCAGATAATGGTTAAAAAAGTTATTAAAATAATTGGCATCGCACTAACCCATAAACTCCTTTGATATAATTTCAAAAACATCATTTGACGTTCAAACCACCTAACAGCATCAGAGGCTTTTTCTATAAGATCGTCGGTATGAGTAATGCACGTTGGTACAAGTATTGATTTTTTCTTCTTTTTCTTTACAAGCTGAGAAAGGCTGCTATCATCAACCACTGTTTCTGCCCATCTCTTGTGTACCTCTAATTCTTCAAAGTCTTCTCTTCTGATTGCCATTGTTCCACCCCATATTCCTACTCCGCCAAAAAAAGATGCAGTGCTGTATAAAGTGTATAAAAACGAATTCATGTAAAAATGAGCCTGATTCCCAATAGTTCCTTTTTCTGCTTTAAGCCATCTAAATCCGGTAGCAACAATTATTTCTTTTTTTGAAAGTGGAAGAATTATCTCCGAAAGCCAATTAGGTTGAGGCGAAATATCTATATCTGCAAAAACATATACATCAGAATCTTTTGCCTTATTTACAGCAGCAATTAAATTATAATTTTTTTGACCACAACTAGAAGAAAGACCGGCAATAGATAAAAAAGCCTTATCTGGATTTTGAGAAATAACCTTTTTAATATCTTTTACGGCGTCATCATATTCGCTCTCAACAGTAAAAATTACGTCGTAATTTTCGTAATCAAGTTTTAAAAAAGACTTTAGATTTTCTTCAAAGTTTTTTACATTATTTCCTTTACAAGGCACAATAACCGTACATTTTGGTTTGTATGATGGATCAAATGACGGGCTTATAAATTTTTTATAAATAAACTTTTGATATAACAGGGTAAACAGAGTACACAAAAAAAGCGCAGCAATTACTATAAAGCAAAAAATAAAAAGAACTTTTGACCAAATATATGGTCCCGATACAACAGAAAAAAAATAAGCCATATTTTTTTAAATATTTATTTTTATTGAATAAAAATAAGTTACAGAAAATAAAAATGAACTAAAAATTTTTAATTTAACAATAATTTTTTTATGCTTTTATTATCCCATATTTTGCCCAGAAATAATCTGGATGCCCATATTTTTTTATTGTTTCTTTATCATGAGGTATTGGATCTGAGTTGTGAAACAAATGATATTGAATGGCTTCGCGCGTAATGTTTTTTATCTTTAGACCTTTTTTCTTGAAACGAGCGCAAAGATTATTATCTTCTAACCCTCTTCCTGTTATGCTTTCATCATATCCATTAATTGAATAATAATCTCCCTTATAACATGAAAAATTACTTCCTAAAATCCAGTATTGCTTTTTTAAAATATTTTCTAAAACTGGCATAAATGGCACCCAAAAGCAATATTTAATTGTGTTTCCACTACTACCATTTTTAATAAACAAAAATTTTTCTATTCTTTTGCTTTTAATGTCGGTTAAGGTAAGTTTTTTAGTAAAATTCTCAGATAGCATGACTCTCCTTCCAGAAAGCACTGTTTTTACTTTCCTGTATTTTAAATGACTTTGCAAAAATTTATGATGCAAAATAGAATCGCCATCAATAAAACAAAGATAATCGCTCCTTGCAATAATAACAGATGCATTTGCAATTTTTGTTTTTCTAAATCCTTCATGCTCTTGATATACATGAATTATTGGATATTTAAACTTTCCCTGCCATTTTTCTATTAGCTGTTTTATTTGTGGTCCTGATCCATCATCAGATACAATAACCTCAAAATCGTCTATTGTCTGATTTAAAAGGCTGGTAAAAACCATTTCAAGAAAATCGGGTTTATTGTATACAGCAATAATTAAAGATATTATGGGTCGGGAAAGATAATTTCTATCTTCTTTTTTTATATATTCAATTACATTTATTCTCTTATGAGTACAACTATATGAATTTTTATAAGTTCTTGCCGTTGCTCTAATAAAATGATGGACAAAAACGTCTTGGGCAATCATACATTGCATTAATTTATTTGTTTCACATTGAGCCTTAACAAGTCTTTGCTGGAATTCCCAGTCGGGGCCTGTTACAAATATATTCCACATACCAATTTTATCAAAAATTTCTTTTTTTACCAAAACCGCGTTTCCCGAAATGCCAGGATACAAAAAATGGTTAAAATCTTTTTTCCTCTTTTCTGTAAATTTTTCCCAATTTCCATACATTAATTTTAATAATAATAATAAATCTTTTGAAGAATACTTTAAATTAAAAGCATTTCTTAGGCGCTGAATAGAATTAATTAACCGCCATTTACGCATAAATCTTTTTGTTTTCTCTTGCGATTCCATTGTTTCTATGCCACAGGGAGATATGGCGTAAAGATTATAGTCTTCCATATAAGAAATAAGTATTTTATCCCAATCTTTTGATAGATAAATATCATTGTTAAGAAATGCAATAATTTTGCTACTTGAATGTTTAATGCCAATATTTTGTGAACAACTATAGCATAAATTTTCTTTATTTCGGATAACAATTGCTCCATTATCCTCAAAAAACTCTGCAGAACCATCGCAAGAATCGTTGTCTATGATAATAAGCTCATAAGGATAATAGGTATATTTGCTTAATGATTCGTAAAACAATTTATTGTATTCAAGACCATTGTGTATTGCCGTTACAATAGAAATTTTTTCCACCTTAAATATTAGCCTCCCAGATTTTTGATTATTCTTTTTTCCCATTTATCTTTACAAAAATAACCTCTTGATTTAACACCCGCATAAATATCCCAAATTGAGCCAAAATCAATAAACCAGTGTTTCTTTCCAAATCTTAAAAAAAGTTCATGGATAATAACATTACTAAGCATAGAAGCAGATAAAGCAAAAACATAATGATTATTACTTTCGGCATGTTGAGAAATTTCTTTTATTATTTCATCTTTTTTAAGATAGCAATTAATTGAAGGCACTTCAATAAAATTTGCGAATTTAAAAACTTTTGGGCTAATTTTTTCTAAATGTTTTGGTCCAACAACAATAACATTCATTTTTCTTAGCTGTTCAATTAAGGGATAAAGTTTTGATTTCAAATTGGCATCATGAAAAACATCTGAATCGTGCCATAATATTTTTATTTTATTTACTTTTAAATAACTTAAAATTTCTTTAGATTGATTCTTTATAGCCCTCGGCTGAATTGCATAAAAATATTGGCCTTTATTTATTAAAGCATTTTGCAAGTCTTTTGATAATGCGGGAAAATTTTCATGTTGATCACAATTCTTTTCTTTTTTACCTAAAATTGCATTCCATTCACCATCTCCATATCTTGCAAAAGAAAATGGCGTTGATTCTTTTAAAAGACTAATATAAAAATCAAGCTTATATTCTTTTATAGGATTACCATAAAACGAATAAATTTGTTTAAAAAAGAATATTTTTATAAAAGATATCAAAGACATTTTTAATAAAATTTCAATAAATTGACAAAATAATTACAGTTTTATTAAGGATACATAAAAATAAGATATTGTTGCTTTAAATTAATAAAATATAAGTTTAAATATAAAAAAATGGGAAAGATTCCCTCCATAATAAAATAATTAATTTATTTTTTTATTATCTGCCATTTGTCAATATTAAATCAATAGTTAATAAAAAAATAGAAGCAAAATGATTAGAGAAAAAGGAGCCTATGAGTGTAGGTTTTTTAGTAGTTTCTAATTATTAGTTATGAGTTTTGAATTGTAAATTATAAATATTTATTTCATCTTATAGGAAGACACAAAAACTTACGTATGGGTTCTATAGTAAAAACAACAAGTTCATTCTTTAATTTCATTCTTAAATAATATCTTGCAATATTTTAATTATAAATAAATCGCAATTTTATTTATTTTGTAATTAAAAATCTTATATTTATTATATCTTTTCATAAAATTTTCTTAAATCAAAAACAACACTTTCCATAGATTGATATCGTTTGGGAAGGGGTTGAAGACATTTTATGATGATTTCGTAAAGCTCGTCAAAACCTTTGGGTGGGGTTTTTTGTATGGGTTTTTCTTCTGCAAGTTTTAATAAAATATTTGTTGTATCTTTATTTATAATTTTAGGATGACAACCAAATAAAAGTTCATAGCAAACAACACCAAAAGAATATATATCGGTTCTTTGATCTAGATTATCGGGATCATAAATTTGTTCTGGAGACATATATAGCTGAGATCCAATAATAATTCCATCATACCTTGATGAATATGTTTTTACCCATCTTACTGTTCCAAAATCTGCCAGTTTTATTTGTATTCTTTTTGTTTTATCTTTTTGCCATAAATCATTATCCTGAAAGGTGGGGAAAATATAGCTACGGGGAAAAAGAATGTTTTCTGGTTTTATATCGCGATGAAATATTCCTTCTAAATGTACATTTGCAATAATTTCTGCAATAGAAAGCATAAGGTTTGTTTTATATTTTAAAACATCCAATGTTTCTGATCTAATTTTTTTATCATTTAAAAAATGTCTTAAAGTACTACCCATGCGTTCCAGTAAAATAAACCGAAAATTATTTTTACTGTCAAATTCTCCAAAGTCAAATACCTTAACTACACTCCCAGAAATATTTTCCGAAAGATTCTGGCATAAATCCCATTGTACATAAGATTCTGTTGTAAAACGTCTCTTTGTTTCCTTAACACGCATTTCTTCTTCGCGTATGTCTATTTGTGGGTCTTTCTGAATTGTTAATAAGTCATTCCTAAGTATTTTTATTGCAAAATCTGTTTCATCATCGTATCTGGAAATAGCCGTAAAAACATCAGAAAAGCCTCCAGAGCCTAAATGCTCGCCAATATAAATGGGTGGTTTGTGTTTTTTAAATGTGTCTCTTATGCGGTCAAAATATTTTAAAACAGATTTAGAAAGAGATGGGCGAGAAAAAGCTTTTATGGTAAATCTCAAAGGTATTTTTCCTATTCGTTCTATTATTGATTCTGGCATAATTATATCTTTTCTGCTATTAATATTTTATTTAACTGAATGTTGTTTAAGCATCAATAAAAAACGACTATCAAATATATAACTAACAATATTTGTAAATCTTGTAATAAACCATAACCCAAGTCTTCTTAACCCAGAACTAATACCATATATACGCATTATTGTAAAAGACTTTCCAAAAGAGTAAAATTTTCTTAATGCCCTGTAAAATTCCTTTTGTAATTCATAGGCATTTAGATTTTTTGGCTTAAATGTTACATGCATCAAATCAAAATAATTCCATTTTTTTGTAATCATTCTTTTTTCATATTCATACTTCTCATAAATTGGTGTTTTGGGAAATGGTGTCAAAATAGCAGGCTGCAGCGTAAAAGCATTAACCCTGCGACAAAAGTCAACAGCCTTACGTATATCCTCTCTTGTATCTGTATCTAGCCCTAAAACAAAACTTGCAAGGAGTTTTATTTTATATTTCCAGAGTTTTTTTACTTCTTTTAAAATAGGATCAAGTTTTAATTTTTTTCCAATATAATCCAAAGAAGCCGGATTTAAGCTCTCAAAACCAATCAAAACACTTCTCAAATGAGCACGGCTTAAAAGAGAAAGCAACTCATCATCAAGAAGCATTTCGGCACGGCCAAAAAAGAAAACATCCTTGAATATTAAATTCTTTTCTATCATTTTAGTAAGAAGAATTTTTGCTCTATTTTTATTGCCTGTAAAATTATCGTCCTGAAAATTTACATATTCAAAACCAAGTTTTTTATAATATTCAAGCTCTTCCAACACACTTTCTACACTTCTTTCTCTGTATGGCATAAACATACGAGAAGTTGTGCAGTAATTACAGGAAAAATGGCAGCCCCGAGTTGTCATGATATTGGCTTCTTTACATGGAGTTTTTAAAAGAGAATAATCTGGAAAATCAATTTCGTCAATATTTTCTGGATAAGGAGACTCTACTATTGATTCTTTTATTCGCTCTTCTATAATGTCAACTATGGTTTTTTCTGCTTCACCCACAACTACAGTATCACAATGATTTAATGCTTCTTGAGGAGAAAAGGTTACATGCATTCCCCCAATAATTACTCTTTTTCCTATTTTTTTGAAATAATCTGCTATTTCGTATGCCCGCGGTGCCGTTGATGTCATTGTTGAAATGCATATAACATCTGCGTATTTAAGTTTTTCTATTTTAAATTTTGCATACAATTCTTCATACACTTCCACTTTATGGCCATGTTTTTGTAAAATTGTTGCTAAAATTAGTGGCCCTGTGATAGAATTTGGTCTCGTATAAATTTTATTTCCCATTCTATAAAAAAAAGATTTCCTTATGTGGGCTGCCGGAGTAATAAAAACGATTCGCATTATATACTCCCTTTCTATAAAATTAACTATGCTGTTTTAAAGCCATTAGTAGCATCTGCAATCTGTTTTCTATATTTGCCATAGAAACATCAAAATCATAATCAATAGAAAGAATATTTATTTGAGGGAATTTTTCTTTTAGTAGCTGAATAATTCCCCTTCCAGTAATATGATTAGGAAGACATCCAAACGGCTGCACAATTATAAAAGAAGAAACACCCTTTTTTGCATAATGAATAATTTCTGCAGGAATAAGCCAGCCCTCACCAGCAACTATAGAATGATCTATTATTCCATCAACATTCTTAGCGAGTTCTTTTATGTTAGGCTTTCTTTCATAAAAGCGAAATTTTTCTGCTATTTTATTTACTCTTTTAATAACAAACTTTATTATAATATCAAATACAATTGCTCTAATTTTTATCAAAAAAGAATTTTTAATCATCTTTCTTGTAGCCATAATCTTGTCTACATAAAATTGTCGCCAGAAAAAATTAATCATATCGGGTATAATTACTTCCATGCCATTTTTTTCTAAATATTTAACAAGATTCCTATTTGCAGTATCGTGATAATTTAATAAGATTTCTCCTATGATAAAAACCTTTGGTTTTTTAAGTGTGTTATTAACAGATATACTATTAAAGGCTAAAACAGCTTCATCAAGAGAATTAAGTGCCTTCTTTACACCTTTTTCTAAAGATTTTGCAATTTTTTCTAAATAGTATTCATATAATTTATCGGTTTCGCCCAAAACATTTTCGTATGGTCTTGTGGCTCTAAGCATATAATCTAGCAGGTCTATGATTACTATTCCCCAAAGCATTTTCCATTGAAAAAAAAGATTTGCCTTAAACCCAGGATGAATCTTTTTTGTATCCTCCCCCGAAGTAACAATTGCCACCTCATTAAAACCCGCCATATCTAGGGCTTTTCTGGTTAAAACAGAATATTGCCCCGCTCTGCAATCTTTACAGTTTTTTGCAAGTACACAGGCAATTTGGGAAGGATTTAGAGAATTTTTTTTAAAAAAATATAAAAATTCTCCTACATTAACCTGTGCAGGAAAACATGCATCATTATGAACATAAGCCTTGCCCAGTTTTTTTGCTTCGTCGTTTGCAAATGGTAATGCAATTGCATTGTAACCCATACCTCTTACTACCGAAGCAGAAATTACAGAAAAAGAATGTGAAAGATTGGGTATAATTAAGGTTCGCTTTTTTTTATCTCTTTTTGTAAAAAGAGTGTTATAAGGTTTAGAAAGTTTTTTTTTATTCTCAAGTATCATAATCTTTTTCTTGCGGTTTCTACAAAAGAACGTATTCTGATACCAAGGGCTCCCAAAGCCTCGCCTTCGTCTATTTTTAGAATAAGCGGCTGTTTGTTTGATAATTGAGCCATGATTCTACAAAGTTCATCAGAAATTATTGCATCATGGCCGCAGCCAAAAGAAACAAGCTGAACAATTTCAAGAGATGGATGTAAAGAGGCAAATACGGCTGCCGAATAAACTTCCGAATGAAAAGGATTATATAAATCGGGTCTCACATTGCGAATATCAATTTTATCCAAATCTGGTAAAGAGTCTAAGGTAAGAATATCAACACCTAACGACGAAAAAATATCGTCAATTCCATGACATACGAAAGAGTCATAATGATATGGTCTTGCGGCAAGAATTACACCCATCTTTTTTTGTTCTTTTATTTTTAAAAGAATTTCTTTACCTTTTATTTTTAATTCATTTTTAAAGATATTTTCTGCATGTTCTCCTGCTTTTATAGCTTTTTTGGCTAAAGACTCTTTTACACCAAATCTCATTTTTAAATACCTCAAAATCTGCTTTTTTCTCATATTTTTATCCTGCCAGTAAAATGTAAAAGAATCTATTGGAATATTATTCCTTAACAAAGGTTTATTCATACTTTCTAAAACAACGGGATAGCCATGAAGAACAGGACATGTATATATGCATTTTTTATCTATTACCTTAGAAGGAATAGCAAGAATAACAGGCATAAAAATTAGATCTACATTATTTTCAAGCAAATACTCTATATGCCCATGTGCGATCTTTGCAGGAAAACATATATTATCAGAAGCAACATATCTGATTCCCTTTTCCTTAAGTTCTTCATTACTTTTAGGTGAGACTAAAACATCATATCCTAAATAAGTAAAAAGTGCTTTCCAAAAAGGAAGACTGTTAAAAAATTCTAATACTCTTGGAATTCCAATAATAATGTTTTTCTTATTTAAAGGGTGCATGGATTTATAATCTTTAACCAATAAATTTTCTCTCAATTTAACAACAGAAAATCCACGCTTCTCTCTTATATTTACAGGTGAACTATCAATATTCCCTTTTTCACATCTATTGCCTGCACAGTATACCGTACCATTATTAAATTTTACAATAGTTCTTTTGCAGTTGTTTGTGCATCCATTGCATTTATCGTTATAAACAGAACTACATTCAAAATTTTTTAATTTTTCAAAACCAATAAATGAAGATTGTTTGATACTATTCTGGAGCATATATTGACGGGTAAGAAGAGCTATTCCATAGGCACCCATTTCACCACAATGAAAGGGCCTTATTACTTTTTTTCCTGTATACTTTTCAAAAGCCCTTAATATTGCATCGTTTTTAAAAGTTCCTCCCTGAACAACAATTTTGTTGCCAAGATATAAAGAATTTTTATCTCTTATTACCTTTGTGAATAAATTATCAATAACAGAAAAACATAATCCTGCCATTATGTCTTCTATAGATTTTCCGTTTTTTTGTTCTGTTGTTATAGAAGAATTCATAAACACAGTGCATCTTGAGCCTAGCATAGAAGGATTTTTAGATTTAAATGCAAGCTCGGCAACCTGCTTTATTGGAATATTCATAGAATGTGCAAGAGTTTCTATAAAAGAACCACAGCCCGCAGAACAAGCTTCATTTAAAAAAAGATTTACAATCACACCATTTGAAATTTTCATTGCCTTCATATCCTGGCCGCCCAAATCAAGCACAAATGTTGCATCTGGAACTTCTTTTAATGCAGCATGGGCATGAGCAATTGTTTCTA
>Ga0123519_10013675_pt1 | contig 11640 bp, 13 predicted proteins | sample YelNatPaOPRAMG02_FD_87396 | JGI IMG/M metagenome (GOLD analysis project Ga0123519, IMG submission 87396) | Hot spring microbial communities from Yellowstone National Park - Yellowstone National Park OP-RAMG-02 (version 2) | ecosystem: Environmental > Aquatic > Thermal springs > Hot (42-90C) ... | reverse complement strand
TCCCCGCAGGGCAGGACCATCGTCTGCCTGGTGAACGTCTCGGGGTCCACGAGGGGCCTGAGCCCCATCCGTTCTGCAAGCGCCAGGATTTCTGGCAATCTGTCAAGACCCACCCCCAGGGTGATGTAAGTATCCTTGGTCAGGCGAGGTTCGCCATACAGGAGCACAGCCTGCCCACCGACCACCATGTACGGCACATTGGCCTCACCCAGGATCAGGGCCACCCGCTCAAGAAGACGTGTGAACATTGATCACCTGGGCCAGGCGGATATCCACCTCAATCCCCTCCAAGGGGTCTTCCAAAGGCAGGACACCCAGGACGAGGGCTTCCTGAAGCAGGGCCTCCACGATCCGCAGATTGCGGAAGTAATCCGCGGGCTCCTGGCGCATCTGCGCCTTTTCAAAAGCCTCCACCCACGGGTGCCGTGTCCGCGGGTTTCCTCTCTCCTGCTCCTGGCTCATGGAGCCGCACCATCCTCCCTTTTGCCGTGGGCTTTCGGGGCCCTGCGTTGCCTGCACCGCCTTTCGCGCCCGCGGACTCACCCCTCGTCCTCCTTGTCCTCTTTCGGGGCCTGGGGCTCCGCCGGCGGTGCAGCGCCCTTGCGCCGCCGGCGCAGGGCGGCCTCGGCCCCCAGGGCGTAGAGGGAGCCTGGCAGGGCCTCTATGGCGGCGTTGAAGTGCCCCACAGCGCGGTCGCCCTGGCCCAGGCGCTCGTAGGCGATGCCCAGGTTGTAGTGCGCGGCCGCGGCGTGCCGGGGCGAAAGGTCCTCCTCCTGGAGGAGCGGCTCCAGGACCTCGCGCGCTCTCTGGGGGTTCCCGGCTTTGACCCACAGGGCCCCCCGGTTCAGGAGCGCGATCCGGCGCGCCGCGGTGTCCGGCCAGAGGCGCAGGGCCAGGCTGTACAGGGACTGGGCGAGACCGAACCGCCCCTGCCGCCCGACGAGGGTGCCCAGTTCCGCAAGCCACCGGCTGCGCATGGTCACCAGGTAGAGGGCCACCAGCACCAGCACGGGGCTCGCTGGGGCGCCCGCGGCAAGGGACGCTCCCACGATGAGGCCCCCCAGGGCCAGGGATTCCAAAGCGAAGCGCGTGGAAAGGCCCTCTTGCCGGACCAGGCTCAGCCCCCCGAACAGGAGGATGTACAGGAGGACCACCAGCACGTTGAGCAGATGTGGGTTGATGATCTGCACTTCCCCTCCCAGGACTCAGGCGAACAAGTGTTCCGCCACCCGTCGGAGCATCTCCACACCGCGCACTTCCCGCTCAAACAGGGGGACGATGGCCCGCACATTGCCGTCAAACTGCCGCCAGATCTGGTCCAGGTACTCCTTCTGCATGGCCACGCGGTTGCGCACGAACTCCGGCGCCTCGGGGCCCAGGCTGGTCTCGTCAATCACCATGTTCACCACCACGCCCCCCACCGGGATGCCGAACTCGTTGAACCACTGGATGAAGCGGTTGATGACGGCGATGGGCAGGGCCTCGGGCAAGGTCACGAAGAAGAAGGCCGTCTTGTCGGCATCGGTGAGGAGGGCCTTCGCGTGCTGCATCCGCTCCCGGAAGTTGACCAGGTACTCCATGAGGGGGTCCTTCTCCTCCTTCCTCCTGCTGTAGGAGAGGAGTTGCCTCAGGCTCCTGGCCTCCTCCCGGCTCTTCAGCATCTTGTTGACCCAGAGGGAATAGACGCTGGACATGCCCAGGAGGCGCCGGGCGTTCGCCGTAGGGGCCGTGTCAAAGACGTAGGCCTCGTATTCGTCCTTGAACATGAGGTCAATCATGTTCTCAAACATGGCCGACTCTTCAAAGGCCGGGTTCATGGTCGCCGATTCCACGAACTCGTCGGCCCGGGTCTTGATGTCGGCGAACTTGAGGAACCACTCAATCTTCTCCCGGATCTCCCGCTTGGACTTCTCAATGGTCTCCCGGGTGTCAATCTCGTAGGCGCAGAGGTTGGGGACGCCCTTCACCGGCGTGTGGCGGCCGAAGACATCCTGGTCCAGGAGGCTGGTGAGGCTGTGCACCGGGTTGGTGGAGGCCAGGAGCGTCCGCCGGCCCTGCTGGGCGAGCCACAGCGCAGCCGCGCCGGCCATGACCGTCTTGCCCACACCCCCCTTGCCGCCGAAGAAGAGGTACTTCAGCGTCGGGCGAGATCGGAGGAACTGCTGGGCCGAGAGTTGCACCTTCTGCTCCATGTCACTCCCTCCCTTCGGCCCCGTCGGACCCGAAGAGGGTTTCGGCCATCCTCTCAATCATCGGCAGGCCGGTGATGTCCCGCTCAAACTCCGGCACGTAAGCCAGGATCTCCCCGCCGAAGGTCGCCTCAATCTCCTGGAGGTACCTCTTCTGCATCTGGAGGCGGTGGCGGAGGTATTCGGGGATGTCCTGGCCCTCCAGTTCGGGCGGCAGGACGCGGTTCACGATGTACCCCGAGAGGGGCACCTCGTACTTCCGGAAGAGGGTGGCTGCCTTCTGCGTATCCAGGATGGCCATGGCCTCCGGGATGAGGACGAAGAAGAAGGCCGTCTTCACCTTGTCCGTGAGGATGCTGGACGAGGTGTTGATGCGCTGCTTGATGTACTGGAGTTCCTTGAGGATCATGTCCTCTTCGGTCTCCTTCCGGCGCTGCAACACCTTGGCCACCTTCTCGTACTCGGCCATCTCCTGGCGCAGGGCGGTGATCTTGTCAATCCATTCGTCGTAGACCTTGGCCATGCTCAGGTAGTAGAGGGCGTGGCCCAGGGGCACCATGTCGTAGATGTAGTAATCGTAGCCCCCGGTGACGACGATGTCCACCACCTGGTCAAAGATGGCGCTTTCCTCCATGGCCGGCTCGGCGGCCGCGGCCCGGATATAGTTGTCAATCTCCTCCGGCACCTCTGCCAGGCCGTACATGTCCAGGATCTTCCGCCGGATCTCCTCCTGGTAGGCCGCGATGCGCTGGTCCGCGTCAATCTCCTGCGCGAAGAGGCCCTTGATGATCTCCACCGGGCCCTTGCCGTAGATATCGCGCTGGAAGATGTCGGTCAGGGAGGCCTGGGGGTCCACCGAGAAGACCAGGACCTTGTACCCCTTCTTCGCCAGGTAGTAGGCCGTGGCGGCGGAGAAGGTCGTCTTGCCCAATCCCCCCTTGCCCCCGTACATGATGTAACGCCGTTCCGGATGTTCTGCGAAAACCTTGGCGAGAGAAATGGCTATCACCCCCTCTCTGGTGGGCCGCCGCGCGCGAGGGTGGCGCAAGCGGCCCCTAGGGACGCGCGTCACGCCAGCGCGTCGGTCAGGTCCCGTTCCCGCAACATCCGCCGCTTCCAGGTGGAGATCTGCGGGACCACGTAGGGCAGCAGGCGGAGCGAGTAGTAGGGCGGCAGGATGGGGATGCCGAGGAGGTCGCCCATCGTGATGAGGATGAAGAGGTGCTCCATGCTGCCCCGGGTCTTGAGGGCAAAGCGGGCCATGTCGTGGCCGGCCATGCCGTAGAGGATGCCCTTGAACTTGTCCAACACGCTCAGTTTCTCTTCCTCTTCCGTCATCGTCTCTCTCCTTGTTCGCTCTCTCCGAAAACCTCGCTTCCGCCACCTGCCAGCGCTGCAACCAGCACTGCACAGGAGGGTCAACCTATCTCGTGCCGCACGAGTTCCGTGAAGTCCCGCTCTCGCAACATGCTCCGCTTCCAGACGGGAAGGTAGGGGGCCATGTAGGGCAGGAGGCGCAGCGCGTAGTAGGGAGGGAGGATGGGCACGCCCAGCAGGTCCCCCAGGACGGCAAGGACGAAGAGCCGCTCCAGCGAAGCCTTCTCCTGGCGCAGTTCCTGGACGAAGTCGTAGACAGTGGCGCCGTAGAGGACGTCCACGAAGGCTCGCCACGCGCTCTCCAACTTCCCTCGCCACGAGCGGCCGGACATGCGCCCTTGTCCTCCTGTCCAGGCCGTGGGAACAGTGCTGCTTTGAGGGGGCCGGGAACTTCGGGGGTATGATAATACAATTTGCCCCCCTGGTCAAACCGGTGGCGCAGCAGGCTTTCGCGCCGCACAGGGCTCCCCCTCAACCAGTGCCCTACACAGGACGTCCTCGCCCCGCCGACGCCGTCAGCGGTTCCCGGAGCGCCGATCCCATTGGACAAAATGGGCGTTCTGAGGTACACTTTATGGATAGATGCTGGAAATCGGGAAGTTTCACCTGAGGAGGACGCACGTTGCCGAACACGAAATCTGCGGCAAAGGCTCTGCGCCAGTCGGAGAAACGGCGGCGGCGCAACCAGGCTGTGCGCTCGGCAACCCGGACGTACATCAAGAAGGCCCGCCTGGCGATGGAGGCCAGCAGCCGAGATGAGGCCTGGGAAGCCCTGCGCCAGGCTATCCGCGCCCTGGACAAGGCCGCGCAGAAGGGGGTCATCCACCGCAACAACGCCGCGCGCCGCAAGTCCCGGCTGATGCACTTGTTCAACAGCAAGTTCCCCCCGGCGGCCGCTGCCTGACCCGCCGAGATGCCCCCCGAAGCGCGTGGGCGCTTGGGGGAGGTGGGCCCTTTTCTCCACAACCCCGTGAAGCGTGTGCCCGTGCCCGAAGCAGGGGCACACGCTTCATGTTGCCCACCGGAGAGAAGGCGAGGCCCGGGCTATCCCGCCTGGCGGATGGCCCGGATGCCCCGGAAGGCCTCCCACACCTCTGCCAGGCTCGTGTTGGAACGGCCCCGCTCCCGGTTCACAAAGCAGGTGGGGAGTTCCCCGAAGGTGCACCCCTGCCGGTAGAGCCGGTAGGCGATCTCGCTGAGGACGATGTAGCCGCGGGTGCGGATGGCATCCAGGTCCAGCGAGGCCAAGGCCTCCCGGCGGTAGCAGCGGTAGCCGTTGGTGTAATCGTGGATGGGAATGCCCAGGCACGCCCGCGCGTAGAGGTTGGCCAGGCGGCTGAAGAGGCGGCGTTGCCACGGCCAGTTCACGATGCGGCTCCCCGGCAGGTACCGCGAGGCGATGGCCACATCCACCTGCTGCCCCTTCTCCACCAGGGCCGGCAGTTCGCCTGGGTCGTGGGAGAGGTCCGCGTCCATCTCCACGACGTGGGTGACGTAGGGCAGGGCCAAGGCCGCCCGAAAGCCAGCGATACAGGCAGAGCCCCTGCCCCCCTTGCCCTGCCGGTGGATCACCCGCACCTGGGGCCTTTCCCTCGCCAGGGCGTCGGCCACGGCCCCGGTGCCGTCGGGCGAGTTGTCGTCCACGACGAAGAGGACCAGGTCCAGGGGCAGGGCGAGGAGCCCCTCCACCAGGAGGGGGAGGTTTTCCTTCTCGTTGTAGGTGGGGATGACGACGGCCACCGCCACGGGCGCACCCTCTGGGAGAAGTTGCGCCAAGGATACCCCAGGATGGCCTCGGCGTCAACCTGGCGCGAGGCTTGCAGTATCCCGCAGATTGCCGAAACGCGGGGTTCGGGCTATAATCCAGGCCGTGCCACTCTGAAGCCATCGTGGACGCGCAAGAGGAGGCCAGCGATGCCATACCTGCTGCCCGCGCTCATGTTCCTGGTGGGCCTCGCCAGCATAGGCGGCGCGCTCTTTGGGAGGGTGAGGAACCGCCGCATTGCCTTCGCCCTCCTGGGCCTCGCCCTCTGGGCTGGGGCCGCGTTGACCCTGAGTTCCCCGCCCACCCCGCCCACAGCCCGAAAGGGCCACACCCCGACAGCCGCAGCCGCAGAGCGCCCCACGCCGACCGTCGCCAGCGGCCCCCGCGGCTTCGTGGTCTTCCACTCGGACACCACGGGCAACTTTGAGATCTGGAGGATGCGCATCACGGGCACGGGCCTCCAGCAACTGACGAACCACCCGGAGCGGGACATTGAGCCCGCCTGGTCCCCGGATGGCTCCAAGATCGTCTTCGCCTCGGGCCGGGACGACCCGCTGGACCTGGAACTGTACATCATGAATGCCGATGGGTCCGACCAGCGCCGGCTCCTGGAGAGCCAGCCCGGCGACGATTGGGGGCCCCGGTGGTCGCCAGACGGGACCCGCGTGGCCTACCAGTCCAACCGGGACGGAGATTTTGAGGTCTATGTGGTGAACGCGGACGGCACCGGGCGCACCAACCTGACCCGCTTCCCCGCGGGGAACGACGCCCGCCCCGACTGGTCCCCCGATGGGGGGCGGATCGTCTTCCAGTCGGACCGGGACGGGGACAGCGAGATCTACGTCATGGACGCCGATGGGGCCAACCAGCGCCGCCTGACCCACGCCCCCGGCGACGATGAGAACCCCCGGTGGTCGCCAGACGGCAAGTGGATCCTCTTTGACAGCGACCGGGCAGGCGGGCGCAGCCTGTACGTCCTGCCGGCCGAAGGGGGGGAGCCACGGCGGCTGACCCCGCCCGAGTTCAACGCCGTGGCGGGGTGCTGGGCCATGGACGGGGAATGGGTCCTCTTCTCTTCGGACCGGGATGGCGATTGGGAACTCTACCTGATCCGCGCCGACGGCACCTCTCTGACGCGGCTCACGCGCCGCAAGGGATTTGACCGGTGGCCGGACTGGACCGGCGAGATGCGCCTCCCGGCGGGCAAAGGGTGAGAGGGCAGGTGCCCGAAGGGCTCACAAGAGTGCGCCCGCAGCCATCCTGCGGGCGCACCTTGTTTTCCAGCGGACCTGTCCAGGCCTAGTACATGACCTTGGGGGGCAGGTGCTTGGCCTGCTCCACCCAGTCCTCCACCATCCGCAGCGAGGGCAGGCGGCGGACCAGGTGCTTTTCTACGTTGACCTGCTGCATCTTCATCCAGAGGTTCTGGGGGACGCGGTGTTGGAGTTCCCGCACGGTGTCCACCCCGGCTTCCTCTAGAAGGTCTGCATACTCTTCCCCCACCCCTTTGATGCGCATGAGGTCGGCCAGGTTCACCCACTCCAGGATGAGGGCGCCGGAGATGCCGGTTTTCTCTTCCAATTCCTTGCGGCCCTGGGGGGTGGCTCCGGCTTCCAGCAGGGCCTCCACGGTCCGGATGCCGGCCTTTTCCCGCAGGGTCTGGGCATAGGCAGGCCCGATCCCTTCAATTTTCAGGAGCGAAGTCATGGGCAGCCTCCTTTCTGCACCCCAAGTGTATCCCCAACGCGCCGCACCGAGTCCAAAGCGAGGAACAAGAAGCCAAAATGCATTATACCACACCTTTGCCTGGATGCAAACGAAGCCGACGCGTGAGTTCCAAGTGTATCGGAAAGCGAGATGGACCCAGTCCTCGCGCCATCTCGCAATGCCCCACCTTCACCGCCGCTTTCACCCCTCCTGCTCCCCGACTCCTTTCCCTCAACCGCACCCGGAGAGGGAGAGGGCCGCCCACAAACCTGTAGGGGCAATTCGTGAATCGCCCCTACCCAGGACGCGTCCTCGCACGGCCATTCGCGGAACCGAAAGTCGGGCACTGCACATTGCGCCACCACTTGCCCGGAAGCCCCCCCTGTGCTATGATTCCCTCCGGAGGGGATGCTCCGTCCTCCTTCAGCGTGCTTGTCCCCTGGAAGGAGGTCTTTGGCATGAATTGTCCCAACTGCGGGACCTGGAACCCTGATGATAAGAAGCAGTGCTGGCGCTGCGACGCGGAACTGCCGAAGCCCGAGCCTCCCAAGCCCAAGCGCAAGCCGGTCAACTGGCTCTGGATTGCCGTGGGCCTTTTCCTGCTCATCACCCTGACCCAGGCCTGCTGGGCCCTCCAGTTGCGGCAGCCTGCGCCCTTCCCTGGGGAGGCCCGCCTGCTCACCGCGCCCCCCGCCGTATGGACGATGGACCGCCGCTGAACGCAACGCCCTCCCGCCTGCGCATCTGGCTGGTGGAACCCTACGCCACAGGCTCCCACGCAGCCTGGGCGGAGGGGTATGCCGCGCATTCGCGCCACCAGGTCGTCCTTCTCACCCTGCCCGGTCGCTTCTGGAAGTGGCGCATGCACGGCGGCGCAGTGACCCTGGCCCGCCGCGCCCTGGCCCTCGGGGAGACGCCCGACGCCATCCTGGCCACCGACATGCTGGACCTGACCACCTTCCTCGCCCTGACGCGGGAGCGGTGCCACCACGTGCCGGTCGCCCTCTACTTCCACGAGAACCAATTGACCTACCCCCTGCCCCCAGGCCAGAAGCGCGACCTGCACTACGGCTTCATCCACTTCGCCAGCGCCCTCACCGCCCAGCGCCTCTTCTTCAACTCGGCCTACCACCTGGAGGCCTTCTTTGACGAACTGCCCCGCCTCCTGAAGCACTTTCCAGACTACAACGAACTGCACGAGGTGGAGCGGCTGCGGGCCCGCTCGGAAGTCCTCCCCCTGGGGCTGGACCTGAAGCGGCTGGACGCCTACCGGCCGGCCACCCCTTGGGAGGGCCGGCCCCTCATCCTCTGGAACCACCGCTGGGAATACGACAAGGACCCGGAAACCTTCTTCCGGGCCCTCTATGCGCTGGCCGCTGAGGGGGTGGACTTCGGGCTGATCCTGCTGGGGGAAAGTTTTCGTCAGAAGCCCCAGGAGTTCCTGGAGGCCCGAGAGCGGCTGGGGGACCGCATCGTCCAGTTCGGGTATGCCCGGTCCGATGCGGAGTATGCCCGTTTCCTGTGGCAGGCCGACGTGGTGGTCAGCACGGCGCTCCACGACTTCTTCGGCGCGGCCACCGTGGAAGCCGTCTACTGCGGATGCTTCCCCGTGCTGCCGCGCCGCCTGGCCTACCCGGAATGGATCCCCCGGGCCTGGCACGACGAGGTCTTCTACTCCTCCTTTGAGGAACTCCTGGCCCTCCTGCGGCGCCGCATCCTGGAGGTTGAGACGACGCGCCGCCTGTCCCTGCGGGAGGAGGTGGCGCACCTGGACTGGGACGTGATGGCCCCCCGGTACGACCAGGCCCTGGAGGAACTGGTCGCCCACCGGGGGACCGGGTGAGCCCCTGCTTAGGGCTCCTCCACGACCTGCACGTTGACCGCCTGGGGACGGCCGCGCACCACCTCCACGTCAAACTCCACGACCTGCTCCTTATCCAAGGTCGGGACCCCCTCCGCCAGGCCCGAGCGGTGGACGAAGATCTCCTCCCCGTTGGGCCGGGTGATGAAGCCATAGCCCTTGCGCAGGTCAAACCACTTCACGCGGCCGCGGGGGCGGCCCGTGGGCGAAACCAGTACCCGGCAGGCCGGGCAGTAGCGGGGCTCCTCGGGCCTCTTGCCCTGGCGCACCATGTCCCGCTGTTCCGTCACCGTGAAGATAAACTCGGTGCCGCATTCCTGGCAGCGCAGGAGTTTGTCGGAGAAGCGCATCTTCTCCGGGTCCAGACGTTCGGCCGGTTCCTCACGACGTCCTTCCATGACCACCTCCTCTTGCATGCCTTGTGGTAAGGGCGATGGGTGCAGCGACCAGGACCCCTCTCCCAGCCCCCTCCCCGTGCACGGGGAAGGGGTTCGGGGTGGGTTGGACACTTGGCGGATACGGGCCCCTCACGCTTCGGGCTCGCGCGGCGCACGCAGCACCCGCACGACGCGGTCGCCCTCGGCCAGGGGCAACCTCTCGCCCCGGGTGGCGCGCCCCTGCTTGGCCACGCGGCGCGCCTGCCCGCTCCAGAGGCGCCGGGCTGTGCGCACCCACACCAGGTCCGAGGCCGTGACCACGGCCGCGCCCACCACCGGCCCGGTCTCGGCCGAGACGCGGGCCGTGAGCACGCCCCCTCCGCCCCGCCCCTGGGCGGGATACTCCTTCAGGTCCGAACGCTTGGCGTACCCCCGTTCCGTCACCACCAGGAGCGTGGCCTGGCTTTCCACCGCCACAACCGCCACGACTCTCGCCCCTTTCTCCACCCGCGTGCCCGTCACGCCTCCTGCCGGCAAACCCGCGGGGCGCACCTGCTCCTCGGCAAACCGGATGGCACGCCCATCCGAGGAGACGAGGATGACCTCCCGGGAGCCGTCCGTCAGGAGCGCGCCGACCAGGGCATCCTCCTTGGCCACCTGCATCACCGTCGCCACGCCCTTGGCAGCGGCGGCGCGGACCTCCTCCAGCCGCACCCGCTTGACCGTGCCCTGGGCCGTCCCGAGGAAGAGGGACAGGCCCTCGCCTTCAGAGGGCAGGGGCAGCAGGGCCACAACTTGGTCGCGCCGGGTCAGCCCGCACAGGTCGGCGAAGTGGGCCGACCCGGCCTCCGGCACCCGGTGCGCCGGGAGGAGGGCCGCCTCTCCCCGAGCGGTGACGCAGAGGAGGTCCTGCCGCGTGTTCAGGACGGCGCAGGCCAGAGGGGAGGCCTTCCCCAACGTGCCCAGGAGGGCCTTCCAGGCCTCGGGTTCCCCGGGGACCGGCCATCTCGCCACCTCGCCCTGTTCCCCCAGGGCCACGGCCACCGTCTGGTCCGGCAGGAGGTCCTGGGCCGTCAGCGGCTGTTCGGCACGGGCGACGATCTGCGTGCGCCGCGGGTCGGCGTAGCGGGCCTTCAGGTCCTGCAACTCCGCCCGGATGACCTTCAGGAGTTTTTTGGGGTTGGCCAGCAGGTCCTCCAGGTAGGCGATCTCCTGCTGCTTTTCCTTGTACTCCTCGTCAATCTTGCGCCGCTCCAGGGCCGCGATGCGCCGCAGGGGCATATCCAGGATGGCCTGGGCCTGCACGGCCGTGAGCCCGAACTTCTGGCGCAGGTTCCGGTGCGCCGTCTCCGCATCGCGGGAGCGCCGGATGGTCTCCACCACCTCCTGCAGGTGGTCCAGGGCGATGCGCAGCCCCTCCAGGATGTGGGCCCGTTGGCGGGCCCGCTCTAGGTCGTACCGGCTGCGCCGCCGCACCACCTCCTGCCGGTGGGCCAGGAACAGTTCCAGCATCCGCCGCAGGGAGAGGAGCCGCGGCTCCCCATCCACCAGGGCCAGCAACGTGACGCCGAAACTGCTCTGCATGGGGGTCAGGCGGAAGAGTTGGGCCAGGACCTCCCGCGGGTCCACGGTGCGGGTCAGTTCAATCACCAGGCGCATGCCGGTGCGGTCGGATTCGTCCCGCAGGTCGGCGATCCCCTCCAGGCGGCCTTCGCGCGCCAGTTCGGCGATGCGCTCCACCAGGTGGGCCTTGTTCACCTGGTAGGGGAGTTCCGTCACCACGATGCGGTGGCGGCTCCGGCTCATCTCCTCAATGTGGGCCTTGGCCTGGACGATGAACTGGCCACGGCCCACGGCGTAGGCGTTGGCCAGGGCGTCCACTTCGGCCCCCTCACGCTGAGTGTACCGGTAGACCACGCCGCCCGTGGGGAAGTCCGGCCCCTGGATGAACTGCAGGATCTCCTCCGAGGAGACCTCCTTGCCCCGCATCTCCTGGTCCAGCATGTAGCAGAGGGCGTCGCAGACCTCGCCCAGGTTGTGGGGCGGGATGTTGGTGGCCATGCCCACGGCGATGCCAGAGGCCCCGTTGACCAGGAGGTTGGGGAGGATGGCGGGGAGGACCGTCGGTTCCGGGAGCGTGCCGTCAAAGTTGGGGGTGAAGTCCACGGTCTCCTTGTCCAGGTCCTTCAGCATCTCCAAGGCGATGGGGGCCAGGCGGGCCTCGGTGTAGCGCATGGCTGCCGGCCCGTCCCCGTCCACCGAGCCGAAGTTCCCCTGGCCGTCCACCAGCACGTAGCGCATGGAGAAGTCCTGGGCCATGCGGGCCATGGCCTCGTAGACCGCGGCGTCGCCGTGGGGGTGGTA
>Ga0123519_10013674_pt1 | contig 11640 bp, 6 predicted proteins | sample YelNatPaOPRAMG02_FD_87396 | JGI IMG/M metagenome (GOLD analysis project Ga0123519, IMG submission 87396) | Hot spring microbial communities from Yellowstone National Park - Yellowstone National Park OP-RAMG-02 (version 2) | ecosystem: Environmental > Aquatic > Thermal springs > Hot (42-90C) ... | reverse complement strand
GCCGCGCGTCTCTTACCCTACGCATACACTGCTCTAACCCTTTTCTTACGTTTGGTGCGTATATTACCAGCAGAGGCGCATGCAAGCGTATGCGCCTGCCTGGATTCATACCGAACTCATGGAGGGAGAAGTATGCGGTTTGATCGCTTTACGCAGAAGGCGCAAGAGGCCGTTCTGGAAGCCCAGAACCTGGCGCAAGAATACAATCATCCTCAGATAGACGCCGAACACCTGCTCAAAGCCCTGGTGGAGCAGGAGGGCGGCGTGGTTCCGTCTGTGCTGGACAAGATCGGGGTGGATCGCGCGCTGCTGATGCAGAGCGTGGAGCAGGAATTGGCCCGCAAGCCCCGGGCCTACGGCGGCGCGACGCAGGTGGGCATGTCGCGGGCCCTGGCCGGCATCCTTGAGGAGGCCGAGAAGATCGCCGAGAACATGCGCGACGAGTACACGTCCACCGAGCATTTGCTGATGGCCATGGCCCAACCGCAGGCCGGGCCTATCCGCGACCTGCTGGCGCGGCACGGCGTGGACTACGGGGCCATCATGCAGGCGCTGGCGGGCATTCGCGGCTCCCAGCGCGTTACCAGCCCCAACCCGGAAGCGCAGTATGAGGCGCTGGCGAAGTACGGCCGCGACCTGACGGATGAGGCCCGCAAGGGCAAGTTGGATCCCGTCATCGGCCGCGACGAGGAGATTCGCCGCGTGATCCAGATTCTCAGCCGACGCACCAAGAACAACCCCGTGCTCATCGGCGAGCCGGGCGTCGGCAAGACCGCCATCGTGGAGGGCCTGGCGCAGCGCATTGTGCGCGGCGACGTGCCGGCCACGCTCAAGGACAAGCGCGTCATCGCGCTGGATTTGGGCGCGTTGGTCGCGGGGACGAAATATCGCGGCGAGTTTGAGGAGCGGCTCAAGGCCGTGCTCAAAGAGATTCAGGCGGCGGAAGGGCAGATCATCCTGTTCATTGACGAGATGCACACGCTGGTGGGGGCGGGCGCTGCCGAGGGCGCCATGGATGCCAGCAACATGCTGAAGCCCATGCTGGCCCGCGGCGAACTGCACGCCATCGGCGCGACGACGCTGGACGAGTACCGCAAGCACATTGAGAAGGACGCGGCATTGGAGCGCCGATTCCAGCCCGTCTTCGTGGACGAGCCGAGCGTGGAGGAGACCATCTCCATCCTTCGTGGCCTGAAGGCGCGCTATGAGGTGCATCACGGCGTGCGCATCACCGACAGCGCCGTGATCGCGGCGGCGACTTTGTCGCATCGCTACATCTCGGACCGCTACCTGCCCGACAAGGCCATTGACCTGATAGACGAGGCGGCCAGCCGCCTGCGCACCGAGATTGACTCCAAGCCGCAGGAGATTGACGCCATAGACCGCGCCATCATGCAACTGGAAATTGAGCGCGAGGCGCTGAAGAAGGAGAAGGATGCGGCCAGCCGCGAGCGCCTGGAGGCCCTGGAGAAGGAACTGGCCGACCTGCGCGAGAAGAGCGCGCAGTTGACCGTGCGCTGGAACGCCGAGAAAGAGGCCATCTCTCGCGTCCGCCAGATCAAGAGCGAGATAGACAAGGTGCAGGTGGAGATTGAGCAGGCCGAGCGCAACTACGACTTGCAGAAGGCGGCGGAACTCCGCTACGGCCGACTCAACGAACTCAACCGACAACTGGCCGAGGCCGAGGCCCGCCTGCGTGAGTTGCAGGTTGGCGGCGCGTTGCTCAAGGAAGAGGTGGACGCCGAGGATGTGGCGCGGGTCGTGAGCCAGTGGACCGGCATACCGGTAACCAAGTTGCTGGAAGGCGAGGTGGAGAAGTTGATCCACATGGAGGAGCGGCTGCACGAGCGGGTGGTGGGCCAGGACGAGGCCATTCGCGTCGTGTCGGCTGCGGTGCGGCGGGCGCGCGCCGGCCTGCAAGACCCGAATCGCCCCATCGGATCGTTCATCTTCCTGGGGCCGACGGGCGTAGGCAAGACCGAACTGGCCCGCGCGCTGGCCGAATTCCTGTTTGACGACGAGCACAACATGGTGCGCATTGACATGAGCGAGTACCAGGAGCGGCATACGGTCGCCCGCCTCATCGGCGCTCCGCCTGGGTACGTGGGGTACGAGGAGGGCGGCCAGTTGACCGAGGCGGTGCGCCGCCGTCCCTATAGCGTCGTGCTGTTTGACGAGATTGAGAAGGCGCACCCGGAGGTCTTCAACGTCCTGTTGCAGATGCTGGACGATGGGCGGCTGACGGACGGGCACGGGCGCACCGTGGACTTCAAGAACACCGTCATCATCATGACCAGCAACATCGGGAGCCAGTACATTCGCGACCTGGTCGGCGACGAGCAGGCCATGCGGCGCAAGGTCATGGAGGCCATGAACGCGCACTTCCGGCCCGAGTTCCTGAACCGCGTGGACGAAATCGTGATTTTCCATGCGCTGACCCGCGAGCACATGAAGCAGATCATTGAGATTCAGTTGCGCAACCTGCGCCGTCTGTTGAGCGGGCGCAAGATCACCCTGGAGTTGACAGATTCGGCCAAAGAGCGGATTATGGAAGAGGGATACGATCCGGTGTACGGCGCTCGCCCGCTGAAGCGGGTGTTGCAGCGGCGAATCCAGGATCCGCTGGCCACCAAGATGCTCCTGGGCGAGGTGCGCGACGGGGATCACGTGGTGGTGGATGCCGACGGGGGCGAACTCGTGTTCACGGTTGTGGCCCCTGGGGCAAGCGAAGTTAGGGAGCAAGTGTAAGCAAAGGAGAGGGATATGTTGGCAACGCTGAAGGGTTTGGAGGATCAGGCTCAGGGCCTGTTGGCGAAGATACCGGAGGAACTGCCGATTCTGCCGCTGCGGAATACGGTGGCGCTTCCGTTTGCGATGATCCCGCTGGCGGTGGGGATCCCGCGGTCGGTGCGGCTTGTAGAGGACGCGCTGGCGGGCAATCACCTCATCGGCCTTATGGCGATGAAGGAGCCGGAGATAGAGGAGCCGCTGCCGGGCCAGATTTACGAGGTCGGCACGGTAGCGTACATCCATCGGGTCATCCGCGGCGACGACGGCGACCTGCAGGTCATCGTCCAGGGCCTTGAGCGCATCAAGATTGACGTGTGGACGGCGACCAGCCCGTACCTGAAGGCGCGGGTGTCGGTGGCGCCGGACATCGTGGAGCCCGAATCGGTGGAGACCGAGGCGCTGCGCCGCACGCTGTTGCAGGTGGCGCGGGAGGTCATCAACCTGATGCCCAACCTGCCCAAGGAAGTGGCGCTGTTCCTGGAGCAACTGGAGAACCCGCGCCATCTGACCTACATGATCGCGGCCAACACGCGCATGGACATGAAGGACATGCAGCAGTTGTTGGAACTGGATCGCCTGAACGACAAGATGCGGCGGCTCATCTCGCATCTCACGCGCGAGCGGGAACTGCTGTCGCTGGGCCAGAAGATCACCGAGGACGCGCAGGAGGAGATGACCAAGCAGCAGCGCGAGTACTTCCTGCGCCAGCAACTGGAGGCCATCCGCCGCGAATTGGGCGAGACCGACGAGGCGGTGGCCGAGGCCGAGGAGTACCGCAAGAAGATAGAGGCGGCGGGCCTGCCCGAAGAGGCGTACAAAGAGGCCATGCGCGAACTCAAGCGCCTGGAGAAGATGCCGCCTCAGGCTGCGGAATACTCGGTCATCAAGACGTACCTGGACTGGCTGGTGGAACTGCCCTGGTCCAAGTTGAGCGAGGACAACCTGGACATAGAGAACGCGCGCCGCGTGCTGGACGAGGACCACTACGACTTGCAGGAGGTCAAGGATCGCATTCTGGAGTACCTGGCGGTGCGCAAACTCGTGGCCGAGCGCGGGGTTGTCCCCGACGAGGCCGAGAAGGGCGACGCGTCGGAGGCGATGGGCGCTATCCTGTGCTTCGTGGGGCCGCCGGGCGTCGGCAAGACGAGCCTGGGCCGGTCCATCGCCCGCGCGCTGGGGCGGCAGTTCACCCGCATGAGCCTGGGCGGGATGCGCGACGAGGCCGAGATTCGCGGGCACCGGCGCACCTACATCGGCGCCATGCCGGGCCGCATCATCCAGGCCATCAAGCGCGCCGGCACGCGCAACCCGGTCTTCATGCTGGACGAAGTGGACAAGATCGGCATGGACTGGCGGGGCGACCCGTCCAGCGCGCTGCTGGAGGTGCTGGATCCGCAGCAGAACCATGCGTTCCGCGACCATTACCTGGACGTGGATTTTGACCTGAGCGATGTCATCTTCATCACGACGGCCAACCTGCTGGATCCGATTCCGGAGCCGCTGCGCGACCGCATGGAGATCATCCGGCTGGACGGCTACACCGAGTACGAGAAGGTGCGCATTGCCGAGCAGTTCCTGATCCCGCGCCAGCAGAAGGTGAACGGCCTGCGCGAGGGCGAAGTGCGGTTCACCGAGGAGGCCATCAAGACCATCATCCGCGACTACACGCGGGAGGCCGGCGTGCGCAACCTGGAGCGCGAGATCGGCAGCGTGTGCCGCAAGGTCGCGGTGGAAGTGGCCGGCGGCAAGATCACCGACGGGATTGAGATTACGCCGGAGCGCGTGCGCGAGTACCTGGGCAAGCCCAAGTACTTCTCGGATGCGGCCGAGCGCACCGAAATCCCCGGCGTGGCGACGGGCCTGGCGTGGACGCCCGTGGGCGGCGATGTGCTGTTCATTGAGGCTACGAAGATGCCCGGCAAAGGTGGCCTGACCCTGACCGGCCAGTTGGGCGACGTGATGAAGGAGTCGGCGCAGATTGCCTACAGTTACGTGCAGGCGAAGGCCCACGAACTGGGGATTGACTCGTCGCTGTTTGAGAAGAGCAACCTGCATATCCACGTGCCGGCCGGAGCGGTGCCGAAGGATGGGCCGAGCGCCGGCGTGGCGATGATCACGGCCATCACGAGCCTGCTCACCAATCGGCCGGTGCGCGCCGACGTGGGCATGACGGGCGAGATCACGCTGCGCGGGCAGGTGTTGCCCATCGGCGGCGTGAAGCAGAAGGTGCTGGCGGCCCACCGCGCCGGGCTGAAGGTGGTCATCCTGCCCAAGCGCAACGAGGCCGACCTGGACGACATTCCGGAGGACGTCCGCAAGGAGATGGAGTTCGTTCTGGTGGAGCGGGTGGACGAACTGCTGAAGGCGGCCCTGCGCCCGCCAAAGGAGCAGCCGGAGGCCGAGCCAGAGGCCGAGTCCGAGGTTGTGCCCGAGGCGATCTGATGCGACCGCGGGCGTCGCCGGCAGCCGCCCGGCGCACCGAGAAGATGACAGGTGCGGCGTGTACGACGTGGCGATTGTGATGGACGACATGAGGCCCCGCTCCCTGATCGTGGCGGAACTGGAGGAGCGGGGCCTGCGCGTTTGCGCGTGGCCCACGGCGAGCGAGGCGCTGCGGGGCCTGCTTACGGGCGAGGTGGAGGCCCGCGTCATCGTGCTGGACCTGGGGCATGAGGCGGGCCTGTCGCCGGAGCAGGCGGTGCGCGTGGCCCTGGCGCTGGACGGCCGCCGGCTGGTCGTCCTGATGAGCGCCTACGGGGGCGAGCGCTACGCGGATGCGCGCCGCATCGCCTTCCGGACGCTGGTGCGGCCGTTTCGGGTTGGGGATGTGGTGCAGGCGGTGGCGGCGGCGCTGGGGGGCTCCTTCTGAAAGCCTATCCGCCTACCATGGCGCGAAGACCGTCGCAGAATACTCGAAAACTCCTGGACTTGTTACGTTCCGGACGCATATGTGCAGATATACTGCGGGCAGCGGCAATCTTGTCCAGACCGCCGCGGTGGTAGCCAGCTCGCTGCAGTTCTCGCTCCAAGGCTTCCCAGGTGCCGCCCTGGATGCTGTCAGGGTTGCGATAGCGAGTGCGCTTTGCCAGGGTTCGAGGAACGCGCGGATATGCAGCGCGAATGGCTTCAACGTCCCCAAAGAACCAGGCCTCAAGTTCTTTCATAGCCACGCGGTTCAGAATCCTGAACTTCCCATCATTGGCCGGAGCAGATTTGGTAGCGAAACCTGCCTGTCGCGCGGCAGCCTCTAGCCGTGCTTTGAGTTCCCGGCAATCTTCATCGTCGGCGTCCACCAGAACAACGATGTACCACTCGTCAGGCATCCACTTCTTGTACGCGCTCAACCGGGCCGGTAACTTGCGTAATAAGTCCTGTTTGCCTTGATAGGGGTGAATATCGTAGGTAGCAGCATTTCCCAGTATCTGCGGAACGAGGTACCGCAGAGCAACCTCAGCCGAAGATTCTTCAACGAGAAACTCTACGTGCATAGGGCAGCACTCCCGCTGAGTCAACGAGCCGGTGGCTTTGGGCCGCCCGCCGCAGTAAGCGGGTCGCCTACCTCAAAGTACCCTTCCATCCACAGGTCACCCAGGAGCGCTCCGTTCTCTACGAATTCTTTGATGCCTTGCATATCTGCTGCGCGGCGGGCCTGGGCATATCCCTGTTCGTCGCGGTATAGAACCCACAGTTCGTTTGGGCGCAGGCCATTCACAAAGTGCGGAGAGTGCGTTGTTACCATCAACTGCGTGCGCGCAGACGCATTGCGGCATTCTTCTGCCAGCTCGGGCAGCAGCCGCGGGTGGAGATGGTTTTCAGGCTCCTCAATGCCAATGAGTTGAGGCGGTTCAGGGTCGTACAACACGGTTAGGTAGGCCAACATTTTCAGCGTCCCATCTGAGGCAAACTTGGATAGGATCGGCCGTTCGAAGGGCGCGTCTTTGATCTGTAGGAGCAACCGCCCGTCCGCTAACAGTTCTGCATCTACCTTTTCTAATCGGGGTACGCGGCGCGTTAGCGTTTTGATGATTTCTGAAAGGCGTTCCGGATGCTGTTCTTTGAGGAATTGGATGACGTTGGGTAGGTTGTCTCCGAAGGCGGATAACCTTTCTTGGGGGCCGGCTTCAGGAGTGCCTCGTATGTTGTCCGCGGTAAGATACGAAAGGTACCAGCCAGTGATAAAACGGCGCAGCGCGCTCACGCGCGGGTGCTTTGCAAACTGGCCGAGCGTACTAACGGCTAGCATTTCTGGGGAGTCCAGTTGTTCCTCAAGTCTCTGGTCTTGCTCATCGGGCACTTCACCACTGACGACACGACCGGCCCCTTCTCTAAAATCCAGGAAGCGAAAGGGTCTTCCCCGTTCTTTCCGTCGCCACTGTAGCCACTCGGCGGCCACAAAAGGCCCGCGTGCGCCTTCATCTATCGCCAGGTGGTATGTGATAACCGGCGTGCCCGGTTCTTCGCGGTACTTCAGTTCAAACTCAATCGGCCCCTCGCAACCACGCGTGCGAAGTTCTTTGAACCGCCCCCTCTTGTCCCAGGCTTTGCGCAGACCTACAGTGAAACATTCGGAGAGGAAGGCGAACACATCAAAGATGGTGGACTTGCCGCTGCCGTTAGGCCCCAGGAAGACTGTCAGAGGGGCAATCTGTTTCAGTTCAAGGTCTCGCAATGCGCGGTAGTTCTTAACGGACAACGACTCTATGCGTGGGATCGGTGGCTTGCCAGAAATCCTCATTTCACAGACCTCCGTATCCAAGCGCTTTGTGCGTTACATTTTACATAGCGAGTTAGGTCCGAGTGGGAACCATGACGTGGCACCGTTTACTTCTCCCCAAACTTCACAAACCGATACCCGTAGCCCCGCTCCGTGAGGATGTACTGCGGGTTGGAGGAATCCTTCTCTATCTTCTGCCGCAGGTACGCGATGTAGATGCGCAGAAGTTGCACGTCGTCCACGTACTCGGGCCCCCACACCTTCTGCAGGAGCGTCTCGTTGGGCACAATCCAGCCCGCATTCTCCACCAGGTGATACAGCAGCCGCATCTCGGTGGGGCGGAGTTTGATGCGCTTGCCCTCTACGATAACTTCCCGCCGCGCAAAGTCAATCTGGAGGCGGTCGTCCACCACGATGGGCGCTTCCCTGGAGGCCGACAGCCCACCCGCGCGACGCAGCACGGCCTTGACGCGGTCGGTGAGTTCGCGGGGACTGAAGGGTTTCGTCAGGTAATCGTCGGCGCCCGCCGTGAACGCCTGATGTTTGTCGCTGTCTTCGCTCTTGACGGTCAGCATGATCACCGGCACATCGCTGTGCTCGCGGATCATCTCCAGCGTTTCAAACCCGTCCATCTCGGGCATCATCACGTCCAGGATGACCAGGTCGGGCAATTCCGTGCGCACCTTCTCCAGCGCGTCCAGCCCGTTGGATGCGCTGATGACGCGAAAGCCGTCCATCTCCAGGTTCGTCTGGATGAAGCGCACCATGCGGCTTTCGTCGTCCACGACGAGGATGAGTCTGCCAGCGAAAGGGTTACTCATGGGCGGTCTCCTGCGTCAACGGTCGGGATTGCCTGGGGAGGGTGAAGGCGAAGGTGGTGCCCTTGCCCTCCTCGCTGCGCACGCTGATCTGTCCGCCGTGGGCTTCCACGACGGCCTTGCACAGGTAGAGGCCCAGGCCCGCGCCCTTGCTGATGCGTTTCTTGTCGGGGGCGCGGTAGAAGCGCGTGAAGATGCGCTGCTGTTCCTCCTGGCTCAGGCCCAGCCCCTCGTCGGACACCGATACATGGACGTTGGCCTCATCGTACCAGCCCTTGATGACGATGCGCCCGCCGTTGGGCGAATACTTGATGGCATTGGACAGCAGGTTGTCCAGCACCTGGCGCAGCCAATGCGGGTCGGCGGTGATGAGGGGGAAGTCCGGCGGGAACTCCACGTCAATCTGGTGGCGGTCGGTCTGCTCGCGGAAGGCGGCCGCGGCCTGCTCCGCCAGTTTGTCCAGCGGGACTTCGGGCACGGGCGACAGAGCAATGCCGCCGGCTTCCACGCGCGCTGCCATCAGCAGGTTGTCTATCAGGCGGGTGAGGCGGTCGCTCTCGTCGGCGATGATGTGCCCGAACTCGCGCACGGTCTGGGCGTCGGGCGTCGCGTCCTCGCGCGATAGCGTCTCGGCGAAGCCCTTGATGAGGGCGACCGGCGTCTTGAGTTCGTGCGAAATGACGGACAGGAAGGTGGACTTGAGTTCCTCGGCCTCGCGGAAGGCGCTGAGGTCGTGGACGTTCATGACGGCCCCGATGGCCTGCCCTTGGGCGTCGCGCAGCGGGCTGAGCGAGATGCTCACGTAGGGGCCGCGCTCGCCATCCCGACGGGTGAGGTATCCTTCCGCGGTGGTGTGCGGGCCTTCGGGCGGAGGCAGGGGCACCGGCGCCCCCTGCGGGCTTGTGAGCCGCACGATGGCGCTGCCGGGCTGTCCCGCGGCCGCTTGCACGTCCCACCCCGTCATGCGGGCGATGGCCTGGTTGAAGTCCTGCACGCGCTGGGCGGCGTCCAGGATGAGGATGCCGTCGGCGCTGTTGGCCAGGATGGCCGACAGGCGCTTGTGCTGAACCGACAGGTCATGGTACAGGCGGGCGTTGCGAATGGCCAGCGCCGACTGGTTGGCGAATGCATTGAGCAGCGCGATGTCCTGCGAATGGAAGGCGTACTTGTTCCTGGTAACGACCAGCATGGAGCCGGAATGCTCGTCGCCTACGGCGATGGGCACGCACACGCCCGTCTTGATGTCGTGGGTGGCCAGCGGGGCCAGGGCGGGCTCCTCGGCGATGTCCTTGATGACCCACGGTTCGCATTGCGACAGCGGTTCGGTCAGGCTGGGGTCGGCCAATTTCCTGCGGATGTCGTCGTTGTCCAGGACGCCCTCGGCGACGGAGACGGTGAAGCGGCCGTTCTCGCGCATGAGAATGGCTGCGCCATCCGCTTCCACCGCGTCTTTGGCGAGGCGCACCACCTGGCGCAGGGTGGCGTCCAGGTCTGTGCTCTGCTCGGCCAGGGCAAGCCCGGCCTGGTAGAGTTTGGACAGGGCATTGGCGCGCGACGTCATCTGGCTGTACAGGCGAGCGTTGTCAATGGCGATGGCTGCCTGGTCGGCGAACGCCTGCAGGAGGACTTTGTCTATGTTGGAGAACAGGGCCGCGCCCGTCGTGCGGAACACGAAGACCATGCCCAGGAAGTTGTCGCCCAGGAGGAGCGGCAGCCCCACCGCGTGCGACAGGACCATGCCCGTGGCCTGGCTTACGCCGGCCAGGGGTTCGCGCACGTCGGTGAATTGCCAGTTCGTGGCCGCGCCCTGCTCCACGGTCTGGGGGAGGCGCTCCAGGAAGGGGCCGAGCGCCGCCGTGGCCTCGGCGGGAAGGCCCACGCTCGTGTGGACGAAAAACGTCCCGTCGGCGCGACGCAGGGCGATGATCCCCGCCTGCCCGGCCAGGATTTCCACCGCGTAGCGCAGTACGCGCTGCAGGAGGGTGGGCAGGTCCAGCGCGGCGGTGATCTCGCGCGAGATGTGCAGCAGATACTCGCGCTGGAGAATCTGGCGCTCGCGCAGGGCGTCGGCGCTTTCCAGCGGGACGATCGGGCTGTCGCGTTTCGGGCTATTCGGTTCAAACGGCAGTTGCTTTTGCATGCGCTTATTATAGCATGGGCACCGCGTTCGCTGCCAATCGGCAAGGTGGGCGATTCGGTTCTGTGTGCTCGCGGGCGGGGCGAAGGCATGCCGTGGGTTTGTAACCGCGAATGGAGAGGCAGGTGGAACCGCGAATGGACGCGAATGGACGCGAATGCAATAGACCCCAAGGGTCTCCGAGACCCTTGGGGTCTGCGCCCCTCGCGGGTGGAACCGCGAATGCACGCGAATGGACGCGAACGGAGGGGCGGGTGGAACCGCGAATGCACGCGAATGCAATAGACCCCAAGGGTCTCCGAGACCCTTGGGGTCTGCGCCCCTCGCGGGTGAAACCGCGAATGCACGCGGATGGACGCCAATGTAGAATGGGCCAAGCAGGCCACCCTTCGGGCCGACTCCCCGCTGGAAACGATACGCCGCCTGGGGCCGTCGCGTCCCTCGGCGGCGCGGCGACTCTTATAGAACGTTTACCATGCTCTTATGCAATTCTCACGCGCGGTTCGTATACTGGGGCGGAAACAGGTCAACCCGCGCCTGTTCACGGGCTAGACCATAGTAGGAAACGTGGAGGTTAGATTATGGGAAAGATTGTTGGCATTGATTTGGGAACGACAAACTCTGTAGTGGCCGTGATGGAAGGCGGCGAGCCGGTGGTGATCCCGAGCCGCGAGGGCGGGAACCTCACGCCGTCGGTCGTGGCCTTCACGAAGTCGGGCGAGCGCCTTGTGGGGCAAACGGCGCGGCGCCAGGCCGTCGTCAACCCCGAGAACACCATCTTCTCGGTCAAGCGGCTGATGGGGCGGCGCTACGATGACCCCGAGGTGGAGAAGGCCCGACGCGTGCTGCCGTACAAGATCGTGCGGGGCTCCAGCGACGACGCGCGGGTGTTCATCCCCATCACGGGCAAGGAATACACACCCCAGGAAATCTCGGCGATGATCCTGCGCAAACTGAAAGAGGACGCCGAGGCCTACCTGGGCGAGCCGGTTACGCAGGCCGTGATTACCGTGCCGGCCTACTTCAACGACGCCCAGCGCCAGGCGACCAAGGACGCAGGCAAGATCGCCGGCCTTGAGGTGCTGCGCATCATCAACGAGCCGACGGCTTCTTCGCTGGCCTACGGGCTGGACAAGAAGAAGGCCGAGACGATCCTGGTCTTTGACCTGGGCGGCGGCACG
>Ga0123519_10013670_pt1 | contig 11642 bp, 7 predicted proteins | sample YelNatPaOPRAMG02_FD_87396 | JGI IMG/M metagenome (GOLD analysis project Ga0123519, IMG submission 87396) | Hot spring microbial communities from Yellowstone National Park - Yellowstone National Park OP-RAMG-02 (version 2) | ecosystem: Environmental > Aquatic > Thermal springs > Hot (42-90C) ... | reverse complement strand
CTATTTGTTGCGCGCCTTTCGCCGCACCCTTTACGGCAACTCGGAGGTGCGCGAGGCCTCTCGCTTTCTGCAGGATATCCCCATGGAGCTTCTGGAGGGCCACGTGGTTCGTGGCGGAGTGGCACTGGGAAGAGGTGGCGCCGCCACGACGCTTGCGGGGCGCGAGCAACGACGCGAGCTGATCGCGAGGCGGCGGGCTAGCATCCAACAAGCGATCGTGCAGCGACAAGGCTCGGCGGAAGCCGAACGTCCGGGCCGTAGGCCAATAGAGCAACTCAGCCGCGTGTCCGTAGCCGGCGAGCCGGAGGACACCAAACCACCCCGGAAACCCCTTCAGCCGAGCTTTCGCCCCGGCGAGGTCGTGATACATGCCGTCTTTGGCTCAGGCACGGTGATCTCCAGCCAGGTGGTGGGAGACGATGAGGAGGTCACGGTGGCCTTTGAGGGCCGAGGAGTGAAACGGCTGATGGCCAGCTTCGCCAAGCTGCAAAGGGGCTAGTCGTCCTCTGCCTCGTCTTGGACGCGGGCGTACGCTGTGAGCCGCCGGCCCAAGAAGATGGCCATCAACCCCAAGATCCCCCCGATGACCATCAGCCAAGGTCCCCATTCTTGGACGCTGACCGCCCTGACCTTAGGGGCCTCGGGCGCCAGCTCATAGCTTACGAGCAACTTGGGGCGTTGCTGGGCTTGTAGCCATTGCGAGCTGGCAAATTGGTGTTCTACGTTGGTTCCCCCCACGCCCTTGAGCAGGAGGCCATAGTTCTCCTCGGGATGTTGTACCCAGTATTGCACCATGCGGGTAACGTCTAGGCTGATCCACTTGGAGCCGCCTGCTATCTCCGCCTCGCCCATGGGGTTCGCTTCCCGATCCTCCAGGGGATCGTCCGCGCCGGGCTTGGTCCACGCGCTGCCCGGCTGGGCCTCAAGCCAGGTGGCCGCGTCCTCGTCCCAAGGGCGGCGTAGCATAAAGGCACGCAGGGAAAGGGTGCTCGGGTTGCTGACATAGGCGACCCACAGATTGAGCGTGGCCTCGGTGATGATCGCCTCGCTCGGCACCGTCTTCAGGTCGTAGCGCAGGAGAGCGTTGCGCACGCCGGCCTGGCGCACGCTGAAGGTAGCCCCTTGCCCCCAGTTTGAGGTCTGATGCCAGGCATCTATATAGGTATCGGTGACGCCTCGGTAGTTGGCGAGCCCCTGCTGGAAGGCCAGCCTGACCTTTCTTCGGGTGGGAGTGGGGGTTGGCGTGCTGGTGCGCGTCGGCGTGGAGGTGTGCGTTGGAGTGGCCGTCGGAGGTGTGCCCGTCACGGTGGGCGCCGGCGGGGCCGGCTCCCAATCCACGTAGAGCTTGGGGCGCAACGAGGGGTCAAGGGGGAACTCGGAGCTGGCCAGCTCGTACTCCACAGACGTCCGCCCATCGGCCTTGAGCACCAGGCCATAGTTCTCCTCAGGGAAGGTCACCCAGTGCTGGACGAGGTCGGTGATGTTGAAGCTGATCCATCCGGGGCCTGTGAGCAGGCCGCTGGCCTCGGCCTCGGTGGCGATGTCGGTGCCCGCTCCCTGGAGGCCCTCGTGAGACCAGCTCACCTCTTTGCTGGCCCGTTGATAGGTGACCTCTTTGCCGTTCCAAGGGCGGGCTACGCCGAAAACCTGCACGGGCAACTCGCTGGGGCCGCTGGAAGAACGCGCGTAAAGGTAGAGCACGGCCTCGTTGATCCGGCTGCTGATCGGCAGGGCCGTCAGATCAAGGCGCAGTAGGACCGAGCGCACCCCTCCTTGGCGCACGATCAATTTATGGCTTGAGAGGTAGTTCGTCTGCGGGTTCCAGCGGTCTACGAAGGTATCCTCAAAGCCGTTGTATCCCTCTTGGCCTTGCTGGAACAGGTGCTTGCCTTGCGGCGGGAAGGGCGTTGAGGTCGGCGTCGGCGTATCGGCGGGGGTAGGGGTGATCGTAGGGGTGTCGCTGGGCGCCAGCGTCGGCGAGGGCCTCACGGGGATGTATTCCACCTCTAGATAGGGCCTATAGTCCTCGGAGAACCAACTGGAGGAGGTAAAGTCATACTGGACGGACACGTTCCCTTCCGCCAACACCAACAGGCCATAGTTATGTTCGGGATCGGCGACCCATTCTTGTACCAGATCCGTCACGTCAAGGCTGACCCAACGCCGCTCCCCATCTATCTGACACGTGGCATAGATCCTGGCCGAACGATCCGAGCCCACGTCGCCCGCGCCGGGTTGGAACCAGGCCTCAGAAGCCGTTGCCTGGTTCCAGGTGACTTGGGCCGGGTCCCAAGGGCGATTCACCTTGACGACGCTGAGCGTGAGGGTATTGGGGTTTGTGCGGCTGGTGGTATACAGGTAGAGCAAGCCCTGCTTCACGGAGGCATAGCTGGGTATGCTGGCCAGGTCAAAGCGGATGAGGGGCGCCCTGACGGAGCCTTGGCGGGCGCTGAGGTTCACCGGCCTCAGATAGTTACGGTTCTCATACCAGGCATCTATAAACGTATCCACGACGCCAGAATAGCTGGCCCCCTCGCGCAACCTCAGGCGGGTTGGGTTAGGCAGTGGCGTTTCTGAGGGCGGCGTGGTCTCGGAGGGGGTTAGGGTCGGGCCGGGGGTAGGGGTGTCGGATGGCGAAGGGCTCGGCCCGGGCGTGGGCGTGTCGGTGACCGTGGGCGTGGGTTGTGGCGGCCCGGCGGGGGTTGGCGTCACCTCATGCCAGGCCACCCAAAGGCGGGGGCGCATGTCCACGACGGGATGTTCGGAGGAGTAGAAACTGTATTCAACGGAGGCCGAACCGCTGGCCTTGAGCACTAGGCCGCGGTTTGTGGCCGGGTCGCGGACCCAATCCTGTACGAGGCCGCTTATGTCCAGGTCATACCAACGGTTTTCCTCGGAGAGGGTTACCTCGGCCACGGCGACGGTGGAGCGATCCCGGAGGGGGTCGTTGCAGCCGGCTAAAGCCCAGGGCTGGCCCTCTGCTGCCTGTTCCCAGGTACATTGCCGCTCATCCCACGGGCGAAACACCTTGTGGGCTGTGACTTTTAGTTGAGAAGGGTTCGTGCGATCCAAGACGCACAGGTTCAGGATGGCGCGGTCGATCACCGCGTACGTCGGGATGGAGCTCAGGTCAAAGCGGAGCAAGGGAGCTTTGATATCTCCTTGCCGGGCGATGAGTTTCGGAGAGCCGGAGTAATTCGTCGTGGGGGCCCATTGATCGATATACGTATCCGCCGCCGGGTCAAAGCGCACGGCGCCGGGGATCGGCGTGGGCGTGGGGGCCGGCGTGGGCCTAGGAGGGCTGGGGGAAGGAGTCAGCGTGGGCCCGGTGGGCGTCGGCAAGGGGGTGGCGGAGGGGCGAGGCGTGGAGGTGGGGAAGGGCGTATTGGTAGCCAGGGGCGTCATGGTGGGCGTGGGGGGAGTGCCCCAGCCTCCCGCTACGCGCACCATGTGGATATACTCGTCCCCATCTCCCTCACAGGAGATGCGAAAGTCGCAATTCCCTGGCATGTTGTTGTTAAAGTAACCGTCGCGGACCAGGAAGGAGACGGTCACCCAATCGTTGACCGTTCCGAGCGCCGGGCCCTTGCGCTTGACCTGGCTGACGATATCCCCGTTCCAATTGCGATACTGTAGGGCGAAGGTGTCGTTGCCTATGTTGAGTAAGGTGACATAAACATTGTAGTAAACGTTGCCCCCCTCTACGTCGATCGGCTTCTGGGCGACAAAGGGGTAGCCATCGTCGATATCAAAGGACATATAGATCTGGTTTTTGGCTTGTTGCGTGCGACGCGTCTGCCGGGAAAAGACATGTTCCTTGGCCGCGGGCATGTTCTCCCGCCAGACGCGCTCCGTGGCGCTCTGCGGAGCCTCTTCGCGGCGGTAAAGCCAGAAGAACCAGTCGCCCACCTTCCCCGAGACGCCGCCCGTTCCCCAGCTTTGCAGAGGATATTCCGCGTCGCGCAGCACGGTCCAGACATCCGGCGTGTTTTGGATGTTGACCCCCAAATGCGCGACGACAAAGCGCAACCACTCTGGCTCAGATTGGCTCAGAAACTCGGGGTGGACGTCGATCGCATCGGGGTGGTAGTGAAGCCCGGCGATCCAGGTCCAATAGCGATGCTCTTTGCCACCCAGCCCATAGGCCGATTCAAGCCAAATGGGTAAGGTTTGCGAATAGGTGTTGACCAGGTCCCACAGCCCATAGAAATTACCGTAGCCCTGATGGCTATCGTGGTCGATCCACAGGCTGCTGTTCTTCAGGCCGATGGGCGGCGTGAAGGTGGCCGCGTAATCCGAGGTGGCCTTGCGCATGCCGCTTCCGCCGGGGGCGTTGTTGATAAAGATCGGCTTGCGCGGGAAGGCCTGGCGATATACGGCCATGGCCTCGCTGACGAATTTGCCAAAGTGGTAGCGCACCCCGCCGGCCTGCTGATCCAGGTAAGTCTCCCAGGAGCAATACCAATCTTTGATCGGCTGCGTCTCGCCGTCCAGGCCGGTGTTGATGACCACGGCGGTCACTTGGGGGTGGTCCCCGTAGCGGGCGCCGAAGGCACGCACCATCTGATAATAGGCCTCTCGCCAGATGGGGCTGTCGTACATCGGCAACACCGCGGTGGTCCCGCAGCCCCTCAGGGCATGGCCGACTTTTCTGCCGTATACGACTGGCCGGGGGTTCTCCGGGTTGGCCGCGTCGATCTGATCATAGACCCAACGGGGCGTCGCATCGTAGAAGACGGCCTGCCAGCCCGCGGCGCTTGAGATATAGGGAAAGATCTGGAGGACGACGGGCTTGGGGATCTCGCGCCCGTCCGGCAGGGTCACTCTGAGCGCTGCTTCTGCGGCTAGGCCCCGGTCAATGGGCGCCCAGTTGTACACGCCCGGCGCGGGGTTGATGTCCTCCCACAAGTAGAACTGCACGGAGCCGATGGGCCCCCATTCGGGCTTGAGGTGCTGGTAATCGGTGCCCGTGTCAAACATTTTGTAGATGATCGGGACGACGGTGGGGTAGCCCGGCGGAAAGACTTGGGCCTCTATAGCGGAGGTGGGCGCCTCGGTTGGCGGCATGGCGGGAGGCGTCTCGGTGGCTGCTTCGGTGGTGGGCGAGGGTGGCAGCGGAGAGGGCGTCGGCCGCAAGAGCTGCGCGCACCCCGCCATCAGCATGGGCGCAAGACATAGGGCCAACGCCAGAGCCGCTAACCTATGGGGTTTTGTTTTCTCTTTGATGCTTTTTTGCAAGTCCATCGGTTGACCTTGGCGAGAGTATAGTGGTTCGGCAAGCGCGTGTCAAGCGAGGGGGGCCTTGTTCCCAGGGTCCGAGTCGGTGGTCTTCGTGTTCGCCTGGAAGGCCGGAGGTTTATCCCGGAGCAAGCGCGAGAGGTTGCTCCAATTGTAATTTTCCAGCCACAGGCAGAGAGGGCCACCCACGACCATCGGCAAGTAGGTCAGGACGTGTAACACCAAACTGTAGCTGAGGGCGAGGTCGCGCTGAACCCCAAATACCGCCAGGGAGATGACGCACAAGTAGTGAAAGAGGCCCACCCGGCCCGGCGAGGTGGGCAGGGGGACCACGGCGCTGATTTGTAATACGGCGAGGAGCAAGAGGTAGGCCACGAAGGGCAGTTGGAGGCCAAAGGCCAGGCCGGTGATCCAATTGGCCGTGGAGGCCGCGAGGAACGCCAATACGGACCATCCCATCAACCCCAAGGAGAGACGGGGCCGGCGCATGAGCTGAAGGCTTTCAACGACCACGGCCAGGATGCGCCCCAGGCGCAAGCGGCCGCTCCAGGCCCAGCGGGCGTTCAAACGCTCTATCCAGTGAACGACCTTCGTCCGCAGGGCGACGAGCAGGGCCAGCGCTAGGAAGACGGCGCCGGTTGCCAGGGTGAGCGTCCATCCCGCGCGGCGTAGCCAGTCGGGCAGGGCGACCGACGTGGAGATGCCGGCCAGGAAAAGGAGCAAGGTGAGGGTATCAAGCACCTTTTCTACAACGGCAGTCCAGAGGGCTTGGGCTTTGCTGACCCGCTCGATCTCGCCGATGAGGTAAGCGCGCGCCACTTCGCCGAGGCGCGCGGGGGTGGCCGCGTTGATGACTTGGCCGATGAGAAAGACGGAAAAGAACTTGGCTCGGCGGAGGCGGCGATGATAAGGGAAAAACATCAGCCGCCACCGTTCGGCCCTGATCGCCGTGGCCAGGAGCACGCTCCCCAGGGCGGCCACCAGGAGCCAGGCGTTAGCATGAAGGACCGTTTGCCAGGTGTTTCGCCACGCAATGCCCCGGAAGGCAAGCCAGAGGAAAGCGAGGCTCACCACCGTGCCGGCGAGGAGTTGGAGCCGGCCCTTGGCTTTAGAGCTCAACTTGAGGCGCTTGGCTGTCAACGGGTTTTCCTCTCCATGGTTATAGCTGTGACGCCGAGAAGGGCGTAACCGACGACTTTCGTTGGGAACCTTCGCCTGAGCACACTATAATTGGGATATGCTGCATAATATCTTTCGCACGCCTCAAAGGATCTCTTCGCGTCTGGTGAGTCTGGTTGCGAGCGGCCTGGCCTTGTGTCTCTATGTCTCTACGGCCGCGCCCTGGATCACTTGGGCCCACGATGGGGATGATGGCGGCGACCTGATCACCGCGGCGATGACCTGGGGGGTGCCTCACCCCAGCGGCTATCCCACCTACTGCCTTTTGGGGCGCCTGTTCGCCCTATTGCCCTTGGGCTCGGTGGCTCGGCGCTTTAACCTGTTTTCGGCGGCGATGGCCGCTGCGGCGGTGGGCCTGGTCTATCTCTCCGCGCTGTGCCTGTTGAGGGCGGCGTCAGGAAAGGAGACAAACCTTGACCGCGCTATCGCCCTGATCGCCTCGCTAGCCTTTGCCACCGGCCCCACGTTTTGGTCTCAGGCCCTCATCGCCGAGGTCTATGCGCCGCTGGCCTTTTTCTTTGCCCTGTGCCTCTACCTGGCCCTGCAGACGAGCCTTTTGGGGCGCGCGCGCTATTGGGTCTTATTAGGGACGATCTTTGGCCTCGGCTTGGGCGTGCATCTCACATTGATCGCGATGCTTCCGGGATTAGTTCTCCTTCTCCGGCGTGAAGCGAAGCCGGCGCGCTGGTTGGCCTTTTCTCTGGGCCTGCTCTGCGGGTTGTCCGTTTACCTCTATTTGCCCCTTGCTGCGCGAGGTGATCCGCCCATCAACTGGGGTAACCCGCGCACGTTCGGCGGTTTTTGGTGGGTCGTCAGCGGCAAACTCTACCAAGGCTATCTCTTCGCTCTCCCTGCAAAGTACCTTTTGCCTCGTCTGGGAGCCTGGTCGCGGCTCTGGTCGCAACAGTATACGTGGGTCGGCCTCGCCCTGGCCCTCACCGGGCTGTGGTCCTGGCTAGAGCAAGGGCAAAGCTCGTGGGCGCTGGCGACCGGCCTGACGTTCCTCCTCTACGCACTCTACGCGATCACCTACGACACGGCCGATTCGTACGTGTATCTGATTCCCTCCTTCCTCCTCACAGCCTTATGGATGGCCGAGGGGGCCAAAACGCTCCTTTCCGGCCTGGGCAAGCACGGGGCTGGAGCGGCCTTCGGCCTCGTGCTCCTGGCCGGCATTCCCCTCTGGTCCCTGGTGAGTCATTACCGTGCGCTGGACCTCAGCCAGGACCGCACTGCCGCGCAGTGGGTCGAGCGCGTACTCGGCCAACTCCCCGAGGGCGCGATACTCATCACCGGCGAGGATCGCCACACGTTCACCCTTGACTATATTCGCTGGGTTGAGGGGCGCCGTCAAGATCTCTTGGTGGTTGATGGCGAGCTGCTCCTTCAACCCTGGTATGCCGATCAGCTCGCGCGGCGCCATCCCCTATTGAAAGGGCTTGAAGGGCGTCCTTCCCTGGCAGAGCTCATTGCCGCAAACCTAGGTCAAAGGGCCATCTATCTATCCAACCCACGGCAGGAACTCGCCCCGGCCTTCGTGCTCACCCCGCTGGACGCCCTGTGGGAGGTCAGCGGCCCGCGATAGTTCGCCGGAGACGTAGGAAGCTCAGGACGATCAAAACGGCCGAGATCAAAGCTGCGGAGGCCTTGATCCAGGGAGTGAAGTCAGCCCCCGTTTTCGGGAACTCGGTCGTGACGGCGCGTGTGGCCTGGGGCAGCTCTGTCGGCGTGGGCACCGCCGTTGCCGGGCCTTGCGTAGGGTTAGCGGTGGGCCGGGTTGGCTCCGCCGTGGGTGGGACGGGCGTCGGCGGGATAGGGGTCGGCGGGATGGGCGTCGGTTCCGCCGTGGGCGGCAAAGATGTAGGGGTGGGCATCTTGGTCGGCGTGCGGGTAGGCACCGTCTGGCGCAACCCGCTTTGGCTCGACGAGGCCCACGCGCCGGAGGCCAGGGATAGTAAGATCAACGCGGCGATGACCGTCAGGAGGATGACAGGCCGAGCTGCGGATAGGTTTCGCCCAGTATGCATGGTCGCTACTCCGAGATGGGATGATGTATGGAGCGCTATTCTACTCCGTCTTGTCTTGCCACGCAAACGAGCCGTCCATCGTGGCAACATGGCCTTTGCAAATGGCGGTAAAGGGGGTAGAATGGTGTTGTGCAACGCTCTCCGAGTTGGTGCGTATAGTGTCTAGCGTTTCGGAGCTTAGCCGGAAAAGGAGGCAGGTCGGATGGTCGGTGACCTTACGGAGAGGATTCAATCGGCCCAGAACAAGTTTGAAGAACTCGTCTCGCGGGTTCCGGGTTACGCGGGTTACAAGAAAAAGGAACAGCGCCGCGAGGCCGACAAGCTATTACGCTTGTATGTGGCTCGGCAATATGAGGAGCAATTGAGGCGATTGGGCGAGATCCAGTATGCCCTGACCTCCAAGGGCCGCCTGGCGTCCATTATCACCCTAGAGCGCGCCGCGACCAAACTGCAACTGCTTATCGATCGCCTTAAGGGTGCCAGCTACGGCTATGGCGGGCTTTTTGATGCGCTCAAGGTGGACGAGGAAACCTTGGACAAGCTGTATGAGTTCGACAAGGCCATGCTGGATGGAGTGGGCAGGGTCGCTGCGCTCCTGGATAAGCTGGCCGAGGCGGCGCAGGTTGAGGCGCCCACTGCGGCCGAGGCCAATGATCTCATCGGCGAGTTGGAGGCGTTGAACACCGCCTTCAGCCGGCGCCAGGACATCTTGATTGAGTAAGCGCCCTCAGCTTGGGCGTAAGTGAGAAAGGAGAGAAACCGATGGCACGGATTTTAGACGTCATTGAATGCCCTGATATGGCCGCTACGGATATTGTGCGGCGCGTCCCCTCTCAGGGGCCGGGTGACTTTCGCATCGGCTCGCAGCTTATCGTGCGCGAGGGGCAGGCGGCGGTGTTCTTCCGCGATGGCAAGGCCTTGGATACGTTTGGCCCAGGGCGGCATACCCTCACCACGCTCAACATCCCCTTGTTGATTAACCTGGTGAGGGGGGCCTTTAGTGGCAACACCCCCTTTACCGCCGAGTGTTACTTTGTCAACACCACGGATCTCCTGGACCAGCGTTGGGGCACCAAAGAGCCGATCGCTTTGCGCGATGAGGTCTTGCGCATGGTGCGCATCCGGGCCCATGGCACCTACAACATGCAGGTTAGCGAGCCGCAGCGTTTCGTGGCCCAGATCGTCGGGGCGCGAGGCTATTATACGACGCCTGAGATCACCGACTATCTGCGCAGCATGATCGTGAGCCGCCTGACGGATCTCCTGGGCGAGAACGCTAAATCCATCCTGGACCTGCCGGCCCTGTTTGAGGAGATCTCGGCGGCGACGCGCGTCAAGCTGCGCGACGACTTTGCCGCCCTGGGCTTGGCACTGAAACAGTTCTATATCCTCTCCATCAGCCCCACCGAGGAGACCAGCGCGGCCATAGATGAGGCTGCCTCCATGGGCGCCATCGGCGATATGGACCGGTATCTCAAGTTCAAGGCCGCGCGGGCTATCGGCGATTCGGCCAAGGCTGGCGGCACGGCAGGGGAGACCACGCAATTAGGCATGGGCTTGGGTACCGGCCTCGCAGCGGCCAAGATCATCTCGGAGGGATTGGCCGGCTCAGGCCAGGCAGCGCCGGCGAAGGCCCCGGAGGATCCCGTCGTGGCCCTGAAGAAGCTCAAGGAGATGCTGGACGGGAGGCTCATCTCTCAAGAAGAGTATGATGCCAAGAAAAAAGAGATCCTGAGCAGGATGTAGTGGAGCGAGCGCCGGGCCGCTTTACCGTGGGCATAGCCTTTGGGCGCGCTTTGCCGGGTTTTCCGCCGATGCGCAACGCTATAGGCCGTGTGGTTGCGCGTGTTGCAGGGCCTTGGCGCAAGCGCAAGAGGGATTTGACGCCTGGCCTCATATCAGGCAAAATATCCGGAAGCGCTATACGCTCAGGGTGTATGGACATTTGAGGCGAGGTTTATCTTACAGGCGGAGTTTTGCGATGCACAAGCTCGTATTCGTCAGGCATGGTCAGAGTATCTGGAATCTGGAAAACCGCTTCACCGGCTGGACGGATGTGGGCCTTTCGGAACAGGGGATAGAGGAGGCCCGCTCTGGCGCGGCCCTGCTGAAAGAGGGGGGCTATACGTTTGACTTGGCCTTTACCTCGGTGCTCAAGCGCGCCATCAAGACCCTGTGGATCATCTTGGAAGAGATGGATCTGATGTGGATCCCGATCTACAACTCCTGGCGCCTGAACGAACGGCACTATGGCGCCTTACAGGGCCTGAACAAGATGGAGATGGTGGAGCGCTACGGGCCTGAGCAGGTGCATATTTGGCGGCGGAGTTACGATGTGCCCCCGCCTCCCCTAGACCCGAGTGACGAGCGTTTCCCAGGGCGTGACCCTCGTTATGCGACGCTTGCGCCCCATGAGCTACCGCGCACGGAGAGCTTGAAGGATACCCTGGCGCGCACCCTGCCTTACTGGCATGAGACGATCGCCCCCGCCATCAGGTCGGGCAAGAGGGTTCTTGTCGTTGCCCACGGCAATAGTATCCGCGCCCTGGTCAAGTATCTGGATAATGTCTCCGATCAGGAGATCACCGAGCTGAATATCCCTACCGGGATACCCCTGGTTTACGAGTTGGACGATGAGCTAAAGCCCATCCGCCATTACTACCTGGGCGATCCGGAGATGGTGGCCAGGGCCGCTGCTGCTGTGGCCGCCCAGACGGGGCGAAGGTAAAGCACAAGCAGGCCGAAATCAGCGAGACGCCGGACGAACGGGGAGTATGAGGCCGTTCCGGCGTCTCGTTTTGTCTCAGGTCAACGGGCCAACACTCTGGCCAGCTCGTAGTAGCTCTCATCTATCTGCGGCGTGCCCTCGGTGACCTCGGCCAGCGAGGGATACACCAATTGCCCATCGCGGAGCCCCACCATGATGCCGCTCACCCCTTGGTGCAGGCGCTCCACGGCGGCCGCGCCGAAGCGCGTGCCCAGCAGGCGGTCATAGGCGGTGGGCGAGCCACCGCGCTGGATGTGTCCCAAAGTGCTCAATCGCACGCCGAATCCGGTTTCCTCTTGGTGCTCTCGCAAATAGTCCGCGATGGCCGCTGCCTGGGGCTTGGCTCCCTCGGCCACGACCACGATGCAATGCTTCTTGCCCCGGACGTAGGCGTCGGCCACCTCGGCAGCGACCTGCTCCAGCGTGAAGGG
>Ga0123519_10013668_pt1 | contig 11642 bp, 9 predicted proteins | sample YelNatPaOPRAMG02_FD_87396 | JGI IMG/M metagenome (GOLD analysis project Ga0123519, IMG submission 87396) | Hot spring microbial communities from Yellowstone National Park - Yellowstone National Park OP-RAMG-02 (version 2) | ecosystem: Environmental > Aquatic > Thermal springs > Hot (42-90C) ... | reverse complement strand
GCCATCGGCTCCGGCATAGCAAGATGCAAGGGCAAACCCATCGGCGCAACCAGGATAGCTTAACGCCAAAGGGGACACATTCCCTTTGCAGTTATGGGGACACTTTCGCGTTGCTTAAACATACCGCTTCTGATAACGTAGCGGACTGGCGTTTCAATCCTCACCGGTCACTAAGGACCGGTGCAACATGGCATCAATAGGTGCCTCTGGAACGGTATCAATGTTTCAATCCTCACCGGTCACTAAGGACCGGTGCAACATGTTTTTCCCAAATCGGCGCCCAGCACAGACGACGTTGTTTCAATCCTCACCGGTCACTAAGGACCGGTGCAACGAAGACGAAGAAGGAATAAAAAAAGCCCTTGCGGTTGTTTCAATCCTCACCGGTCACTAAGGACCGGTGCAACGCGCTGCTTGGCGCCGCCGGACTGGCGCCAGCACCAGTTTCAATCCTCACCGGTCACTAAGGACCGGTGCAACTACACGCTAGCGACCACAGAAGGACAAACCGAATACGTTTCAATCCTCACCGGTCACTAAGGACCGGTGCAACGTCACCCCCTTTAAGTTCCTCCAGCAGCCACTCCAGTTTCAATCCTCACCGGTCACTAAGGACCGGTGCAACCTGCAGGTATGATTTATTGCGCGCAAGATAACTTGTTTCAATCCTCACCGGTCACTAAGGACCGGTGCAACCTTTGGTCGGAGTGATGAGGCTCGTCAGCGTTATATAGTTTCAATCCTCACCGGTCACTAAGGACCGGTGCAACTCTGTGATGGTGCCAGCACCTTCGACTGACACATTAGTTTCAATCCTCACCGGTCACTAAGGACCGGTGCAACTTTGCCGTTGCGTCTTGAGACAATCGTATTGCAGCCTGGTTTCAATCCTCACCGGTCACTAAGGACCGGTGCAACCGCAGGTCGCGATAGGTCTTCGTCCGTCTCAGGTACTGTTTCAATCCTCACCGGTCACTAAGGACCGGTGCAACATGTTGTGTAATTGACGATAACGGTATAATGTGGCCGTTTCAATCCTCACCGGTCACTAAGGACCGGTGCAACAACGATCCTGCCCAAACTGCGCAGGATCGAGCAAGTTTCAATCCTCACCGGTCACTAAGGACCGGTGCAACATTGTTACTAGCCAATGCGATAGCACTGTACGTTTGGTTTCAATCCTCACCGGTCACTAAGGACCGGTGCAACCATATACGTTAACGGTACATCCCTCCAGGTAACCAGTTTCAATCCTCACCGGTCACTAAGGACCGGTGCAACGTGTTGGTCGTGATTGCCCACCATGGTCCTGCCGTGTTTCAATCCTCACCGGTCACTAAGGACCGGTGCAACGGGGCGACGAGGCTGAGTGGGACGGACGGCTAGCTGTTTCAATCCTCACCGGTCACTAAGGACCGGTGCAACCTCGGACCGAGTAAAGTACCTATAGCTCGCGTCTTGGTTTCAATCCTCACCGGTCACTAAGGACCGGTGCAACGTACAACAACCTACCATTAATGCGTATTATTGCTATGTTTCAATCCTCACCGGTCACTAAGGACCGGTGCAACATCTGCAAGCTCAGCTATTCGATTATCCGCTACTGTTTCAATCCTCACCGGTCACTAAGGACCGGTGCAACCTGCGGCAAGCGTGCATCTGCACCACGGGTGTAGTGTTTCAATCCTCACCGGTCACTAAGGACCGGTGCAACGGTGCCTAAGATATGCAAAAAATAAAAACTTGAGCTCACATCTCGGTATCCTCATCTCTGTTACGTCAATATGCGGTTGTCAATGTTCCACGACTTTTACGCTTGGAAACCCCGCGAACTATGCGCGGAACTCCTTCGTGAAGTTCATCCACTATACTTCCGCGCCGAGTATCAAACGATCAATACATCTTGAAAGTCAACATACTTGTCAACCCCATAAGACTCTAGATAGTCTTCACGCCGACCTTTTAAATGGTAGATCCTCAAGCTGTCCGTTTTAGGGTCAATTATGCTTTTTAGCTTTGCTCGAAGTCGTTCCATCACTACCTCCGTTACGCTGCATTCGAACACCGAATACTGTACTCTTTGTCCGTAACTCTTGCAGGCTTTGGCTACCCGCGCAAGCCTTCTCGCACCTTCCTTGTCTTCCGTGTTTACGTCGTAACTCACCAGAATGTCCATCCGCATCTCTCATCCTCCCGTACTTTACAAAAGCCAGGATCGGCCACACTACCGTGGGTGATAAGGAATATAATCTCTACTGTCGCCTCTCAAATGCCTGGCTAATATCCGAGCCTGTAGGTGAGGCACTAATCCCAGCAGAATCTTCGATTTTACCAGCGGGTGGTCTACCTCCTTTTGTTTTCTTCTCTGGTACGCCGTCAAAACAATCTTGCGCCCTTCCTCGTTCAGCATTACAACATTTCCCGGTCTGACCTCGAAGTGTTCTGCACTGATTTGGCGCCGATTTATTAGGTTCAACACAAGTCTGTCGCCGAGGACTGGTCTAAATTCCTCCATCAAATCCAAGCCTAAAGCTGGTCTGCCAGACCTAATCGAATGTAGGTAACCCAATTGCGGGTCGAGCCCTACACCTTCGGCTGCCGATACACAGTCGTTCAGCAAAATGGCATAAACAAACGACAGCAACGCGTTGACTCTGTCGCGGGGAGGTCGACGGTTACGCGACATAAACTTAAAGTCGGTTCGCTGTGCCAAGATCATGTGATCAAAAACAGAGAAATAATTTGCAGTCGCTTGCCCTTCGTGCCCGCGAACTTCGTCCAATCCCTCTACCTGAGCGAGTTGTTCCAAATTCGTTGCAAGCAATTCTGCCGCTTCAGTCAGCTCAGCCTTTCTTGATTCATCTTCGCTTTCGCGCGCCGCTCTTCGGAGCACCGACCGCATATTATGTATTTTTCCAGCCGCAATTGCCTGAGCGATGCGTGTACAACGGTTCTCGTCTTTTCGAGCTTCGTACTGTTGTTCCCTTAAAAGCACGTTTCCAGTTACCGGTCCAACCACTCGCGCCAGGAAACGACCATTCAAGCTCATAAACGCTATGGTTCTACCCTCCGAAACACACTTATGCATCAGCTGTTGGCTTAGCATTACGTCGCCGAACACCACAATTGATCCAATGTGGTGAAGCGGCGTTTGGAGTACCACCTTTCCATCTGCCTCTACTTTTGCTGTCTCCGCTTCCAAACGCAGATACGCACCTTGTGTCATCACATATAGCGTATTTAAAAACTCCCGCGTCATTTCAATCGACCACTTCCGCGTCCGAAGGCGAGAATAACCACTTTCGGCAATCACTCAGGTTTAGCCGGTCAATTTCCGAAGGTAAGCACACTTGGATTAGTGAGCAGTTGGCACACCGCGCGTCGTTTAACGGTGGCGGCAAATCGCTTTTTAGCAACATCTTCCGAATATCCTCAACAATTTGCAGCGTATACTGACGCGTTTCCTCGGTAAAATCCACGTATACTCGTTGTCGCGAATGACTGGAATACACAGCGCCGCGACGCACGGGCCTCCCGAACATCTCTTCTAAGCAAATTGACTGCCCACACAGCTGCAATTTAGCATGCCGTATTCTGTTGCTGGGCGTTATCTTGTGTTCAACAGGTACTATCTCCCCATCAGAGTGTATCTCGACCACATCTGCTCTGCCCGTAAGGCCAAACCGATCAGACCATATAGGCAGTGCGCGCTCTATAACTATTCCTTGTTCCAGATTCTCGTCCGGCTCATCTACCCTACTATGAGCCAGAGAACCACGGATTGTGTACACGTTTTCCTCAAATACACACTCTACGTGTATGAGCGCGCACTGCCTCGGACAGTAGCTATAGTGCTCGATCGCCGAAACCATTACTAGCTCTTCATCGAGCCAATCCCTCAATGTTTATCCCACCAATCGAGTCAATGTGACCCCTTCGAATCCATCTACCGGTCCCTCGGGAGGAACTTCCACCGTGTAATCTGCAAATGATCTCGGGGATTCGACCCCGGGATTTAGCGATGCACGCACTAGATCAAATAGTTTGTGTGCAGGTGCCCTGCCTATGGCGTTGTCGTGAGTAAACACGTACAGTCCGCGCAGGTTCATAAACCCTCTAGATGCAGAACGGTCGAGGTCCCACATATTTTGCAGTGCTTCCCAGAAAAGTACCAGGTCTTCGGGTGTAACCCCGGTGTCTTCAGCGAACTTGGGTGAGAAGAAGCCCTTGCCGAGGTAAAGTCCATAAGGCAATAAAGCCTTGCGACCCATTTCAGTGACTTTTCCCTTCCCTTCTTCTCGATCGTTTTCGCCAGACACCACCTGGGCATCTTCAGGTCGAGTTATTGCCACTCTTGTGATCGATACATCAAGAGGGGTAATGGGTGTTATCGATCTAGCAAAAGTGAGTTGCATCGGACCTCTCACTTGGCCGCAGTTGACACCGGTTGTCATTACAGCCCCGAACATACGGATGTCGTAAAAGTTGTTGCACATCCACTGTCGAGCTTGATTGACCTCGTTTCTGTTCTGCTTTTGACCAGACGACTTTATTCCCAAAGCATCATATGCCCTCTGGTGGAGATCATTAAGAGCTATTCCTTTGTTCTGTATGTAGATCTTGAATCTTTCTTCACTACCACGTGTCTGGTCCACGTAGTCTCGAATCTTCCTTTTAATGCACACGTCGGTGACAAGCCCGTGCATCGTTTCGGGATCGACTCTAGGCATATTCCCAGCGTCCGGATCTCCGTTCGGATTACCGTCTTGAACATCAAAGAGCATCAAGAAATCGTGCCGAAGTGACGGGTTGGTTACTAGATCGTTAAGTTTCATTGCTATTCCTCCTCTTCATTTAGTTTTTGTAGTTCTTTTAGCTCTTTCTTTTCGCGTGCTTCAGCTCTGTCCTGAGCTTTTTGGTGGTAATAGCCCAGAGAGAATAACGCCTGTTCCTTGACACTGAGAGTTTTGGGAAAGTCGACCAGGTCTTTCAAAATGTCTTGTACTCTGTGGTCAATCGCCTTGCACACTGCGGGGTTGTTTTTGCGCAGCTTTGACAAGTGGGCAACTTGAAAATCACGAAGCAAATAGCCAAATACAGTCGCCGGAGCCGACGACGCCGCACCATAGTAACGGTCTACGAGTGTCGACTTGGGGTCTGTGGCTAGCCTTTGCGCAGCCTCCAGCTCAGCCAGAAGCCTTCCACACAGATACCCAGCGGATTTGCATGTTTCGTCTAGCTTTTCCATATAGCCCTCCTTTACGTTTTCCATTTGTGATAACAACGCCAATTTCGCAAGAGCTGCTCTGGCGCGTGTTACTTGCTGTTCGGCTTTATTTCTGAGCAATACTTGTGCGAGGAACGAACTTGGTAAGGGACTTGCTTGGAGCGCACACCGTACTAGATCTCGAGGGACATTTTTAGGTAGTTGGTCGCTAGTGGCTTTCGGTGGCAACAAAGCACGTGCAAGCGCTCCTAAGCCAAAGTACGATTGCGGATCGGTGCCATCCCATTCTACGATTTTCTGGAGCGCAAACCATCTCGCCAAATTGGCTTGAACCCTTGGCACAGTTGAATAGATCCAATCGCGTATTACTGCTCGTCCTCCCGACGCGGACAGTGAAAGCGAGTAAAAAGCTGTCGCGTCCAAACCGAATTGTTTTTTGCCTGACTTGTACGATTCGATCAGCTTACGTACCTCCTCGGGCTGTGGGTCGCTTATCATGGTTGCCGCGTTGAACCCTGTCTCTTGGCTGGTCCAAAAGACAAAAGCAACCGGCCCTACAGATACGTGATAATCGTCTTCTTTTAGCATGTAGTTAAGTGCGTGGGCATAGGCTTCTCCACACTTTCGACACGTCGGAGCCGTGAGAGCTTGTGTCAAGCCATACGATTCGAAAGCTTCTTTGTTTGCACTTACAATTTGTGTGCCCGAGGATTGCCCACCCGGAATACCTTTGATCGCTATGGGCGAAACGCGGTCTACCGGTCCAATCCTACCGCAAACGATGCATTGCATCTTCGACGATTCCTCTGAGCACTTATCAGCCCAGAACTGCTGGACACTTGGCAAATCAATCGGTCTAATGTCGTCGACTCGAAACGTCATCATATCGGACTGATCGACCACCTTCAGGTCTTCCGCTGGGATAACGAAGGGGTCCTGTTCATACTTGTTAAGAAATGAGTTTACAGCTCTGACGGCCGGTTCACCAGTTTGATGGGCGCACTCGTCGACTAATTCTTTGAATGCGGCAAAACGCCACGATTTCGATGGACATTCGGCACCCAATCCCAGGACGTAGTTAGCCTTGTCTGTGAGTAACAGTGGTGGCGGCGACGTGCCTGATCTTTTGCGGTTTGGCACCAGTAGACGAAGTCCCCGATTGGAATCTGTTCCGCCAGAAAGAGGGGTTATCCCGCGACAGTTGCCGTCTTTGTCGAGTTCAATTTGCCATTTGATTTCCAACGGGCCATACATCGATGGTGGAATATCCGAAATGCGGCTGGCAAGTTCACAGAGCTTCTGGAGTATCATTGCACGCTCACCCCTTGATAGATAGATTCGGGAACGCGCAAGATGCCGTTCTCGATTTTTGCTTCGAAGAAGATAGGAGAAGCACGTCCTTCTTCCTTTTCGTAGTGCATCTCTCCCAGCATTAATCCGAGATTGTCTGTAAGGTCTAATGGTATTTCGGAACCGTCAAGGTCTGAAAAATCAGCTCCGAATTCCCGACATCCCAAATAAGGTCTGTGCATACACTGACCTCGACTAACCCTTCTTCTGAACTGGTCGCGATATTTCGCAGGGTCGGCATCTGCATGCGGACGGAGCTTGATGTCAGCACGTATCACGTAGGCAACGTCTCTAAGCGCAAGAGTATGCCGCTGCGTTCGGTCTTCATCGGCAAAATAGCCTCCGCCTGCTTCAATCCAGCCTTGAGCTGTTCGGTGACTCTGCTTCGTGTTTATTTCATTGCGCAAGATTGAGAAATAGCGGATCGGTTTGAGTATCCATATTTCGCGTATGCGCCATTCAAATTCAGGCTTCCAAAAAATAGCCTCGAGCACACCGCGAGCAGCTGCTGGTGTCATAACCGGATAGCTAACTCGCTCAACCTTCATCTCCGGACGGGTGAAACAAGCAAGTTCTCCCCATACCTTAACTTCTAAGGGTGGCAGATCGTTCATAGAACCGTTTCCTCCTTTCTAATGTTATGAGCTTAAATTATAAGGTCTGCCGGGTCCGAGAATTCTTCCGAGAGTCCAAATAGCTTGTCATATGTGCCTTCCCATACGTAGAGGTCGTTTAGTACAGCTCGCGCCAATCCTTCTTTGCGGTATCGTTCTAGTTCACGATAACGTAATCCAACGCAGTACTGTTGAAGACTTTGCCATTCGTACCGACTAAGCACGCCGGAATCCTGTACACGCGCTATGATTGAGCTTACAGTTTTTTCATCATATGGCACTACGACTGGAATAGTGTCGTCCTCAATCATTTTGAACTTTGCAGCGGTTTCGGGGTAACTAAAGCCTTGCCTAAGTTTGGCAATACCGTGAGCGTCGAGGTTGACGTTTTGCCACAGTCGGCTAAAGTATTTTTCAAAGACATTTGGGTCGTGAAGATCACACGTAGGATCGCTCAAAATATAGTCTGCTTCCTTGGTTGCAGTTGCATATGGACCTGTTGGTGCGCGCTCCGAGCAGGGTTTAAACAAAACTACTTCGCCATCGTGACCGAGCAACCCCTCCCTGTTGCACCTGCCAGCCGCTTGCACTACGCGGTCTAAAGGGCCAAAAGCGCGAAATACTTTCGGAAAGTCCAAGTCTACCCCTGCTTCCACTACTTGTGTTGACACGACTCTACAGGGCAGCCCATTGCTAAGTCGATCTTTGATGGTTGAAATAATTGCTTTGCGATGAGCAGGGCACAAAAGCGTGGAGAGGTGGAATAGTGCGTCGGGATCCATACGTCGGCATATTTCCAGTGCGTCCTTTCTCGAATTTACTATACACAGTACTTGTTGATGCTGGCTAATTTCCTCTGCTACTCGATCCCAATCCCACGCCTGTGGCACTACACGGTATTGTACCCGCTTTAGCTGTTCGAAGTAATGAGAGCTGTTCGTGACTATTTCCCTGGTTCGATCAAAGCCGCGAATGTACCGACTGTTTTGATTCAATGCGGGTTGTGTTGCCGTCGAGAGCACGAGTGTCACACCATAATGCTCAACCAGCTCCCGTAGCACATCTAGAATAGGCTGGAGCAATCCCACTGGAAGGGTTTGCACCTCGTCGAGAATGATAACGCTGCGAGCTAGATTGTGCAGCTTTCTGCATCTGGACGGCTTATTGGAGAATAGGCTTTCGAACAGCTGGACGGTCGTTGTAACGATAATCGGCGCGTCCCAGTTTTCGGTGGCGAGTAGTCGCCGCTGTTCGCTTTCGGAATACTCGCCTGACTCGAGAACGTCAATTGCGCTATGGTGTTCAATAACATTCTGGTCTCCGAAAATACTGCGGTAAACTTGAGCATTTTGGTCAATTATGCTCGTGTATGGAATTGCAACTATGATTCGTCGCAAGTTGTGTTTTAAAGCGTGTGCCAAAGCGAAGGCCATCGCAGATCTGGTTTTGCCACCACCTGTGGGAACAGTTAACAAGAAGACACCTTGTGGTGTATCGGCTGCCTGGATGCAGTTCAGATATATCTCGTGGCGACATCTATTAACCAAGGTATCTTTAGCATTACGCAAGAGAGTCTCTTGGTTTTTCTGAAAAGATTCCCACAATTCGAAAAGTGTTTCGCTGCGAGCGCGTAATGTAGCATGTTCGGGTTTCCAATGTGATTCTGTGTCGATAAAGTCAGCATCCACAAGCGCCGAAAACAACATGCGCACAAACAGCTCGCGAGCATCCGCCTTAGAAATCCAGCTAGGCAGATTTGTGCCGATATGTGTCTTGGGGTCGATGATTGCTTTTAGAACCCTTGTGTACAAGTCTCGAGTTTTTTGGAATGCCTCGGCGGCTTCGAAAAGCTTGCTTTTTACTTCTTCCCTACCCAGAAGACCGCCGTGATGTCCTAATAGGGGCAGAGCGAGAAATTCCAGCTTTACTTCATCCTTCGCAATCAGCGCGCCAGGGATCTTATGGTCCGGACTATGGATAGGCTCTTGTTTGCCCTTAATCTTCGCTTCACGACATTTGCGCAGGTACTGTTGAAATTCGCTGGATGCCTTTCCGATATCGTGAAGTAAACCGAGGATAAAGCCTAGTTCTTGCGGTGCAAAGTCTGACGAGAACCACGCAGTTAGCCTTGCCACGTTCGTCAAGTGTTCCTCCAGCATCTGCCATCTGCCGTCAGCGTTGGGGGTATGAGCGTACAGATTATTGTTCATCTTGACATTCCTCCTTTTGCCATACAATTAGCAAATCATCGCTAGGATGAGTTTCTAGCTATCCCGTAATAGCTATTTGTACTAACACATTCGGTTACCTTCTGTCAAAATATGTCAGTAAATAGTCTCCGGTAGAACCCATTTGGGTAGTAAAATTCTAAGAATCTGATCTGGTGTCAGGTTCGCAACTCAGTTGCGAACAAGGCCTTTGGGGATGCGTGTGAAACTGATGGCGGCTGACATTTGTAGAAACGTCTTTTGTCTCAGTAGCGTTCTATCGGGGATGGTGAGAATTTGCAGATTCGTTTACTACTGAGGTTTTCCACTAGAATGTATGGCGAAATAGTGCGTAAGAAAGTTGGCAAAGTGTAATGTGCTATTTACCAGTACTCCTGCCTCCATGTTGACAATCTAAACCAAGTTTTCAGGGTTTAGAGGCTGTAGATACTCAGGCACAAATCTTCCGTCTTTTCGAATCAGTTCGTCGTCAAACCATATTTCGCCGCCGCCATACTCCGGCGTCTGAATCAGAACCAGGTCCCAGTGTATTTTAGACCTGTTGCCGTTGTCTGCCTCTTCGTAGGCTTGTCCTGGGGTTAGGTGAATTGAACCTCGAATCTTCTCATCGAAGAGAATGTCGCGCATTGGACGAAATATATGGGGATTAAATCCTAATGCAAATTCACCAACATAGCGTGCGCCTTCATCGGTGTCCAAAATTTCGTTTATGCCCTTCGTATCCGAACCGCTCGCTTCGATTATTTTTCCATCTCGAAATACAAGTCGAATGTTGTCGAATGGGCGTCCGTGGTAGATCGTGCCCGCGTTAAAGTGAATAACGCCATTTACACTATCTCGCACAGGTGCCGTGAAAATTTCTCCGTCGGGAATGTTCCGGTCGCCTACGCAAGGGATTGCCGGCATGCCTTTTATGGAAAACATCAGATCGGTCTCTGAGGGACCAATAATCCGTACGCGATCAGTCTTTTCCATCCGCTCCTTCAACGGTATTTCTGCTCTCGCCATCTTGGCGTAATCCAAAGTACAAACGTCAAAGTAGAAGTCCTCGAATTGCTGGGTGGACATCTCGGCAAGTTGAGCCATAGATGGGGTTGGCCATCTCAATACAACCCACTTTGTGTTGTTTACTCGATAATCCAGGACCGGCTTCATATAAGATTCTCGAAGCTTCAAATTAGCTTCTGGCACATCGACCAACTCAGTGATATTGTGGCTACCGCGAAGAGCAATGTAGCAATTCATCTCCTTCATAAACTCAAGTGCATGCTTGCTAATTATTTCCAGCTGCTGATCTGTGGCAGCCATTAGCAACGAGCGAGCGACTCGTCCCCTGTGCTCCTCAACAAAAGGTAGTCCGCCTGCCTGCACTATTCTGTCGACCAACACGGTGACCATTTCCTCGGGTACGTCGTAAGCGTCGACCATTACTCGCTCGCCTGGTTGAACGTTTGTTGAGTAGCCCACCAATACGTCGGCAAGTTTCACCATCCGCGGATCGATCATGTTAATCTACTCCGGACCTTATAGGTTTTATTTGCTGACAAGAACTCAGCTGTTGTTAATGGTAACACTCGAGGTTTGTTTTCGCCAAGTAAGCTCGCCCACGTTATGCTATAATCGCCATGAAATTGCCTAGCACGTCGAGGGGGTGATCCCATGCGGCGACAAGTTAATAACTGCGTCATCGAACTCGTGTTGGGTGATATAACCCAACAAGACACCGAAGCCATCGTGAACGCCGCAAACAGGACGTTGTTGGGTGGTGGAGGTGTGGATGGCGCCATACATAGGGCAGGTGGTCCTGAAATACTTGAGGAGTGCCGCAAATTAGGCGGTTGTGAGACTGGTGATGCAAAGATCACGACTGGCGGCAAACTCAAAGCGAAATGGGTAATTCACGCTGTCGGCCCGGTTTACCGCGGAGGCAAACATGGAGAAGCTGAGCTGCTGGCCAGTTGTTACCGCCGTAGTTTAGAGATAGCGTTGGAACACGGGATAAAAAGTATAGCTTTTCCGGCTATAAGTTGTGGAGCATACGGGTATCCTGTCGATCAAGCTGCCCGGGTGGCGCTCTCAACGGTTATGCAATTCTTGCATCAGAACAACAACATCGATCTCGTGCGGTTCGTTCTCTATGACAAGAAAACTTTCGATGCGTACGCTTTGGCAATGGAGCAAATCGCATAGTTGCCCGATAGCGTCATTGGTTGAATCGGAGGT
>Ga0123519_10013667_pt1 | contig 11642 bp, 11 predicted proteins | sample YelNatPaOPRAMG02_FD_87396 | JGI IMG/M metagenome (GOLD analysis project Ga0123519, IMG submission 87396) | Hot spring microbial communities from Yellowstone National Park - Yellowstone National Park OP-RAMG-02 (version 2) | ecosystem: Environmental > Aquatic > Thermal springs > Hot (42-90C) ... | reverse complement strand
TTCCTTAGGTCTGAACTTCTTATAATATTCATTGATCACTTTTGTAGCCACTAAACCACTCTTGATCCCTAAGGGTAAATCAGACACTTCGGTGAGAGGAAATCTTCCTCGTGTGTATGCCATCACGGAAAATCCAATATCAGAAATTCCTTTCACGACCCCATCATAACACTTATCCGCAGGGGTTAGCGTTCCTCCATAAAACATTGTAATCTGAACTTTCCCACCTGTTCTTTTTTCGATCTCCTTTGCCCACTCTGTGGCTAAGATCGCATTTTTATGAGTCGCAGGGAAAAAAGTAGAATAATTGAGTTTTATCTGAGCCATTGCAGATGGAATCATTAAGAAAAGACTCACCATTAACAAAACCGACACCCATGTGAAAAGCTTCCAATTCCTCATAATGTAATCCCTCCTTTCAAGTTTTTAGTTTTTGAAATTTAATATTTATTCTTTTCTTCACCTCCTTTCCCTATTAAATTTTGACGAAGGCGAAAATAATTTATTCGATTTAATCCAAGTTTAATTCATTGAGAATTTTTTAACAAGTATATTAATAACAAAAATTTTGTCAAGTGAAAAAACAAAGGGGCTGCTAAAGGAACGGATCTCCTCCTTAAAGGATAATAATTTTATGATGGAGAAAGGCTAAGTCTTTTTGAAAATTCTTGAGGAGCAAAAGCGGAGGGGGTTATAGAAAAGAGGCGAAAAAGGGCTCGATCTTAAGCCTTGTTAAGACCCCTTTGTGGTGAGCCAAAAAAGTCTCTATCCCTGCCTTTAATTTAAGAGGGAGCATTTTCTCTTGGGGAAGTTCTTTCTCTAAATGAGACAGGGTGACTCGAAGGGCCTCGACGATTCCTTTGACCAGATCCTTGGATTCTACCTCTTCCCTTAATTGAATCGTCCCATCCCGATAATCAAACTCTCCTGCAAAGGGATCCAAAAAACCGAATTGCTCCGATTTCTCTATTAAAGCCTTCTTAAAGTTCTTGAGAAACATCCCCTTTCTGGTTAGGGTATCAACGATCCGTTCTGATTCTGAAAGGAATTCTTCTAATAGGGAGAGGGTTTCTTTCAGGGTCTCGTTACCAGACAGGTTCTTTTCTTCCTGGAGATTAATCGGGACGCTTTCACCTTCTTCTTTCACCTGGGGTGACTCATGGTCTTGATGAAGAAGAACCTCTTTCTTTTCTACAACGACAGGTTCTTGAGAGAGTCCCTTATTCTCTCTCCCGTAGACGTTGAAAAGGGCTCCATGTTTCTTCACATTTTCAATAAAAATTTGTATCGACATTCGACCGAATACCGCAGGCCCATTTTTGGGAAGGGTAAACATTTCGACCGGCTCTCCTCCTTCCAGAAAGAGAACCCCTATGGGTTGGTGATCTTTAGTCATGACCTCAATAAATCCATTATGTTTCCCCTCCTTCAATTTAGTAAGAAGCTGATCGAAATGGATAAAGTTAGTCGAAAGGGCTTTAAAAAGGGGCTCACATCTCAGATTGTTAGCCAGAAGAATGACTTGCTCAGGGAGCAAACGGTAAATGCTGAGAATCCCATCCTTTTGACTGGCCAAACGGAGAAGGTATTGGATTGCCTCCTCTCCCAAGATCCTTTCGGAGCCGTTGTCCCCTGTGGCTTCGGCATCCACAATCTGGCCCGAATCAATAAGAAGAATCCCCCTGGTATCTGGAAAGTCAATTTCAATGGTTCCGCTGAAATTCTCTAATCTCAGAGTTGAAATGAGAGCGGAAAGATCGGTAAAGGAGGTCGAAAGATTTTTATGAACCACTTCTCCCTTTGGAAAAATCATGCGGAATCTCCTGAGCTCTTAGGCCTCTGGGTTTCCCTTCTTCTCTGCAATCTTTCAATGGCCGCTTTTACACTGGCCTGCATCCTTTCGATGGATTCGGCCAAAACGGCGATTTCTCCTTTTACCTTTACATTGACAGGGGTATCCAGTTCTCCTAAGCTGATCTTATCGGCGACTTCAGAAAGATAAAGAATCGGTTTGACCACGGAGCGTGCAAAAAAGAAGATTCTCACTAAAAGGATAAGAAAAACTCCCAGAATCACGATTAGGAAAATCTTTGTTCTATTCTCATACTCTTCCAGATATCTTGCTTCAATCACATTCATCTTTGCCTCAACAGCCTTCGAGGGTTTTGAGAATTCATCAATATAGGTGGTGGCGGCCACGATCAGATTGGTATCCTTAACCGGGCAGAGATACATATATTTGGGGCGGATCTTCCCATCCGCATCCTTCCAGTCATAATAACCCTGAGCAGGCCCTTTTAAACTGGCTTCAAGGATCTTCCAGAAAGCAGGAAGTTTTTCAGAGAGTTGATGCAGATCCATTCCTACGATTTGAGGATTCACATGAAAGTAGTTAATCGCATTGGTATCATGGACGGCTGTGTAACCTGTCTCTCCCACCTTCTGGACCGCAATCTCTTTTAACCAGGGATCCTTCAATAGATCCTCCCACTTCTTCTTAGGATGCAACTTAATATAAATTTCCATCTGTTTGGCCACATCCATCGCTTTCTCTCGAATGACCTTCTCCCCCAATCTATCCAAGGAGCTCTTTGACTCATAAAGGGCCGTCGAGGTCAACTCCCTTAGACTCTCGGAGCCCACATCTTTGATGCTGGTGAATCGGAACGAACCCAGATCCCAGCTATAGAAGATCAGAACCCCTGTGATGAAAAAGGCAATGAAAATCGGAATCATCACTCCCAGAAGTAATTTAGGAAGCAGTCCCAATCCTATTTTTTTCTTGATCGCCATAGATCCCTCCTAACTTTCAGTGTTCTAACCAAGGGCCTTGGTCATAACCTGAATAAATTCATTCCTCTTGAAGGGGTTTGGAATCTCAGCACTCAAAGATTCGATCAACGAAAGGGCCTGTTCATTTGGGAAAGAAGCTCTGGTCTGTTCAAATTCTTCGAGTTTATCTTCGATGATAAAGGGGGCTACAGGACCGATCGCCTTCTTTAACTCCTTTTCTAACAGGAGAAAAAAATTCTCACCCACCGGCCTCTTCTGCACAGGTTTAGAATCTTCGACGGCTTCGATTAACCCTATCTCAATGAGCTGATAAGTAGTCTTTAACAGTTTATAATCATCCCATTTCAGGATCTTCCCTATTTCAGAAATGGTCTTAACCCCATTTGTTAAAGCCAAGAGATTCCATTGATCAGCCGTAATATTCTTATCTCTTCCATCGGTTTGGATGGAAAGTCGAAAGACACAACTCCCCGACGGAATCAACTCAAAAATCTTCTCAAATTCCTGTTTCCTTGAGGACCAATTCAAGAGGAGCTGTTCGGTCTCAATGGGGATGGTCTTTTCCCTTGGAATGAACTCTGAATCAAAGACGACCTTTCCACTCTTTAAGCCCATCAATGAGAAAAAGGCGCATTCCCCATTGAAATGATCCGTCTTCGCATGAATTATATCTCCAGATTCGAGACAGATCTCTCCACTCTCTTTGCCTCTAATCAAAATCCTTCCCGTCGACCTATCAATGAGCAAAGGCTTAAGGAGCTCAAAGAGTTTAAATTGGCTTAGATCGCCAAGATATTTTTCAGCCACGATGAAGGTTTAAGCAAATTGAGTGCCAAAAATGAGAGGCAATTCCCTGGGGAGGATAAAGAAGTTAATTTATTGAAAATTAAATATTTTTTATTTCGAAGAAAAAAGGGGACAACAGAGACGTAGCCCTATATGGTCAATATTGGTAAAAAATTGGCCATTTTCGTCAATTATCTTCACTTTACCTCAATCGACATGACCATATCCATAAAACTCTTTTTAAATGATTCGTAAATTCTCTTTTCATTCCCTGAAAGCCTCTCTTTCTCCCAATCTATTCCTTCTGTGGAGATCTTCAGGCCAAACGTCTGAATATCTTTTGAATAACGGATTAACACCGCGTGTTCTCCTAAATAGATAAACTGGCATTGCCCCTGGAGGGCCCATTGGTGAGGAATGGTCATTCCCTTCTCAATGATGGGCTTCAGGGAGGAGGCCTGGGGATTCCATGCGATTAATTGGATGAGATAGTCTATCTCAAGATCTCCCTTTTTGATCTTTCCCTTAGAATAACTTCTCTTCTCTGTATAAGGCTTGAGAGGGGGAGCCATGATTGGGGAGGCCTGTGGATTCGTTTTATCTGCAATTTGAAGAATGAACATTTCCTCTACCCTTTTCCTCTTATCTTTGATATAGAAGAAAACACGTGTCTGGGAACTTTCCTTCGGGTTTTCATGTGAAAAAGAATGGATGAGTCGAAATTCCGAAGGGAGCTTCATTGAAAAAGGAGGTTTAAGGGAGAGAAGATCCTTCCCTTTTATCTCCACATCTTTCCCCTCTCCTAATCCCATTGTTGCTATCCCGAGCCAAATCAAAAAAGACAACAAGTAGAATAAGCCTTTTCTCATAATGACCTCCCTTTTCCCTCTCCTCCCCCTGTTTTGAGAGAGGGAAGTGAAATATCGATTTTAAACAGAGGAAGAACAGGATGATCCATCAGGGGAATGGATGATTTTTTGCCCTTTGTTTTAATCTCTCCCATTCTTCATCGACGTCCTTTTGAATCTGCTCGATCTGTTCTTTTTTTAAATGTTTAAATCTTCCTTGTCTTAATAGGTAAGCCTCAACAGGGAGTCCGCGAGGTTCATAATTGATAGTATACCTCTTTCCTTCCCAGACCTCATAAAGAGGAAAGACCTTTGTCTCCACAGCGAGAATGGAGATCTCTGGAGAGAGATCCGAAGGCATCCGCCATCCTGTAGGGCATGGAGAGAGGAGATGAATAAATTTTGTTCCCCGAATGGTTTTACACTTTGAAATCTTTTGTTGAAGATCCTGAGGAAATCCAATGGTGGCAGTGGCAGAGTAGGGGTTGTAGTGAGCAGCCATAATCTCCATGATATTTTTCTTCCGTCTGGGATTCCCCTCCGGCGTGGTCCCCGTCCAGGCATAAGCAGGAGTGGCTGAGCTGACCTGAATCCCGGTATTCATATAAGCCTCATTATCCAGACAAACATAAAGAATATCGTCATTATTTTTAGCCACCCCTGAGAGGGATTGAAGGCCAATATCAAACGTCCCTCCATCCCCTGCAAAGGCTACGACTTGAATGTCTTCCTTACCTTGAATCTTTAAGGCATTGGCTATCCCTGCGGCTGTAGGTGCTGCAATTTCAAAAGCAGAATGGAAGGTCGGAACTCCGTAAGAGGTATAGGGATAAACGCCTCCGATGGCTCCTTCGCAGGAAGGGACAATGACGGAAATGGTTCGGGGTCCCAGGGCTTGAAGGACCAGTTTCATGGCAACGGCCAATCCACAACCAGGGCAGGCCGCATGCCCTGGTCTTAAGAAATGAGGCGGTTGCTGATGGAATTTCATCTATCTCCCTCTCTCTTCTCTCGTAATCCCTCACTCAGAGGTGGGGAATAAGCCCGAGAGGGGTATTGGATAAACCCATGGTGCGGCTACCTTAAATGGTCCATTAAACTCATCACTTCGGTTTGTTTTAATCAGAAACCCATTTATACGATGGATCGATTCGTAGGATCTATTTATATTCAATCCATCCGCGTTCTATGGGTTTCGGAAATACTCCTTTCGGACTTAAATTTATTTCCACCCTACAGTAAAGGAATACCTTCTCTCGAATCTTCTATCCTTCTTTAATCCAGATGGATTCTTCCACAGGTTTCGTCCTCTTGAGGGCGTCCATGACCATATCCTGGATCGTCTCCGGAGTCACATCGACCCCTCCGATTCCAGCAATATAATTGAAGATGAGGGGGTGATCTTGAGAATGAACCAGGGCCGCCTTCAATTCCTGCCCGAAGATGCCTCCACTTCCCAAGGAAAAGTTCCGATCGATGACGGCAATCTTCTTTTTTCCCCGTAGCCTCTGTTGAATCCATTCACGAGGAAAAGGCCGGAAATAGCGTATCTTTAATAAACCGACTCGATACCCTTTTTCACGAAGAATCTTTATGGCTACCCGACTGGTCGAAGTGATCGAGCCAGCCGTGACCATCACCAATTCGGCATCCTCCGTCATCACTGCCTCTCCCAGACCATAACCCCTTCCAAACTGCTTCTTGAATGCCTCATCCACTCTTTGTGCCACTTCCTTCACCGATTCCATCGATTGTTGCGCGAGGTGTCGATAGTCCCGATACAATTCGGATGGTACAACAGGAACAAAGAATCCTGGTCGCTCCACATCAAATCGGTGAGGGAGGTTCAGTGGAGGAAGGAATTGATCCACCTCCTCCTGTTCAGGGATATCGACCGGTTCCATAGCATGCGAAACGTAAAAGGCCTCCAAAGAGATCATCGCGGGAAGGAAAACCTCCTCTGCGACCCGATAGGCTTGAATCACACTATCTAGGGCTTCCTGGCCATTCTCGCAGTAGATCTGAATCCATCCGGTATCCCTTTGAGAAAGGCTGTCTAATTGGTCTGCCCAGAATCCCCATGGAGCGGCCAGAAGTCGATTGACGTTGGCCATCACCACTGGAACTCGACATCCCGAAGCAAAATGGAGCATCTCATGCATGAGGGCAAGACCTTGAGAGGAAGTGGCTGTAAAGGTCCTCACCCCTGTGAGGGAGGCAGCAATACAGGAGGCCATGGCAGAGTGCTCGGACTCGGTTCTCATCATTATCCCTTTTAACTCACCGGTCGCTTCCCATTCCGAAAGTTTCTCATAGATGGCAGTCTGAGGGGTAATGGGATAGGCGGCAATTAAAGGGGTCCTGCAAAGCTTCACTCCATAGGCGACCGCATGATTCCCCGTGATGAAGGATTTCATAAAACAACCCTCATTTCGATGACATGTCTCGGACAGACCTTCGAACAGGTTCCGCAACCCTTGCAATGATTCAAATCGACCCTTCGAGTCCCGTCGGGATCAAAAAAAACAACCCCTTCGGGACAGAAGGAATAACAGTTAAAACAGAAATTACAGTGACCGCAGGAAAAACATCGGGAGGCTGAAATTCGGGCCTCTTCGGATGTAAAACCTCGATGAACCTCTAGGAATCCTTTCAATCTCTCTTCTGGAGGGAGGATTTCATTCTTTAATCGTTCTTTAGGCTTAAAAAAAAGTGGGTTGAGGTCCTCATAGGGAACGACCTTTTTGGGCTCCTCCCATTGTCCACTTTTTAAACCTCGAAGATAGGAGGCCATAGAAAGACCTCCCTTGTCTCCCTTTTTGATTCTCGAAAGGACCTCTTCTTTTTTAAATCCCCTGAAGTGGATGTCCATCAGGATGGCTGCTCTTTTCCCGGAAGAGATGGCATCCACCACCCTTCGGGGCTGATGGATAGCATCCCCTCCCGCCAAGACCATCCTATTGTCCCACAAATGGGCTTCGGGTTTAATGAACTTATTTTCGATGAGTGATTCCGGTAACCAGGAGAGATCCACCTCTTCTCCAATCGCCGTAAATACCCAATCTGCCTCGAAGGTCACATCGCCTCCCTCCACTGGAATGGAAAGAAATCTTCTCTCCCCAATCACACTCACCCGTTGTAAACGCTGAAATTTGACTCTCATCTTTCCCCTTCTTGTTTCTTTGATCTCAACCGGTTGAATCAAAAATTCAAATCTTACCCCTTCTTCTTTGGCTTCTAAGACCTCTTCGGGAAGGGAGGGCATCTCTTCTTCGGTTCGACGGTAGGCCACGAGAACCGAGCATCCGAGACGACGAGCTGAGCGGGCTACATCAATCGCTGTATTTCCTCCTCCAATGACTATTACCTTTTCTCCGACTTTGATTCTCTTTCCGGAATTTATCTTTCTTAGAAACTCGATCCCTTTCCAAACCCTCTTTGACTCCTCTCCTTTCACACCAAGAGAACGACTTCCTCTTGCCCCTGGCGAGACGAAGAGAGCATCAAATCCTTTGAGATCTTCAAATCGAAATGATTTCCCTACCTCCGTCCCTGTTTTCATCTCCACTCCAAGGGAGAGAATCCTTTCCACCTCTTTCCTGAGAACATCTTTGGGAAGCCTGTATTGGGGAATCCCCCACCTCAGGATCCCTCCGGGTTCCTCTTCTGCTTCAAAAAGGGTGACCCTATGCCCAAGGAGGGAAAGGAAATAGGCACAGGAAAGGCCGCACGGACCTGCTCCTACAATGGCAATCCTCCTGGCATCTCTCCACGGAAAGGAAGAAAATTCTGGGTCGTGATCCAAAGTGACATCAAAGGTAAACCTTTCCAAGTCGTTAATGGAAACAGGTTCGTCGAATTTTTTTCGATGACATTCTTGCTCGCAGGGATGATAGCATACCCTTCCACAGGTTCCTGGAAATGGATTTTCTAAAAGAATGGTTTCAAGGGCTTCGCGAAATTGGCCCTCTTCAATTAAATGGATCGATTCGGGAACGGGGTTTCCCGCTGGACAGGCCTCTTCACAAGGGGCCCATCCAAGGACGGATTCCGGTTTTTGAAAACTCCACCGGCCTGTCTCAAAGACCTCCGTGCTTCCGTAAGAAATCGGTATCACGAATTCAAAGGGTCCTGTCTCGCTCTCCATAGATTCGAACCTGATCATAAGCCTCTTGAAAAGCCTCGATATTGGGCTTCGCTTTATGGGCAAACATTTCCTTAAGGGTCTCTATGACCCTCTCCTTCGAGATGAGACGAGTTAAAGAAACATAGGCTCCAAGCATTGCGGTGTTTAAAGTCTCTCCCAATCCTGCCCTTCTTGCAATCGGTCCTGCATCGATGAGACCCATCTTGAACGGTCTCAAAGTCTTAAAGGATTCGATTCCCTGATCCGTGTTGATCAGAAGCGTCCCATGAGCTTTCAGTTCTCGTTTTATCTCCATTTCGTCCATCAAAGAGAGATCAAACAGGAGGAGGTGGTCAGGGTGTCGGATTTGACATTTTAATAAAATGGGTTCTTCATCCACTCTTAAAAACCCTACGACCGGCGCTCCTCGTCTCTCCCCTCCAAAGAGAGAGAAACACTGGGCATACTTTCCTTCTGAAAAGAAAGTCCGCCCTAATATCTCTGAAGTAAGGACAACCCCTTGCCCTCCACGGCCTTTGAACTTAATCTCCAACATAAAGGATTACGAATCGATCCATCGTAGAGATGGGTTTCTGATTATTACGAAATGAATTAAAAATTTCTATGAGCTATTTAAGGTAGCCGCACTATTGGTTTCTCCAATACTCCTCTCGGGTTTATTCTCAATCTCTGAGTGATGGATTACCTCTTCTTGAAAAGCATACCTCAAAATATCTTTCTTGGATTGCTGAAGATGGAATTGAATGGCTCGATTGATCTCTTCTAAATCCCCCTTTTTTAGAGCTTCAAGAATCCCTTTGTGGCCCTCAATGGCCCTCAAGACGTTATCCATCGCATAGATACTTTCAATCCGATACCGAAGCATATGGCGTCTGAGGGTTTGAGAGAGTTCCAAAAGACGCTGGCTTTTACTGTGTCGGGCAATACTCTCATGAAACTGGGCATCCATCTCAACAAATGCCCTTGGTCCTTGTTCGGACACCTTCTTTTCGGACGTGCGGATATTCTTTTCAAGCTCTTGAATTAATTTGCCATGAGATTTCTCCACTGCCCATCGAGCCCCAAGCATTTCTATCACGGATCGGATTTCGCAGATCTCTTCGACCTCCTCCCTGCTAATAGGCTTAACAATATAGCCGACCCTTGGGATGGACTCAATCAACCCCTCAAGTTCCAGATTATGAAGGGCTTCTCTAACAGGGGTGCGAGAGGTTTTGATTTCTTTTGCAATCTTTGCCTCGATCAGATGTTCATTTGGGGGAATCTCTCCATTTAGGAGCTTTTCTCGAAGATACTCATACACCTTTCTTCGGATGGTCTTTGATCTTTTGATCACCCATCTTCTCATTAGGGATACTGTACCCCAAAAATTATTTTTTTGTCAACTCCAATTTATTTGACAATTACTCAATATTCTTATATGATTTAACTGTTTAAAGATTGCTTGAAAATCTAAAAATGGATATCTATATCAATTCCAATGGAGAGAGGATTTCTTTTCAGATTCCAGAAAGTTGGAATCTCCTTACCTCCCAGGACAAACCTTTATTAAAAGGGGTTTTAGATCCAAAGCAAGAGATTCAAAGGGCTCTTGACCACCCGATAGGTTCCCCCAAGATAGAAGAATTGGTCCGACCAGGGATGGAGGTGACCATCCTTTTTGACGATCTCCAGAGGCCCACTCCTGTCCATCTTGCCCTTCCAGAGATCTTGAATCGTCTGAATCGTGCGGGAATCCCCGATCACCGTATAAAGGGGGTCTGTGCCCTGGGAACCCATCCAACTCCCACCCTGGATCAGCTAAGGAAAAAGGTGGGCGAAGAAGCCTTTTTACGTCTCCAAGGAAGGATCTTTATCCACGATCCCCATTCCCCGGACAATGTGATTATTGGAAAGACCCATCGAGGAACCCTAATAGAGATCAACCCTCATGTCGCCTTTGCCGATCTCATCCTTGGGATTGGAGAATGTATGCCTCATCCCATCTCTGGTTATGGTGGAGGATACAAGATCATTATGCCTGGAGTCTGTTCTTACCGGTCCGTGGCCGATCACCATTTCACCTGGATGCGTCATCGAAACAGTCGGGTCAATCTGCTCGAGGGAAATCCCTTCTTCGAAGAGATCGTGGATGCGGGACGTCTTTCGAGATTGGCCTTTAAACTCGATTTCATTCTCAACGAAAAAGGACAGATCCTCCGAGCTTTTGCAGGAGATCCAGGAAAGCAACATCAAGAGGCCTCCAATTATTCTGCATTTCTCTATAGAGTCACGCTTCCCAAATTGGCCGATATCACGATCACCTCTGCCTATCCATTGGAGATAGGAGTTCAAGCTACCAAGGCATTAACCATGGCAGGATTTTGTACTCGTTCTGGAGGGAGTATCATTTGGGTGGCTCCTCAAAAAGAGGCTGGACCTATCCTTCCTTTAATTCAGGAAATGGGAAGTGAGGAAAGCGCCGGAGAGTTTCATCGTCGTCTCATTCGAAACGAGATTCCCCCTCCTCTTAAATCCTTTGGCATCTCCTATATTATGCAGGTGGTTTATTTTAAAGAACTCGCCGAAAAATTCAATGTCTATCATGTCACACAAGGGCTCTCCCCTGAACAGGTCAAAATGATGAAATTTACCTACGCGGCCTCTCTTGAGGAAGCGATCCAAGAAGTGTATAAAAAAATGCCCGAAGGGGATGTGGCCATTTTCCCTTCTGGAGGGACGGTGATTCCTGAAGTGATTTAATTCCCTAAAGGGCTCAAAGAAGAATCAGTGGACTTTCTTTTCGTAGCCTTCCCAGTACTTATCCCTTAGACCCTTTTTGTGAATCTTTCCAGAGCCGGTCCTTGGAAGGGCGTCCATAAAATCGATAGATTTAGGAGCTTTATAGTGAGCCATCCGTTCTTTGCAGAACCGGATAATCTCTTCCTCAGTGGCTTGATGGCCTGGCTTCAGGACCACAATTCCTTTTACGGCTTCTCCCCATTTGGGGTCCGGCACTCCAATGACGGCACATTCCAAGATGCTCGGATGCATATAGAGAACATTTTCTACCTCGGTAGAATAGACGT
>Ga0123519_10013665_pt1 | contig 11644 bp, 10 predicted proteins | sample YelNatPaOPRAMG02_FD_87396 | JGI IMG/M metagenome (GOLD analysis project Ga0123519, IMG submission 87396) | Hot spring microbial communities from Yellowstone National Park - Yellowstone National Park OP-RAMG-02 (version 2) | ecosystem: Environmental > Aquatic > Thermal springs > Hot (42-90C) ... | reverse complement strand
GACCGCCGGGTCAATTTCGGCCTGGTTTTCTCGCTTTTGCTGTTGACGCCGATGTTGCTGCTTTCGGGACGCCTGTTCGGCGCCTATCTTTACCTGCCGCTGGCCGGCCTCTCGATTGCGGCGGCGGCGGTGGCGGAAAAAATCCATCCCGCGGCCGTGGTTGCCTTCTACCTGATCTGGCTGCCTTTCAACCACGCCTCGTTGCGTGCGCAGCGTCGCGAAGCCCTTTCGCTGGCGGACGAGAATCGCCGCTACGTGACAAAATTGCAACAAATTGTTCCAGCCAGTCCGGGCGCCCGCGCCTACATCTACGATGGCGTGCCCGCAGCGCTGCACACCTGGGGGATCGAGGCCGCTGTCAAGCTGTTCGCGGGCCGCGGCGATTTGAGCTTCTATCCCGCGGAGGGAGTGGATCTGGAGAGGACGCTCCAGGAGGGAAGCGGCGTGGTGTTGCTGAGCTGGGACCCTATATTCCGCGAACTCTCGTCCTTTTCACGCGCTCCCGGTGAGCCGGACGCCTCCTATATCGTGGTAAGCCGCCGTGCGCCGGTGTGGCAGTTCGGGGAGGGGTGGTACTTTCTGGCCGGACACTTTCGATGGTGCCGTCCTTACGCGACCGCCCGCCTGCGCCGTCCGCCGCAGGCCACAGCTCTCGAGCTGGTGGTGAACATGGGACCGCCGCCCGAGGGCGAACCGATTCGCGCCAGCGTGGCCCTCGATGGCCGCTGGATCGGCTCGGCCGAGCTGCGGCGCGGCTCGGGCTGGCATACCCTTCGCTGGAACCTGCCCGAGGGAGCCCCGGGCACGGTGCGGATGGAAATTCGCGTGGAACCGCCGTTCGTGGCCGATCCCGTCCGTCCGCTGGGGCTGGCCGTGGGCGCGTTCGGATTCCTCCCCAGGGAGCAACCATGAAGATTCCGAAGCTGCGCTGGGTGATCGCGGGCATGCTCTGCGCCGCCACCATGCTCAATTACGCGGACCGGCTGGCGCTGGCCGTGGTGTCGGTCGAGGTGCGTCGCGAGTTCTCGATGGATGAAAGAGACTACTCCCACGTGGTCAGCCTGTTCATGCTCGCCTACGCGATCATGTACGCGGGATCGGGCTACGTGGTGGACCGGCTGGGGACGCGGCGCGGATTTGCCGCCTTCATCAGCGGCTGGTCGCTGGCCCAGATGTCCCATTCATTGGCATGCATTTACCAGCAAACCTGTAGCGCACTTCCAGGCTAATTCCTTGACTATCAGCAACTTGCACGGTGATGCCGTCCACCAGCAGTTCCACCAAGCGACGCTGATCATCGAAACTTAGTGGGCCTTGATAGCGTTGGGCCAGCTGGCTTAGGAAGTCCGCCGCATCCTGCAAGCGGCGCTGGCGCTGGGTGGCATCGTCCAGCTGTGCCACTAGCTGCTCTAGGTATTGGCGCAAGGCGGCTTCCCTGGCTGCCAGGCGATCCAGGGCTTCATCCAGTTGTTGGCGGGTGATCTTGCCATCGGCGTAGACGTCCAGCAGGCGCTGGCGCTTGTCGCCACTGCGGGAAAGCTCCTCGTCTATCTGCCGAATTTGCTGGGCCAATTGATCGCGATCAGCCAACTGGGCATCGAACTGCTGGCGCAACTCGCCCAGCACTTGGTCTGGGTTTTGGAGCATCTGTGTCAGCTCACTCCACACAAGACTTTCGACCCAATCGGCATCAATGCTGCGGGCGTCGCAGCGCAGCCCCGGCTGGCCCCATTGGCCACGGTAGCTGCCCTGCGCATGATTACACCGGTAGCGCCGGGTCACCCGCCACCGCAAGGGCCGGCCCCAGCCCACAAAGCCCCCGCCACACTTGCCGCAGCGGATCAGGCCCCGCAGCAAGTACTGGTACTTGGCATTGCGCGGACTAAACTTCAAGTTCCGCCGCAGGGCTTGCTGGACTTGATGCCATAGCTCCTCGCTAACCAAGGCTGGTGCCGTGGTGGTGATGGCCTGCTGGTTTGGGTCTTTAGACCGTTTGCCCCAAATGCGGATTCCTTTGTAGAGCGGGCTGGTCAGTATCCGGTGGACCCTGCCTGGATGCCAATACCCCGAAGGCTGGCTGGTGACCTTTGGGGGCTGTGTCGGGTCCTTAGGGGGACGCCCTGGGCGCTTGGTGTAGGTCACGGTTCGGCCTTCGCGGGCGTACACGGGGGGAACGCCCAGCTGGTTTAGCCACGCAGCTAGCCGCACCGTAGACCAGCCCTGGGCGCAACGCTGATAAAGTTCGCGGACGATGGCGGCTTCCGATAGGCCGATCCCCGGCAGCGGCTCCTCGTCAGGGACAAGATGGGCCTGGCGACTGCGGCCTTGCACCTTATAGCCAAAGGGGCGGGGGCCACCCATGTATTGGCCTTGCGCCACCAAGCGGCGCTGCCCGGCCATGGATCGCTCCCGGATCAGGCGTCTTTCGAAATCCGAAAATACCGCCAGGACCCCTCGGCGCAAGTGACCGGCGGCAGTGTCATCGGCCAAGTCGCCTTCGGTAACCGACACCACAGTCACCCCTGCCTTGCGCAGCTGGCGTTCTAGGCTGAAGTATACGGCCGCATCGCGGGCCAGTCTGTCCACGCGGTAGACGACAAGCAGCTGGAACTGTCCTTTGTGGGCATCTTCGAGCAAAGCCCTCAGGCCAGGGCGCTGGTCCGGGTCCAGGCTGCCGGAGTAGCCCTCGTCTTGGTACCACTGCGCAATAGTGACGCCGGCGGATTGCGCCCACCGAGCGATCGCTTCCCGCTGCGTCGCGATAGTCTGGCGTTCGGCCTGCTCCTCGGTGCTAACGCGGCAATAGGCAACGGCAGTTGCAGTCCCAGTCATGGCACTTAATCCCCCAGTTGCTAGGCTGCGATAGTTTACGCTGATTCATTGCTGGGGGCCCTAAAGCGCCGGCGTAGCTGCCGGCGCAACTGCTTGCCGGTCATAGGCTGCGTATCGAACAACAGCTTGTAGGCCTCCACTAGCGCCTGCCTAGGGGCGGGGCCAGGCTCGGCATACCGATGAAGAACTGTGTGATTAGCAGGCCACTGGTACGGCTCGACTATGGCAGCTTGATATCGGCCAAACTCCCGGGCCAGCCGAAGGGCTTCCTCCTTGTCCAGCAACAGCAAGCTGCGGCCATCGGCCAGGCGCAACATCCAAGCCCGGCGGGTGCCGGGGGGTGGTGGCATTTGGATGACTTTGGCCATGGCAGCCTCCCTGTTAATTATACGGGCCTCAAGGCGAGTTCAGGCAACTACTTTTGTAGAGTGCCGCTACAGTGTTGACTGGCAGGCACTTAACGATCGCGCCACGTGCCAGGCTGGGGGCCGGGCCGATCGCGGCGGGGGACCAAATCGCACAGCCGGAGCACTCGCATAACGGCGTGGTGCACGGCCCGGCGTGCCAGGTTGACATCGGGGCGACTAGCAATTTCCGCGATCCGCGTCCCAGCACATTGGAACTCGACTGCCCATCCGAAGTGCGCTAGCTCGATGCGCGGGGCCATCGCCAAGCCCAGGTATCGCGCCCACTGGCGATGCAGCCACTGATCGTTCGGGCGGATCACGCCGGGATCAAACTTCGGGTGACGCCGAGCGAATCGCGCTGCCTTGCGTAAGGTGCGCGAATCCGTAGGTGCCCAGGACCACCAGTCGCTACTAATGACCGGCCAGCAACGCGGGACCTGCTGGTCATCGCGGGGCCACCAGCGATCCCACGCCTCAAACGCAACACGAATCTGCTCCGCCAACCACGGTGGAATCTTGCCACCGGCATCAACCAAGTTCCAGCGCCTGGCCCAATCCAGCAACTGCGTGCGCAAGCCGCGGCGCGTATGGCGCAAGGCCAGCAGCTCATCAAATAGCTCAGTGGGCGCGTAGTGATTCATCGCATGGCAGAACAGCCCGGAAGCCACCATCTGCGCCTCGCCACGCGCGATGTAAGGCCATGGCTGGGGCAGCCAGCAATGGCGCAAGTCGCCGGCCAGGGTCTGGACAGTGCGCCGGCTGTAGCTCGCGGCATATCGTGGCGTTAGCAAAAGTTGCATTTCCAAACATAGATTAGCACGAGCTTCCGTAACCGTGGGTCAAATAATTTTGGCGAGAATTTTACCAACTAAATGGGGTGGCGGCAGTAAAATTGGGTTGGGTAAATGCAAATCGCGCCGTATAATACAAGTGGGAATAGCGATTCCCCCACACGCAGCCTCCTGGTTGGGGCAGGCTCCGGAACCTGCCCCACCTTCCTTAACCTGCGTGATGGAGGGGATCGGCTGGCCCAGAGGAGGTGGCGTGTGGAACGCTCAACTGCAACTACAACTGCACTGGAAGATCAAGCCAATGACCAAGCCGCAGCACTTTGCGCAGAGCAGATCCCCCAAGACCTGCGACGGCTGAGGCGCTGGGTGCTGTGGCGCTACGAGGAGCGCGACGGTAAGCCGACCAAAGTGCCCTACTGCCCCGATGGCAGGAAGGCCTTTGTAAACGATCCGAGCACTTGGAGCAGCTTCCCAACCTGCCTGGACGCCGCACGCCGCGACGGGTATTCTGGCGTCGGCTTTGTGCTGGGCGACGGGTTTGTGGGCATAGATTTAGACGCATGTGTTGATCCCCACACGGGGGAAATCGAGTCGTGGGCGCAGCAAATCGTGGAGCGCCTTGCCACTTACTCCGAATTATCGCCATCGGGCCGTGGCGTGCATTTGATTTGTCGCGGATCGTTGCCGCCCGGGCGCAGGCGCAAGGACCGGATCGAACTGTACGACCGCGATCGCTACTTTACGGTCACTGGGCAGCGCCTGAACGATTACCCCATCCGCGATTGCAGCCGCGAATTAGCCGAGCTACACCAGCAGCTGTTCGGCGCCACGCCTGAGCCAGCGCCACCGCCACCACGACAAGACGCAGCGGACAGCAACGGGCAGCCGCCAGCGTGGAAGGCGCAGGTACTGGTTAAGCTAGCTTGCTATTTACTGGATTCAGATGGCTATGCGAAGTTTCTAATCTTGTGGCGCGGTAACTGGCAGGATTACTATCCGAGCCAGTCCGAGGCCGATTGCGCACTTAGCAGGTATGTACGTGAGATTCTAGACCGAGCCGCAACAAAACTGCCAGCTAAAGCTGTAGACGATCGCGCCCAAATGATCGAGTATTACGTGGGGCTAAGTGCACTTGGCCGACGCGACAAGTGGCGCGAACGGGCGGACTATCGTCAGCGCACCATCCGCGTAGTCATGTGCGAGCCACCGGCGGAAGCACGGCTGCCGGACCAGTTCGCCAAGGCGGCATTGACGGATCTGGGCAATGCTGAGCGGTTAATACTGCTCTACGGGCAGGATCTGATCTGGACCGATGCTTGGGGGTGGTTGGCCTGGGATGGCCGGCGATGGGCCCAGGACAATCAACGCAAGGTAGAGGAGTTGGCTGTACGGACGGTGCGTGCGATTTACCGCGCCGCGGCGGAATCAGATGATCCCGACACTCGGAAGGCGCTGGCAAGCTGGGCCAGGCGCAGCGAGTCTCGCAGTCGCATTGAAGCGATGGTCGCCCTGGCGCGACATATGGTCGCGCGCAAACCAGACGAGTTCGATGCTGACCCGTGGCTCCTGAGTTGCGCCAACGGCGTGCTGGATCTGCGGACTGGCGAGTTGCGCCCGCATCAGCGTGAGGATCGCCTCACCAAGCTAGTGCCCGTCAATTATGACCCGCAGGCCCGGTGCCCACGATGGGAGCAATTCCTAGGTGAGGTATTTGCGCCCCATCCGGATCTAATTCCATTCATTCAGCGCGCTGTCGGCTATTCACTAACTGGCGACACGCGGGAGGAGTGCCTGTTCCTATTGCATGGCACAGGGCGGAATGGGAAAGGCACGCTGCTCCGCACCCTGACTACGCTGCTGGCCGATTACGCCATGACGGCTGACTTTGCCACTTTTCTGGCTGGCCCACGGGACCGTGGGCCACGTGACGACGTTGCTAACATGCGGGGACGCCGCTTGGTGGTCAGTCAGGAAGTGCGTGAAGGTGCGCCTCTAGCGGAAAGCCTGATTAAATGGCTGACGGGTGGTGACCGCATCCGCGCCCGCAATCTGTATGAGCGATCCAGCGAGTGGTTGCCGACGCACAAGATTTGGCTGGCTGTCAATCACAAGCCAATCATCCGGGGCACGGATGATGCCATATGGAGCCGGATCAAGCTCGTCCCATTCGACGTCAGCTTCGCGGGGCGCGAAGATCGTCAGCTAAAGGCCAAGCTGGAAGAAGAATTGGAGGGCATCCTGGCCTGGGCTGTTCGCGGGTGCCGACAGTGGCTAAGGGATGGCTTGCAATGCCCGGCCACGGTTCACCAAGCCACCCAACAATACCGCGTGGAATCGGATCAGATAGGGCGATTCATAGAAGAGTGCTGCGTGACCACCGACGGGGGTAAGGTGCGAGCACGCCGGCTTTATCAGGCCTATCGCGCCTGGTGCGAGCAGACTGGTGAGCACCCCGTCACCGAGACAGCTTTCGCCATGCGCTTGGCAGAGCGTGGGCTGCGCAAGGCGAGGACTAGCCGCCACACACTCTACTGCGGCATTCAGCTCCGTGAGGAACTGTAATGGCACGAGGCATGGGCTATCAGTGGTGGGTTCAACTGCAGTGCCAGCACAAGGGATGTGTCTGTAAGTTGTTGATAACACGGGGCTGTGGTGGGTATGGTGGGTTGTGGTGGCTTTTCCAAAACTTTTTCCGTAAATTTCCTTATATAGGGACTTTACACCAAAACCCACCACACCCACCACACTTAACATTTTCCACAGCCCAAGTGATTGGCAGACAACCACTTGTGCAACAATGGTGGGTTCTTTCAACCCACCACAAACCCACCACAACCCACCACAACCCACCATTAAGGTTCTTTAATGCATTAGGCTTGCTTATTGTGGTATTTGGCAGCATTTATGGCGAGCACTACTACCAATCGCTGGCTTACCCATATGCCTCGTGCAGTATGGGCATCAGCGTTGCCTTCGGGGGTCGTATTGATCCCGCCGCCCCCGCCTGCCAACGCCTAAAAAGTTTGCGGCCCGAGGCCCCACGCCAGGCCCGGCCTTCAGTCGCCACAATCACTATGGGTTTGCGACCACGGCAGCAGCAGCAGCAGCAGTCTGCCACAGCCTCCTGTCCCTTGGGCACAACCCGGCCCCTTGGCTTGGGTGGCCTCCGCCTGGGCCAGGGGGGCCGGGCTTCTTTGTGCCAGTGGAGGCTATAGCTATGTCCGATAAACAGTTTTATGTAAACTTCCCAACTCAGTATTTTCAGCAACTTACGGGTTTTCAGCATAGGGCGAACAAAAGGCGAAAGCCTAAGTTGTTGATAATAAAGCACTTATCCGAGCGAAGAAAAGGCGAAAGGACTTAATCTATGCCGACTCGCAAGCGAATCTTGACCGATGAACCCGAACTCGCCATGACTGGCGAGTTCGAACCCGACAACGACGAACCGTGGTTTGATGATGACGATCAGCCCCAGGACGATGCTTGGCTTGACCCCGATGCCGAGCCGACGGGTGAAGTCGGACTGGGGCAAGCCACAGTCAGCGACCCTGATGCAGCTATGCAGCCGGACGTGGCAGATAACCAACTGACTGATCCCCTTGGGGATCAGTCAGTTGGCGATGCCGCCACCGAAGTTGCAAGTGATCAATCCGAAGCCGCACCAAGCGACCAACAACCGGAAGCCACCAGCCCGCCGCCACCCGATCCGGTGGCCGAGCTGCTGGCTGGTAGTGACGAGGAGCTGGAAGCCGCCATCCAGCAAGCGCAAGCCGAGGCCGATGCCGCCGCCGAGGAGCTGGAGCTGTTCAACCAGCGCGTTGCAGAGTTGCAAGCGGCCTATGAGCGCATCGCCGAACGCATCCGCGAGCTTAAAGTCCAGCGCGCTGAACTGGTGCCCGAGGCTCTGCTTCGCAATAATCAGCGTGCCAAGCAGCGCCTGGCCAAGTTGGGGGCCGACCTGCGCGAGCTTGAGACCCTAGGTGAAGACCACAAGCTCGCCCTGGAAGCCGCCGCCATCGAAAGCGTCCGGCTCCTAGCTGCTTTAGACCAGCACAACCAGCATCGGCGCAGGCTAGAAGCCAGGCTCGCAGCCCGCCGGCTAGCGCGCCAGGCCCAAGTCGTGGATCAGGTAATCGTGACCCTGCTAGGCGAACTGGCCCGGGCGCAGCAGCTTGTCGAGGAGCTGGCACCACTGCTGCCTGACTCCGCGCAGCAGTACTTGAACCAGTTCCGCCGTGGTGGTGGGGATTTGCCCATCAGGCTAAGCCTGGCGTATCACTGCCGCAACATGGGCGTGGGCAGCATCCTAGACTTGCCAGCCTATTCGCCACAGTCATCGCGCCCCTTGGCTGTGCAGATTGGCGAGTTGCTGGCTAACCTGCTGAAGCCAGCTACCGACAATTCGGAGGTGTCCAGTGCCGAGCTACATGGAACTGATGCTCCAGGAAGTGCGACAACAGCGCAGTGAGCAAGCCCGCCAGCATGGCGAGTTGCTAGGTGCCATTGCCAGCCTGGCCCAAGCCACACAGCGCTTGGAAGCCCGCCTGGCCCAGCTACAGGCGCAGGCCCAGGCATCAGCGCCAGTATCGGCGCAGGCGCAGGCCCAGGCGCAGCAGCCAGTGCCGGCGCAGGCGCAAGTGCAGGCCGAGAGCCAGCCCCCACCCCCCGCCAAAATTTTGCAAAGCCGGGCTGGGCTGGGAGGATGGGCTGGGCGAATATTGGAGGTAGCAAAAAATGCCACAAAAGCGATTCTTGGCAAACGAACTACGTGACCTGAAGGTCGAGGAAGTCTCACTTGTTCGCCGTGGTGCGAACCGCAAGAAATTCCTGCTGTTGAAGTCTGCCTTAGGAGGTGACTGTATGTATGACGAGTCTGTCCTTGATCGCATCCTGAACACGGATCTAGGAAACGAAGACGAGATTGAACAAATTCTTAAAGCCAAGGGCCTTAGCGATAAAGCCGCTAACGCCGTCAAAGGCGCTTTGCGACTGCTGAATGCCTACCGTGACGAGCTGCCTAATGACATCCTGAACACCCTTGCCAGCCTGGCGGGCTATGGCTATGCGCCGGCCCCCACTGGCGAAGTCAAGGCTGCCAAGCCGTACAGTGACGACCAGAACTATGGCGATTACGGCTATGGCGAGTATGGCGAAGGCACGGCGAGGAAGAAGCCCAAGCCCAAGCGTGCCGAGGATGAAGTGGCCCAATCCGAGCCTGTCAGGAAAAGCTTGCTTGGCCTGGCCCGTGACAGGGACGAGGTTTGGGCTAGCATCGAAAAGGCTGCCGAACTCATGTATGGTGAGTGCAGCCCTCGCACAGTTGACATGCTGCTGTGCACCAAGCTGGGAGCCGAACTCTATGCCCAGTACCTAAGTGCCCCCTTTGCCAAGCCCCAGGCCCCTATAGCCAAGGCCGAAGCCGATGATCAGGATGTCCCCGCCTGGGGTGAAATCCAGGCCCTGGCCCAGCAATTGGTTCAGAAGTCGGGCGACTACATGACCGAGGCCCAGGCCGTGGCCCACGTCCTGAACACCCCCAGGGGCCGGCAGTTGTACAAGCGGTACCTGGCCGAAAAGCAGCAGCTTATCGCCAGCCGACGCCGATAGCTTGGGCTTTAGGGCGATGTCGGGATTAAAGGGAGGGGAGATCAAGGCCTAAATAAACGGGAGCTGCTGGCGGGCCTAGTAGGGGGGTACCACTCAGGACCTAACGATGCAATAGCTCCCGTTTCTGGGGCCTTAGCTCACGATTTTCCGGGCATGCCGGATCAGCCGGGGACACCACAAGGCGCAATGGCTGACATGACTTGCCCCACGGGCCAAGCACGATCTGGTACTGGTGCGATCCTGGGGCCAGCTACCGAAAACCAAGGCGAGTGTGCAGTTTGCAAACCAGCCAAAACCAGCCCTAAGCCAATTGCACACTTCTGGAAAAAGTAGCCAGAACCCATCATCGCTATCTGATTGAAAAGCCGCCAGTTATCCGCCATTCCAGCTCCAAAGCTGCCTGCTGTTGACCGGGTTAATTCGGACGGGATCCGTATAATACTTTGGAACCATTAATCCAACCGTAAGGAGGTCGAACTATGAGCACTGCGATTCCCGGCACGGCCCGGACACAGGCCGTGCGAGTCAAGTTAGTGGGACTAACCCCCCTGCTGATGAATAACCCAGCTAGCATGTTGCTGCCAAAGGCAGTGTGGGATCGCCCGACGCCGGAAGAAGAGGCTGAGGCCGGCCTCTACGCATCGGAGGACGGGAAACTTTATGTCAAATTCGACGCTATCCGAGCCTGCGCCTTGCATGCCGCAAGGCGGATGGGACTACGCAAGATGGCACGATTGCTGGCTGGCTCCCTGCTGAATGCGAATCTGGAAGAGCCGTGCTGGCTATATGACCCCGAAACTGGCAGGCCTCTGACCCGTGCGGATTACGTCATAGATTTGCAACCGGTGGCTGTCGGGGGCCGACGCGTCATGCGGGCGCGACCGAAGATCATGAAGTGGGCCACGGAGGCCGAATTCATCCTGAACACCTTAATCGCGTGCCCAGAGGATCTGGAGCAGACGCTGCTCGACGCCTTGGCTTGGGGCGGCAAATATTGTGGGATTGGCGATTACCGACCGGAAAGGGGCGGCCCGTTTGGCCGATTCCGTATAGAGGTGATCCCGCCAGCCGCCAGCCTTTGATGGTGGCTAACCCAAACGCAGGCAAGCCACTTTGGGGGCATAGGCATATGTGCGTGTGATTGTTATGCTGCTAAATTCATCCGTTGGCGCGCGGGAAATGGTCGCTTGCCGCCAGTCGCTTCGCACTGGGACTGACTGAGCCGGGCAACTGGCCGGCTGCGGCCAAAGCCATCGGAGAGTGGTTCCCGCCCAGGCAGCGCGCGCTCGGGGTAGGCATTTTCAACGCCGGGTCTTCGCTGGGTTCGGCCCTGGCCAGTCCGATGGTGGCGTTCCTGACGCTGCACTTCGGCTGGCGTTTCGCCTTTGTTTTCACGGGCGCACTGGGTTTGCTCTGGCTGGCCCTGTGGCTGGTGATCTACCAGCCGCCGCATCGCAACCGCTGGCTCGACCCGGCCGAGTACGAGCGAATGAAGCACGAGCTGCGTCCGCCGGAAGAAGCACGCGCGGCGCGTGAGGGCGTGAACTGGCGGCAGGTGGTGCGCAAGCCCGGCTGTTATGCCCTGATTCTCGCCCGCTTCTTTACCGATCCCGTCATCTACTTCGTGATTTTCTGGCTGCCGGAATACTTGCGGCGCGAGCGTGGATTCGATCTGGCCATGGTGGGCCGCTACGCATGGGTTCCCTACATTTTCGGGGATATCGGCTATCCGCTGGGCGGCTGGCTGTCGGGATATCTCATGCGGCGCGGATGGCCGCTGGGTAAAGCACGCAAGTTCGTTATGGCGCTCGGCGCGGCCTTCCTGCCGGTGGCGATCCTCGCGCCGTACGTGCCTGCGGCGTGGATGGCGATCGCCGCCACCTGCTTCGTCACGTTCGGCCACGCCTTCTGGGTGGCGAATCTGCAGGCGCTGCCGATTGATCTGTTCCGCGGACCGGAGGTCGGCACGGCGACGGGCTTTTCGGGAACCGGGGGCGCCATTGGCGG
>Ga0123519_10013661_pt1 | contig 11648 bp, 20 predicted proteins | sample YelNatPaOPRAMG02_FD_87396 | JGI IMG/M metagenome (GOLD analysis project Ga0123519, IMG submission 87396) | Hot spring microbial communities from Yellowstone National Park - Yellowstone National Park OP-RAMG-02 (version 2) | ecosystem: Environmental > Aquatic > Thermal springs > Hot (42-90C) ... | reverse complement strand
CAGATGCGGGAAGGTTATGGCTGAGGAATGCTACGACACATGCTGCGGCTTCGTCCTTGGCTACCCCCTGTGCAGGGAGTGCCACGACAAGCTCGACGACTGCGTTCCGCCGGAGGTCAAGCGGAAGTACATCCTTCGCCTTCTGGCAGAATTTGGAAGTTGGCTGAAGAAAGAGCTGAACTACGATTCAAAAACCATCGAAGCGCTTCTGTACAAGCCTTGGCACGGAGCCTATCCTGAAGAGCTTATCGGTGACGACATAATCAAGGATATAGAGGATTTCCTCTATTACATGGCGCAGTTCGCCGCGGAGAAGGCGTTAAGCGAAATATATCATGGCTCGAGGTTTCTGGTGGAAATCGTTCCCTTTGGAAGCTACGAAGACTGCTCAAGCGTCTACGTGCTTGAAATGAAGACAAAAACCGTTATGGCGAGCTTCGAGGAGAAGACATGGCACTTCAATCCTGAAACGCTCGAGGAGGACTTGAAAGATCTGGTCGACCAGCTTGAGAAGTCGAAGAGCTTGCTCGCAGTCAGGCTTGTGGCCGACGCTTAAGGAGGCGAGATTGTGGTTAAGGCTCGGTTTGCGGTGGACGCAACCTCGTATATGGACCATGTGCGCTTCCACTTGCGCTACGACATCGAGGGCGTACGCTCCGGGGAAGTGGCAAGGCCCGACCTCACTGCCTATTTAGTCAACAAGCACGCAAAACAAATACGGGTCTCAGAGTACGGTTACGGGTACGAGGCGGACCTGCCTCAAAACGCTGTTTCAGCTCTTGAATACTCGTTCTACGCGGAGAAAACATCCTTTGAGGAGCTTGACGAAATAGCCGCCTCGGGGAGGACGAGGCTTCACAGCCTCCGCGAGGAGCTTGGCTTTCCAGCCGACGGCATATCCGTCCAAGACCTATTCTTCAAGCATATAAGCGGGAAAGGGTTCAGCCTAAGCCTCAGGGACTTCCCAAAGCTTCTGCTGTACGCAGACGGCGGTTCCGTACGCGTTGAGTTCGACGCCGAAGCCGTCGACAGGAAGTTCCTGAAACGCGCGTTGCACGGCGAGCTTGAAGAGGCTGAGCTGAAAATGCTCTGCGGAATAACGCTTCTCGGAAAGAACGCGCAGGCAAGGCGCATGCAGCTGCTTTCGGAGGGGAAGCTTTCCATGGACGAAGTTGCAAAGGCCGTCTTCAAGTCCGCAGTCCAAGCAAAAAACAAGGACGTCTGGCTCGCAGCTGCGGACTGGCTGAAGGCAAACGGTTACGGCAAACAGGCAAGCGAAGTCGTTGCAAGGAAAACCATCTGCAGTTAGGAGGTGAGAGGGTGTTCAACCTTCACGATGTCTTCAACTTCGTTCAAACAGTTCAGCGCGAGAGGGTTTTCAGGGTCAAAGAGGGATACGTAGTCCAGAACCCCTACGGCTCCTACCTCGTATCAGAAGACGGGGCAGTCTTCAAAATCCACGGGAAAAAGCTTTCAGAGGTAAAGGACAGGCGTGAGCTGACGCCGTCGGAAGGGCAGTTGAAAGGGAGAGGCCTGACCTAGCGGTCGTCGTGGTTCCGTGAAGTGCTCCGCAAAGTTACTTGTGGGGTTTTTTCATGCTCTACGCGTTCACAATGGATTACAGAAACCACACATCCCTTGTCGTGCGAAGGTACATACGCTTAAACGATGGAACAATCAAAGATACGTTTGACGTCGAAATCCACGGTCCTTCGCGGCTTCAGATAGCCGTGGCTACGCTGAACAACTACGCGATGAGGCTTCAGATACTTCAAGGCAGTCCAGTTGTAGTCATTGAGGCTGGATGTGATGAGAAAAAGCTGTTTAAGGCGCTTCAAAAACTGCAGGAACTCGCCTTCCCGGTTAGGCAGGACGCTGACTTCCAAGATTTGCTCAAAAAGCCAACAGTTGAACGCCTCGAAGCCTTCTTAGCGATAAAAAAGCTCCTTGAGGAGAAGCGCACCTCATGAAGCGGAAAACTTGTTTTGTAAAACCTTTTTGGAGGTGATTTCATGAAGAAACTGGTTGAAGAGTTTTTGAAGGCCAAAACGGATTACGTTTCCGCGAAAGCCGCATACGAAGCGGTAAAGGAGACAGCCTCAAAAGCGAACAAGCGTTTGGACGAGCTGTTAGAAAACGGCGTGATAACAGTCGACGAATGGGCGGAGAAGACGACGGACATCGAATCAGACATGGGACTCGACGCAACTCTGCAGAGGCTCATCGAAGCGGAGGACAAGCTTATCGACGCCGGGAGAAGGTTGGAGACGCGGATCTCCCGCGAGGAAGCGGAGAATATCAAAGAAGTTTGGGACTGCAGGTTCGTTACGGTCCGCGAAAAGGTTGTGAACGTCCTTTTGAGGTGGGATCCGAGCGTTTAAACGGGAAAGGGAAGTGATGCCATGCGCACTATCACCCTATACGAGTGGGCCTGCAGCAACTGCGGCACGGTCTTCTACGTCGACGAGGACGAGAAGGCCACGTGTCCGCGCTGTGAAACTCCGGCAGTGAAATGTGGCAAGATTTCCTTCGTAGTCCGCGACCAAGAGTTTGAAAGCCTGATGGAGGAGCTTATAGCTCAGGAGTGCAACGATGGCTGCTGGGTCTACGAGGACGGCGCGACGGAGGAGAACGTTGAGGAAGTTGAGGCTGTCGTCGGCGAATGCGCAGTTGCGAAGTTGAGGAAGGCGCTGTACGGGACAGGATGCCCAGTTAAGGAGGCCTAACGCTGTCCAGCATAAAGCTCACCATAGACAGAGGCTTACGTCTGCATTTCTACCTCGACGTCGATTACCACGGCAGGTATCTGCCTCCGAACCTCAACAACAAGGAGCAGTTGATGCTGCACTTGATCAAGGATTTGAGGTGGCGCATCAAGTTCTTCGACGGGGAACAAACTGGCAACTACCTCTACAAGAACTCGGTAGAGCTTGAGGCTGACGTTGACGGAGAGGAGGCTGAAGAGCTTTCAAACGCTCTTAAAGCTCTTATGAAGGTCAGGGGACTGCGAAGGAACGAGGTTGAAAGGCTTAAGCTGCTCCCGCTGAGGGAGGCATGTAAGGAGTTGGCGGTTATGCCTCTCCTTGAGGGATGACTTCTTGGTCAAGCTTTACGTTAGGACGGCGACGAACCACTACACAAGGGTCCTCGTCATAGAATGTGGAGCGAGAATCAGGCTCTACGGCGATCCGGTTAAAACCGTCGCCTCGCTCCTGGTCTTCAACAACTCCGATGTCAAGGGCTGGGTTAGGGAGAAGGGGTTAGAGGTTGAAGCTGCGCCGGAAACATGGGAGGCGCTGAAGGCTTTAAGCGTTAGACTCTTAACTTGGAGGCGGGCCGCGGAGTGGGGGTTCCTCAAAAACCCGACAGCTGAGATGATCCTTCGAACCCTCTCCCTCAACGCCTTAGTTTTCAAGTGAACAAAAGCAACTCTTTCAGCCAACATTGGCTTTGGGAGGTGGTTTTATGAAGTTATTGCTAGTCCCATGGTCTAACGGTTTGAACGTTGTCCTCCGCGTATATGCACAGATTCCGGATCGCGTGGACGATTATGAAGCGGAAGTTTCAACGAAGAACGGGCAGAAGATCACGGCTGAACTGTTGCGGAAGGAGGCTTGCAGCGTGAAGCCGGCCTTCCTGGATTTCTTCAGAAGGGTAGTTTTCGAGGCGGAAGTCCCGGACGCTGTTGCGGGAAGGCTGCTTAAAGCGCTTAAAGCGGTTGGCCGCTTCCGAGAATCAGTACGGATCCCTGAAAGCTTAGTGGAGAGCCCTTCGCTTGAGAAGCTTGAAAAGTTCCTCAGGGAGGCTGGAGCGCCGGAGTACTTGCCTCAGGAAGAAGTTGCCAGCATGGATCAGGTTTACCACAGGCTGTGGCACGAGCAGAAGCCGATAAGGGTCGACGGAGGCTACCTCATCATCGTGCCGGGCTACAGCCCATACTTCGTTTCAGACGACGGGGACATCTTGGAAGTCCGCCTGCCTAGGCGGATGCTCTACGAGGCTGCCCTCTACCGCTTCTGTGCAGGCCGCCTAAAGTTAAACACTAGGCGCAAGACAAACGTCCCGGCGAGCGTCTTGAGCCAGATCGCGCGCATTTTGAAGGACGAGGCACCTCAGCTTCTCCCGGTGATCCTTCCATGAGGCATGTGAGAGCGGATGCTTCTAGGGTTGAAAGGGACCTTACGGGTTATTCCTCGGTGAGATACTTTAGCAGTTGCGCAACTAAGTACTTTCGAGACCTCTTTACGCGTTTCCAGCAGTCAAGGCAAAGGTTTATCGTGAGACTGGAGCCGTCGACAAACCTCACCTCAATTGGAACGTATGCTACCGTGATGTCTCCACACAGATCGCACCAAACGCCCATTCTACCACCGAACAGCTATTTCGTGTAAGCTTATAAGTGAGCTTTCAAACGGGTGGTGAGCTTATGGATGATTTGTCCCGCTTCATACTTTCCAGGATCAAGTGCAGTTTCCACCCTTATATTCCGCCGGAGGAAGGCTGGCGCAGGTATCCTCCGCACGTGGCTTCCCTTCTTGAAAGCCTTGAGCCGCTCCACATAGTTGCCATCGGCCCAACTTGGGTAGGCGTCGACGGAGCCTTCGTCGACGACCCTAGAAGCCACAGCCAAAAGCTCAACCTAGCGGTTGAAACCGCCGAGGCGGTTTTCGGAGAGGCTGAGGAGAAGGCTGGAGCTGGAAACCTGGAGGTCTTCAGGCTCAACACTGGCTTGACGCGATTCCACCTCTACTGGGGAAGCGTATGGTACGTCTCCGCTGACCGCGTGCCTTACCCTTCAAGGTTCGCATACATCGCCGACTCCTACAGGTTCTACGCGCCAAGCAAACATGGCGACACGCTCCCATGCGTTGTTGCAACCGTGGACGGCGCCAAGGTCGGCTTCGGCGTCAGCCAAGAGTTCCTCCTAGACCCCAAGCCTGAGAACGCTAGGCTCTTCGGAGACCTCCTCTTCTTGGCGCAGGCCGGGAACGGTTGGAGCGTCGAAAGGGAAGCCAATGCGGACTACTCGTGCAACTACTTGGTCGACGGAGCCACGTACATAGCGCACGTTCTTAGAGAGTGCGCCGGGTTGGAGAGCTTCCTTAAACATGCGTACGAGGAGCTGCTCGTCAGGGACCCATGCGACGGAGGCTCGGCCAGCTGGAGAGCCATCACTAAGGCCTTGGAGAAACGCGAGGTACTCGCGCATTAAAAACGCTGGAGGTGGTTTCATGGCTCGAGTCTACGACGTTGTATGCCTAAACTGCGGCGAAACCTATGAATGGTGCAAGTACGACCCTCCCTTTGAAAAGTGCGATTTCTGCGGATGCAGGCTTTCTGAAGGGGAACGGTGGAACGAAAACGCCAGAGTCTTCGGCGTATGGTCGAGCTCAGACGACGTTTACGAAGCTGCGAAGACGGCGAGGATAAGGTTCTTCGAGGAGAGACCCAGAGGCTACAGGTTCAGGCTTCCAAACGGGGTTTGGTGCACGATCAAGCCTAAGGAGATCCCTGAGTTCTGGTTCTGGTTTAGCTTCAGGGTTCGCGGCGAAAGCATATGGCTACTCTTCAGAGCGCAAAACCTCGCGGACAAGGTTGAATTTCTTAAGGAAAGAGGAACGGTTCCAACGGAGGACTTATGCATGGTCGTCTATAGGAAGCAAAGCTACTCGCCGTCGCATCCCGCCGCGCAAGCAATCGTTAAAGCCGTAGAGGCGAACGAGATGCCTGAACTTGTTGCCGCAGCCTGTTTGTGAAAACGAGGTGGTTTTATGGTGAAGGTTCTGTATTTCGATTCTGAAACGGTTGACTGCACGGCAGACCCTCACGAGGTCGAATACAGCTCGCTCAGAAAGGCGTGCGAGGACATCTTGAAGGTCTGCGAGAGCGACCTCGTTTACGGGATAGAGAAGGTTTACCTTTACGTCAAGGGGGACGAGGAGCAGGCTCTCGAGTCGGACTGGTACGACGTAGACATGGGAAAAGGCGATAAGTCCAAGTGGAAGAGGGCGACCGGCAGGTATGCGAGGAAACACAAGGTTGAAGGCCTCTACTTCTACGAGGACGCCCACATCTACGTGAAGGTGGGAGTTGACCCTGCGACCGGCGAGGAGATCTGCGAGGAGAGGCCTATGCCTAAGGAGAGGCACCTGCCTCCGGGCTTGACCGGAGTTAAGGAGGCTGTCAGGCGGCTCCTTCAGAACCCGGAGAAGTACTCGAAGCTCAGGATAGCAGTGGTCTGGGGCGCCTTCATGACGCACAACTGCTCCGACTACATAACGCTGGACATAGACGAGCTGACCGTCGACTACTCAAACCAAGACTGGTACGTCGATGACGAAGGATACCTCAAACACGTCGAGAAGCTGTCCAACCTACTGAGCGTCCCGATAGAGCCTTATGAAAGGTGAAAATCCTCGTGGCCGTCCTGAAGCTTGTGAACTGGAAGCGAAATGCGCCGCTCTCAGTCCACCTCTTGATAACTTCAAGGTGCAACCTGAACTGCCCGAAATGCTACTATAGAGGCGAGGGGGAGCTTTCCCTCGAAACCGCGACTCGACTTTTCGACGAGTGGGCTTCCCACGGGGTTATTTCAGTCGCGATAGGTGGAGGCGAACCGCTTCTGCACCCTGAAATCGAGAGGATAACGTTTGAGTCGAAGAGACGCGGCTTCTACGTTGCGGTGACCACGAACGGCACGGTCCTTAAGGGCATATGCGCGGACAGGGTGCACGTCTCCTTCGACAGCATCCACAACACAAGCTTTGAGCAGGCGCGTAAGGCTGTGAAATTCTTCAAGGCGTTCGTGCCAAATGTTGGAATCAACCACATAGTGACGGACATCCCATCGCTGAAGAAGGCTTTGAAACTCGACGCTTCCACAGTGACGCTCCTGATGGAGAAGCCTTCAACAAAGTTTGACGAGTGGCAGGAAGCCTTCCGATTAGTTGGAAGGAAAAGGCTGTGGATCGACGCTTGCCTGGCTCAGAAGCTAGGTTTGAGAAGCTGCAGGCAGGGGGCGACGTCCATGTGCGTTGACCAGAAGCTTATGGCGAGTAAATGCTCAAACATCCGCGATAAGGTCGCTTACACAACGCTGGCCGAAGCATGGAAGAAAGTTAAGGAGCAGACACGGTGCCTCCTAAAACCGTTAGCGGGGTGATTTTGCATGACTAAGCTCAACGTTCCTGAAGAGTTCGTTGAAGCGTTGAGGAAGGTTGAGTCCGATGTGAAGCCTGAGCGCGTTATAGACGCGCTTGAGTGGGCGGCTGAAAACCCTGAAAAGGCGAAAAAGGTGGCTGAAGGCTTCAGCAGGCTCGGCTACCTAGGCAGGAAGGAGTTTGAAACCTGCATATGGCTTGGAAGCGACCCCGACTACGCGCTTAAATCGGCTGAGGGAAGGCAGGCTGACGCTTCCAAGAAGCGCTCCCTGCTCGGGAAGGCTTTAGCCGAAGCAAGGAGAGGCGGCTACAGGTTTAGAATGCCGAACGGCGTTGAGTGCACAGTGAAGTATAAAGAGGAACGCTATGAGCTCACCTTCAACCCTGGCGGCGCTGAGGTAAAGTTGATCAGGAAAAGCGGCCGAGATCTCAGCTACGCACTCGCAGAACTCTCGGAAGGACACGCTAGCCGGCGCGGGATTGGGGCAATAATCTACAAAGGAAAAGCATACTATGTTGGTTCCAGTCAGGCAGAAGCCTTTCTGAAGGCGATAGAAGAGAACGTTAGCCCAGAGGTCTCAGCGGCCACCGACTTTTAAGCCCCATTTTGAATGAAGCAAAAGGACGCTGAATTTAGTTATTTAAAGTTGGAAAGGCATATAACTTCGACTTCCGTCTATAAATAACGGGAGGGGTTTGCATGGTCAGTTTTGACAGGCACGTATCCCTAGCTAAGGAAAAAGCTAAAATGGCGGATGTTGCACGTTCGATGGGATGTTTTTCCTCAATGTGCGATTTAGCCTTCAAAGCGGTTGAACAGGCTGTTCATGCTGAGCTTGCAAAGGTCGGCGATAAAGGAATCCATTTTAAAGAGCATGACAAGGTGTTAGATTGGGTGAACAAACATTACCCTAAGGAGATGGCGTCAAGGTTCAGCGATTTATGGCGGCTTTACTTGGAATTTGGCTATTCTGGCACAACGCCTGTAGGTGGACCTGAAAGAGCATTCAACCATATGAAGGTGTTGCTTTCATTCATAGGGAGGAGGATAGATGTCGACTTCGGAGTTTGAAGAGAAAATCTCCAATGCCGTAAAGACTTTGTACGGGATACCTGGCGTAGTCCTTTTAGCACTTTACGGTAGTGTCGCGAGGGGTGAACATGACAGGCGGTCAGACATAGACCTCCTCATGGTTTACGAATCCAGAGGCGCTCAAGCCCACGCCTACGACACCGTTTTGAAGGTGCTTTCCGACCTGGACGCGAAAATACAGCTTCACGAAACAAACATTGAAGACATGGCTTCTGAGGACAGCGTTTTTGTTGAAAACGTATTGAGAGAAGGAATAGTGCTGTTTGCGAAGCCGAGCTTCAAAATACCTGTTGAGAAAGTCCTAAGTTTAAAACCATACAGCCTCTTCACGTACAGCGTGAAGGGGTTAAAACAAAAGCAGGTGATGGCGTTGCGCAGAGCACTGTACACTTATAGAGGGGAGAAAAAAGCAGGAGGTAAAAAGTACCCTTACGAGTACAGGGGAATAATTAGCAGGCATGGCAAAAAACTTGGCAGGTCCTGTTTCGTCGTCCAAAACGAAATTGCAAAAAACGTCAGAAACGTCTTTGAACGCATCGGCGTCCCATATGAGGAGATAACCATCTGGCTGAAGGGGGAGTTGCCAAGTTGAAGCTTAAAGCCACGAGAATGGTCGAGGCCGAGTTCGACAGTAAAGAGGAGGGAATATGCTTCAACGAGTCCGTGAGGGCGAAGTGGCGGGTGACGGTCAAAGCGGGCAACAAAATGTGCAGCGTCGGCATGATAAGGAGAAGTAGAAGCTGGGGCGACTACGGAGGTGTGTACTGTGCGGAATGTCTATACTTCACAAATGAGAGATGTGTTGGCGAACCGGAGGAGGAACTTTGCGGGCGCGAGCCGCGTAAACAGTTAAGGGAAGTGGTGGAGAAGTGCTTGTCATAGCATACGTTGACGGCTTGTGCGAACCAGTCAATCCGGGCGGCGTTGCCTGCTGAAAAGATTGCACGGAGGCGGAAAAGCTAAGTGGGGGGTGTTCCAAATGATTGGGAAAAACAATATAAATGTTGGCGATTTCCTTATAATAAGGGAAAACGTGAAGGGCTTAAATGGCTACGGAAGAAAAGCCGAAGCTGCACTTAAGGCTTGCAGCAGAATATTAGATGCAGGTTTAGATGGCTTAGATGCCATTCTGCTTTTTGGGTCCGTTGCAAGAGGGGAGGATGACAGGCGAAGCGACGTTGACCTCCTACTCCTCTATGTATCCGACGAGGACGCGTTGAAGGCGGAGGACAAAACGGCTAAGATAGCCGCAGAAATACCTGATGCAAACATTTCAATAATAAATAAGAGCTTCAGGGAGCTTAGCAGCAACCCTCACTTCGCCTTCGAAGTCTTGAGGGACGGCGTCGTCCTGTACAAGAGGTTAAGCCAGGATCCTTTGAAGGCTCACGTGTTCCCCCATAGACCTTTTTACATCTACGCCTTCAGCTTAGATGGACTGAGTCAGGCGGAGAAGAGCAGAGTTACCTCGGCGCTTTACGGCAGGAGGAAGGGGAAGTACGTGTATAAAGGGCTGCTCGAAAGCCTAAACGGCTACAGGCTTGGCGGCGGCGCAATCATGGTTCCAGCCGAAGCCTTCCGGAAGATTGAGGAGTTCTTCTCGCGGAACAGGGTGAAGCACCGGAAGATCGCCTTGAACCTGCTCTTCGGCGACCTCTAGGAGACCGAGGCAGATGAGCTGGGAACCCTATTTGAAGGCGTCGAAAAGCTTCGCCAAGATAGCGTTCGACAGAAGCGAAGATCCCACCGTGAGGGTGCAGAACGCCTTTAAGGCCGTTGAGTTTGCAATAGCTGCCTGCGCAATAAAATTTGGAAAGAATAGACCTGAAAGAGGGAAGGAACTCTTGTTTATTGAATTAAACTTCGGAGCCAAGGCGAGAGACGAATTTAAAGCTATGACGACGGCCTATTATGATTCCTACGGTTTGGTTTCGACGCAGAGAGCTGAATACGTTTGCAGCAAGACCAAAGCACTTTTAACGACGATATACGCAACCATCGGCGAGCGTTTTGAGTTGTAGTAAGCAACCGACCTTAACATTGTGAGCGGGAAATCCCAAATCATTTATGGGTGGGATGAGAGCGAACGTTAGCCTTATAGATCAGGCTATGGTCTACCTATATGGTTGCTATGAGTGAGTGGACAACGATAATGGTACGGAAAGAGACGAGGGAGCGGTTGAAAAAGCTCAGAATCGCTAAGAGAGAATCTTACGATGAGGTTTGAACTTCAGGCTCAGCTGCCTAAGCTGAAACGGCAGAAGCCTGAGCTGAACAGGGTTTACCCCAAGGCTTTGCAAATGGTTCTATATCAGCTCTACTCGAATTTGAGGGCCTTATCGAGACTGAAGAGGAACGGCAAAAAAGTGGGACGACTAAGGTTCAAAGGTAAAGGATGGTATAAAACCTTCATCTACAACCAGAGCGGCTTCAAACTTTTAAAGACTGGGGAAAGGCTTGACCTGCTATGCCTATCCAAAATCGGCGACATACCAATAAGGGTCCACAGAGTTGTTGAGGGCGAAATAAAGCAGGTCACCATCAAGAGGCATAACTGTGGAAAGTGGTTTGCCTACATATGTGTTGAGAAAGATGCATGCGTAACTCAAGGAGAACCTAAGAGGGTCGTAGGGTTTCGCTCTATGTAGGCACAGGTAGGTATGCGTCGGCACACCTATCATATGTATAGTAGAGCTTGGGCTTCACGACATCATATAGCTTCCTCACGAGTTCATCGGAAGTCTTCAGCTCCGCCCCTGTCAGGAAGTACCCACCCACCAAGGTTGGTAGGACAAGCTTATCCCACCAATTCATTTGATGGGGAACTCCCTCCATTCTCAGATACAGGTTGATGGCAGCGTTGAGCTGTCTATCTATTGTTAGCCCACAACTTCCACATCTGAACACTTTGCTTCCATTCTGGTCTTTATTAATACACCCACATCTGGAGCATTCTTCAGATGTGTGTTGTGGCGGTAGCTCGACGTTGCCATCAACCAACCTTCTTATTGCTCTCCAATCAGTGCGCATAATTCTCCTATTCCACATCTTAGACTTCGAATACATCTTTTCCTTTTTCAGCCTTTCAAACCCGTTTATTTCCGCTAACGACTTCATGACCCTAGCGACTTCAACTTGATGCTTTCTCGCCCTGTTTCTTTCTCTTCTTGAGTATTTCCTCAATACTTTCTTAGCCTTATTCGACCTTGATGCCTTCCTTTGAACTGACCTCCTCTTTTCAAAAGAGGAGATGTGGACAGCGGCAAGCGCTTTAGTGTCCATCTTTACCCAGCCTGTTTTAGGGGAGTAGCCATCAAAAGATAGCATGTTTGAATCCCAGGCAACCTTTTCCGTTATGGGCTTAGTGTTCCCATTAGGCACGTGTATTGGCAGGT
>Ga0123519_10013656_pt1 | contig 11653 bp, 11 predicted proteins | sample YelNatPaOPRAMG02_FD_87396 | JGI IMG/M metagenome (GOLD analysis project Ga0123519, IMG submission 87396) | Hot spring microbial communities from Yellowstone National Park - Yellowstone National Park OP-RAMG-02 (version 2) | ecosystem: Environmental > Aquatic > Thermal springs > Hot (42-90C) ... | reverse complement strand
GCCCTGTCCTTAAAGTAATTCATGCAGGTCTCGAATGTGGTGTAATTGGAGATATTTTTCCGCATCTTGATATGATTTCAATTGGCCCAACTATCAAATTTGCTCATTCTCCTGATGAAAAAGTGAATATTGAATCAGTTGAAAGATTCTGGGAATTTTTGATTTCAGTATTAGAAAATATTCCTGATAAAAATTAATTACATACCTCTTCTCGACAATTCTTCAAATATTTCAATTGTTGCACGCGATTTATTAAGTGTATAAAAATGTATTCCAGGAGCACCAGCCTCGAGTAGCTCCTGTGCCTGTTCAATTGCATACTCAACCCCTATTTTGTAAATTTTATGCGAGTCATCACTATACTTTTCAATATTTTTATATAAAGTTTCCGGAATAATTGCTCCGGTTATCTTTGCAAAACGCTTAATCTGATGAAAATTTGTTATAGGTATTAAACCGGGTATAATTTTTACCATGATGCCTTTTTTTCGGGCTTTCTCTATAAACCTGAAATAATTATCATTATTAAAGAATAATTGAGTAATCAGAAAATCAGCTCCTGCATCGACTTTTTTCTTTAAATTTATTAAATCGATTTCTTCATCGGCCGATTGGGGATGTTTTTCGGGATATGCTGCAGCACCAATGCAAAAATCGCCATGTTGCCTGACAAATGATATTAAGTCGCTCGCATATTTAAAATCATTGTTTGTATATTCATTATTTCCTTCTGGCAAATCTCCTCTGAGTAGCATCAGGTTCTCAATACCTATTGATTTTAAAAATTCTATATCAGATTTGACTTTTTTCTTTGATGCATTTATACAGGTATAATGTGCCATACAAGTAATACCTAGTTTGTTTTGAATCAAATCAACCAGTGCAAAAGTTTTACTTTGATTCGAACCTCCGGCTCCATAGGTAACACTAACAAAAGAAGGTTTAAGTTTCATAAGCTGCCCAATGTTTATACCAAACTCAACAGCCGAAATTTCATCTTTTGGCGGAAAAAATTCAAATGAAAATGTTTTAACCTGTTTTTGAAAAATCTCTGAAATTTTCATCTATATACATCTGTTAAATCACCATTACAAATATAAAGAAATGAATTATTCCGGATTGATAAAAATAACTATAATTTGTTTTTAATTATAAATCAAATATTTATATATCTTAAAAAAATATTTTTAATAAATTAAACTTTTTTAAAAAATAATTGAAACAAAAATTATAATTTTGATGAACGTATCTTTTTTGTATGTGAATGTATGTTTTTTGATGATGAATATCACTTTTTTGCAGGTAACTGTTTTTTTTTAAATGCGTATTTATAAAAAAACAATGAACCGATGGATAGATTTTTTATTGATGCTAGTGCTAAAATGCCGATGGTATTGATTGACCCTGAAAAAGGATTAATCGAAATTGCAGGGAATTCAATCCCTGAAGATGCGGGTTCTTTTTATAGGATGTTGATTGCCAAAGTAGAAGAGTATTTTATTGAAGATCACCCTTTCACAAATGTTAATATTGATCTTAAATACTTTAATACTAGTACGGCAAAATGGTTGATAAGCCTTTTCAGATTATTTAAAAAATATTCTGACGAAGGAAAGCAACTTTTTATTAAGTGGTATTATGACGAGGAAAACGATGAAAACTGTGAATTTGCAACAGATTATTGCAAATTACTAAATATTCCAATCAGGTTGTTAAAGGCGTCGTGATTCTTGATGTTTTAGTGTGAGAAGGGGGCTTTGCCCCCTTTTTTATATCTTCATTTTGTATCTTTAAATCAATAATCATTATTTATGTTTTGATATGTAATATTATCGATTATTATAATTTTGTAAATTATATTTGGATATAACTGAAATGAAATACAAACATTTATTTTTCGATCTTGACCGTACTCTTTGGGATTTCGACCATAATACCCATCAAGCTTTATTGTCAATTTATCACAAATATAATCTCAGTGAAATTATTGGAAATGCTGATTTATTTATTAATATTTTCAGAAAGCACAATGAACAAATGTGGAATGCATATAGAAGAGGCGATATTAATAAGACAAAATTACGTGAAGCAAGGTTTTATAAGACTTTATTGGAATTCAATATTAATGATTCAGATTTGGCAATTAAAATGGATAATGATTATATTTCTATAAGCCCAAATAATACGGTTTTAATTCCGCATGCTACCGATATACTTGAATATTTATATAAAAGATATAATTTATTCATTCTTACAAATGGATTTAAAGAATCTCAAATTCGTAAACTACAAAACTCAAAAATATTTAATTTCTTTAAAGAGGTTTTTACTTCCGATGGCTTACAAGCGCTTAAACCAAATAATAAAATTTTTCATCTTGCCTTAAGTTCGGTAAATGCTAAAAAAAATGAGTCAATAATGATTGGAGATGATCTGTACATTGATATTATTGGCGCAAGAGAATATGGGATTGATCAGGTTTATTTTAATCCTTATAAAAATATGCATAATGAAAAGGTTACTTACGAAATTTCTTCACTTGATCAATTAAAAGAAATATTCTAAATGTGAGTTGCAATTGGTAATGTAAAATAAAATGTTGTTCCCTTTCCAATCTGGCTTTGTACCCATATCGATCCATTATGTTTTTCAATCAATGTTTTACAAAGTAAAAGTCCAAAACCAGTTCCTTTTTCGTTTGCAATACCGGGCAATGTAAAAACATTATCTTTATCCCATAATTTTTTTAAGTTTTCTTCACTCATTCCTATGCCATTATCTTTTATCGATATTAGTGCATGATTTTCTTTTCTTTCGGCTGATATTTCAATTTCACCTCCTGTTTTTGAATATTTAATTGCATTAATAATCAAATTTCGAAGTATTGTCATAGTCATATTCTTATCGGCCAATAAAATAATATTTTCTTTTGCTCCATAACTAAATAATATTTTTTTTGACAAAGACAAATATTTTATATTGTCTATTGCTTCTTTGCATATGCTTAAAAATTCTATTTTTTCGGGATTAAATACAATTTTTCCTGCATCTGATTTTAACCATAATAATAAATCTTCGAATAAATTAAAGGTATTTGCCGCAACTTTTTTAATGATTTCCAAATACTCAAAAATTTTTTCTTCTTTTTTCTGGCTTAAGGCTAATTCGGTATATCCAAGCAAAGCATTAAATGGATTTCTTAAATCATGCGCTATTATTGACATTAAAAAGGTTTTATCTTCATTAAGTCTTTTTAATTCCTCATTTTTTTGTTCTAAAATTGATAATGTATTTTGAAGTTTTTGTTTTTCTGATATAATTTGTCTTTGTAGGTTACATATTTCTTCTGTTAAAATCAACATTGAATTGTTTTTTTCCTTAAGTTCAGCAGTATTTTCTGCACCAATAAATAAAAAGAGATTGTTTTTTTTAAATATTTTTGCTGTTAATGAGGTATTTAATGAATCATATGAACCAATAGTGGCGAGGCCCTCAAATATCATACCATTATGATCGCCCAATAACAATATTTTGTCAAAATCTGGATTAATTAAGCAGTCGGTACCTTTTGTATTTATAAAGGAATGAAATGCTGAACTGGAGAAAACAATCTTTTTATCGATTGAAAATATTGCAATATAAACATTGTTAATTTTTTCGAGTGATAGAAATATTTCATTAGTCCAATCGGATAATATATTTTTATAATTATTCATTTTAAGTTTTATGTTGCGAAAGGTTTTTATCGAGTTCGTCATCAGAAAGTTTAGCAAATAAAGGGATATTAACCTGCATCCATTCGTAAAATGGCAATATTTCATTATAAGCATTATCTGATAAGTGGGTTTTTAGGATTTCGATCCATGAATTAAGCTGTGACGCCCAGTAATTTGTACTAAATCCATGACTGCGGTATGCTCTGAATACCCATAGTACTGTTTCAACAAGAATTTCCGGTTCAAAGTTTTTGATTATTGAAGAAATGAATCTTACATGATTGGCATGATTGTCTTTCATCATATTAATATTTTCAATTCCAATGAGGCTTTCCAAATCAGGCCTGCTAAGCATTATTTCATTTATTTTACTGATTAAAATATCGCGCTTATTCTGATATTCATTAGCAGTCTTTTCACTTACCTGATTAAGTTTTTCGGCCGATTTTATTAAATATTCTTTATCCATATTTATAAATTTAAATTTTTAATTGAATTATATATTTCATAGCTATCGGCAAAATAAAACACATTATTAAATTTAGCAAGTATCTCAAGTCCACCGTATCTGAAGGCTTGCCCACCAATGATTATAGGTATTTCAGGAAATTCGTCCTTAATTTTTAATAACATATTTTCGAGCACTGGCAAATGAAAATAAATACTCATTGAAAGACCAATTATGTCTGGATTTATAGATTTTGCAAATCTGATTAATTCGTTGGTAGGTGTATTTGCTCCTAAAAAAAATGAATTCCAACCGTTCAATTCAAAAATATCACTAATAATTTTTATACCAATTTGATGAAATTCGTTTTCGACGCAAGCAAGTAATATTTTTTTATTTTGTTTCTCGGTTTTTGCAATTTTGGGATATAATTCGTTTAAAATAGTTTCGATAATTGCCGAAGCTAAATGCTCGGCAGCAACTGTTATTTTATTATATTCCCATAATTCGCCAATTTTATATAATGATTTTTTGATAAGTTTTTCGTATAATTCCAGAAATGAATTGTTTTGATTTAAAAATTGAAATATTATTGCCGAACTTTCTTTTTTTCTCCCCGTAAGTAGATAATTTACAAATTCTTCACTTATTTCTTCAACTTTGGGATGATTATCCATAATCTAAAATTTATAGAAATAATATACGAAAAAAAATGTAAATGGATTAATGAATAATAAATAAATAAATAAAATTAAATATTAGTTATTAAAATCGGCATATAGTAAATACTTTCTTCGTTTCTGAAGATATATTTCAAGTTCATTATTCCATGATTTTTTTATTTCATCTGCGCTTTTGCCATTGATAATCTGTTCTTTTAATTTATCATTTCCGGCAAGATAATTGAAAAAATTATTGAAGAAATTATTTTTATCAGGGAAGTTATTATATGCAGTGATAATATAGTTAAGATTAATTTCAAGATTATTTTTTAACGATTTAATATCAATATTTCTTAAATCAACTCCATAACATTTTTCATTTTTATATAAAGGATTGATGCTCATGCCTTTGATTGATTGAGGAATGAAATAAAATGATGTATCGGGATATTGAGGATGTCCGAAAATGCGAAAAGGATAATAAGTTCCGCGTCCTACACTAATAATTGTGCCTTCAAAAAGACCTAAGGAAGGATAAAGATAAATAGCTTCGGTACAATTTAAATTTGGTGATGGGTTTATTTTCAGTTCAAATCTGGTATTATGGTCATAATTAATGCAAGGGATGATAGTTAAATTACATTTAATTTTATTCTTAAGCCAGCCTTCTCCGTTTATCATTAAGGCAAGTTCGCCAATTGTGAGGCCATAAACCAAAGGAATGGGATGTTTACCCACAAATGATTTGAATTTTGGATCAAGTACAGGTCCATCAACATAGTAGCCATTCGGATTAGGCCTGTCGAGTATCAGCATTTCTATTCCTTTCTCTGCACATGCTTCCATCATATTATGAAGTGTCGATATATAAGTAAAAAACCTTACTCCGACATCCTGTATATCAAAAATAACTATATCAATGTTTTTTAATGAAGCTTGTGTTGGTTTTAAATGTTTGCCGTACAATGATATTACCTGAATTTTGGTTAAACTATCAATATAATCATTAAAATATTCGCCTGCATCAATATCGCCCCTGAAACCATGCTCAGGTGAAAATATTTTCATTATTTTTATACTTAGAGATAATAAACTATCAACAATGTGCTTATTGTTGATTACAGAAGTATGATTGGCAACAATTCCGACATTTTTATTTTTCAATAACGGTAGGTATTTATCTGTTTGTTCGTTTCCAAAAATAATTCTTGTTTGGGCCTTAACTGATGTTATCTGCAAGGATAAAAATAATGAAAATATAAATTGTAAATTAATTAAAATCAGCAACTTAAAAATGAATTTCATAAAAAATATTTTACTTATAAAGTCTATCGTGCTAAATTAGTAAATTTGTTGACAATAAAAATTTAAATATTTTGAATACCGAATTATTTATAGCCAAAAAAATTTATAAAGGAGAAAAAGAAAGAAAAAGTTTTTCGCGGCCTATATCTGCAATTGTAATAGTAAGTATTGCTCTGAGTCTTGCCGTGATGATAATATCGGTATTTGTTGTAACAGGTTTTAAAAAGCAAATTACAAAGCGCATAGTAGGATTTGGGTCGCATATTCAGCTTGTGAAATTTGATAGTAATAATACCTTCGAAACTCAGCCTATTGATAAAAATCAGGAATTATATTCTGTATTGAAGGAAGATAAAAATATAAAACATATACAGGTATTTGCTACCAAGCCAGGTATAATAAAGACTGATACTCAATTTGAAGGAGTTGTTTTAAAGGGAATAGGAAGTGATTTTGACTGGTCATTCTTTAAACAAAATCTTGTTGAAGGTGAAAAATTTAATGTGAATGATAATGTAACAACAAATAAGGTTATAATTTCCAAAGCCATATCACAATTATTAAAGCTCAAAACCGGCGACAGTTTTATAATGTATTTTGCACAGAATCCTCCTCGTGCCCGCAAGTTTGTAATTTCAGGAATTTTTGAGACCAGTCTGGTTGAATTTGACAAAACTTTTGTATTAGCCGATATAGGACATATACAAAAGCTTAATGGTTGGTATAATAATCAGATTAGTGGTTTTGAGATAACACTCAACAATTTTGAAAAGATAAATGAAGTTTCCGAAAATATTATTGACTTGCTTGGTTATGATTACTCAAAGCCGGACAAGATGCTCAAAGTTGTACCAATTACCGAAAAATATGTAAATATTTTCGATTGGCTTAATTTACAGGATTTAAATGTTTGGGTAATCTTAATTTTAATGACAATTGTATCGGCAATTAATATGATTTCGGGATTGCTTATTCTTATTTTGGACAGGATTAATATGATAGGGATTTTAAAGGCAATAGGGGCAAGCAATAAATTTATCAGTAAAATTTTTATATATCAGGCGGGTATTATTGTTTCAAAAGGGCTTTTATGGGGGAATATCTTTGGTATTCTGATTTGTTTATTGCAATATTATTTTGGGATAATTAAACTAAATCCGGAATCGTATTTTCTTGATAAAATGCCTGTAAATTTTGATTTAATTTTACTGATTTTAATTAACGTAGGCTTTTTTATTTTAATTATGGCGGCTTTGCTAATTCCCTCAAATCTGAGTTCCCGTATCGAACCAGCAAAAACTATTAAATACAGTTAATTTTTTTGAAAAATAATTAATATTACTTTTACTGTAAAAATAGAAATATATTATGCTTACAAATATTTTTTTAATTATCAGCATCTTACTATTAGTAATAGTTATAATTTTAGTTTTGAGAAAACCTGCTGAATCACAGAGATATAATGAATTGCTTATTAAACTTGAACATGATATATCGAAGCTTGATGTATTGATGAGAGATGAATTTTCGAGAAATCGTGAAGAGTTTGACAAGTCGCTTAAGAATGTCCGTGAAGAGATAGCAAATACCTTAAAAAATATTAGTGATACAATATCAAAAACTTTAAATACGAATGAAGAAAAGACAGACAGGCTTACAAGACAACTCGATGAAAAAGTAACTGTTTTACAGCAAAATCTTATTAATTCAGACAAAGACAGTCGCAGGGAATTAAATGAATCATTAAAATCTTTTGAAGAAAAACTTACTAATAGTTTGAATAAAGTTAATGAAACCATAGAAAAAAGGCTTGCATTACTTCAGGAGGAAAACTCGAAGAAACTTGAAGAAATGCGTGCTACAGTTGATGAAAAATTACAAAAAACACTGGAAAACAGGCTTACTGAATCATTTAAACAGGTAAGCGAAAGGCTTGAGCAAGTTCATGTTGGGCTAGGCGAAATGAAAAATCTTGCTGCAGGTGTTGGCGATTTAAAAAAGGTATTATCGAATGTTAAACAAAGGGGTATATTTGGTGAAATACAATTAGGCAATATTCTTGAAAATATTTTATCGCCCGACCAGTATGAACGAAATGTTGTTACTAAGGAAGGCTCTCGTGAGAATGTTGAATTTGTCATTAAACTACCGGGAAAAGACGATAATGGACAGAATGTATTACTTCCTGTTGATTCAAAATTTCCAATTGAATCATATTATTCATTAATAGATGCTTACGATAAAGGTAATGCTGATGAAATAAAACTTGCTTCGAAAAATATTGAAAATGATATAAAGCGATGTGCAAAAGAAATAAGTGATAAATACATTAATCCCCCAAGAACAACAGATTTTGGAATATTATTTCTTCCTTTTGAAGGTTTATATGCCGAAGTAGTAAGGCAAACAAGTTTAATTGAAGTACTTCAACGTGATTATAAAATTGTTATCACAGGTCCTACTACTTTGGCAGCATTTTTAAACAGCCTACAGATGGGTTTCAGAACATTGGCAATTCAGAAACGTAGCAGTGAAGTATGGAAAATACTTGGTGCTATAAAAACTGAGTTTAGTAAATTTGGTGACGTTTTAAAGAAAGCACAGGAAAAAATCAATAAGGCCAGTGCCGATATTGAAACACTTGTTGGCACACGTACTCAACAGATACAAAGACAATTACGAAATATTCATCAATTGCCTGAAACTGAAAGTAAAAAGATACTTGGTGATGAATTTATTGATAATAATGATAATGAAGAAAAAGATGCTGATAATTAGAAATTAACCCTGAACATCATTCTATTTGTTTTCATTATTATTTTGTTCATAGCTTATTATATTCAAAAAGTGACCCATTTTATCACGTTTTGTTTTCAGATAAGTTTCGTTATGCTCATTAGGTTGAATAACAAGTGGGATATTTTCGACTATTGTAAGGCCATAGCCTTCAAGGCCTTTCTTTTTAACAGGATTATTTGAAATAAGCCTGATTTTCCCCAAACCAAGCTCTTTAAGAATATTTGCACCTATTCCGTAGTCACGTTCGTCGGGTAAGAATCCAAGTTCAACATTGGCTTCAACAGTATCTTTACCTTCTTCCTGAAGTTTATAGGCCTTAATTTTATTGAATAAACCAATGCCACGACCTTCCTGGTTAAGGTATACTAAAACCCCTTTTCCTTCTTTTTCAATCATCATTAAAGCCTGTGCAAGTTGGTTGCCGCAATCACATCTTAATGATCCGAATATATCACCTGTAACACACGATGAATGAACTCTTACCATAACCGGTTCGTCTTTTGTCCAGCTTCCTTTTATTAAAGCAACATGGTCAAGGTTGTTTGATTTTTGTTTAAAAGGTATTAACTCAAAGTTACCGTATTTTGTTGGTAATTTTACTTTAACTCCTTTTATAATCAGGCTTTCTTTTTGAAGAATATACGCTATAAGGTCGGCTATAGTAATAATTTTTAAATTAAATTTTTTTGCAATTTCGATTAGTTCAGGTAAACGCGCCATTGAGCCGTCTTCATTCATAATTTCGACCAGAACACCGCTTGGATAAAGTCCGGCTAACCTTGCTAAATCGACAGCTGCCTCGGTATGGCCTGCTCTTCTTATAACACCTCTGTTTTTTGCTCTTAATGGGAAAATATGTCCTGGTCTTCCAAGTTCTTCGGGTTTTGTATTTTTATCAACAAGGGCCAAAATCGTTTTCGCACGGTCAGACGCTGATATTCCAGTTGTACATCCATGTCCAAGCAAGTCGACCGACACAGTGAAAGCAGTTTGATGTGATGATGTATTAGTTATGACCATTGGGTCAAGGTCGAGTTGTTCGCAACGCTCTTCGGTAAGTGCAACGCAAATAAGGCCTCTTCCGTATTTAGCCATAAAGTTAACCATTTGAGGTGTAATTTTTTCTGATGCTACAATAAAATCACCCTCATTTTCACGGTCGTAATCATCTACAACAATTACTGCCTTACCAATTTTTATATCTTCAATAGCTTCTTCAATAGTATTAAGTTTGCCGGTAAAAATATTCTGATCGTCTTCCATGGTTTTATATTAAATTCAAAATTGCAAAATTAAGATTTATTATTATTTTTTATGCACGTTTTGCTTTGTCCCAGTTAACAGTATATTCTTTTCTGAAATATTTTATCCAACCTTTAACTAATGAATAATTCATAAAAAACACATAAAATGGTAAAAAAATAAATCTAAATTTTATTTTATGATCTTTTAATAAATATCCTACTATAACAAACAAGTAAAAAAATAGTTGCAATAAAAATATTAAGAAATATAATGAATCAGGTTCAATAAAAGCCAGCCATGCATTTATAAGAAAAATAAATATAAATGAGAATGGTATAATAGTCCATCGCAAAATTTTGTGCGATAAATATTGAAAAGATAAGAATCCATATTTATATATGAGGTCTTTCATTTTTAACATAGTTTGTATGCTTCCTGCTGCAATTCTGACTTTACGTTTTATTTCATCGTTAATACTTGCCGAACCTGTTTCATAAGCATAGGCTTTTTCGGCAAATTTTATTTTATATCCTTTACGTGCAATTATTAACGAAATTACAAAATCATCGAGAATAATATCATTATCAACACGTTCAAATAGTTCTGATTTTATTGCAAATAATTCACCTGCTGCTCCAATAACCGAATTCACAGATGATTCAAGGTTTTTTATTAATGATTCAATTTTCCAGTATATACTTTCTCCGGCAATCACAGCGTCCTCTTTCATTCCTGAAAAAATTCTTTTATTACCTGCAACGCATCCTACTTCGGGATTATTAAGTTCCTTTACAAGTTCTTTAACTGAATTGGCTGAAAGCATTGAGTTTGCATCTGAAAATATTACTATAGGGGTTTTTATATATTTCATACCGCGGTTTATAGCATGTATTTTACCCTTTCGTTCAGGTTGATGCAATAAAATGATATTTGGATATCCTTGTAAAATTTTTTCTGAACCATCATCCGAACCGTCAGTAATCCAGATTAGATGAAGCTTTTCCGGGGAATAATCAATTTTATAGGTATTTTCAATTTTTTGTCTTATTATTTCTTTTTCGTTATAAGCTGCTATTATAAGGCTAACTTCAGGCTCGTAGTTATTTTGTATATGAGTATTTTTTTTCCGTAAATTTTTTAACTGTTTTATTATAAATAAAATGAATATATATCCTAAATATGAATATAGTAATATGAAAATTAATACCCAGAAAATAATTTTTATTGCCATTGAATGTGTTTTAAATAAAAACTAATAAGTGTTTTTATGATATTTTTATTGTTGAAATTATCGGCAATAAATTGCCTTGCATTTCTTGAAATTTTTAAGAATATAATTTCGTCGCTAATCAATTGGTCAATACATTTTTCAAAATCAATTTCATTATCAGCAATCATAATATTATTTTTATGAGTGACAGGTATGCCTTCGGCTCCCATTGTTGTAGTAACAATTGATTTGCCCATCCACATTCCTT